>VFQO010001714.1_pt1 | contig 15745 bp, 16 predicted proteins | sample 3512331 | NCBI WGS metagenome assembly VFQO01 (sample SAMN10412371, study PRJNA504923) | tailings metagenome | isolation source: Replicate 3 from Balatoc abandoned mine | place: Philippines: Itogon, Benguet | collected 2017-08-28
TGCTTGGCGGGCACGAGGCCGCGGAGCAACAGGAACATCGCCTGGCTGTCCTTGCTTATTGGACTAGTAAGAGTAAAACGCGCCGGAAGGGTCCCAGGCATCTCAGAGGAGAAGACTCGTTCGGCGTTGCGATGCAAGTTGACGATTCATAGAAAACGTAAAGAATGTGTACTCACTCGACGGGTTGAACAAATATGGGGTGCCGATTCTGCCCAGTGTTGCCCCTGCTCCCGCAGACATGTGGTGGCTCAGGAGACAATCTCAGACTTAGAAAACGAGCCCGCATGAACACCATCGACTTCACCAAGCGCCTTCAGCCGAATCCTTCTGATGTTCGGGAGAAGGTCTCCGTGCGGCGTGAGACGCCGGGACTATCGCATTCCGCTCAAGGAGCTCAGAAGAACATCCGTCGTCTGGCGGGTCGAGCTATTCAAGACTACTCCATGATCCAAGATGGCGACCTGATCATGGCCTGCATGTCCGGCGGCGCCGACTCGTACACGATGCTCGACACGCTGCTGTACTTCAAGCATGTCGCGCCAATCAAATTCGACGTCATCGCCGTCAATCTCGATCAGAAGCAACCAGGATTCCCGGAGGACGTCTTACCTCGCTACTTCAGCGAACGCAATATTCCATTCCGGATCGTTGAGCAGGACACCTACAGCATCGTCAAAGAGAAGGTCGCGCCGGGAAAGACGACGTGCTCTCTCTGTTCGCGTCTTCGCCGCGGGATCCTCTATCGCACTGCAAAGGAGGTAGGTGCTACCAAGATTGCTCTCGGACATCACCGCGACGACATTTTGGAGACGCTTCTGTTGAATATGTTCTTCGGTGGCCGCATCAAGACGATGCCGCCTAAGCTCAGGGCCGACGATGGCACCAACATCGTGATCCGTCCGCTGGCTTACTGTAAGGAGGCGACTATAAAAAAGTACGCCGCAGCCATGCAGTTTCCGATCATTCCTTGCAACCTTTGTGGTTCCCAGCCGAATCTGCAGCGTCAGGCAATGAAGGATTTGCTGCAGCAGTGGGACCGAGTCCATCCGCAGCGGATAAGGAGCATGTTTACTGCCATGTCGAACATCGTGCCGTCGCATATGTTGGATCACAAGCTGTTTGATTTCGAAAAGTTCGAGGGACTCACTTGCGGAAAGCCCCATGGGGACATTCTTTTTGATCGAGATGACACGATCGATCGGTTCCAGCAGACCATAGCGATTGAGTGACGCGGTAGCTGATGGCGGGCCCGCTCAGCAGCGGAATGCGTCGTCTACTTCGCCTCGATGTGCTCGCCGTCTCTGCCGCATGGCGGACATTGAAGGTTTTCAAAGAAGCTACTTGCCAACCACCGATTTCTTGGCAGCCTTCATTGCGGCAGAGTTGCGGGCCGACTTGTCCTTGGGCTTGTGATAGAGCGCGACGCCCATCGTACGCACCTTGAAGTCCGTTTCGCGCCTGTGATCCGAGTAGAAGGCCAGAGGGCTCCGCGCGCAGTCCACGCAGGTGTTTCCCTTGGACGTCAGGTCATCGCGCCAGGTCGTGATCTTGCCTCGAGCATTCGGCGCGGCGACTAGGTAAAAGATGAGGCCGCCTTGGTTGTGAGCGAAGTTTCCGGAAGCCGGAACGTAGCGCGTGGTCAGCTGCAAGAAGCCCTCGTGGAAGTTCCCGTCCTTTTTCGCTTCCCCGATCCAAGAAAACTCACCCATTTGACTGACAGGTCAACGTGCCCGCCGGTTTTTCGGTCAGCAACGGCCTTGTACCCGAGGATGCTCAGGCCGCCTAACACCTCCGAATGAAGGAGACGAATGTGATAGCTTCGGAGCAACTTGCTGCGACTTTCCCGGCACACTTACCCAGTTAGCGCGAAAAAGCACTTTGCTTCGAGGTCGCGCATCGGTCCGGCGCGCGTGGGCGATCTGCCGCTCGCGGCGTGTCAGGCAAGCACAAGCCCGGACAGAAGCTGGCAAACCCTTCCGGCCATCGGCAAGGAGTGGTGCGCGCGCTGTGGTTGCTTTTCCGCAGTGCGACGAAGCAAAGGCCCTCTCCAACCAATGGAATATGGTCACTCTTGCGGTCAGGAGACTGCCCCGGTCGCGAGCACCAATCAGGCGGCTCTCCCTTCTTTGAATACAACATTGCGCAGAACGCCCACGCCTTCTAGCTCGACCTCCACGACGTCCCCATGCTTCATCCATACCTGTGGATCGCGCCTCATGCCAACGCCGCCGGGTGTTCCCGTTACCAAGACATCACCCGGTTCCAACGTGGTGAATGTGGAGGCGAACGCGATCAACTGCGGGATGTCAAAGATCATGAGATCAGTGGTCGTACGCTGCATCTCTTGGCCGTTGAGGCGGCATAGAAGGTTCAGAGTGCGGTCTGGTGGAAGCTCGTCCGGCGTCACCATCCAAGGGCCGAAGGCGCCGGTAGCCGGGAAGTTCTTGCCGGGCACCCATTGGCCCATCAGCAATTGCCAATCTCGCACGGATCCGTCGTTGTAGGCGCTGATACCGGCGATGTGGGCGAGGGCCCGCTCCTTCGGGATGCGCCGGCCTGCGGTGCCGATGATCACCGCGAGTTCCGCCTCAAAGTCAAATTGGTCTGATTCGAGTGGGCATATCAGCGGAGCACCATGACCAGTTTGTGATTCAGGCAGGCGCAGGAAGATCGTGGGCGCTGGCGCCTCGTTCTCGTGCTTGCCTTCCGCGCGATGCGCCCAATAGTTGAGACCCACGCATAGGATGCGGTTGGGGTTGGGAATGACAGGTAGCGGGACCACATCGTCAAGGTGGAAGTCGTAAGGTGTCGTCTCGGCCAGCACCGCCACACGCGGCAGCAGTGCTTGTGAGATAGCGCTCCTCAAGTCAGGACAGGCGGCGTCGAGGCGCTGCCCCATGTCGATGATGCGTTCGCCGCGTACCACGCCGAAACTAGGGCGGTGCTGCGTGAGGTAGGACATCAGCTTCATGCAGTGGGTACCTCGGTTTGATTCATCGGATTGTGTCGAGCCATGCCGAGATCACAGGTCTAGGACGAGCTCGGTCGAAAGGGCTCGCGAGCAGCATGGCGTGAACTTATTGCCTTCTGCGCGTTCGGCTGGCGTAAGGACATGGTCTCGATGATCCGGAATGCCCGAAAGGACCCTTGTGATACAAGAACCACAGACCCCTTCGCCACAAGCAGTGCCGATCGAAACCCCGGCTGCTGAGAGTGCGTCAGCTGCAGTCTGATCAGCGCTCACGTCCACCACGCGGCCCGAGCGAGCCAGACGAATTTGGAAGGCGCTGTCCTCTGGACGAATCGTCGCCGACGACGGAGCGAAGTGCTCTTTGTGCAGCATCTCGATAGGCCAATTCGCCTGCGCTGCCGCCGCTTCCACCGCGGCCATGAAGCCGGGCGGGCCACAAAAGTAGAGCTGTGTGCCCGCAGGCTGTCCTCGGAGAATTTTGAGCAGATCAGGCCTATCGCCTTGCTCGTCGACATGTAGCGAGGTTGGCCACGCTCGGAACTCAATGAGGGATATCAAGGCGGCGCGCTGTCGGGCACGGACAAAGTAGTGAAGCTGAAAATCACGACCCTCCCGTGCAAGGACTTGAGCCATTGATGCGATCGGGGTGATGCCGATGCCTCCTGCGAGCAGCAGTGAACGCGAATCGCACTGGTGCAGTGGGAATAAGTTGCGTGGCGCGCCGGCCATGAAACGGTCGCCTGTGCGCAGTGCGTGCATCGCGGCCGAGCCGCCACGTCCCCCGTTTTCTTTCAGTACCGCGATGCAGTATCGGTGTGTCTCACAGGGATCATTGAACAGCGAGTACTGGCGAATGCCGCCTTGGGGCAGATGAACGTCGATATGGGATCCTGCCGTAAAGCAGGGCAAATCCGAGCCCAAAGGGCTTCTCAACTCGATGACCACAATGTCTTGTGCTTCAGAGCGAACGGAGGCAACTTCGACCTGGATCAGCTTGGGCGTGGCCTCGGGCGCCGGGAGGGAAAGATCCATTGCAGCCTCATACCACCCGCGTCAAGAGGCGGTTGTTCATGGTTTTGATCATGGGCCGCACCTTCTTGAGGTACTCCCGCCACTGTGAACTCTGGGCCAATCGCAAGCGGCGCCGCTGGCGCTCTTCGAAAGAGTCGTACTCCCACAGGCTCACGATCGCGTTGAGCTCACCGACTTCCGTTGTGAAGTAGCCGAGCAAGCCACCGAGCACGTCTCTCTGGAGGTGCAACCCTTCCTGAAGGTAGATCTCCAGGTACTCAGTGCAGGTGCAATCGCCATGTAGGACATAGCAGCGTTCTTCGATTAACATTCGATGCTTTCCATCTTAGGTTGAGGGGTCCGCGTTTCGCGCGAACGGAGGCTTGCCGCGATGTGCAGCGCGGCTGTGTACCCGAAGGTCATCGCGGGACCCAGTGTGATGCCGGCACCTGGGTAGTTGCCACCCATTACGCTGGCGGCGTCGTTGCCAACGGCGTACAGGCCTGCCACGGGCTGGCCGCTTCCGTCAAGAACGCGGGCATGCTCGTCAGTTCGTATTCCTGCGAACGTTCCGAGGTCGCCCATCCGAACCCGTACTGCATAGAACGGGCCGCGCTCGACCGGTGCTACGCACGGGTTCGGCGTGTGCTGTGGGTCGCCGAGATAGCGGTTATAGGCGGAAGCGCCCTTGCCGAACGCCGGGTCGAGGCCGGTGCTGGCGCCAACGTTGTATTTCGCGACATCTCGTTCGAAGACTTGAGCATCCATGCCGGTCTTCGTGGCCAGTTCTTTCAAGGTTCGACCCCGAATGAGGTAGCCGGATCGAAGGTGGGGTCTCAGCGGCAACGGAGCAGGTTTGGCGAAGCCAAGCCCGTAGCGCCTTATCGTGCGGTGGTCGCAGACCAGCCAAGCAAAGGGCGGCTCGCCTTTTGCAGAACAGGTCAATACCGCTTGACCGAAGTCGTGATACGAGTCGGCTTCATTCACGAATCGCCTTCCGCGCGCAGTGACGGCGATGATGCCGGGCTTGTAGCGGTCGATCAAGTGAGGGAATATGCTTGGAGCGTCCTTTCGAGGTACCAACGAAACGGGTATCCAGGCGGCGGCATTCGGTAGGTTACGCACGGTCTGCGCCCCTGCTTCCTCTGCGAGGCGCCAGCCGTCACCAACGTTGCCCTCGGGCGCGGGAGACCAGTGCTCCGTCCCGCTGGGCGCATGCGGAAATAACTGCTTTCGTAGATCGACGGACTGCGGAAACCCACCAGTTGCAAGGATCACTGTGTGCGCCTCGATGCGCTGGGTCGTAGTACCGTTGCGAACGATCACCGCTTCGACGCTTCCATCGTTGTGCACCAAGCGAATGACAGGAGAGTTTGTTCGGATCTGTACGCCAGCATCCAGTGCACTTCGCAAAAGCCGAGCCACGAGTGCATTGCCGTTGGTGATTCGCTGAGGACGACCGTGCAAGATCATCTCAATTGCGTGCTGCCCAAGGCGACGCGCCACATAGAAAGCAGAAGTGAGGGAGCGAGTGCAATTGAAGAAGTGCGAGATCTCACGGCTGACGTTGAACATCATCCCGACGAACGTCAGCTCGCGCAGTGGTGGCCGCAACAACGAGATCTGATCTCCTAGCGTACTTGCGCTACAGGGTGCCGCAACGATTGAACGGCCGCCTTGAGAGGCGCCCGCGCGAAGCGGGTGATAGTCGGGCAGCGTGGGGATGGCGTCGAAACGCACGCTCGTGTGCTCTTGGAACCACGCGACCATGCGGGGGCCATTGCGCAGGAAGGCGTCGACCCGCCTGGCATCAAAATGAGGAGCAGTTTCCTGCAGAAGATAGCGGCGAGCGGCTTCCTCCGAGTCGTCGATGCCGGCGGCGAGCGACACAGGATTGCATGGCACCCACAAGACGCCGCCGGACCGCGCAGTCGTGCCGCCGATAACCTCCGTTTTCTCCAGCACTAGAACTTTGAGACCTTGACCAGCGGCAGCGACGGCTGCAGCGAGTCCCCCTGCGCCAGAACCCGCCACGATGACGTCGTATCGTTCTTGGGCGGCCGTCACTTGAGTTCCCTGCCGTCGATTTCGCCACCGATAAATCGATTCGGCTTGATGAAAAACGAGAGGACAAGAGCGCCCTTGGGCGACCGCGCCACATGCCGGTTGCCACGCGGTCTCCATACGTAGTTGCCGACGCTGTACACGCCTTCATCGTCTTCAAACTCGCCCGCCAAAACAAAGCTCTGCTCGATTTCGACGTGCTCGTGGAGCGGGAGAGTCGTGCCTGGTGCCCACCGGAAGAGCGCTGTAAGCAGGCCTGTCTCGGGCTCTTCCATCAGTACCTTCATGTCGATGCCTGGAACCGGCGTCGGTTTCCAGGGGAGTACTTCCACGTCGACGTTGCGAGAGTCCAGCGGCGCGAGGAAAGATTCGCCGGAGAGGAAGGGCGTTCTTGCCACGATATGTCCTTTCAGTTGAGAAGGTAGATGGCTGCCTCGCGGGCGGTTTGACCGAGTCGCACGCCTTTGCGGGCAGCCGATTGATTGAGGGCGCTGATCACGCCATCGAAGTAGGTGCTTTGGCCGTCACCCATCCGGGCTGTGAGAGCACTTACTGATGCGCCCGCGATGCCTTCGTCGTCGACAAGGTCAAGAGCGGTGATGCCGCTGTGGTTCTTGCCGATACCGCCGTCGGAGCAGATAAAGCCCCAAGGCCGATGGGTCCGGAAGTAGTCGACGACGCTGCGTCCAGTGTGGCCAGCGGTGCACAAGACATTTCTGTCTCGATCCTGTTCAAGTGCAAAGGCAATCGAGTCGGTGCATACGATGCTGCGCCCGCTGGGTGCCGTGTGGACGACGAGCCTACGCGCGGGGTCGAATCGATCCGGGCATTTGGAACCAGTGGCTACGGCTTCCACCGCTTCCATCAAGCTCATGCCCGGTGATAGGCCTAACCGTTGCGCTTGGTCGTTGACGCGGCTGAGCACGCCGCACTCGTAGGTGTCTGCGCCATCTCCCATTTCAGCGGTGGATGAATCCACCGCGCCTGCCGGAATGCCCAGTGCCTCGTAGTACCAGAGTCCCGCGATGCCCGCCCCGTCCTTGCCGATAGCGCAATCGAGACCGAAAGCGGCCATGGGTCGTGCGCTCATGACCATGCGTGCACAGAGGACGCCTGCGTAAGAAGCGGCCACCAAGATGTCGTCGGCCGACGGGTGCTTAGCGACGTAGGCCTCTACGTGCGTTGCGGAGTCGAAGACTAGTACGCGTCGGTTGGCCGCATAGTGGACCAGCGGAAGGTGGGAAAGGTTTGTCATACGAGAATAAAAAGTCTCTCTTAGCGAGACTCGTTCATTTCTTAAAGCGGTGACATAGGGAAAGTACTAGTATCCCATCTTCTCCTCGATAACATATTGATTTATATACAAAAAATTCCAATATCGAGGTCGAAATAAAGGTCACATGCTTCGTGCGGATATTGTCATGACGAAGGAAGTCTCGCAATATGCAACTTTCTTGATCGACGACTTGAGAGGCCAAAATGTCCAGGAACGCATCGCAGTGGGCAGCGCAGCCACAGCTGCCCACAGACCATTTCATCGACGCTGAGGTGTATCGCAGCCAGGCATTGTTTGAAGAGGAGCAAACCAAGCTCCTTGAGAAGACGTGGAAGTTCGCGTGCCACGAGAGCGAGATTCCGAATGTTGGAGATTTCCGCACGCTGGCCTGGTGCGGCTTGCCACTGATCGTGATCCGCGGCGAAGACATGGCGATTCGAACACTCGTCAACGTCTGTTCTCACCGTTCCGCGCAGCTCGTACGTCAACCGAGCGGAAACGCTCGCAGGCTGGTTTGCTTCTTCCACCTCTGGGCGTACGACACCGAAGGCCGGTGTGTTAGCCAAACGCGCGACATTGGTTACGAGGAATGCGGTCCCAAGAAGGAGGACTGCGGGCTGCGGCGCATCAGAACCGAAAACTTCTGCGGCCTCGTTTTTATCAACGTTGATGAAGCGGCACCAAGTCTCGAAGAGTTTCTCGGTAACTCAATGGACACGCTCCGTGAGGCACTGACCACCGAGCCACTCGAGGTTTTTCACTACCACCAACTCGAGATCAATGCGAACTGGAAGCAGTGGCACGAAACGAACATGGAGCTCTACCATGAGTGGGGCCACGTGGTGAACCGAACACAGGGCGTCAACTCGCCTGGCTACTACGATCGCCGCATCACCGTGGACCAGCATGGCCACGTGGCTTTGCCGCCATACCGTGTTTCGTACTCCAATCTAGAGGGATGGGCTGACCGCGACAGTCACAACTTCCCGGGCCTCCAACCCGGCGAAATACGAGCCGTCGACCTGTTTCCGAACACGTCAGTGATCATCCGAGGAACGGCGATGCGAATCGACACGTCCACGCCGCTGGGCCCAGACCGAACCCTCATGGAGTTCCGCGGCCTGGGGCTCAAGAGTGACACGCCCGAGGTGCGTGCGCAGCGCATCCAGGACCACAACCAATACTGGGGGCCGTTTGGGCGGACTTTGCCCGAAGATGTCCTCTTCGTCGAGTCGGTCGAACAGAGCAACCGTCAGGCAGCGAACTACAGCGTGATCTCTCGTCGCGAGAACTTCGGAGCTCACGACGACGCGGCGTTGCGTGGCTACTACGAGGTGTGGTCGAGGTACATGGGTCGAGTGGCCAGCAACCCGCTCGGTCGAGTGAAGGAGGGCGCCCGATGAAACATGAGCAAATCCGCGATCTGGTGGCAAGGACATGCCTCGCATTGGACAAAGAGGACTACGGGGCCTATCTGCAGTTGTGCAGCTCCGAGTTCCACTACCGCATCGTCGCCTTCAGCCAAGAGATCAAGCGCGAGATGGTCTGGCTGGAAGCCGACCGTGTCGCTCTAGAGGGGATCTTCGAAATGATTCCGCGGCATGCCCGCATGGAAGGCACGCTGAAGCGGCACGTGAGCGTCTACACGATCGACACGACATCGGACGCTCGAGCGAGCGTGCTGAGTTCAATCATCGTATCTGTCACCAGTCCCGCCGGAGCGACCCAAATCTATGCCGTGGGCCAACTGGAGGACGAAATCGATCTTGCGTCGGCCGAGCCACGTCTGGCACGACGCCAAGTGAGGTTGGAAACCCGCATCCTTGCGCCGCATTCTCACGTCCCGATCTGACCCTCAAACCACCTAAGGAGACAACATGTCAAGAGTGATTCGTCGGTTCTTCCTCTCGGCAGGACTTGTGGCTGCCACTGCGCTTCACGCCCAGCCAAGCTCGGTCAAAGAGCCCAAAATTTCGGCCGATGACAAGCCCATCCGCCTGCAGGTCTACCAGGGGGCCATCATCAACCTGATGCAGTGGGTGATGACAGAACGCGGATTTTGCGCTGCACACAAACTCAAGTGCGAACTGGTCACTGTCCCCTCGGCTCCCCTGGGCATCCAAGCAATTGTCGCCGGGAGCCTCGATGTCGTGATCTCGTCGGCAGACGTTGCCGTGCAGGCAGCTGCGGGCGGCGCGCCTGTCCAATTCGTGGGTGGTCTGCTTCCAGCCTCTCCCTATGCCCTTTCCATGCGCACCGGCGTCATCCAGACTTCCGCAAGCTACCCGACGAATGTGAAGGCCATCAAGGGTTTGAAGATCGGTGTGACAGCCCGAGGCGCAGGCCCGGAAGCACAGATGCGCTTGTTGCTGGCCGAAGCGGGCATGGACCCCGAGAAAGATGTCACCTACGTCGCAGTCGGTCCTCCGTCGTCCCAATACGCAGCCATGGTAGCCAAACAGGTGGACGGCGTAATGGGTTTTGAGCCTATGCCAACGATCTGCGAGGAATCCAAGCTGTGCGGAAATCTCGTCGACCTGCGCAAGGGGCAGGGGCCCGCGGTTGGCCGGGGTGGCAGCGGCGTGACGTACGTGGCCTCGAAAGCGTTCATTGAGAAGAACGCCACCACGATCGACGCCTTCCGGCAGGCGTCCGCTGGAGCCATTGAATGGGCCTCGAAGGCGGAGAACTTCCCGGAAGTCATGGCGATCGCCAAACGCCACTTCAACCTGGGTGACCTGCCGGACGCAGAAGCCGTCACCGAGCGTTTGGTGAAGAACCAAGTGAGCAGCTACCACTGGCAACTCAATAGGGAGGGCATCAAGGCATACGCGGCTCACCTGGCCAAAGAGAAGCCCAATACCCTCGATGCCGCCAGCCTCTTCTATTCGAGGGCCTACTGATGTCGGCAGGTTCTATTCAAATCCAGCAAGTCACCCAGACTTTCGGGTCACGTGTGAATGCGTTGGAGCACGTCAGCATCACGGTCGCACCGGGTGAGTTCGTGTCCATCGTCGGGCCATCGGGCTGCGGTAAGACCACCGTGCTGAACATGGTCGCCGGCCTCGTTCCTCTTGAAGCGGGATCGGTGCTGGTGGATGGAAGGCCGCCGGATGCCGGTCGCAACGACATCGCGTACATGCTGGCGCGGGACTGCCTCTTTCCGTGGTTGACCGCTTACGAGAACACCGAACTGGGCAATGCCATCCGCGGCATGCCGAAGGCGGAGCGGCGCGAGCGGGCCCGCACCGTTCTGGCGGCAGTGGGATTGCGCGACTTCGGGGGTGCCTACCCGAAGGAGTTGTCGCACGGAATGCGGCAACGGGTGGCATTGGCACGCACGTTCTGCATGCCATCTCCAGTGTTGTTAATGGACGAGCCCTTTGGCGCCTTGGACGCGCAGACAAAGCTGCAGCTGGAGGACTTGTTGCTATCGCTTTGGCAGCGTGAACGACGCTCGGTCATCTTTATCACCCATGACCTGAGCGAGGCCGTGGTGTTGTCCGATCGCGTGATCGTCATGAGCGCAAGACCAGGCCGCGTGATCGCCGACATCCGGATTCCGCTGGAACGCCCCCGCTCCGTGCGCGCTTTGCAGAAGGATCCGCGGTATCACGAGCTGTATGCGCAGATCTGGGAGAAGCTGGAAAGTGGCCTGGAGCCGGCAGCGACGTAGGAGATGAAATTGAATACCACCACCATCGAAAACGCTTCAACCAAGGGCACTTCCCGTGCAAGCGCTATGTCCATGAGAGCAGACCCGCAAATATCCATCTGGATCTGGCAGTTCTCGGCGCTTATTCTCTTTGCGCTGGCTTGGGAGTACGTGGCGCGCAACGAAATTGTTGACCCGCTGTTCATTGGGACCCCCAGCAAGATTCTGAAGTTCTTCTGGATCGAGCTGATGGTCACGGGCAAGCTGGCGGTGGACATGATGTGGACACTCGCCGGAACGGGGCTGGCATTCGTTCTGGGCAGCGTGGCGGGCATCGCGACCGGCTTGCTCTTCGTGACCTATCCCCGACTCGAGAAGTTTTGCGATCCGTTCTTCTCGGCGCTCAACGCTTTGCCGCGGATCGCACTCGCCCCGCTGTTCATACTGTGGTTCGGACTTGGGCTGGGATCGAAGGTTGCGCTCGGGCTGAGCCTGACCTACTTCATCGTACTGAGCAGCACGGTAGCGGGTGCGCGCAGCGTCGATCGTGACTTTCTCGTGCTCGCACGAACTTTGGGCGCAACACCACGGAAGGTCTTCACTCGAATCACGCTGTTCAGCGCGATACCGACGCTGTTCTCGGGCCTGCGTCTGGGCCTGATCTATTCCCTCCTCGGCGTGATTGCTGGCGAGATCATCGCCGCCCAGCATGGGCTGGGGCAGCAATTGAGCTATCTCGCTGGAACTTTCCAGATCGATGGCGTCTTTGCTGTTCTTCTGCTGCTGGCACTGGTCGGCACCTCACTGACCTACGGAATGTCTGCGCTGGAGGCGCGCCTCATTCGCTGGCGCTGACCGAAAGCCTGTGACCCTTCTTCCGACGCAAAGGACAAATAGCATGCCCAGAATTCTGCAGAACTTCATTGACGGCCGTTTCACTGCCAGCGACGGTGAACTCGTGTCCGTGTACAACCCGGCGACAGGCCAAGAGCTAGCCCGCATTCCAGATTCACCGCAGTCCGAGGTTGACCAGGCGGTGTATTTCGCCACTAAAGCGCAGAAGAGCTGGGCGCGCCTGGCGCCGATCGAGCGGGCCGTGTATCTCCGCAAGATCTCCGCAAGAATCCGAGAGAACGCGGACGCAATTGCGAAGACCGTGGTCGAAGAGCAAGGTAAGCCTATGCCGCTTGCGCAGGGAGAGGTCGCCTTCGCCTGTGAGTACTTCGACTATATGGCTGAATGGGCTCGACGGATCGAGGGCGAGATCATCAGCAGTGACCGTCGTGGCGAGAACATCTTTCTCTTCCGGCAGCCCATCGGGGTCGTGGCGGGGATTCTTCCTTGGAACTTCCCCTTCTTTCTCATTGCGCGCAAGATCGCGCCGGCACTGATCACGGGCAATACTGTTGTGATCAAGCCCAGCGAGGAAACGCCGGTCAATGCGGATTTGTTCGCTCGAATCGTGCAGGAAGCCGAATTGCCTTCCGGGGTGTTCAACCTCGTCTACGGCAAAGGGCAAGGCGCTGGCGCTGCGCTGGCGGGGCATCGCGACGTGGGTTTGGTGAGTTTCACTGGCAGCGTAGAGACAGGTTCGCGGATCATGACGCTGGCTGCGCGCAACATCACGAAGGTCAATCTAGAGCTCGGTGGAAAGGCGCCCGCAATCGTCATGAACGATGCTAATGTGGACCTTGCCGTGAACGCGATCAAATCCGGTCGCCTGCTCAACAGCGGCCAAGTCTGCAACAGCCCGGAGCGGGTATATGTTCAGCGCAAGGTGGCCGATGAGTTCACGGCCAAGCTTGCCGCTGCGATGCAGGCTGCCAGCTATGGCGATCCGATGGGAGGGGCCCCCGTGGACATGGGGCCGCTCATCAATGCCAATCACATGCACAAGGTGCGGACAATGGTGGAGCGAGCTGTCGCGGACGGTGCCCAGGTGCTCGCAGGGGGCAGTGCTGTTGAACAGCAGGGCGGGCATTACTTTCAGCCGACCGTCCTGGCCGCATGCCGGCAGGACATGGAGATTATGCAGAAGGAAGTCTTTGGTCCGGTGTTGCCTGTGAACGTTTTCGATGATCTCGACGAGGCCATCGAGCGCGCGAATGACTCGATCTATGGTTTGACTTCGGCCATCTACACATCCAACTTCAGCACGGCACTCAAGGCCTGCGATGAAATTCGATTCGGCGAGACCTACATCAACCGGGAGAACTTCGAGGCGTTGCAAGGTTTTCATGCCGGTGTTCGACAGTCTGGCATCGGAGGCGCCGACGGAAAACATGGGCTATACGAGAACACGGTGCACCATATCGTGTACATGCAGCAGTGATGGCTTCTTTCGTAGAGGGAAACGCGGTCCCACATCTCTTCCGTCCTTTGATCTTGCGAAAGCTCCGACTTCGCAATCGCATCGTCGTGTCGCCGATGTGCCAGTACGCTTCACGCGATGGCCTCGCTTCAGACTGGCACCTCGTCCACCTCGGCAAGTTCGCGCAGGGGGGGGCGGCTCTGGTTTTCACCGAGTCGACGGCTGTCGAGGAGCGGGGCCGGATAACGCACGGTGACCTGGGCATCTGGAGCGACGAACAAATCGCTGGTCTGAGACGGATCACGGAGTTCATCCGCGCTCAAGGCGCAGTCGCTGGCATCCAGCTTTCGCACGCAGGCCGCAAGGCAGCGACGCAGCGGCCGTGGCATGGTAATGGTCCTTTAGGCGAAGTGGACTTGGCCGAGCGAGGCGAGCGCTCCTGGCCGATTCAAGCGCCGAGTGCCATCGCGGTCGGCGAGGGGTGGCTTAAGCCCGCGGCGCTGGACGCCAATGGCTTGGAGAGCCTCCGTGCTTCTTGGCGTGCGGCGGCACAACGCGCGCTCCTGGCCGGGTTTCAGGCGGTTGAGGTCCATTGCGCGCATGGCTACCTTCTGCATCAGTTCCTCTCCCCATTGACCAATAACAGGGAAGACGCCTATGGGGGCAGCCTGCAAAACAGAATGCGATTCCCGCTCGAAGTCATCGAATCTGTACGGGAGGTTTGGCCCGCCGAGCTTCCCGTGTTTGTCCGCATCTCCGCGGTGGACGGGCTCGAGGGAGGATGGGGCCTTGACGATTCGATTGCGTTTTCTGCGGAAGCTAAGAGACGTGGCGTGGACGTGATCGATTGCTCTTCCGGCGGCCTTATCAGACCCGCTATGGCATCGTACGCAATTAAGCCGGCCGTCGGATATCAAGTCCCCTATGCGGAGCAGGTGCGATCGCGCGTTGGACTGACTACGATGGCTGTCGGACTCATCTTCGATCCGGATTACGCTGAATCAGTCTTGGAGCAAGGCCGGGCCGATCTGATCGCCATTGCGCGCGGCGCTCTGGACGACCCGAACTGGCCCTTACACGCGGCGCAAGCCCTTGGCTACCGAAGCTTCGACGGTTTGCCTGAGATCTACTCATTCTTTCTGGGGCGGAGGAGGCAGATCCTGAGCGACTTGGCGAAGCCGAGTACCGCCGTCGCGTCAAGGCAATAATACGGAGAAACATGGCTTTCATAGGACTCAGCGCTTTGGAGAAGAACGGCCCTGCTGGCGCAATTCGTCAAACATTCAGCACTCCGGTTCAGGCCGAGGTCAAGAGCGGTAGCCTGGACCGGATGTTGGCGGTGGTTGATCTGTTCACGCTGGATAAGCCCGTCTGGACAGGAGAGGAGATCGGTGGTGTCCTGGGTCTGTCTCGCGCCACCCTGTATCGATACCTGCGAATCCTCGGCGGGTCGGGTTTGGTTGCTCCCACAGGTGGGGGCAAATACGTCCTCGGTCCGCGCATCATAGAGCTGGATCGCCAAATTCGCTTGTCAGACCCCATGTTGCAGCATGCGATGCCCATCATGCAGGAAATGGTGAGAAGCTATGATGGTGTGGCTCTCCTGTGCACGTATTACCGAGACAAAGTGATGAGCATCCATCACGAGGCTTCGGATTCGTCGCTGCAGTTCATCATGCAACGAGGTCGCCCGTTCCCGCTGTTTCTAGGTTCTCCCTCGAAGGCGATTCTGGCTCATTTGCCCCCTCACCAGCTTAAGATTCTCTTTCGCAATGAGGGGGCCAAGATTCGCGAAGGCGGATTGGGTGAAACTTGGCCAGAGTTCCGAGACAACTTGCGCAAGATCCGCACCGATGGAGTGGTCTTCGCCTTCGGGGAACTTGATCGCGGCCTCATTGGTGTCAGCGCAGCAATTTTTCGCGCTGAAGGCGAGGTAGCTGGCAGCATCACGGTCGTTCAAGCGAAGCGCAAGTTTCAGCGCGAACAGTTGCCCCAACTTCAAGAAATTGCTAAGAGGGCGGCGGCAGATATCGGCGACGAGATGCGTTGGGATTGACGTTGTCTATAACAATTGCCGAGCAATTGTTTGATTGTCAGTAGCTCGCGTACAGAGGAGCCCGAAGGACGAACTCGCAAGCACCGATGAAGCAAGACCGCCGGTTCGTCTGCCGCCGTTGCTGCTCTTCGGTTCGCCCGGTTTCGGCAAGACCCACTTCTGCGAGTCGTTGGTCAAGGTGCTTGGCGTGCCGGTGCATCGCCATCCGGTGGATCAGGCCGAGACGTCTGGACTGCCCCTGGTCCGGTAGACAAACCCCGCCTATCCTTTGAGCATAGGAGGGAGTGCGATGAGCACCCAGAGGTTTACACCGGAATTCAAGGAAGAAGCAGTCTGTTGATTTCCTCGCAAAGCTGACCCGGGGGGGGTGCGGTACAAATCTTGGACTGGTTAAGCGACGA
>VFQO010001715.1_pt1 | contig 15733 bp, 12 predicted proteins | sample 3512331 | NCBI WGS metagenome assembly VFQO01 (sample SAMN10412371, study PRJNA504923) | tailings metagenome | isolation source: Replicate 3 from Balatoc abandoned mine | place: Philippines: Itogon, Benguet | collected 2017-08-28
TCTGTGGCGCGGGCAGCGAGTACCATTATTTGATGATTACTTTTGAGACACCACAATAGACTGGCACCTCACGCGCAACGGTCACGTCATCGGTATCTGTAGTCGATCGAAGAACGCACGGTTGCGCTTCTTTGCGTCGTTCAGCACCTTGTCGTAGGACACGATTTCTATGTAGCAGCCTGCCGACTGGTGGTATCTGAAGTACCCCTCGTTGTCAGGCGTCTTGACGAAGTCGTGGTTGTCGGCAATAGACTTTATGCGCGGCGTCAGGCTGCAGAGGATGTAGGCGTAGAACGGGATAGACCCGACATTTATGGTCTTGCCGTCCTTATCCTTGGCCGTGCCTTCTTTGATTTTCCGGACGTAGCGAAGAACCTGTTCCACTGGGTTCTCGTCCTTCGCCGGGTACTCGTTGCGCTCGGGCCTCTTGAACTCGACGATGACCACCGATTGATATGGGCTCTTGGTCTCAGAGAAGGCTCGTGCCGTATTGAAGATGGCCAAGTCCGGCTCATCGCCGCCTTTCGCATTTACAGCCTTTAGGCTCCTCATCGGCAAATCGGACGCCAAGTAGGAGTGATAGGCTAGCCGCTCGTCGACGACCCACAGGTTCTGCCGCGAGAACTCGACGTCTTCTGAATCCGCCTGCATCGGATAGATAAGGCTGTGCACGAGGTCCTCGCGTGCGTAGGCGCCGGAGTCCTGCACCTTCAACGCGGTATCCAGCATCTCAAGGATGGTGCGACGGTGCACGACGTACTTGGCAAGGGCGGCCTTGCCGAGTTCGTTCTCCTCGTCCAGATACTGCTTGTAGAGTGCCGTGTATTCAGGCGACTCGACCGCAGTGTCGAGCGGCACCTTCTTGATTTCAGCGGCACGCTGGCGATGCTCAAGCTCAATGTCCTTCTGGGCTTTGTACAGCTCGACGTCGAGTTGATCCCGCGAGATGTTGGCGGGGATGCGCTCCAGCCTCTCACGATAGCGGTCCTGGAGCTGGAAGCGGTACTGCGGCGCGTCTTGCTGAATGAAGGCCTCGATGACTTGGCGCTTCTCCTCGCGCAGCTGGTTCGTGTATGGCTCGGCAACCTGCTTGAGCGCCTGAACGACTTCGCCATCGAGTTCCTCGCGGGTCATCTCTTCAGGAAAGTTGAGGTCCGACTCTTGCATAAACATGAAAGCTGTGCGTTCCGAGCTGACCTTGGCATCAAGGTATGGGCCGGCAACGTAGGTGCGGAAGACAAACTGCTCGCCCTGATCATCGGTCAGACGACCTTGCAGGTCCGGGATGGCCTTACTGGCCTTCCACTCCAGCACCTCACGCTGATTTGCGCAGTAGGAGATGGTGTGGTTCTTGACCGCGCTCGATTGGTAGCGCAGCACGGTCACCTTGAAATCGTGCCCCTTGAGCTTGAACGTCACCTCCTGAGCACGCTCTTTCGCCTCCTCGGCAAAGATGTGGTTCAAACTGCACGACTGACCATCGGCGTCGTGCAGGGTGATTTGAGGACACTGGCCACCTACGAAGTGAATAAGCAGGTGGTCTATGACCTTATGAGCGATGGTTTCCAGTGACTTGGGGAAGTGCTTCTCGTACTCGGCCCGCAAGCCGGTCAGCTTCACCGATGTCATGCGTTCCTTGGTCTCGGCATCGTTGACTTCCTCGCCTTCAACTCCTTCAGTCGTAACGACGAACCGGAAGGTCCGACGCATCCAGTCGCCGTCGTCTTGTAAATAGGTGCTATCAATGGCAGCTTCGCTGAACACCTTCAGCCAGGTGAAGCGCCCGATGCCCTTGTTGCCGCGATTGACCTTCCGGGTTGAGTCGGACATGAAGAAGGCACGGACGTTGCCGTCGTTGAAGCCGGCGCCGTTATCGACTATGGTGACGTCCCGAATAGCGGCCAGTGTGGTTTCTTCGTTACCGGCCAAAGCCACTTGCCGGGCCTCACGTTCCAAGTAGACGTCAATGCGGCCATCTGATATGCCGGCGTCTTCGATGGCTTCGATGGAGTTCACCAGACACTCAAATAGCGGGATGAGCGGCTGGGTGACAGGCAACTGGAGGTTGCGAATCCGTCCGACGATGTCCACCTGCATGGCTAGCCTCCCCCATTCTTGGGTCTTGTAATCGATTGCTGCCGGCATGGTGCCACAACAGTTGGTGAATGTTAGCTATCGACCTCAGCGGTCATTGACTTGTTGGAACCTGATGACGGCTGTCAGCCTAAGGACTAAACCGCTCGCGCGGTAGCCCACCGCGAAGGCCCTGACACAGAGTAAACATCGCGCCCCTGTCTATGTTGGCGAGCGAGGCAATCGGCCTCGTTCTTCGACAGGAGCGCGATCATGATCCCTTCGACCCAACCTCTCTCGCCGCTGCGCCAACGCATGCTCGAGGACATGCGAATGCGCAAGCTGGAGCCTCGCACACAAGAAGCCTACATCCGGGCTGTGCGCAAACTGGCCGCTTACCTCAAGCGATCGCCCGACGCGGCCACGGTGGAGGATCTGCGCAATTTCCAGCTCCATCTGGTGGACACGGGCTCATCTCCCATGACGCTCAACGCCACGCTCACGGGCCTGAAGTTCTTCTTCGACATCACGCTGGGGCGCATTGAGCTGATGGCCAAGATGCAGCCCGTGAAGCTGCCTCGCACCTTGCCCGTGGTCCTGAGCTGCGAAGAAGTCTCACGCCTTCTGGCTGCGGCCCGCAACATCAAGCACCAGGTGGCTCTATCGGTTGCCTATGGCGCAGGTCTTCGCGCCAGCGAGGTTGTCAGCCTGAGGGTCTGCGCGCCACCGCTTGTCTTCGATGTCGATGCGCCTGTGCCCGTCGACAGGGGCGGCGCACGCATGTCGCCGCGAACGGATCTGTATGGCCTGCGAAATACTCGGAAACAGGCGACTGATCAGCAATGCCCCAGGCCCCGCCCACACACAACGGCACACTGGCATGGCCTGCATACGGGCTGTGATCGTCAGGCCGCTGCCCGAATCCCCATAGCGTTTGCGCCCGGAACACCCGCGTTGGCGTTCCCCGCGGTTTCCTCCCCCGAGGCTTGTGCGACACCTGCCCTCAGGCCGTGGGTGATCGTCGTTTGGATGCCAGTTCCGGGCAGGTATCCCACAACCCTAAACAGAAGCTGACCAAGTGCGGTCAAGGTCATCTCCGCAGCGTTTGGAGCCGGTCGCTGGCTGCGGGAGTACTCTTGATGCCTTGCACCAAACAGTCGTTTGGGCCTGGTCGCACGCGAAGTCTCGAATGTTGGCTGTATGGGGTATAGCGGACATAGGGCATCATCAACCCGGATGGCGCGGCGCGACCGACCGCTTCCCCGTCAACTGGACTGGTGGTTTCGACCCAATCCGGCCGTTCACCAGTCTTTGGCGCCAATGGCTGATTTCGGATTGCAGTGGCCGTTCAGGAACATTTACGAATGCGAACTCCTCGGCCAAAACGGCCGTTGGCCGAATGCGCTGACACGGGCAGCAACCTGGCGCAAACCTGCCGGTCAGTCACTGATGGCGTCGAACAGCAGCTTTTCCGTTCAGTGAGTACGTACTCCCGACCCAATCCGGTCTGACAGCTATCTACTCATTTCTTCCCGCCCAACGTTGTGCTAAGACGCCGCCGACGGCAAGTTGCAGAGGGTGGTAGATCATGATTGGCATCAGGATCAGGCCAAGTGCCGGATTGGCTCCGAAGATCAGATGCGCCATTGGCACACCGGAGGCCAGTGTCTTCTTCGATCCGCAGAAGACGGCAGCGATTCTGTCCTCTACCGGCAAGCCGAGGAAACGCGCCAGGTAGCTGGTCAGAGCCAACACGATAACGAACAGGAGGGTGCTGCCAACGATGGTTTCGAGCAGGATAACCGGGCCGTAATTGGACCAGACACCCTCCTTCACCGTATCGGCAAAGGAGGTGTAGACCAGGGTCAGGATGGTCAGCCGGTCCACGATCTGGATGCGGGTCTTGTTGTGGCTGGCCCAGGTTCCGAGCGCAGGGCGGGAGAACTGGCCGAGTACCAGTGGCAGGACGAGCCAGATCAGCAGATCGACGATGACTGGCCAGACATCGAAACCGGTTCCGCTGCTACCGAGTATCCAGGCCATCCAGAATGGCGTCAGGACGACGCCGATCAGGCTCGACAGGGTGGCGTTGAAAACGGCAACCGGCACGTTCCCTCGCGCTGCAACCGTGAGCGCGACGGAGGATGAAACGGTCGAGGGCAGGGCACACAGGTAAAAAAATCCAGTCTGCAGGTCGGCCGACATCCAGCCGCCGGAAGCCTTGAGCAGAAGCAAGCCGAGGGCGGGGAAAATGAGGAAGGTGCTGACCTGGATCAGCAGATGCACCTTCCAGCGCAATGCGCCGTCCTTGAGCGAGACCAGCGATAGGCTCAGGCCGTTGAGAAAGAAGACCAGTGCGATTCCGATCTTGTTGAGCAGTTCCGGGTGCAGGAAGCCGCCCTTGGCTCCCGGCGACGGCCATATGAAGGCCAGCGCAACGGCGACCAGCATGCCCTTGAGAAACCAGTCAAATTTGAATTTCATATTGGTTGACTTTGTTAGGGTTCGATAAAGTCCGGACGAGTGGGCCTACCAGCCTGCCACACAGCCGTCGCTGCGCGGGTCTTCGCCACCCTCGATCCAGCCGTCCGGGTGCAGTACCAGTGCACCGGCATGGCCCATGCGTTCATCAAAGTCGCCCACTATTTCGACCGGGTGCCCCATTACGCGGAGTTTCGCGATGATGTCCGGGGCATAGCGCGACTCCAGCTTCAGAGTCGTGCTCTGTTCCGCCCAGGTCCGGCCGAGCAGCCAGCGTGGCCCGGCGACGGCCGAGCGGACGTTGTGGCCGCCCCAGACATAGCGCGAAAAAACGGCAGCCTGGGTTTGCGGCTGGCCTTCGCCGCCCATCGTGCCATACACCAGCAGGCGGCCGTCATCGAGCCGGGCCATGGCCGGGTTGAGGGTGTGAAAGGGTTTGCGTCCGGCCTCCAGGCTGCGCAAGCGGTTGGGGCGCAGATCGAAGGAACAGCCCCGGTTCTGCCACCAGATGCCGGTCTGTGGCAGGACGACGCCGCTGCCGAATTCGAAGTAGATGCTCTGGATCATGCTCACCGCGCGGCCTGCCGCATCGACGACGCCCATCCAGGTTGTATCGCCATCCGAGTTCGGCGCCGGCCACGGGCTGGCCTTGTCGAAGGGCACGGCAGCGGCCAGTGCGGCCAGGGTCGAATCGCCGAGCAGGCTGGCGGGATCGAGCGTCATGGCAGCCGGATCGGTAACGTACTTGTCGCGCACGATGAAGGCCTGCTTGGTCGCCTCGACCAGAGCGTGAATGCCTTCGACGTTGTCCGGATTCCAGCCGGCCTGACGGATGCGATCGTAGATGCCGAGGATAAGCAGCGAGGCCAGGCCCTGGGTCGGCGGCGCCATGTTGTAAACCTTGCCGCAGGACAGCCGCACTTCGAGCGGCGCCTTGATCTCGGCGCGATGATCGGCCAGGTCGGCCGCCGTCACCGGGCTGCCAACCGCCGCCAGGTCCGCGCCGATCTGCTGCGCCAGTTCGCCATGGTAGAAATCGTCGGCCCCGGCCCGGGCCAGTTGCTCCAGCGTCGCCGCCAGGGCCGGGAAGCGATGGTGCTGGCCGTAGGTCGGCACCTTGCCGTCGGCCAGGAAAGCCTGGGCAAAACCGGGCTGGCTTTGCAGTTCGCCCAGCTTGGCGCGGGTGTTCGCCTCCTGGCTATGGGTTACCGGAAAACCCTCACGGGCATAGTGGATGGCGCTTTCGAGCAGGCGGGCGAAGGGCAGGCGACCGCCCCATTCGCGGCGGCTGACCTTGTAGGCCGCGCCCCAGCCGGAGAGCGTGCCGGCCACGGTGTTGGCGGCCAGCGGACCCCGCCAGGGAATGCTCGTCAGCTCGTCGTAAAGCTCGCGCCGCACGCCGGCACCGGCGGCACCGCAGGCGTCGATCGAACGCATCGGATGGCCCGGCGCGTGCAGCAACCAGAAGCCGTCGCCGCCGATACCTGTCATGTGCGGATAAACCACGGCCAGCGTGGCGGCAACGGCAATGGTCGCCTCGATGGCATTGCCGCCGTCGCGCAGGATATCGAGGCCGGCCTGGGCGGCTAGGGAATGGGAGGCAACTACGGCGCCCCGGGTGGCAAGGATTGGTTTCATGCGGATTCGCCCTTCAGTTTTTGTTGGCTGTTCGACGGGATGCCCCAGGCCGGCGCGACGCGATTGGTCGCGCTACGGGCGGACAGCAGATGCGAGCGCATCTCCCGGTAAGTGGTGATGACGTCATGGGCGAGGATGGCCTCGACGATGACCGAGTGTTCCTCGAAGGATTCGCCCATCCGTTCAAGATTGCGGAACTGCGTGCGGCGGAAGGGCGAAACGCGATGGCGCAGGCTGGTCGCCATCTCGATCAACACAGGGTTGTAGCAACCGCGAATGATGGTGGCGTGCAGTTCGAGGTTGGCCGCGTCGTAGCGGTCGATATCGCCAGCCTGCATGGCGGCCCGGCCTTCGGCGTGGAGTTCCAGCATGCGTGCCCGGCCGGCTTCGGTCATGCGCAGCGCGGCGTGGCGGGCACAGGCCGCTTCCAGTTCGCCGATCGCCTCGAACATCTGGTCGAGCTGATCGACGCTCAGTTCGGCAACGACCGATCCCCGGTTCGGCCGGGTGTCGACCAGGCCCATGATGGCGAGCTGCTTGAGCGCCTCGCGCACCGGCGTCCGCGAAACATTGAAGCGTGCCGCCAGGCTGACCTCATCGAGCCGGCTGCCCGGGGCGAAGTTGCCGAGCACGATTTCATCGGCGATGCGACGGCAAACATCGTCGGCCAGACCACCCCGGCCACGGCCGGATTCGAAGGGGAAGACGCTCATCACGCGGCCTCCGCCAAGGACTGGACCGGATGCCAGCAGGCCACCGAGCGATTGCTCAGCGACTCAAGCGGCGGCACTTCGCACCGGCAGCGCTCGCTGGCATACGTGCAGCGCGGCGCGAAATTGCAACCCGGCGGCAAGGCAGCCAGATCGGGTGGCGAACCGGGCACCGCGAGCAGGGGCTGGCCCCGGTTCTCGGTGCCGACCGTGGCAGCGAGCAGCCCTGCGGTATAGGGATGACGCGGCGCGCGAACGATCTCGCCGACCACACCCTGCTCGACGATACGGCCGGCGTACATGACGGCGATACGGTCGGCGACTTCGACCGCGGCGCCAATGTCGTGGGTGACGAAGATCACCGACATGCCGGTCTCGCGCTGCAATTCGCGCAGAAGGAGCAGGATCTGGATTTGCACCGTGGCGTCGAGTGCCGTCGTCGGCTCATCGGCGAGCAGCAGCTTGGGTTTGCAAGCCAGCGCCAGGCCAATCATGGCGCGCTGGCGCATGCCGCCGGAGAGTTCGTGCGGATAGGCATCGAAACGCCGTTTGGCCTGCGGGATTTGCACGCGTTCGAGCATGTGCAGGGCCTGGGTGCGGGCGGCGGCCTCGTCGAGCGATTCGTGGGCGCGGATCGCCTCGGTGATCTGCTGGCCGATGGTATAGACCGGATCGAAGGCCAGGCCCGGTTCCTGAAAGACCATCGACACCGTACCGCCGCGATAGAGGTCGAGCGCCCTGCCCTTGAGGGCAAGGACGTCCTGGCCGTCGACCCGCATTTTGCCCTGGATTTTCGTCGTGCGTTCCGGATGCAGGCGCAGCAAGGTACGCAGCGTCACGCTCTTTCCGGAGCCGGATTCGCCGAGCAGGCCGAGCACCTCGCCGGCGCAGAGTTCGATGTTGACCGCATTGAGGGCGCTGGCCTTGCGATTGCCACAAAACTGGACGGACAGGTCCTGCAGGGAAACCAGGGGGGCAGTCATGCTTGAGTCTCCGAAATGGCCGCGGGGTGGCCCGAGGCGGGGTCATTGAGATGGCAGGCGGCCTGATGCGCCGGTTCGCCGGCAATGCCGATCAGGGCCGGGGTTTTAGCTGCGCAGACCGGGTGCGCATGCGGGCAGCGGTCGCGGAAACGGCAGCCGCTCGGCGGGTTGATCGGGTTGGGCGGGTCGCCGGCCAGCGGCGAGGCCTGGGTCCGGTTGTCCGGGTCCATCGACGGCACGGCGGAGAGCAACGCCCGCGTGTAGGGGTGTGCCGCCTGGCCGTAGATGCGCTCGACCGGCCCGGTTTCGACGACCTGGCCGAGGTACATCACCATCACGTAGTCGGAGATGTAATGCACGACGTGCAGGTCGTGCGAGATGAACAGGTAGGTCAGCTGGCGCTCGGCCTTGAGCTCCTGCAGCAGATTGAGCACCTGCGCCTGCACCGACTTGTCGAGCGCTGCCACCGCTTCGTCGAGGATGACCAGGCGCGGATCGAAGGCCAGGGCGCGGGCGATGTTGACGCGCTGGCGCTGACCGCCCGACAGCTCGTGCGGGTAACGGCTGGCGAACTGTTCGGGTGCCAGGCCGACGCGAGCCAGCAGGTCGTGCGCCTGGCGCTTGGCTTCCGCCGCAGGCACGCCATGCACGCGCGGGCCGTAGGCGATGGTTTCGGCAATCGTCAGGCGCGGGTTGAGCGAGGCGAAGGAGTCCTGGAAGACCATCTGCAGGTTGCGGCGGAATTCCTTCAAGCGGATGCCGCCGAATTCATCGACGCCTTCGCCGTCGAACACCATGTTGCCGGAGTCGGCCTGCATCAGTCGGGCGATCAGCCGGGCGGTGGTCGATTTGCCGCAGCCCGATTCGCCGACGATGCCGAGCGTCTTGCCCTTGGGCACCGAGAAGCTGACGCCATCGACGGCATGGACGTATTTCCTCGTCCGTTCGAGCGGACCGCCGCGCACGGCGAAATGCTTCTTGAGGTCGCGCACGACCAGCAGCGGCTGGGCCGGTCCGCCCCGGTCCTGGACCGGGCTGGGGGTATGGGGAGCGGTATTCATCGACGGATGTCCATGGCGGAACGCACGCTGTCTGCAAGCAGATTGAATGCGATGGAGGTGACGAAGATCAGGGCGCCGGGCAGCGCCGCGATCCAGGGATTGACGTAGATCGCCGAGCGCAGCGTGTTGAGCATCAGGCCCCATTCCGGCTCCGGCGGCTTGACGCCGAGGCCGAGGAAGGACAGACCGGAGGCGAGGATCATGCTGACGCTGAGCAGGCCGGTGGCATAGACGAAGACCGGGCCGAGCACGTTGCCCAGCACATGCACGCGGATGATCGAGAAGGCGCTGGCGCCGCTCATCCGTGCCGCCTCGATGTAGTCGAGCTGGCGTACCTGGGTGGTGACGCTTTCGGCCACCCGCACCACCTGCGGCACGAAGACCAGGGTCAGCGCCAGCAGGCTGTTGCTCATGCCCGGGCCGAGGGCGCCGGAGATGGCGACGGCGAGCAGCACCGAGGGGAAGGCGTAGAAGACGTCGAGCACGCGCATGATGACCATGTTGAGCTTGCCGCCGACGTAACCGGCGAGCAGGCCGATGGCGGTGCCGATGCCGAAGGCGGCGAGTACCGGGACGACGCCCATGAGCAGCGACAGGCGGCCGCCGTGCATCAGGCGGGAGAGCATGTCGCGGCCGAGTTCGTCGGTGCCGAGCAGGAAGCCCGGGCTGCCGATCGGCAGCAGGCGCTTGAGCATGCTCGCCTTGTAGGGATCGGCCGGGGCCAGCCAGGGGGCGAAGACGGCGGCGCCGACGATGAGCAGCAGGACGAGGCCGGCCGCCAGCGCCATCGGGTCGCGGCGCAACTGGCGCCAGACGACCAGCCAGTAGCTGCGGCTCGGGGCCGGCGGGGCGACGGCGGCAGCCGCCGGCAGGGTGAGTTCAAGGGTTGCGGACATGATCAGGCTCCGGTCAGCTGCGGCCCATGCGCGGGTCGATCAGCGGTTGCAGGATGTCCACCAGCAGGTTGAGGACGACGAAGAACATGCAGAGGACGAGGATGGTTCCCTGCAGCAGCGGGATGTCGCGCTGGAAGATCGCGGTGTTGAGCAGGAAGCCGGTGCCCGGCCAGGCGAAGACGGTTTCGACCAGGATCGAGCCGCCCATCAGGTAGCCGATCTGCAGGCCGGCGACGGCGAGCACGGTGGGTGCCGTGTTCTTGGCGATGTGGCGGAAGATGGCGGCACCGGACAGCCCGCGGGCGCGCAGGGCGGTGACGAATTCCTGCTCCAGCATGTCGGCGACCAGGGCGCGCACGGTGCGGGTGATGATGCCCATCGGGATCACCGACAGGGTGAGCGCCGGCAGCACCAAGTGGCGCAGGTGCTCGGCATCCCACAGCCATTCCGAGGAACCGCCGGGGCCGGCGCCCATGGCGGGAAACCAGGGCAGCCAGATGGAGAAGACGATGGTGAGCACGAGGCCCAGCCAGTAGTGGGGAATGCTGACGCCGATCACCGAGATCACGGTGGCGACGCGGTCGATCCAGGTGCCGTGGCGATAGCCGGCCAGGGCACCGAGGATGCAGCCGATCAGCACGCCGCCGAGGGCCGCCATGCCGGCGAGCAGCAAGGTATTGCTGACGGCGCTCAGGACCTCGGCGGTAACGGCGCGGCCGGAGGCGATCGAGGTGCCAAGGTCGCCCTGCACGGCGCGCATCAGCCACAGGCCGTATTGCACCGGCACCGGCTTGTCGAGGCCGTAGGCGCTCTTGAGGGCGACGATGACCTCTTCCGGGGCATCGGCCGGGGCGATGGCATTAAGCGGATCGCCCGGCGCCAGGTAGACCAGCACGAAGGAGACCACGGTCACGCTCAAGGCGATGGGGATGGCATAGATTAGACGCTTGAGCAGGTAGGCAAACATGGGGCGCTTTCTTCAATCCGGCCTGGGCCGGTGAATGGCCGGGGCAAGCCCCGGCCCGGTGGATCACATGCGGATGGTGGTCAGGTCCTGGAACCAGTGCTGGGCCTGGACGAACTCCTTGACCTTGGGGGAGATCGCATGCGGATTGACGTCATGCACCACCCAAAGCATCAGGGCGTCGTCGACCATCGACTGATGCACGAAGGAGAGCAGTCCGTCCTGCTTCTTGGTGTCGAATGTCGTGCGGATTTGGTCGATCGCGGCATCCACCTTCGGGTTGTTGTAACCACCCCAGTTCACCCCGTTCGGTGCAACGTAACGGCTGTCGGCGAAGCGGGTCAGAGCGTAGAAGGGGTCGGCGGTGACGTAGCCGAGGTTGATCGCGGTGATGCCCTTGCCGGCGTTCATGTCGGCCTTGGCGCCACTACGCCAGTGCAGGTAGAGGTTTTCCAGCTCGACGACTTCGAACGTCACCTGGATACCGACTTCGGCCAGGCTCTGCTGGATGAACTCGTTCATCGGCAGCGACAGCATCTGGCCGGTGCCCCCCTGGGCGATGATGACCTTGGCCTTGAGCGGCTTGGCCTGGCTGTAGCCGGCCTTGGCCATCAGGGCGCGGGCGGCGGGCAGGTCGTAGCCGATCTTGAATTCCGGCTTGCCGAACCACGGGCTGGTCGGGTCGAGCTGGCCCTTGGCCGGCGTCGCCAGGCCGCTCATCAGGCTGACCACGGCGCTGCGGTCGATCGCCAGGTTGGCGGCCTTGCGCACCCGGATGTCGGTCCAAGGCGAACCCGCCTGGGTCGAGAAGTGATAGGGCCAGACATGCGGCGTGACGTTCTGTACCAGCTTGAATCCGGCGCCCTTCAATTGCGGCAGCACATCGGGCGGCGGCGTCTCGATGATATCGACCTGGCCATTGAGCAATGCGTTGGCGCGGGTCATCGCATCCGGAATCGGCACCAGCACGATACGGTCGGTCTTGGCCATGCGCGCCTTGTCCCAGTAGGCGGTGTTCTTGACCAGGTCGGCGCGTTCGCGCGGGACTAGCTTGTCGAGCTTGAAGGGGCCGGTGCCGGATGGCTTGCTTGCTACCTTGTTCCAGTCCTTGCCCATCTTTTCCCATTGCGCCGGGCTGGAAATCAGGAACCAAGGCAACTGGTAGGGGAAGAGCGCGTCGACGTCTTTGGTGGTAATTTCAACCGCATAATCGCCGACCTTGCGATAGGACGCGATGGACGGAATGCGCGGCCGCACCTGGGCGCTCTGTTTGGCGTCGAACTGCGGCGACTTGTCGGCCAGCACCTTGTCGAGGTTCCAGACCACGGCATCGGCATTGAACTCGGAACCGTCGTGGAACTTGACACCCTTACGCAGCGTGAAGACCCACTTCTTGTTGTCCTTGGCATCGACCTTCCATTCGCTGGCCAGGCCCGGCACCAGCTTGCCCGGACGATTACCGACATTGGCTTCCCAGGCGACCAACGGGTCGTAAAGGGTGTGGCCGGTGAACTGGTAGGCCCCGGCACCGCGGTCGGGCTGGCCCGTGGTCAGCGGGATATCGGCCATCGAAATGCCGTAGCGGGCGACTGTTTCTGCATGCAATGTGCCGTGCAGGGCCAGGGCTAGCGGGAGTGCTGCCAGCCAGCGTGAAAGCTTCGTGTATGGGGGGTTCATGTAGATCTCCAGAGTGGTGAAAGCACTTTGGGGATTGCATGCAACGTGCCAATTGGCCGCTCTTTTCGAATGTATTTTCTAAAGATTTGTTCAATATATAAATTTCATGCGATTGTTCTGATGACGGGAATTGGCAATGCAAGCCGTACCCCCATCAAGTCTTGTTGGCTTGCATACAAAATGCACTTGGCCGGGGCGTGTCAGCGTAAGTTTTAACCAGTTTGGTGCATGACAGCAGATGGCCGGTTTGGGTTGCGTAGTACGCATTCGCTGGATGGGAAAGCTGCTGTTCAATACCCCTCAAGGCTCAACGGCAGTTAAGCAGCGAATTGCAGCCCGATTGAGCGCATCAGGCCAACGGCCGCTCTGGCCGAGAAGCACGAATTGCCGATCAGGCGGGTTTCAGAGTTGAGCGGCCGTTCCAATGACCGCGACTGAGCAGAGACGAACTTCCGCTTCTGGCCGAAAGCGCAAGTTGACTGCCTCACTCGTTTGCAGTCACCCGCTGAAGTGGAGTGCGCTCTTCTGACTTGACGCAGCGCAAGGCGCAAGCACCCCAAAAGCGCATGCTTTGCGCCCCTCAACTCGATGGGAGACCATCATGGAAACCTCAACCAATGTGGTTCATCACGAACCGTGGAACAAGGGAAAGATCGTCGGGCAGAAAGCTCCCTTCAAGGTGAAAGACATCTGGGCCCTGCGCGTACGTCTTCAAATGGAAGGCCGGGTCCGCGAGCTCGCACTCTTCAACCTTGGTATCGACAGTAAGTTGCGCGGATGTGACCTCGTATCCCTCAAAGTCCGTGACGTAACCCACGGCGATCAGGTGGCCACCAGAGCCATCGTCATGCAGCACAAGACCAAGCGTCCGGTGCAATTCGAGATCACGGCAGTCACCAGGGAGGCTTTGCAGGCGTGGATCAAGCAGGCGTCATTGAGATCCGACGACTTCCTTTTCCCGAGCAGGCTCCACGAGTCACCCCACCTCGGAACCCGGCAGTACGCCCGGATTCTCGGGCACTGGGTGGATGAGCTTGGTCTGGATCGTTCCGAATATGGGACCCATTCGATGCGAAGGACCAAGGCAACGCTGATCTATCGACGCACCAAGAACCTCCGAGCTGTACAACTGCTGCTCGGCCATTCCAAACTGGAGTCGACCGTGAGGTACCTGGGTATCGAGGTCGACGACGCTCTTGAAATCTCTGAGCAAACGGAGATCTGAAACGGTCATTGGAGGCGGGCTTTGCTACGACCCCGGGGCGACCGCCTTCAATGGCAGCTATGTAAGGAGTTCAGGAGTGGTGCTTTCGGCCAAGAGCTGACCTTCGATGCTGCGGGACAGCCGACCGGTTCACTGCCGGCGACAGGCTATTGGCGGTGCCAGCACACGCTATGCTCTGTGCCCAGAGCGCTGAGTTCTTTCCTAACTCGGACGCAGTGCCACGAAAGAATGACAGCATGCTCGCAGACCTTGGACTTACCGTCGCCCGCCAGATTCCAATTGAAACGCTCACGGGCTTAGTCAGCGGGATGTACACCGTGCATGGCGGCGTGATCAGAGACGCGGGAGGCCGAATCGTCTCGCACCTCGTGACCTCGGGCGGGAGTGCAGCAATGAGCAGCCTCGTTCCGGGTCTCGGAGTCCTGGGGCAGGCCCTTCAGGGTGCGCAGCTCTGGAAGATTGGCAAAGATGTTGCCGCGGTTCAGCAAACGGTCAATACGGTGCTCAATGTCGCGATGACCGGAACGGTGCTTTCGGGCCTGGGGCTGGTGACCTCGGTCGCTGGTTTTACGTACCTTCGGCATAGGCTGAGCCAGCTGGAAAGGAACTTGGCTGATATGGCCAAGGACGTCAAGAAGATCAAGCTGTCACAGGAAGGCTTGCACAAGTCCGAGTTGCAAACGGCAGTTGACGGTGCGCGTCACGCTGAGCATGCAACCGATGAGTCCGTGCGCAGGGGCTTGTTGATCGACAGCAAGCGCGAGTTCAACAAGCTGATGCACCACTACAAGCAAGAGTGGGCCCGCAGCGAGACTGTGCCGGAAATCCAAACCGTCAACGAGTTGTACACCTTGGCCATCTTGGGCTACGCGATGGTGTCCAGCGAATTGGGACTGCAAGACGCCGCAGCGCTGGATCTCAGGAACAACTGCCAGGACTGGACGACGCTGGCTCGCGGGCATGCAAAATCGATCGTGCTTGGCGCGCATCCAGAGCGGTTCATTGGCGGCGACTATGTCGAGCAGCTTCCCGCCAAGGTGCTGGTGGATCTATTGGATTTTGCGCACGACGAGCATCGCGGAATTGAGTGGTTCGACGAGCTCCGCCTGCAAGCTTCAAAGCACAGCACCCTGTTCGGGAGCCTGGCATCTTCGGCCCCCGATTCGCTGCGAAAGCGGTTGATCAAAGGAGAACCCGAAGGATCAATCGAACTGGCCAAGGGGCTCTATGCCCGCGCCAGCGTGTTGGACGCCAACGTGGCGCACTTCGAGTTCCTCCAGGACAAGCAGATCTCTGCCAGTGCGTTTCAGCAACAACTCGAGGACGCGCGCAAGGATTCCGGGGGTGAGGCTATTTGCGTCTACCCCGTTGAGATGGCGCAGGCGTACCCAGTTGAGATGTTGCAGACGTAAATCGGGCTCCTCTGCAGGTTGAACTTGGCAGAGGCCAATGCCATTGAGCTTGGCTTGGCGCCTTGATCTGATCGTGAGGCTTGTCTATCGCCTCAAGGGTCCTGCGCACATTCAGACCCGGTTGAACACGCTGAGCGCAGTGGCCACCAGGGGCGTGTGCGAGGGATGTCGCATGTGCGAAGTGGGGCGTCTTGGGCCCGCTGCCGCTCTGGCCATTGGAAGCCTGACTGACACGCGGAGTCCGCATCCGCATGGCGCTTTGACAGCGGGACTCACTTGAGATCATCCTCAAATCCGGGGCGGTTCAATGGCCGAGTACCCGCTATTACGCTTGAAGCGGTCCCACGCAGGGCCGACAGTCGAATGACTGGTCACGGCCGCCGCTGTCGAACAAGCGGGCAGCAGCGGACGACTCAGTTCAGCCTAAACCTGCCCAATGGTCGCATGGAACCAATCGGCCAAACTGATAGGCTACGAATGGCTACTGCAAGGCTATGGTTGGGCTACAAACAAAAACGCCCACTAAGAAGTGGGCGTTTACTGTTAGCGAGAACCGCTATTTTATTGGTTGCGCGAGAAGGATTTGAACCTCCGACCTTTGGGTTATGAGCCC
>VFQO010001718.1_pt1 | contig 15718 bp, 11 predicted proteins | sample 3512331 | NCBI WGS metagenome assembly VFQO01 (sample SAMN10412371, study PRJNA504923) | tailings metagenome | isolation source: Replicate 3 from Balatoc abandoned mine | place: Philippines: Itogon, Benguet | collected 2017-08-28
TCATGGCTCAATCCTCTCAGAGTATTGAGCCTCCACAAAACCCGGGGCGATTCAGGAAGTCTTTCGTATTCAAATAGCTATGCCGCCAGGTGTAGGCTTGCGACATGAGCCCAGCCAACAAACCTCGCTACCAAACCACGAATTGGAAACAGTACAACGCAGCACTCAAGGCACGTGGTTCACTGTCAATTTGGTTGGACAAGCGCATGGCCTGGTTTGCCGCTGGCAGCGGCAAACGCGGACGTAGTCCGAAGTTCTCTGATGCTGCCATCCAGTTTTGCTTGACCCTTAAAAACTTGTTTGGCTTGGCGCTGAGGCAAACCACAGGCTTGGTGGAATCGGTGCTTCAACTGTGCTGCCTTGCATGGCCAGTGCCAGACTTCAGCACCCTGTGCAGGCGACAGCGAGATTTGAATGTCCAGATTCCGTACTCTCGCAGCAAAGCAGGCTTGCACCTTCTGGTTGACTCAACAGGCATCAAGTTTCTGGGTGAAGGCGAATGCAAGTGCAAAAAGCACGGGGCCGAATATCGCCGTCAGTGGCGTAAGTTGCATATAGGCATCGATGCCGACACCTTGCAGATTCGGGCAATCTGCGTGACGAGCAACAACGTCAGCGATGCCTCAATGCTCTGCGATTTGCTGGAGCAATTGCCAACAGATGAAGCACTTAAAAGTCTTACTGGTGATGGAGCTTACGATACACAGCCTGCCTACGAAGCGGTCATCAGGCGCGGGGCTATACCCATCATTCCTCCACGCAAGAATGCACGAGTGCGCAGGGGAACAGTTTTTGAACACCGCAATGCAGCTATTGCTGTGTGCAGGCGCTTGGGACGCAGTATCTGGAAACGCTGGATTGGCTACCACCGGCGAAGTCTGGTGGAAACGAAGATGAACTGCATCAAGCGGCTAGGTGAACGCGTGATGTCTCGCACCTTTGAACGCCAAGTCAACGAGCTGCACATCCGAGCAGCCATATTGAATCGATTTACTGAACTGGGCCGTCCTCAGACGGCAGCCATGGCCTAGCCACGGCCGGGGTCTGGGTCATTGGGGCTCCTTTGCAGCAGCGACTGGCAAGCGCACGTACCTGAGCATGTCCGCAATCACAATCGCGCGGATCGAGCGCAGCATGCGCCGCTCAGCAGCCTTCGTCATCTGGCTTGGGGCTCCATGTGGGGCTCTCGGGTCAGCCAAGATGCTCTCCAGCTGGGCAATGATCTCGTCAGCGGCCCCTGCCAGCCTGCCCACAATCTTGACCACCTCACGCACCGCCGCCGACTTGGAGAGCCCCAGCTCCAGGCCAGTGTCGATCAGCTTGTCGTAGGTCACCTCGGAGAAGAAATTCGCCCCGGCCACAGGAGAGGCCAGCTTTTCGTTGGGCCACACCGCGCCATCGTCAAGAAAAACCCGCGTGTGATACACCGCCGTGCACAGGAGGTCGTAGAACGGCGCCACGCGCCTGCCCTCGTGGTCAACGATGAACGAGATGTTTTTCAGGTGCGAGTCCGAGTTGCCCGCCATCGTGTTGAAGACGATCCAGCGGAACACCTCCAGGCGCGCAGCTGCCTTGTTGCGGCACTGCTCGATGAGGTCTTTGAGCTTGGGAAACGTCTCGCTGCTGTACTTGTTGTACGAGGGCTCGTTGAGCATCTGAGTGCCGTCCAGCACATGCAGTCTCAGGGGCTCCTCGGGGCCCGGTGCGCGGTCAAACCGCTCAATGATGAACGCAGGCTCGGGCAGGTACAGGTGCCAGACCTTGGGCACATTGAGCCCCAGCCGCGCCGCCAGCATCATCGTGAATGTCTCGTTGATCACCGAGTTGGGGTAGCCCTCGGCCGTGGAGTTCGGCTTGAGGATGTGCGTAGACGGGGTGCCCTTCAGGGGCTCGCCCAGCTCCTGGCTCTTCGGGTCATAGATCACCACCATCTTGTGCTGAGCCCCTGCCAAAGACATGCGTTTGGGGGCTCCTTTGTTCAGGGATGCCCTGGGCAGATTGCGGATGCGATGAGACAGGTCGTTCCAGGCCAGCGGCAGCACGCCCTTTTCTGGCGGCTCTGCCCCCTCTGGCTGCAGCACCAGAGCCCCGGCTGACTCGGCCCCCAAGCGCTGCAGCAAGCCAAAGGCATCTGCGGGCTCCATGCCCTCCTCCTTGGCCAACACCTCGCGCATCAGCTCCTCAGGCAGCAGATTGTCGAAAAACCACTGCACCGGCCGCACCGAGCTGCCATCCACCTGCCAACCCTCGTTCAGAGGGATAGAAGCGGCCAGCTCATAAGCGCCGGGGGTCTGCAGCCAGCTACTGGCGTACTGGAACGCCCAGATGTTGTTCTCATCGCGCAGCGTGCCCACCAGAGCACCATTGATCAGGACTTGCAGCGTGCGCGCCGTCATTCGCTTGCCTTCTTGGCCTTCTTGGCGGCCTCAGCGGCGTCGGCGCGTGCCTTGGCAGCCGCTTCGGCAAGGGCTATGCTCTCTCGCAGTTCAGGCCCCAGCGAGTCGGGCACATCCATCACCAAGCGGATGCCCAGCTCTTTGAGCACCTTGAGCGCGCGGCCGAACTGCACGGTTTCCTTGCCCTGCTCCAGGTCGCGCAAGAACATGTGGCTGACGAAGGCGAGATCATCCTGACGAACCCCACCGGCCTTGCGCGCGGCACGAAGCGCCGCACCCACGGCGGCAACGGATGTAACTGGTATCTGCATGGCAGCCTCACAATCGCAATGATCGCTTAGATTCTAGCGTTTACGGGCGGCCGTGCAAGGAAAACTAAGGGATCGTTGCGATTGGACTAAAACGGGCCTGAGCGGGAGCAGAAACTAAGCGAGCGCTGCGAATCTTGCCGTGGATATGGGTGACCCCATCAGCGGAACAAGAGCCAGAGGAGCAGCATGACGCCGCCCACGACGATGACTGACCCTTGGCGCTCGGAGCTTCTTCTCCTGCCGTGCCTACGATGTCTGACTCTGGCCACGTAATACTCCTCGGCGTGTATCGATGTGAAGCCTCAGGCTCACAGCCCCTCAGGAAACCAGTTGCGGATGTCGTCGTAGTCCTGGTGAGCCCCCAAGATGGCCACACCGGCTGCTTGGTGCGCGGTGGTGTTCAGGTAGGGGACGTTTTTTGCTCCGTTCTCTACCAGCTGGCACAACAGATCGTCGTCATCCATATTCGCCAGCAGCCTGCACGGCAGAGGACGGCTGGAATAGATGCTGCAAGAGCCTTCTCGCAAGAAAGTGCACGCCTGCCCGTAGGTCTGTCGGGTGATGGCTTCGAGGGCATCTTGGCGCTCCTGCGTATTACCCTATCGAACGCCGTATCGCCAACTCTCCCTGCAATGAAACTATCGTCGATAGATGGGAGATTGAAGCTTTGCAGTACCACGGGTGCTGCCAAGTGGATTTCGGACTCCGGATCGCTACAACGCGGACTGTGTCAGCACAAAAAACCGAGCAGCAACAGTCCGCCTGAGCAAATGTGTTGGCACGCACGCAGCGAATTTGATGCCCTCAGCAAACGTCCCCAGCTCTTCATCCGTCAAAGCTATGTCGGTACTGTTGTCATCCTTGTTCATTAACGCTGCTGCTGGCGCCTGAACACTCAGCGCATCAAACTTGATGCGAGCGCCCCCACTGGACGCTGATCGTGCATATGTCCGATTTTGCTTCGTGCCAGCAAAAGTCCATGTGCGCGTCAGGCTACCCTCGGTCCTGGACATAAAGTGGGCATCAGGAGACAAGGCCAGTTCTTCACGCAAGCTGGAAAGTTCAACCCTACCACGTTGCGAAAGATAAGCCACTGTCGGCTCGCTTCCAACAAGTGCAGCCCGAATTCCCTGACATACCTCGCGGCTAAGGCTTCGCGCTCCACCCATCCATCTTGCCTTTCCACCCTCTTTGGCAGGTTCCAGCCAAACGACTTTTTTGGCCCATTCGATCTCTTTCACCAGCCAACTCCGACCCGCCAAAAGTAGTAACCGTTGAGGATCCTCGCCGGTCAGCGCTGTGGGATCGATGTAACCCACCTCTGCGCTGCCGCATCGACCCGTCAGGAGCTGTGCGCCGCTGAAGGAAGCCAACAGATCACGGTAGTGGCCTCTACCAAACTCACGCTCAGTCTCTGGACCAACGCGAATCAGATCCTTATCTGTGTCCAGATAGCCCTGCTGAATCATGTGACTCACCATTGCCTTGAAACCCACGGGCGGCAGCTCTGGGAAGCACCGGATTAAAAGGGACACGATCTCGCTCGCTGACCACTCTCCACGCTCAAGAGTAGCCGTGAGAATCTGTTGGCCTACGATCGGCCAGGGCTCCTCTGGTGGGCACGTGGCTTCGACCCAAGCTTGAGACCACAAGTGGGTAATACCCAGAGACAGCAAGAAGGCATCCTGGTTCGTCGTCAAGAACAGGTAATTCCGCAAGCTCCCTGTACGGCGGCCCGTGCGTCCCATGCGTTGAAGAAATGACGATACGGTGGACGGCGAATCGATCTGGATCACCCGATCCAGATCACCCACATCGATTCCCAACTCCAACGTAGAGGTAGCAACGATGACGCAGTCTTTTTCTTCAGAAAATGCTGCCTCAGCCTGCCGCCGCTCGGACGCGCTCAGGGACGCATGGCTCACGAAGGTCCGTACATCTCTAGCGCGCAGCATGCTGCTCAACTGCTCAGCGCTACTGCGAGAGTCACAAAACACCAGTCGCTTTTCGCCCCGATGCAAGCGCGAGATCACCGTCGCTGCGTTTTCGAGGTTCCCAACGTGATCGATGGTCACATCAGCTTCGATGCTTACAGAGGCGCTTCCCACAACCTGCCGCGCACCAACTGGCGCGAACCACTCTAGGAGCTCTTGCGGGTTACTGACGGTGGCCGAAAGACCGATACGTTGCAGCGGATGCTCAAGATAGTGCTCAAGCCGCTGCAGCACTGATCTCATGTGCCAGCCACGGTCATCGGCGGCGAAGGCGTGCAATTCATCCACAACCACGGTGCGCAGGTTGCCAAACCAAGCGGGACGATCCACACGGACGGAAATCAGCATCGCCTCGATCGATTCCGGCGTTGTCAAAAGGATGTCGGGGGCTTCTTTCAGCGCCCTCTTCTTGCGGGACTGCGACACATCACCATGCCAGACCTCTACCGTACGGCCGACGAGTCCGGCGTAGTGGGTTAACCGATGCTCTAGATTGTTCAGTAACGCCTTGATAGGGCATATGTACAGGACGCTAGTTCCTGGCCAGGACTCCTTCAGCATCCGGGACAGGACAGGAATCGCTGCTGCTTCGGTCTTCCCGCCTGCGGTGGGCGCCAACAACAGGCAGTGCGCCCCTGCATGAATGGGAGCAATCGCAGCGAGCTGCGTGGGGCGCAGCGTGCTCCAGCCCAACGTGTTGACCACGTGGTACTGAAGGGAGGGATGCAACTGCTCGAATTCGCTCACAACTCGATGTCGTCCACGGAGTTCGCATTGGCCGCAGCCCGCTCGGAAGCGGACATCTCGGTTTCGGAAAGAGTCAGTGCATAGTGCTGGCGGGGATCGAAGTCAGGGTGCAGGTCCACGCGATCCAGTACATCGGCAACAAGCTTCTTCAGGAACAAACGAGGTGCCACCCCCACTTTCCCGCCAAGTCCTCCCGCCACGGCCCGTGCCAAAGTATCCAAGTAGCGATCATCCACCACAGAACGCAGGCGCTGCTCGTGCTCGCGCCCTTCTGAGTAGATGTCTCGAACACGCCGTCCCACCGACAGCAGTGCACCATGGTCAAAAGGAGCGAGGCGGATCTGCACAGCGCGGGGGCTATCAAATCTCCGATCCGTACCAAAATCCACATGCAACCGCTGGGCCAACGGCGCTAATCGCTGCACACCTTGTGGGCCATCAAAAAACGCCGGCGTGCCGGTAATGACCAGATACAGCCCTGGATAACGGCCAGCGTCGATTTCATCAATCCACTGCCGCAGGGCATTGAGTCCCTTCTCACGCGTGTCAGTACGCATGCGCTGCAGAGTTTCCACTTCGTCCAGCACCAATATGAGGCCCGCAAATCCACTGTCTCTCAATATCGTGAGAAGGCCGACCAGGAAATTGCTGGCCCCAAAATGGTCCAGATCGCCCTTGATACCAGCCGCACGCTTGACGCTGGCAGCCACGTTGGGCTGCCCAGCAAGCCAGCTGATCAGGCCCTCTGCCAACATGCCGTCGTTGTTGGCCAGCGCCTGTCGATAGGTACGCAGCACCGCCGAGAACGCTGGAGCCGTCTTGCTGATAGAGCTGAGACGTGCTTCCATCAACGCATCCGTCCTCTGCAGCAGCAGCTGCGCATCATCAGCGTCCACCGAAGGATCGACCAGCACATCCTGCTCCAGCGCGTAAAACCAACCGTCGATCACGTTTCTGAACGCGCCACTGGCCATATCCGCTGTGCCCAGGTGCTCGACAAGCCGCCTGTAGACCGTTTCCAGCCGATGAAGCGGGGTCTCGGTTTCGTTGATCTGAACTTCGGTTGCGGCAAAACCTCTAGACCGCGCACGCTCCTGCAGCCAACGCCCAAAGAAAGTTTTCCCGGTGCCATATTCACCTCGCACTGCCTTGAAACCGCCTCGGCCGGTGGCCACTGACTCCAGCTCTTCACTCAGCGTGGGTGCAAAAGCCTCAATGCCGACTGCCAGCGCATCCAGACCACTGCTTGGAACAGTGCCTCTGCGCAGCGCACTGACGATGTCCTCTCTTCGGGCCGGACTGATCATCGCGCCCCTCCGTGCTTGGGTAATTTGAACTGCTGCTGCAACAAGGTGATGTTGAGGTCGACCGAGCCTCCAGCCTCATCAACGGTCAGGATCGCTGCCTGGTCCACGTTAAGCATCCGACGCACGGCGCTCAGAAGACCTCCCATGCGCACTTCGGCCAGCGACAACCGATTCGCCAGGGCCGTCCGGGACAGCTTACCGCCACGCTCGGCAAGCGCCTCCAGCAGAAGCCTCATCTTGTCGTCTGGCAGAGCCACACGCGCTGCCAGTTGACGCTGCGACGCGTAGATCGGACTGGCCAGCAGGCCGGCGATCCAGTCCTGAGCAACCACATCCACTGCAGGGGGTGGCAAATCAACAGGAGCAAAAAGACCTGGCTGCGCTTCGGTCTGGACCGATTTCTTTCGGATGGGCCTAGCTTGCGGTGTTGCAGCAACCGTAGATTTGTCGAATTGCGAAAGCAGTGGAAGCTCCCACCATTCTGGCTGGCTTGGCGGCGCAGGATTCCACTCTGCCAAACTGGTGCCCAACGGAGCGAAAACACTCATTGGCACTGTCAGCTCTTGGGGGGATAGCCCTCCGTGGTACCCATTCTTGCGGCCTGCGTACCGGCTGCTTTCACCCCAAAGGCAAACCACCGCATTGGTGCCATCGCTAGTAACAACGCGACCACCGCTGATCGCCAACTCTTGAATCGATGTCGCAGAACTGCCTGGTCGCCAGCGATCGCTTTCGCCCCCGGGAACCTGCGTAGTCCCATCCTCCAGTAAATGGCCATGGTCAGCCGTAATGATCAAGACGCGTCGGGCCTCGCGAGCCTCCCTCAACAAAGGCAGCAGCAAACGCAGGTCCTCCAAGGTCCAACGCTGGTTGAGCTGATCCGGCCCACTGAGGTGGTCATCCACGGCGTTGTAGACCACCCCCACCACCTGCTGCTTTGGGTTCGCGATCGCTGTGCGCACTTCCTGAGCAAGATTCCCCGCATCTGCTAGATCGCCCTTGTGAAAGAGCTTGGGGGCGTACTCTGCTCGGCTGGCTGCCATCAATGCCGGATGCGTCGCAAAGCCTGGCCGCTCCTGGGCTTGCGCCCCCGTGGTCAGCCGACCACACAGCAAGCTGGTTCGACTCACCTCCGTGATCGTTGGCAAGGCGGCAACGCCAACAAAGGGCTTCTCCTGCGACCTGGGCACCAGCTCGGTCCAGCCATGGCTGGTAGCACGCGCGAACAACTCCCGGAAAATGCTGTTGCTCAAACCATCCATCACCAGCAACAGAACAGACTGCGTTGCAGCGATCGGCGCCACCACGCGATCCAGGGCCTGCTCAACCAATACGACTCGCCCGGAATTCTCGGGGGTCTGCGCATTCCATTGCGCTAGCGCCTGGGCAAAAACCTTGGCAAAACTGTCACGCCGTGCGATAGCCTCGCGGCGGCAAGCCGCATAGGCATCCGACAACTCAGTCAACTCATCGCCCCCCAGCAATCTGAATCGGGCCCAGTCAACGTATGCGCCTTCGTCAGCTTGCCATTGCACTGATTCTGGGAGCGAGGTTCCAGAGGCCATTGGGCTGAGCAACCAGCGTGCCAAACGCCGCGCCATTTCGACACGCTCCCTGCGTGGCCCCTGCTCATTCATCAATATGTGCTTCAGCGCACGTTCGGCCTGCACCTCAACCTGCTGTAGGCTGGGTTCGGTGGGCTCTGCCACGTGCGCACTCAATGCTCGGGCGAACTCCTTGAGACGCTGATCCAGCGCTGACGGCAGCACATCGCTCAACTGCGCAAACTCGGATATTCGCAGGTCCCGCAACAACGCATCGGCTCTGTCCAGGGCGGCCCGAAAAGCATCCACGCCCAGACGGCTCAACCCCTGCTCTGCGGCGGCGGCCCAATCGCGCCCCTCCTTCACACCGACATGCTTGTCGTTGACAAATCGTTCCAGACGAATTGCCGCTTGACCCAGCGCAGACTGCCCTTCTCCGTCTGCCGAGAAAATCACACCACTGACCAGCCCAAGCGGCAAGGCATCGCCCGTGCGTCCTGCTTCAACGCAGCCAAGCACCATGCCACCGACCACACCTGCGCTCTCAGCGAGCCATTCCAAAATGGCTGAGCGCATAGCAGCCGACAGAGGTCTCAATCGAGGATCTGAGTCCGGCTTCATCGACCAGGTCAGCAGCGTCACCGCGTCTGGCCGTGCGACGTCGATCCCGACAAACCGCGCCAGCACCTCGCGCCAAGCGGTGTCAAGGTCCAAAAAACCGTTGGTCACAGGTGGGTAGTCGCCCTGGGCTGCCCCATCGATCAATGCCTGCGGCATCCACGCAAACCGGCCAAGACGTGCATCAGTCTCTCGGGCCTGGAACATCAGGCGAACGATGTCCCACCCCTCAGGCTGAAACACCCGCGCGCGCGCCAGCCTGGCAACAACATCATCCGCTACCTCATGCGTTGACAAAGGTGTGAGCAATGCCATACCGGGGGACGAAGGCGCGAGCTGCTCAAGTTCGCACAGAGCCTCGCGGATGGCCAATGACGACTCACACCACCTCAACAAGAACGACCGCCCATGCGCGCTGACCAACTCTGGCCAGACCTGTTCGGTGGTAGCGCGAATTGCAACGGCTTGCGCTGTGGGGTCGCTATCAAGCACCCGCTCCAACTGCGCCTTGATCTGTGGCGTCGACACGCTCATAGCTGCGTGCCCTTGCGTTGCAGACGCCAGCTCAGCGTCAGCTCAAGATCACGCTCGCTGGTCATGCGGGCCTTCAACTCCTCCAGAGCTGCCACAGCTTCAGCGCCCATCAGATGCAACTGCTGCTTCTCGGCCACTACCTCAGGCGCCAAATTGGCTGGCACAGGCGGAATGGCAACTGGTGCAGGGGCAGGAACACCTGGCGAGGGCATCGCAGCCGCCACCGGTGCAGGCACCGGTGCTGCGGCGGCAAGCAAGGTCATCGCGTCACGATGCAACTCATCGAGCCTGCCCTTCAAACCTAACACGTGCTCATCGCTGATGAGCACCTCTGCCAGACGACGCCCGATGACCTGAGCCGCCTCTGCGCGATGGTCATTCAGCTTCAGCACCACATCGAACAACTGCCAGTAGCTTCCCAACTCCAACACATCAGCACAGACCTTCGCTTGGCCCAGGGCACGCCCAACAGCTGCCTCTGAAGTTTGAAGATCTGCACCCGCCAATGTTGTAACCAGTTCCGAGTCAGCCGCTGATGCCACAGCAGCCAAGAGGGACTGAGCGGACTCAGCGGTTTGCTGACGCGCTCCCGTGGTCCCTGCTGCATATCGGCCAGCACGATCACGCACCTGGACGACCAAGCGGGACACTGCATCGCGCCTTTCTCCCACCTTCTGCTTGACCTCATCGACCAACTTACCAACGTTGGCAGCATTGAGCGTTTGGCCCAAAGTCAAGCCGAACAAGCTGGATGCCCGTTGCAATGCAATCTGCCAGTCGACCGTATTGGGCAGCGATTGCTCTCGCAACTCCAGCTCATCGGGCATGCTGTCCACCGAAGGCTCGAATGGCCCGCCGCGCATAGTGAAGCGGCGGCTCGTGGATGCAGCAAAAGCGAGAATGACGAGATTTTGTAGCTCCAGCGGCAATCCCATGGGTTTTGGCATGTCGATCCACTGCCGCAGCTTGGCTACCGTGATGGGGCCACCACCATCTCGCGCATGGCATTGCGAAAAATGCGATTGCCAATGCGGCTCGATCAGCAGATGTGTCTCCGCCATCTGCCCCAGCTGACAGGGATTGACTACCGAGCGCACCAACTTGCGTACGCCGGTGTCCTGCACCAACCCCCGCTGTCCCGGCGCCTCAATGGCTTTCTGTACCTCAGGCCATATCTTGCGAATGACGGCCGGCTTGATCTCGGTATCGAACTCGGGGTGGGCCGGATACTGATGGGCAAACAACTGGCCCAACAGACTCTCGAAAGCCGACCGAAAATCCGCGCCCACCGGAGGCCTTGGCAACAGCGTCGGGTCCAGTGAACGGAACTGCTGGTCAGCCGTCAACGGGATGTTGATCGCGTCCTGCGGTTCGGTGCTGACGCCATAAGCCACTTCCAGTTGTGAGCGCAGTTTGATGCGCAGCTGTTCGAGTTGGTTACGGGCCAGTGCCTTCGCCTGCACGCGGTCCACAAACGACAAGTGGCCCGCATAGGTATCAAAGCGATCACCCTGCAGGATGTAGTCCAGCACAACCAGACGCCCCAAGTCGGCCAAGGCCTTGTTGCTCAGGAACGACGGAATCCACACCAGCGTCTTTGTATCGCCCCCTCGATAGGTTCCCAGCCGCGCCAGGTCATCGGCCGGTCCGAAGTTGGCATCGTCAAACGGGAAGTCCAGCACCACCGTCCACGTGCCGGAGCGGCCACGCAGACGGTCATCGGTCATCTCGCGCACGTTCTCATACAGCAGCTCGACCTCACGCCTCGTACCGCGCCAGTTGAACTCGTAGGTGTTGAACAAGTCTCCCGTGTCTGCAATTTCCAATTCCTTGAACAACGCCTCGCGAATACGCTTGCGGCGGTTGCCTGGGTTGTCGTTGGCCTCTGCAGCACGCAGAATCGGCTCGATATCGACACCCGTCACCTGGATGGAAATGATCGGGTTCTGGTCTTCAGTGATCTTGATCTCACCGATTTCACTGGCCCAGTCACGACACTTGCGCAGCACGTCTTGCGCCTCGCGCCCCGGGATGGGCGAGCGGAAGGTTCCGTGGTTCAGCGCAGCCAGGCGCTGCGCGCTCAAGGCCTTGAGCGATTCCACTTCGGGCACCAGTGCCCCCAGCAACAACGTCTTCAGCAACCGGGCATCATTGCGCAAGTTCTTGGCCGCTGCCGCGTCAGCCTGCCCCAGCTTGATCGCCTCCCAGGTCACGTTGTGCTGCCGCTCAAGCATCGGCAGCAAGCGCTGGTTGTAAAGGCGCTTGGCATTCTCAAAGTGCAGGCGCATGCCTTCGCTGAAGGGTTCATCTCCCTCAGCAATGGCGTCGTACAGGTCACCCACTGGAATCAACTGGCCCAGCTCCAGGTCTGTGCGGCGGTCCACAAGCAGCTGGAGCATCAACTTGAGCGCCGTGCGCTCGCGCTGCAGGGCGGCCGACACGGCAATCAAGGTTTGCACCAACGCTGGCGAGAACGGGTACACCTTGCGGAACATGTCGCGGTCTGCCGTGGTGGTCAGGAGCGTGTCCAGCACATCCTTGCGCATCTTCAGCAAATCGTCGAAGGTGCCCTGCAAAGTTTGGCGCGCGGCTTCGTCCACTGGGCGCAATACGCGCTTTTCCGCAATGGCGGGCAGATTGCGGTCTTCCAGGGTGATGCGATGAAAACGAGCCTCCCAGTGCTTGAGCACATCGCTGAACTGCACTTGCACCGAGCCAGCCAGATTTTCACCCACCAAATCACGCAGATCGCGCTGCCGCGCCACGAAACTGATCAACGGAACCGGCCTATCAGCATTGGTCGCTTCCACCAGCTTGACGAGCTTTGTGCCCTCACGACTGACAAAGTTGACATCTGCCGCATGGCTGGCCAGCCAGAGCACCAACTCGTCCAGGAACAGGATGACGGCGTCATAGCCCAGCGCCTTGGCGTGTCGGCTCATGATGCTCAGGCCATCGTCAAGCGATACGAACGACTCACCGCTGCCCGCCAACGTCCGATAGGCAGAGAAAAACTGCGTGATCAGATCGCCCACCAGGCGCGCGCGCTCTTCACCGTTCGGTGCCTCCAACATTGCTGCTTCAAAGGACACCGCATCCCAGCCACTTTCAAATGCTCCCCAGCCGCCATCGCCACCGCTGCTGGCACCCTCATTGAGTTTGGCAAAGAAGGCATCATCACCCATGCGATCACGCAGATCGCGCGCATCCTTGAACATGCCTTCGGCCAGATAAAAACCTGGCACTGGCGCATCGGGATGCAGCTTGCGCACAAACTCGGCGTACTGCCCCAGGATGGCGGACTCCATATCCCGCGCACCAATCATGTGGTATGGCACGAGCAAGAATTTGCGCCCATCCGTCCAGCTGTGGCGGGCCACCACATCGGCCAACTCGGGCGTCGACCGCGCCTGGGTGTTGCCCGCCAAAAGCAAATTCAGTACGGCCATGAAGTGGCTCTTACCCGAGCCAAAACTGCCGTGCAGATAGGCCGCTTTGCTGCCACCGGTCTGCACTGCTTGCTGGATAAAGCCCAGCGCATTGGCAAAGGCGTCCACCAGCTGCGGCGTAACCACGTAATCGCGAAGCGTCTGCTCCGGCTCGGTCACGCCCTTGGACAGTTGCAGAACGAAGTCGCCCTGATGCACCCGTTCGGGGATATGGATGAGGTCTTTGATCAATGTCATGTGGGAGGTACCGCGTCCATTACCCCTGGATGCCGTCCGGCAATGCTGGCGCCAGGCGAGAAACATAGGGATTAAAGGTGGGGCGCGAAATTAAAGTGTCGTAATCCATCAAGGCCACAGCCTCGACGCCAACCAGCTTGAGTCGTCCCTTGAGTCGGTCATTTAAGGCTGTCTTGAGCTCTCCCAAATAGACCTTCAGATGCGCAGGCAGATCCAACCCAACTGCCAATACCAGCTTGACGGGCTTACGCACCGCTGCTGGCAATTCGGCAAGCAGTCCCTTGCCCCAGGGGTTGCCGCTCCAGCCCGCAAGCATCATCAATAGCGTGTCGGTGATCTTGCACACCAGTTCATCAAAACGCCAAGGGTTCGGATGGTTTTTGGCCGGAACGAAATCAGCTCCTGTCAGCATGGCGGTGGTCGCGGTGAAGTCCTTGACTTCCAGCAACACCATTCTGTCTTCGTGCAGCCAGCAAAAATCCATCTCCTTGAGATGTTGCCCGCTCAAAGGACGATAGCTGGCTGCAGCAGCCAAACGGAAATGCGCTCCTTCTGGCAGTTCGAATCGCAGTCCGGACTCTTCATAGACAGCCACGGATCACTCTCCCAAGTCCAGCGCCACATCGGCTTCATACAACCGGAGCGACTCCTCGACGATGGGGTTCATAGGCAAACCGTCTTTCAGACGAGTCACCCTGCCCCCAACCCCCCCGGAATCCAGCTTGCGTAAATCCAGCAGCGAGTAGTCGGCCTTGTGTTTACGGGCCAGCTGCTCCAGGCGCTTGAGCATGTAGAAGCTGTGCGTCGTCAGATACACCTGCACACCCGACTGTGCGAACTCATGCAGCATGTCCGCAAACAACACAATCGCCTGGGGGTGCAAATTCACCTCTGGCTCATCTACAAACAGCATGCACCCCCCGGCAGGCGTTAAGCGCCGGTTACGCATCAGCCGCGACAGAATGCCGATTTTCTTGATGCCTTCTGCCGTCTGGTGCATGTTGAAGGTCTCTTTGCCGCGCCGGAACATGATCGATCCATCCGCCTGCATCTCAACCTCGCCCCCCCCAGTCACATCTTCCAGGTGTTGAAACACCCGTTTGATGTGCTCCTTCCATCCGCCTTTGGTAGGCGGCTGCCGGTAGTCCTGCACTAGGTCGTAATAGGTGTCGTCGAACGAGGCAATTTCCTGCGATTCGCGCGTTGCCACGATGGCGTCGAAAATCGACAAAATCTCTTTCGGGGGTAAAAAAGTAGCTTTATGGCCTGAGAGCTGGTCCAACTCATTGGTCTCGATCTCGGTGATGCGCACGGTGGTGTCACGGCCAAATCCAAACTTCAGCCGACCATTTCCGTTCCACCGTAGTTCAGCGACGAACCGGTTGCCTGCACCCCGCGACACCAAACGACCCAGTTCCATCTTTTGCGGCAAGAACGTCCAGCGCAACTTGCTTGCAAGAAGCTCTGCCAACTCTTTGGGTTCTGGCCCCGACTGCTTTTTCGAGTAGTCCTCAATGGACCGAGCCATCGCATAGAGCAGCTTGAGCAGGTGCGTCTTGCCGGTGTCGTTGACGCCAATGATCACATTGAGCGACGCATGGTCACGCCACTCCAGTCGCTGCTGGAAGCCGACGAAGTTTTCGACCGACAGAGAAGCCAACGTAGTCATTTTTGATCCTTCGGCACGACTGCACTCTTTTTGCTCCGGCGCCCTTGCTTGGCCGCGGCAGTAGCCACGACTTGCTTACCTGTTTTTCCATGCTTCTTCAAATCGAGAAAATGCACGCTGGGCAGAACAACAGGCCCTGCTCGCATGCGCGACGTGATCGACAGCACCTGCTCTCTCACAGCGGACCACAACATGGATGCGCCATTCACAGCGGCGAGGTCTTCGGCGTCAGCCAGTTGTTCGGCGCCCTTCGGAATTAGCACGACACCCTCCACGGCGACATCTACCTTGTAAGGCGCGTACTTCTGATCCTTGTTATCAGGATTCGGCTCGTTGTCCACCACCACCCGTAACTCCACGAAGAACACCGTTCCTCGCTCGTGATCAGGATCGGCTTCGCCGATACCGACTTCCGACTGCAGACTCACACCGTCGAAGGTAAACACCGAAGTCAGCGGGTTGGGCACCTCGGCAGGAAGGTGGGTAGGGTCAAGCTCTACCTTCACATGCTTGAACATCAGCTGCATCAGCTGAACCGGGCTGGGCTTCATGCGGCCTCCTTCATGGGGACCAACTGGTCCCTGAATGTTTCGGTCAGCCTACGCTCTGTTCGGCCAAGCGAGTGCCACCCGCTGCTTTGAGTCGTTCGTTCTCCAGCAACAGGGCCATAGGTCACGCGCTCCCTGAGGGCAACACGAAGCTCGCGGCCAGGCACCGCCCGCAGCGTCAGGCGACTGTCTTCACAGCGCTCCTGCCACATCGGCAGCTCCACCCCTGCCTTATCTGCCAGCCACTTCAGGCTGTCCGGCTTTTCCAGGGCCATGCGCAGCAGCAGCATGGTGCTGTCGTCGGGGTAAGTCACCTCGTTCTCGTAACGCGAGAACGCGATCTTCCCTTTGCCAAAAATCTTGG
>VFQO010001719.1_pt1 | contig 15714 bp, 13 predicted proteins | sample 3512331 | NCBI WGS metagenome assembly VFQO01 (sample SAMN10412371, study PRJNA504923) | tailings metagenome | isolation source: Replicate 3 from Balatoc abandoned mine | place: Philippines: Itogon, Benguet | collected 2017-08-28
AAGAAAGCACTTGGCCGTGCTCTCAGAGATCGCATAGCGTGTGCACGGTGCCGTGGGGTACTTGTCCAGGTACTTGGCGTGCTCGAGATACCAGCGTGCATCCAGGCGGACCAATCGGTAGTCCTGGTTCAGCAGCAGTGACCGGATGACGGACATGTTCGCCACCCGTGATTCGACGATCACGCCTATGACGGCGTCTGCCAGTGAACCACGCGCGTCGAGGTCCTTGACGAGGAGGCTGGGTTCTCGAGCGCTGTGCCACTTTTGCACCCGATCTAACACCAGCCTCGCCTGTGGGGCTTCAGCACTGAACGGAGAGGCCTCTTCGAGCCGGGGAAGGTAGCGACGTTTGACGAGGACAACGTAGTCCTGGTCTCTGCGAACGGATTGAAGCCAGTCGCAGTAGACCTCATACCGCAATGCGGCCCGGGGATGCGGCAGCGTGTGCGACTGCTCACCCGGAAGTTTGCTTTCTCGGCGGAGCATGAGTTGCTCGAGCCGATCGATGGCTTTGGCGTCTAGCGCCTCGACGCCATTGTTCGCTTCAACGAACCTCGCAATGTCCTCCTGGGCTCTGGCACAGGCAACGTCATTGGCCCGCTGCGTCCGCGCTGCTCGAGCCTTTCTGCCAAAGCTTGCATCACCTAAACGAAGCGGTGGGCTTTTGCTCGGTGAAGCGTCGTCGAACTGCGGCGCACCAATCAAGAGAGCTGGCTTAGCGATGCCTAGCGCCTTCACGGACTCCTTGAGGCGGCTTCGGACCGATTCACTGTCGGCTTGCCAGGTCCGGGGGGAGAAGGGGCCCCATGTCGCCGTGCCGGACTCGGCATGGCCAAGCATGCCGTTGATCACTTCATGGTCCACGTCCTTGCCATTGGGCCTGACTTTTCCTTTCAACCAGGTTGATTGCCGATGCCTCAGCACGTTGATCTGCATCTCCAGGGTGAACCCTCCCAGGTTCTCCAGCGCAGCTTCACTGACTTCCTCGTACCGAATGGCGTCTTTTGATTGGCTCAGGTAGAAAAAGAACGGGATCTGTGTGCTGTCTTTGGCCTGGGCGAGCAGAGCGATCTCCGCGCCGAGCGACGTGTCGAAGTGCCCGACGATGACCGCGACCGATTTCAAGTGCGCAAGATACTGGTCCCGGATCATGCGAGCCACGCCGCGATCGATGGGAATCAGGCGACCTGCATGCATATGGCTGCTGACCTTGTCCTCCAAATACAGCGTGCCATCGTCCAGATTGAAGTCGATGGGCGATTGAAACGGGGAGGTCACCGGTCGCGCACCACTCGTGCACAAGAGAACGACAACGAGATATGTGACCAGGGCGTTGTGGTGCTCGATCCACTGGGCGGGCTTTTGGGCGAGCGTGTCGTTGTTCTGGAGGAGCTGTAGCAGCCTGCCCTTGATCCATTCATCGTCGACTTGAAACGCGCTGCCCGCGCAGTTGAGTTTGGTGTCTGGTGTGGTGGGTGAAATCGTCAAGGTGGCGCCCGCGCCGATTCGAGTCAGCAGGTTCACGCTGGGCCTGTTGTATGCCGCGTATGCGCACGAACCTGGAAGGCCACTGCGCGAATTGCTGCTGAGCAGGTGCGCCAGCACCGGATCTTGCGATTCCTCGAACACTTCTTGAGCAAGCCAGCCACCGAACATGGCAGGCGTGACGCGGGGCGCGACCTCCTTCAGGGCGATCCTCAGGCGCCTTTCCAGCTCCTTGGCGGGGCCGAACCACTGACCCAACGAGGTCGCTTCGGGAACGGCACGGGCACGGGAGTCGAGATATGCCTTCACGGCTGCGCTTGGCTGGATGACGAGTTTTTCTGCCAGAGGCGTGAGGTGGGTCAGCGCCTGGGCATCTGGTATTGCGCTGCGGTAGCGGCGTGGGGGAAGGCGGTGCAGTCCCTGGCGCTGCGGGTCCCATTGCCAATTGATTGCGCTCTCGGTGGCAATACCCAACTGGAGAACGAGACGCACCGACATGGATGCCTGCGTGGCCAGATAGGTAAGAACAGCAAGGTCGTGATCAGGATGGGCGGGGTTGCGCCAGCAATTTCGCCACCATTGCTGCAGCAGCTTGCGCTCATGTGGGTTTGGCTTCGACCACGAGTAGGGCAGGCGTTGCTGTTCCTCAATGGACAGCAGTTGAACGCCTTTGGCGTGCAGTGCCTGCTCACTTTGCGACTTGGTCTCATCTGATTCGACACAGTCGAAGTCCTCCGGTGGCCCGTCCAGATGGAGCAGGACAGGATTCGTGTCGTCCTCCTCCGATTCGCCCTCCAAATCTTCGAGCCAATGGGGATTCACCTGCCGCGGCTGATGTACGGGTGTGGCTGGTGCGGCGGGTGCCGGAAGGAGGGGGGCGGTTGCGTGACTCTGCGGTGCCGACCGAGCCAAGACGTCTTTGTCGGCGAAGCCCGCAAGGTCAATCTTGGCGAGGCTGCGCAGAAACTTGGTGTGGGCGTCCTCCTTCGTCTGCGCATCCCACAACTTTTGGCCCTTATCAACAAGATGCGCATGGAGTTCGCGGTAGGAGCCAGCATCGTCTTTCTTCAAGTCCATCATCACCGGCGTCCATGGGCCGTATCCGGTGGTGTCGTGTACGCACAGGCGGATGGATTGACCCACTTCAGTCCGCGCTTCGCTCAACTCAACTCCGCGGCGCTCGGCTTCAAGAAACGCCAGTACCCACCAGGTCCGGAGCGTCTCGAGCCAGAGGTCGTTTTCGGGTTGCGCGGTCGAAATGCGCCTTGCCACCACCGCCGCGAGTGGGTGCTTGGCCATGCCTCCCACCTTCATCTGCTGCCTTATTGGCGTATCAATGCGAAGAAATCGATAGCGGTTTTGCATCGACTCTGAGGTGGTGTACGCATCGGCCAATGCAACCAAGCCCTCGAAAAAGTCGACCTCGGGTGCCCAGCGCAGCATGAGCGAGCGGGGTATTTCCCGGTGCAGGTAGTGCAGCGCAGTACCGAGATACTCGTCCGTTCGAAGCGCTCGCAGCACGAGCGCCAAGGGGTACTCCAAGCCGAGTCGGCGCGCCCAAAGCTCGACATCGAAGGGGGCTGCGGTGTGCCCAACGGTCGTAGAACCGCCCGGCTTGAGCGGGCTATGGCTCGGGTTTGAAAGAGGTTCGCTGGGGTCGGGTCTTTTCACTTGGGGTGCGGTCGCAGGGGGGTAGACCCCTCACTATCGGCACTTTTTCCCTCTAGAGCACCCCAAAAAAGATCGAATTGACCCAAAAGCCAAAGTTTCAAACCTCGGAAATGTGACTCGCCTCATAACCAACCAACAAAATCAAGCACTTGCTTGTCAATGAGGCCCTCGGAAACGAGGGCCTTTTTGTTTGTGACGAGGTTTGTGACGAGGTCTGTGCCGTCACAGAAACGGCGAAAGATGGTTGCGACCGTTGGGCACTTGTCGAGGTTCTCGTTGGTCACGTTGACCTGCTGAAGCGGATCGTGACCGACTCATCTGCAGCGAAAGCTGTCAGTGGCTTGTGAGCACCCGACATGCTCTGAAAGCCAGCGCTCCGTCATGCGCAGGACAAAAAGTTCGATACCCAGTGACTGGTGCCTGCTGAAGATCAGACATTCGAAGAGCCATGGGCGATGCCACTACCGGTTGGACCAGTTGGACTGGTCCCAGCCGAGCGATAAAAGGAACAGCCTTCAGATCATCAATCCCACGGAGACGTCGCATCGGACTGCCGGCGTTTTCTGTCGTACGCTCGTAGCCTGAGCGAGCTTTTATTTTTTGAGACGTGATACGAGTACCAAACCGGGGGGACGATGTGGGCTGGGTCTTTTTGGTAGCCGCAGGGGTCTGCGAGATTTTCTACGCTGCAGCGATGCCACGTACAGATGGCTTCACCCGACTTTGGCCGAGCCTGTTCTGTGCAACCTTCATTGCACTCAGCATGTACCTGCTGTCACTCGCAACGCGCAGCATCCCTATCGGCACCGCTTATGCCGTATGGGTCGGCATAGGCGCAGTGGGCACCGCTGTGTACGGAATCGTTGCACTGGGCGAGGACAAAAGCCTTTTGCGCATGCTGTGCTTTGCGCTCATCATCGCGGGCATTGCAGGTTTAAAGCTGCTGTCCCCCAAGTAGTCCGAAAATACGGCGGGATCTCATCCTCTTGGATCGCCGGGATCGACACAGATCACAAGGCTTGCAAGGTCCCGGCACCTAGCAGAATGAACACCACCAGACCAAGCGCCACTCGGTAGATCACGAAAGGCATGTAGCTACGGGTGGAGACAACTTTCAAGAACCAGACGATGACACCGTAGCCGACCACGAAGGCTATCAGTGTTGCCAGCGCGGTGGGACCCGGAGCGATCGGGCTACCCACCTCCCAACTTCGTCGGAGTTGATACAAGCCGGCGGCCAGCACAGCAGGCATTGCCAAAAGGAACGAATATCGAGCCGCCGCCTCCCTCGTGTATCCCATCAGCAATCCCGCTGTGATGGTTCCACCGGAACGTGAGACTCCTGGAATCAAGGCGAGGGCCTGTGCAAAGCCGAAGTACAGCCCGTGACGCCAAGTCAGATCTCGCAGCGTGAGCTTTTGCTCTGCACGTTTGTCTGCCCACGCCAGGACCAGGGCGAATCCGATCAGCATCGCTGCCGTGATGGCCAGATGCCTCAGTGAGGTCTCGATTGCATCTTTGAAGATCAACCCAAATACCGCGATGGGCAGCGTGCCGGCGATGATCAGCCAGCCCATGCGGGCATCAGGATCGTTTCGCAAGGCTGGATAGAAAATAGAGCCAAGCCAGCGCCTCAAGATACGCCATAGGTCCCTTCGGAAATACACCAACACGGCTGCTTCTGTGCCCAGTTGCGTGATGGCTGTGAAGGCCGCGCCTGGATCTACTCCGGAGGGCAGAAGTGGCCCAATGATGCGCAGGTGTGCGCTCGAAGACACGGGCAAGAACTCTGTGAGTCCCTGCACCAAACCAAGAAATGCGGCCTCCAGCCAGGGCAATAAGGAATTCATCGAGATGACCAACGTCGCATGAGGTCCGCTGCAAAGCTGCTTGGAAAACAGGAGCTCGAGCACTCACGGATCGAGGGCTTGGCCTACTCATGCTGCGGACTTGGTGAAGAGATATGAATCCCATGTAGTAGAACATTCCCCATCGCTCCATCCGGCCTTGGCGGTGCACGCCTGGTGACTTTCGTGTGTCGGCGAGCCCTGCCAATCAACAACGCACCCTGGAAGAAAGCATGTCCCAAGTCCAAGAACAGAAACCCAATACATTCTTTGTCGAAGTGTCTGGATCAGGTCTGCCTGAAGTCGACGGCCTCTTTATCCCGTCGGCTGCACCTCCCACCACATCTGAGTCCAACGTGGTCTCGAGTCCTGGCTATTGGAACGGCAAGATGGCCTGGGACCGCGCTGACGGGCGAGGTGCACGAAGCCCTTCCCTCTCGTACTCCATCACCTACAGATCCTGGCGCATCTCCTGTCTCGATGGCCATCTCGCGTACCACGTCACCGGCGATGACGACATGCCACCCACGAATCGGGCCTGGGAAACCTACAAGATGGGCGTCGCCCCGGCCCCACGAATCGTGCTGCACCAACGCGATCCGAGACGGCCTGCGTACGAGCCCAAAGTGGTTTTTGTGCTCGGCGGGCCGGGCGCCGGCAAGGGGACGATGTGCGACCTCGCCGCCATCCGCCTGGGTTGGGCACATCTCTCGGCAGGCGCGCTGCTCCGCAAGGAACGGGAGGGTGCGGGCCCGAACGCCGCTCTGATTGAGAGCATCGTGGCCGCAGGCAAGCTGGTGCCCGACGAGATCACCGTGGGCTTGCTCAAGACCGCCATGGACGATGCCGCGCGGACGATGGGCAGCAACCGATTCCTGGTGGATGGCTTTCCCCGTTCCCTGTCCAACCTGGAGGCATGGAAGAAGGTCTTCGGCCAGGATGCCGAGCTTCCCGGGATGGTGTATTTCGAGTGTCCTTATCCGGTGCTCGAGCAGCGCATCCTTCGGCGCGCCAAGTACACAGAGCGGCTCGACGACAACGTGGCGAGCATGAAGTTGCGATTCGAAACTTTCAGGAAAGAGACGTTGCCCATCGTGCAGCTTTTCAGAAGCGAGGGGCGGTGCGTAGAAATCGACACAAGCCAGGATCGCGAGACGGTTTACAAGCTGTTCAGCGACCACCTTGCTCCCCACGCTGCTGAACCGCACGCAGAATCCGCCTTGGCGGATGGGCTGTCGCCATCCAGTGACTGACCACTTGCGTCAAGTGTGTGGAGAAGGGGGTGACGAATTCGCTCGCAGGAACTAAAATGCCAGCAGACCCATGTAGCAACGAACACCATCAGCCGTTCTTGACGGCATTTGCCTCTCGCGCTGAGTTCTCACTCGGCCCAGGCTTGCACCTGATGTGACACGCGCGGCCTCCGCGAATGCTTTGAGGCCCAGCGATCGGATCCCGATCGACGTTTTCCCACAGTGGTCGCTTGGCTTGCGTTTTCAGCGCGGGCCCCTCAACTTTCCAACGGAAAGCGGTCCTGCATGCGTGTCCACACCTCGTACCTTTTGGGTACCCAAACTATCCACATCGAATCCCCGGAGCTACCCGGCGACTTGACCAGTGCAGTCAAGCTCACCGTGGGCAAAACCTGTGTGCTGGTCTCGGCTGCTCTGCAGCCAGTCGGTACGCAAAACGCCAAATCCTCGCACTTTGCGGTCGACTTTGCCGATGCATCGAGCAACAACATAGATAGGGGTTTGCACCGGCAGGCTCCTGCAAAGCACAGCAGCGATGAGATTGTCGAGCTGATCCGGCAGCTGGTGGGAGCCTTGATCCCGGAAGGTGTGGCGCCAAAGTTGCGGATCATGGTCCGGGTGCTTGCCGACGGCTCCGACCCCGCAATCGACGTGGCGGTCCTGCAAGGCGTGAGCACGGCATTGCACCGGCTGAAAGAGCTGAGCGTTCCGCTGACACTCGCAGTCAAGGCCGCAGTGGTGGACGCCCGACTGGTCTTGATGCCGAACGAGACACAGCGCACGAGGAGTGATCTCGATTTTCTCGCGGTTGTCACCCGTGAACGGTTGCTCCTTCTGAAGGTGCAGGCCCGAGACGTTCCTCATGCAATGGTCGTCGGCGCCTTGCACCGGTTGCAGGACAGCCTGTTGCCGGTGTACGAGGCGGTCGAGGCAATGGGGGGCAACTCCAGGTCTGTGGAGCCGAGTGCGCAGCAGATCTGTGTGGTGCCGCACGAGGTTGATCAGGTCGCGTCCAGCGTCGAGAAGGCGGTTCAAGCTGCAAGCCAGTTCAGCGTGGCCTCCGCTCGCCACATGGCATTGCGCGCGATCTCAACCCGATGTGCCAGTCGGCTCAAAAAAGTGGGTCAAAGATTTGAGTCTGCTCAGGTGGATCTCGCCCTGCAAAACATGGAACGCTCGACGGTGCGCCATCGGCTGCTGGCGGGTCAGGGCCGCTTTGACGGGCGATCAGCTGGCGACCCCAGCCAGATGACGTTCAACCTCAAACCGCAGGGCAACGGAAAGAACGCTGTGATGATTCACAGCGGGCGATCCCAGACGTGTGTATCCGCCGCGCCCAGCCTGTCGATGGGCTCAACCGAAGACGCTGACAACAGAAGAGCTGTGCTCACCGACCTCTTCCTCAGGTTCACTCCCACGGACATGGCGCAAGTAGAGGCGCCTGTGGATTTCGGCACCTTGTTCGGGATGGGAGCGCACCGCCGTGATTTCTTCCCGTTTGTATCCATGGCGCTTGAACCCGTGATGCATTCGCATGCGCGCCTGGCGCCTTACGGCATGCCAGCGCCAGCCGAAGGTATGGAAACACCCGGCTCTGCAATGACGGGTGTGGGGGGCGGATGTCTGGCCATCCTCAGCGCAGGCGCCCCCATCAAGGCCTGGGTGGCAGGAGCCGATCTGGGATTGCTGGTGCATGGAGACCAGTGCCTGGTGCTGGCCGATCCATCGCCCGGCGAAGACCCTCTGCTGGACGCTCACCTGAAACTGGCTGGCACCTCCCACGGTCTCACCGCTGCTCAGCTGGTTTCGCTAACGCCGGGCATACCGCTTCATCTGCTGGAATCAGCGCTGTCACAAGGGCTGGACCTGTGCCGCTCTCGTTTGGTTGAGATGCGTGCAGCCCTGGCCGACATGCGTATCTCGGTGGCACCGGCAGCGCCTCACAGCCAGACTTTGCACATCGATCAAGCGTTGACCCATGAACTCATGGTTCGCCGTCGCGATTCGATTGCCGAATTGTGCGAAGCCGTCGGCGCCAGCATGCGGGTTGATGAGCGAGGCGTGGTGACCATCACGGCGCCCAGCAGCAAGCTGCTGGAGATGGCTTGCAGACAGTTCAAGGCGATTGCCGGCGACGCGCAAAAGAATGGCGCCACTGTGGAAGCCGTAGTGGTCGAGGTCATCGAGTTTTTTGGCGTCAGGCTTGCGACCACGGACGGCAAGGTCGCTTTGCTCCACTCCTCGCGAATGACACCTTCCACGCTGAATCATGGTTTGGATGTGGGTGACACGATCACCGTCCGGTTGCTCGGGCAGGACGTGCTGGGCTCCTACAGGGCAGAGATGCCCATGGAGCCAGAGCCAGGATCAGTCCAACGGCCAAACGGTCCATCGTCTTTGGCTTGAGGGTTTCCGATGACCAACACAGCACACACTGCGCAAACGACGCAAACGCAGCGCCGTCGAACCTTTGCAATCATTTCCCACCCCGACGCTGGCAAAACAACGCTGACAGAGAAACTGCTGCTGTACGCAGGAGCCATTCACATCGCGGGCAGCGTCAAGGGCAGAAAGGCGACCCGCCACGCCACCTCGGACTGGATGGAGATCGAGAAGCAGCGTGGGATTTCAGTGGCCAGTTCCGTCATGCAGATGGAGTACCGCGACTGCGTCATCAACCTGCTGGACACGCCGGGCCACCAGGACTTCAGTGAAGACACCTACCGGGTGCTCACCGCTGTGGACGCGGCGTTGATGGTGATCGATGCGGCCAACGGCGTGGAGGCGCAGACATTGCGGTTGCTGGAAGTCTGCCGGGCGCACCAGACGCCACTGATCACCTTCGTCAACAAGCTTGACCGTGAAGTTCGTGAACCCCTCGATCTCATCGACGAGATCGAAAGGGTGCTGGAGATTCCCACGGTCCCCATGTCATGGCCTGTGGGCATGGGCAAGACATTTCGAGGCGTCTTCGACATTCCTGGCCAGCGCATGCGGGTCTTCCGTGCTGGCGAGGACCGGGCTCGCGACGCAGACGAATCTCTTGAAGGGCTGGACAACCCGGTGGCTGCAGCAAGGTTCGGCGAAGAGTTCCGACAGGCTCGGGCCGACATTGATCTGGTGCAGACGGCGGGCGCGCAGTTTGACCGCGAGGCTTTCCTGCTTGGCAAACAAACCCCGGTGTTCTTCGGCTCGGCCATCAACAACTTCGGCGTGCGTGAAGTGCTGGATGCCTTGGTGGACCTTGCTCCACCGCCCGGTCCTCGGCAAGCGCTGCAGCGCTGGGTCAAGCCCGACGAGCCGGCCTTCACGGGAGTCGTGTTCAAAATTCAGGCCAACATGGATCCGGCACACCGGGATCGCATCGCGTTCGTGCGAGTCTGTTCAGGGCACTTTGCCCGGGGCATGCGATTGAAGGTGTGTCGCAATGGCAAGGAGTTCAGAGCTTCCAACGTGGTGTCGTTTCTGTCGCAGCGTCGTGAGCAACTCGAAGAGGCGTGGGCGGGCGACATCATCGGTTTGCCCAACCACGGGCAGTTGCAACTGGGCGACACCTTGACCGAAGGGGAAATGCTGCAGTTCACCGGCCTCCCATTTTTTGCGCCCGAGCTGTTCCGCACGGTGGAGCTGTCGGACCCCATGCGTGCCAAGCAACTCCGGGAGGCCTTGAAGCAGTTGGGTGAAGAAGGTGCGATCCAGGTGTTTCGGCAGGCCAACGGCAGCGGCACCTTGTTGGGGGCCATCGGCACGCTGCAGTTCGAGGTGGTTGAACACCGGCTCGAACACGAATACGGCGTGCGCGCTCGCATTGCACCCGCGTCATACCAGTCCGCGCGTTGGGTGAGTTCTCACGACCCGTTGCAACTGCGACGCTTTCTCGATGTCAATGCCCATCGCATCGTCTACGACGCCGTGGATGCCCCTGCGTTCCTGGCCACCTACCGCGCCGAGCTGCAGGTGGCTCAAGAGCAATGGCGCGACATCGAATTCCATCCCATGCGCGAACACGCAGGTCTGGTCGCGCAGTCCCGCATCGTTTGACCACCTCCCTGAAACCCCACCCGAAAGGAATGAACATGGATCACGCTTCCCCGGAACAGATCGATATCGAAACCGTTCGCACCCGGCTGGTTCAACAACTCAAGCAGATCGAGCGGGATGTGCCTGCGATCGACGTGGCGGCCACCATCGAGCGCACCCACATCCGCCGCCGCCGTGCCAAAGCCGCGCTGGACCGGCTGGACGCCGGTATTTACGGCCTGTGCTGCCAATGCAACCTGAGCGTTGAGCCCGAGGTCCTGCATTTCGACCCCTCCGCACCCTTCTGCAACGACTGCCAGTCCGAAGTGGATCTGCGCCGTCGCAATGCATGAGCGACGCTCGTGGATCAGAAAGGATCCCGTGTTGACCTTTGACATGGAAACACAAGCGCCCGACTTGCGCTTTGAACTGCTGCGAGGCGTTGACGTGCTGGCAGCGGCCGTGAGGGCCACTCTTGGCCCGGCTGGGCGCCGTGTGGTGCTGGTACGCGCTGACAGCCCACCACTCATCACCAAAGACAGTGTGAGCGTGGCCAAAACATTGCCGCTGCGAAATGCGGTCCCCGGTTCAACAATGCTGTCGATCAAAGACAGCGGGTCTACCGCTGACGGCATCCACCATGCCCACCCCGAGCAGGTCGGGGAAGTGTTTCCATACGGCACGCGTTGATGTGGCGCGAAAACTTCAAACGACGGTCAGTGCCTGATGGGGAGATTCCTTGGCTTCAGCTTTCGGGTTTGAACGTCGACACCGCCCCATGTGAGCCCACAGAATTGCACGCGATGCGCATTGACACCGTGCTGACCAACTTGCTTGACTCTGGCTCAGCGTCGGTGGCAGACCTGGGCTGCGGCGACGGTTTGCTTGTCCGAAGACTGCTTGCCCATGCAGGGTTTCACACCGTGGTGGGGATGGACGTCTCGGCGGCTGCGTTGCGCAAGGTGGAGCTGGACAACGCGGCTGAAATCCAGGCGGGCCGGCTTCGACTGGTCCATGGTTCGTTCACGGACATCCATCGGGATCTCCTCGGCCTGGAGGCCGTTGCAATGGTGGAGACGATCGAGCACATACCACCCTCCAGGCTCTCTCGGTTGGAACACTGGCTCTTCGGGCAATGGGGCCCGTCCACCGTTGTGATCACCACTCCGAACAAGGACTACAACGTGCTGTTCGGCATGACGCACGAGCAGATGCGCGAGCCGAGCCATTGTTTTGAATGGCCCAGGGCAAGGTTCCGTGAGTGGGCGTGCGGGGTCGCGATGCGCAACGGCTATGCACTTGAACTCTTAGGCATCGGCAATGAAGACCTCCAGCTCGGATGCCCGACCCAGGCGGCGTGCTTCAAAAGACTCGTTTTTCGCTCGTCACATTGCTGATGCCTCGAACCACCGGGTCTGAGGCGACACTCAGCGTTCCAGACTCGTCTTTTCCAGTAAAAGCGACATCACAAACATGCGACTCATCACCCAACTGACTCACCCCAAGGCCGAGAGCCTGAGTGGGACCACTCTCAAGCGCCGTGCTGCGCGCGGTATTGTGTTGCGAGAGCAGTCTGTTCTGCTGCTTTTCACCGAGCGGTACAACGACTTCAGCTTTCCCGGGGGTGGCGTGGATCCGGGCGAGAGTTTGACCGTGGGCCTGCAACGGGAAATGGAAGAAGAAACCGGCGCGACCAATACGCGTGTGCTGAGAGACTTTGGGTACCTCGAGGAAGTCCGCCCTCACAGAAAAGACGGATTTGATCTGCTTCAAATGACTTCACATTTTTTCCTGTGCGAGATTGACCAGGAACTGAAGGCCACGAGGATGGAAGGCTATGAAAAGAGCAACGGTATGCGTCCCCTGTGGGTGGACCTTCACACTGCTCTGAAACACAACCGAGCCGTCATGCAACGGCAGGAGGCCACGATGGGCATGTCCATTCAGCGCGAGACGCTGGTGCTGGAGCTTGTGGCAAAAGAACTGCTCCTGCAGGCTTGAGGTGCATCTGCGACCTTTCAGAAAATCCTGATGCAGATGTCAGCGCGCCCGGTCGGGTGCGTTGCGTTCCACTTGGCAGACCATACAAAAGACCACGGCGGGGTCCTGGTGCAGGCGGGCTGGATCAATTTCTTCATCGCATTCGCAGCAACGCCCGTAAATGCCCTGGGTTATGCGGTCTTGCGCGGCCAGTAGCTGCCGGTGGCGTTGGCGCAGGCGTTGTTGTCGCTCCTGCGCCATGGCTTGCTGCTGCATGGCGTCCATGCGGGAGAGCCGACCCACGCTGGTCTGGTCCAGTTCCACCGGGCTGGCATCGTCAGCTGCCTGCTCCATCGACTCTGCGATCCGCTTGAGTTCGTCAGCTACAAGCTGCTCAAAGGCTGAAAGAGGGGCGTCCACGTCTTCCAAGCTCCAGTCCGTCACCGAAGCAGCAAGGTGGGTACCTTGGCCGCCCGCAGAAGCTCGCTGGTGCGGCTGCCCATGAAGAGACTGCGCACCGGGGAGTGGGTATAGGCGCCCATCACCAGCATGTCGATGCGCTGCTCTTCGATGTAACGCGCAACAGCGGTTTCCGGGTCACCCATCACCTGGGCGGCCACCGTCTCAATGCCTGAGGCCATCAGAGACGCATGGGCCACCTGTAACTGCTTCGACGCCTCTGCGCCTTCTTTGCCCACCATCAGCAGGTGGCACGGAATGCCTTTGAAGAGAGGGCTTGCGGCGACCATTTCCACGCCGTGGCGTGAGGCCGAGCCGGCGTCAAAGGCAATCAGTACTTTGGCCGGCGGATTGAAGTTGTCGGTCACAGTGAGGATGGGACGGTCCATGGCGCGCACCACGCGCTCCACGTTGCGACCCAGGTCGCGCAGCGTGGTGGTGGACGATTCACCGCGCCGGCCCATCACCACCAGGCGCACGCCGGCTTGTTGCTCGGTGAGCGTCTCCACCAAAGAGCCGTGGCGCTGGCGCATGTCGGGATCGGCCACACCGCTGGTCTGGGCTCGCAGTCGCAAGCGGTTGAGAAAAACGCGCCCTTGCTCTCGCTCCCGAATGGCCACACTGGCCTCGTCTTCTGTGATCTGGTTGAGCAGATTCTCTTGTGCATTCACACCTATGGCACCGCTGCGGTCAGTGACCGGCGCGGCTCCCTCATGTCGGTCAATCACATGCAGCAGCTCCAACGGAGCGCTCATGCGCATTGCAGCCCAGGCTGCAGCATCGGTCACATGGTCTGCATAGGGCGACTGGTCCACGCAAGCCAGAACTTTGGCATCAGTATTCATTTGTTCTTTCTAGTTCGGTTGTACGGCAGCACAAAACTTGATTCGCTCCCATGAATGAGCGCGAGTGAATCGAGGTGAGGGTGCCCATCAATGCCCCATCAGCATGTCTTCAGCGCCGTCCTTGTCGTGCACACCAAACTTGTCCACCATGGTGGCACTGGCCTCGTTCAGACCCACCACCTCCACCTCGGTGCCTTCGCGGCGGAACTTCAGCACCACCTTGTCGAGCGAACTCACGGCTGTGATGTCCCAGAAATGTGCTCGGCTCACGTCGATGCGCACCTTGTCCACCACTTCCTTGTAGTCGAACGAATTGGTGAAACGGTCGGCCGAAGCAAAGAACACCTGACCCAGGATCTGGTAGACACGGGTTCGACCGTCGTCCTCGGCACGCGACTGCACTCGCAGAATCTGTCCCACCTTGTGCGCAAAGAAAAAGCCCGAGAGCAGGACGCCAACCAACACGCCCTTGGCCAGGTCGTGTGTTGCCACGGTCACCACCACGGTGGCCACCATCACGACGCTGGAGCTGCGCGGGTTGTCGCGCAGGCCTTTGAGCGATGCCCAGTTGAAGGTGCCGATGGCCACCATGATCATCACGGCCACCAGCGCGGCCATCGGGATCTGGCCAACCCAGTCTCCCAGGAACACCACCATGAGCAGCAGGAAGACACCTGCCGCAAGCGATGAAAGACGACCACGTCCGCCCGACTTGATGTTGATGATCGACTGCCCGATCATGGCGCAGCCTGCCATGCCGCCGATGAAGCCACTGGTGATGTTGGCCACCCCCTGGCCCACGCACTCGCGGTTCTTGTCGCTCTTGGTGTCGGTCAGGTCGTCCACGATGGTGGCCGTCATGAGCGATTCGAGCAGGCCCACCACCATCAGCGTGAGCGAGTACGGGAAGATGATCAGCAGCGTCTCCAAGTTCAGCGGAATCTGCGGGATCAAAAAGAACGGAAGGCTGTCGGGCAACTCGCCCATGTCGGCCACGGTGCGGATGTCCATGTTCATAAAGATGGCCACCGCCGTCAGCACCACGATGGTCACCAACGGTGAAGGGATGGCCTTGGTAATGTACGGAAAGCCGTAAATGATGGCCAGGCCGCCGGCTGTCATGGCATACACATGCCAGCTCACGTTGGTGAGCTCGGGCAGCTGCGCCAGAAAGATCAGGATTGCCAGCGCGTTTACGAAGCCTGTGACCACCGAGCGTGAGACAAAACGCATGAGCACACCCAAGCGCACCCAGCCTGCAATGATCTGCAGCACCCCTGTGAGCACGGTGGCGGCCAGCAGGTACTGCAGGCCGTGGTCCTTTACCAGCGTGACCATCAGCAGCGCCATGGCACCGGTGGCGGCCGAGATCATGCCGGGGCGACCGCCCGTGAATGCGATCACCACCGAAATACAAAACGACGCGTAAAGCCCGACTTTCGGGTCGACGCCGGCAATGATGGAAAACGCAATGGCCTCGGGAATGAGAGCGAGTGCAACGACGATACCGGCGAGCAAGTCGCCACGGATGTTGGACAGCCAGTCCTGCTGAAAAGATTTCATGGATTCGATGTGTTTGCTCAAGCCGAGCAGACCTTGTATGGGCCGTGCGGCGGAGCTAGGAAAACGGAGCGAAGGATGGGCAGTTTTGAAGATGAATCTTCAAAAGACCGCACCAGGCAGGTGCGGCGCCTTGACGCATGACCAAACACTTTTGCCGCGTGCCGGGCGGTGCCGGTGCGGTCAATGGGTGTTGTGAATGGTCGCGATTTACAAGGGTCTATCCTGTGGTCGGCGGGTCTCTGCGCAGGATGGAGAGACTCCGAATGTCCGGGAAAACCCGCATTTTACACAGACTTACCCATCTGACCTAAGGCTTTGCTTGTCGCGAGGCATCTGATCCTCGTACGAGTAAAGGCAACTGAGGCTTCCATTTAGGTTTGCCTAGCGACAGCTTGTGGTGGGTCTGCTGACACTGGGGGGGTCCAACCAAGCCACTCGAATCAGGTTTGATTGGATGCCGATCATCTATTGACGTCGACGTCCGCAATCAGTCTGAAGCGGGCGCAATTGACCTGCCCCCCACCAGCCGTACCAGTCTGAAGTTCGTGAAGTCCGTCAACCACCAGGAGAATGACGGACATGAAGAAGAGC
>VFQO010001720.1_pt1 | contig 15702 bp, 12 predicted proteins | sample 3512331 | NCBI WGS metagenome assembly VFQO01 (sample SAMN10412371, study PRJNA504923) | tailings metagenome | isolation source: Replicate 3 from Balatoc abandoned mine | place: Philippines: Itogon, Benguet | collected 2017-08-28
ACACTGTCCGCCATCAGCATGGAGTCGTGTCCGCCATCGCGTGGAATACGCACCTGGTTTTCCAGTTCGAAGATGAAGCAGCAATTCGTGATGAGATGCTGCGTGTCCTCCGTTCCAAGCCAAACCGGATACAGGTGTTCAGCTCGCATGAGGATGCTTGAGAGCTCTGCCCGTCCTCCAGGCCCATGCGGTCCGGTGCAGCTGCATTGAAACTTACCGAGGCTTCCTGCCCTTGTTCCAACTGCACGGGAATGAGAAACCTGCGCGTCGAAAGAGCGTGCTCATTCTCACGAAGCCTTCTGCCTGTAGACGGTGGGTCGAAGGAACGTCGCGAGTAAGACGTTTTCCCTGTTCACACCTCTAAGCCTTTCATGCTATAGAGCCTAGCATTTGAATAGCCAGGGGGGGGGTGAAATGCCAAAAGCCAATGGCCAACTCGACTTGCGAAGAGCCATCAATGCGGTGTCCGACGTCATTCAGAATCGGCCTCAGCCGCTGAGAGAGTTCGACCAGATATATATGAAGGCGGGCGACATGGTCCTGCAGACAAGCCTCATCGCGCAGAGGTTTGCCGGGCGCAAGCTACTTTTCATGGGTGACGGTGACAGCATCAGTCTGTGCTTGGCCTACCTTATGAAGCGTGAGGTTCTTGAAACTGGTCCCGATAGCATCTTGGTGCTGGATTTCGATGAGCGTATGGTTCGAGCAGTTGAGCGATTTGCCGACCGTGAAGGCATCTCGGACCGCATTCAGTCGCGCCTCTACAACTGCATTGACGAACTACCCGCGGAGCTATTGGGTCAGTTCAACGCCTTCTACACTAACCCTCCATGGGGTGCACACAACGCCGGGGAAAGTGTCAAAGTGTTCGTTGAACGCTGCATTGAGGCATCGAGCGTCGATGCCGTCGGAGTTGTTGTCATCGCGGATGACCCGACCATTGAGTGGTCTCAACAAGTACTGGCAGAGACGCAGGCGTTTGCGCTCAACAAGGGGTTCTATGTCCAAGAGATGCAGACGAAGCTGCACGAGTACCACCTGGACGATGCCCCCGACCTGCGCTCGTGCAACCTCTTCTTTCGCTCGCTGCCCAACCGCCTACCAGTGACCAAAAGCTACGGTCTACATGCGCCGCGGCTTGAAGACTTCTACGGGCGTTCACAAAATTTGCGAGTGCACTATGTACGCGAGGCTGCCCGCGTGGACTATGGAAAAGCCTACGACGGCACCTATAAGCTCGAACACCTGGGAGGAAAATCATGAATGTTCTGAACCCAGGTGACTCATTCCTTTACATGAAGGTTGGCGTTCACGCCAACGAATCGCTTGAAGACATCATCAAGCGGAAGCGCCAGGAGATTGAGGAGGCCGGCGTGTCGTTCTGGGGCTATGGAGGCAGCAGTTGCCATCCCTATAACGCTGTTCAACCCTTCGTGAGAGAGGAAACTGCTAAAGGCGTCAAGGTGCGTTTACTGATGCAGAGAATCACCTCCCGTCACTACGCAGAAGGGCTGGCCAAGGAGTTCAGCCCAGACGGAAGGAACTACTATCCGGTCCCCAAGGGGGTCAAAGTTCTCGGCTCTCGCTACGCCTTGGTTGTGAACACCTTAGAACCGATTGAGGTCGCCTTGTCGCTCTCCGATACGAAAGTCGGCATTGGGAACAAGCGAGGCCTCAGTGGCGACCAGTACATCCGAGGACACGTGGACAAGGCTTGCCTGGTGTACTCACCAGGCGCGGGGCTCGCCGAGCGAAAGGCCGACATCGAGCTCAGCCTGTCGGCGGTGCTAGCGGAGCCCTACGCAGTCGTGCTGCGCTGAGCTCAGGTCTTCAGCCAGCCGCGCGCGTGCTTGCTGATTCGGTCCTCAATAACCACCTGAAGTCCCCGCAAAAACTGCTCCGAACCAGCCTTGGCCGTGTAGTTATAGATAGTTTGGATAGCAGGGTCAGCAGCGGGGCTTGTCTGCACAGCCTTCGCGACACGCTGAATGCCATACTTCTGACAAAGGTACCCAAATACTTGTTCGAAGCAGGTGCAGCGACCCCGCAACTTGGCAAGGTCTGCCCAAAGCGCTTCGACTTGCGGCAGGCTTCTCAGTGCCCTCTTATCCCCAGTGCAGAAGTCCAGATTTCCCCGAGTGACAGCCACCACGCACAACATCAGCTCGCCCTCGTTGAAGTCGAGACCTGCTGCAAGCACGGCCTTCCCGACTTGGCCAGCCAGCGTCGCCTCCTCAGGAGTCATCTCCATCACGATGATGGTTTTCAAAGCCGCGAAAATTCGACCTTGTTCAGCAGCGTCAGGCGAGAATAGAGCGGTGCGCCTGTGGTCATACAAGCCCATGTAACGCAACATTGGCTTAAGCGAGCCGACTTGCTGGTGCGTGAGACCCATGCTCGCAATCGCGTCGAGAAAGGCGTCCATTCTCGCCAGTTTGATGACCACGTCGTTGTCGAGCAGAGCCGATACCGTCATACCGGTGCCACCGCCTGCAGAAAGGCGATGGACTGGTCATCGCCGCCCAATTCGCCGAGCTGTTTCCACATGACACGATTCACGAGGGAACCCGGCTTGTATGGCTGTTGGGGCAACTCCTTGGCGGCAGCGAATGCCAGCTGCCAATCTTGGGTTGAATGCCCGAACACCATCACCAGATGACCAGGGTCCACGCCGAGTTCACCAGAGAGTTGTTGGGCGAGATGTGCGAGTTCGCGTGCTGTACCCAGCCGCTGGCGCCCCTGCATCTCCTTTGGCCCGAACACCTCGAAAGAAGGAGAACCCGTCAGGAGCGCTTGAGCGTACTCGTCCGCAGCGCGCTCCTCCTCATCATCGACGAGTTCCTCAAGCTTGTTCGCAGGGTCATTCGGGTCGGCATCGATAATCGCGCCCCCTTCTTCCAGGTGCCCCAAGGCAATGTGGCCGAGTTCATGGGCGACGTGAAACATGTACTGGGCATCGAACCCCGACTCGCGCGCGACAAGGATTGCATGACGACCGCCGAGTTTCACGGCAATTGCGGTCACACCTTTGGTCTGGGCTGGAAACACGTGCAGGTGCAGCACCGGAACTCCCAGCGACCAGCAGGCGGTGATGACATCACCGAAGGAAACGAACGGGCGACCGGCAATCAGCGCCTTGCGCAGCTCTAACGGGTCGGCAGGGATGACGCGGCTTGGCGCGTCATCTGCCATTGACAGGAGGATACGGCCCACGCCGGTAGCGAATCCAACGAGCGCGTCGCGCCGCGGGCCATCCACCAGGCGCATGTGCTTGAACTTACTCACGCCCGTATGAAGGAAGCCGACAGGCACCTCATCGTCGAGTAGCGTGGTGGGGTCAAGGTTCAGCCGCCTGGCCAAGAGCATCGAAGCCATGGCACGGGCCGAAGGCGACTCGTAGTCCTCTGCCACCCACCACTCAGGTAGGGACAGGTCCACCATCTCCTGCGACAAGCCGATGTCCAAGAGGCGATTGACGAGCCTGTCAGCGTTATTTGACATTCTTAGACCATCGCTATACGTGCAGCAGCGCCTGCAGCGCGAATCATTGCAGCCAGGGCCTGGGCGTGCTCAGGTGTTCCGTTCCACACCTCGCGTATCGCAGATACCAGTGCAGCGTCATCCACCGGCAACGGCAACGTTGTCTGCGCGTAAGCACGCTGTCCATCTGCATACTTGCATAGCTTTTTGAATGCCCCACCTTGCCGTTGGGGGCATTTGGCCATCAAACGGGAGACAGCCGGTTGACTCACACCAGCCGCACGAGCAATCTCTGGCTGCGTGAGTCCGCCTCGCCCGAGCGTAGCGCGCATTTCCGCCCACTGGTCCTTGATAGTTTCGCCCATGGTCGCTATAATAAACGAATAAATGAATACTCCAAAAATTACATTGCCCGGGGAGACGCTTGTGGTACCAAAACACTTCTGCTGGACCCGGTTCGGAACAGAGGCTGGCGAGAACATCGGAAGCATCTTTGCGCGCAAGGAGCAAGAGCGACTGGCCACCGGTGGAATGTTTCTTTGGGGCATTGGCAACAGCGTGGGTCCAGCCATTCGCGACCTCATCCGGCTGGAGGAGCGCCCCATGGTGCTGTTCTCGCCCATGCGCAGCAAGCCCAAAGCGATTGACGTCGCCCCGGCCAGCGTGGCTGTGTGGTCTGAGGCACGCGGCCTCGATGGCCAGGACTGGCCCATTCCCGAAGGAGTGAAAGTGACGAGCCGCCAGGGCAGTGAGACGGGACGTACCAAACGGTCACACTACGCGCTGGTCTGTCGCTCCTCTTCTCCGCTAAGGGCTTTCGATTTGGCCAGCATACGCTACGAAGAGCTAGTGAATCTTCAGAGCAAGAACAAGTTGGGCGCCTCGCAAGTAACTGCGGTTGTTGAGCAACTTCCTCATAGCTCGGAGAGGTGCACCATCTATCCAGTGACCTTGATGGCTGAACTGGTATTTCCATACTTTGTCAAGTTGAGTACACCACTCGACTCAGAGGTTCAGGCGTCCAAGTCCCGCGACCGAGTTGCGTATCGCCAGCAGCCTTCGCTTCTCGCAGCCTGAGCCACAGCTAGTTCAGCCACTTCAGAAGTTACTCTGTGCGCGTTTCCTGAGGACTACTGCTGGCAAAAAGGTAAACAACCTCTCCCCTGACTCGCCCAGGAAATCGAGGGGGCTTCAGGCGGCCTGCCACACTAGACAAGTGAACTTTGCAGGAGAAGTACCTTATGGAGCATGGGACTCCTTGGGAGCAGGCAGCGGCAGCAACGGGCATAACTGAGTCAGAGCGGCTTCTATCGCGCTTGGCCAAGAAGGCATTCCTCAGCCTATGGAGCTACTCGAACGTCTTTACCGATGAAGGCCGAGTTGGTGACAAAGGCGACGGCAAAGAGCTCTGTGATTTGCTTGTGGTTTTTGGCAACGACGTGCTGCTGTTCTCTGACAAGAGTTGTAAGTATCACACCGAACTAGATGTCAAGATTGCATGGCCGCGCTGGTACAAAAGGGCGATAGAAAAGTCTGCCAAACAACTGGCCGGAGCAGAAAAGTTCGCAAAGGCGTTTCCGAGCCGCATCTACATAGACAAGGCGTGCAGGACACCACTGCCAGTCCCGCTGCCACCTCCGGAGTGCGCTCGGTATTTCTTGATTGCCGTAACACGCGGAGCGCACGCTGCCTCTGAAAAGTACTTTGGCGGAGGGAGCAGTGGCAGCCTCCTGCTAGACAGCTCAATTCACGGCAAGGGCCACTACGAGACGCCCTTTCATGTGGGTTTCCCGTTGGAGAGCAGGCGATTCGTTCATGTCCTCGATGAGATGACCGTGAACGTGCTACTTGAGGAGTTGGACACCGTTCCTGACTTGGTCAACTACCTCGCTTGCAAGGAGGCCTTCGTTTCGACTGAAGGCGTTGTCGTATCTATACCCGGCGAGGAGGAGATTCTTGCTCGCTACATGCTCACGATGCGGGACGGCCAGCACGCACTGCCTGATATACCGAAAGGCATGAGCTTCGCGGCGCTGCCAGAAGGTGACTGGAGGGAGTACGCCAACAGCCTCCAGCGTACGGCCAAGCGCGAGGCAGATGAGGTGAGCTATCTTTGGGACTCACTCATCGAGCACCAGAGTCAATTCATTCGAGCTGGCAGTGCCATCACTCTTCCCGGCCAGCCAGCGTCAGAGATTGACCACGAGCGCATCGTACGAGCCATGGCGCAACAGAACCGCTTGGCACGACGCCAGTGTGGGGCTGACTTGCACTATGTTCTATCGCGAGACGAGCCGGAGGGTGTGTTCACTCGGATTCACATGAGTGGAAAGCCGCCAAGGATTGCTTTTGTTTTCCTCGCGGCTAAGCGGCCCGCGAACGTCTCCTACAAAGAGTACCGCGAGAAGCGCATGGACTACCTGGTGACCTACTGCAACGCTATCAAGGTAGATATGCCGACGCTAGAAGAGGCCATCGGCGTTGCCGCTGAGCCGTATTCAGAAGGGTCGAGTTCGTTTGAGTTTCTCTACGTGGACCACTCGAGGACGATGAGTGATACGGAGAAGCGAACATGGCGGGCAATGGCGGACGAACTGGATATTCTTCGGCCAAAGAGCCGCGTCACACTGCAGATGGGTAGTGCGCGCGAATTTCCGATGCCGTTCGACTTTCGTCAGGCAGTGGCCTCTTCCATGAATCGCGCTGAACGTCGGCGTGCAGAACGTGAGGCTCGTAGAGCGTCCAAGAAGTAGTGCGCGGCTAGAGGTGTACGCGGTATGCAGTCGCGCATGAACACTCGTGCTCTGTGCCATGAAAATCAGGCAACGTCAGCTTGTTAGCGCGCACTCACAATTGATGTTGGCCATGGGGGTAGGTTCAGAGTACACTATACCGAGTTGCACTCTCCACATGTTGGAGGGTGCTGCGCTCCGTGCACGCTTAGCGCACTTCCTTCGGGGAAATGCGTGATGCGTCTAGCGAACGCTAGTGGATGGTTTTGCGGAGTCCACTAGCTTGGGATGTCGTCTAGATGGTAGGGCTGGTTTCATGAGACCCCTCTACTTTGGCCGGCATGTCATAAGGCACGCAGAGAACACAGAAGTTCTCGGCAGCGAAGGCAACGTCTCGAACACTTCCCTCTTGGGGAGAGCAACGGCCAGTTTAGCTGGCCGTTGCCATTTCTACGCCCGTACGTGGTCGTTCGGCGAAATGTTGATGTGCGGGTCCCCTCGGTACCTCGCGGGAGGCTCGTGACATCCGTGGAAGTCTCCCTCAAGCCTTTCTCCTCCATGCGTGCAGTCAAAGTGGAACGCCGGTTGAAATGGCGCTCCCAATCGACGCCTGCCATTAAGTAAGCAACTTGTTGGGTGACCCGCAACAACACGTGCAAGGGCGTGCTTATCTCGGCCGGGTGGCGCAAACATCACTCTCTTGTCGTCCACGAACGCCGTGAGTTTGACTTTATGACGCCCCTCCTGAGGAACGTCCTTCTGCCTGTGATTTGAAGTCATCGTAGACACGAACTTCGCTATAGTCGCTTCGACGTTGTTTGCCTCTCTGATTTCCATGTTCAGGGCTCTAAGGGCAACTGAGAGATGGTCTGATTTGAAGTTTTTGACGGGGAGCAGAAGCGGTGATTTGCTCGCACGCTTAGTAGCTTCATTGCGTAAGGCGTCAAGAGCGCTTTTCGCCCTCTTTGTTGCGCCCCTCAGTAAATCTACCAACTCATTAACACGCTGCCGCTTCTCGGTTGGTGTTATCCCAGTCTGCTGCCAATACACAGGTACGGTCAAAGTAGATGGGAAAAACGCCTCATCGATTTCGGCTACTTGCTTGGCCTTATGCACTACGTAGATAAGCGCAAATCCAGTCTCTATCAAGCGATTCTCTTTGTCAGAAGAAATTCGCCGGGCAAATTCTGAAGCAAATTTGTTGAGATAGCTGATTGAGTACTCTAATGAAGCATCGCGAAAGGGCGCTCCAAAAAACTCTCCATCTTCACGGACGATATAGGTCTTCCTAGTCTCAATGGTCTCGTACGCGTCAGAGGGTATCCCCGCAAAGGAATAAAGAAATCGCATGCTTAGTGCTTCATAAGCTTCTGAACTACGCTAAGGGGGAGCTGCACCAGCCTAAGCTCCTCGTCGGAAAGCATTGAAAGTACCTTGTCAAGAAGGGTGCCCTGACCCTTATGAGCTGGAACATCAGGAAAACTCACCTCGTACAATCTCTCAACCGGTATTTCGTTGCGATGTGCCCACGCCTTAATTGCCGCCTCTACGGCAGTCCAACTGTCTGAGGATGCGAAGGGGGCCGTTGGGACAATGTCACTAGCGACAATTAGCAGCTTCCCTGACAGCCTTGCATCTTCCTCACTCATGTCCCGAAACAAAGGTCGCGGCTCAAGCGAAAGCGTGCGAACTCCGTTGTTAGCTATGGGGCGTGTGAATGCCAACCAAACACCTCGATGAAATCTTTCGGTCCTCGCGGGCGCAGCGTTTGGCGCGGCTGCTTTTGAGGGTTTCTTGAAAAGGCCAGAAATATCTCCTTCCAGCGGCACTGAAGCGGGAACCACAGCCACGGCAGTCCGGATTGCGGGATGGGTAATTACGGTCAACTCTTTCGAGAGCTCTCTCCGGATAAAGTCAGCCAGTTTCAGGCCGCCCAGCGCCTCGTGCAAGTTGTGTCCGCGAGATGCAAGCAGTTGTCCTAGGCGTGCCAGGTGTACTCCGACCTTGTGAATTTTCCAAAACTCGGCTGTCACCTCAAGTATGTCTCTTGACAGTGCGGTGATGTCATTTGTATTTTGGTCGGCCATGAGTTTTCAATAGTTGCGGCGAGACGTGCTCTCCGATTGGTGGACGCAAATAGTCTAACAACTGACGGAGCCGCCTGAGAGTTGAGCGCAATTCAGCTGGGTTCTCAGCTTCCTTGTGTTCGGGCGCGTCCAACAAGGGTTAGGTCAACCTGCCTGCTCACATCCTATGCCTTGCCTGCGAGAGTGCCTACTCATTCCGTTCCTTCGCGCGATACAAGCTCCCATAGTGCTGCGCTCGTTGAGACGTAGCGACGCGAGCCCATTCAAGTCCTTCACCCAAGTCGAGATTCAAACTCGCGTAAGCCATGCGAAGCAGACCATCCGGCAGCGCCCAGTCCCACTTCTCCCGCTGAAGGTTGCTGACGTCTTGGAGCAGCATGTCTAGCGGCGGAGGTTCGTCGACAGCCGCGTCGCTCAGTGCATCCAAGACGTCATCCCCTGAACGTCCGTCCAGGCGTACTTCAACTCCTGGGCCAGCCGGGCTGGCCACGAACCCCCGTCGAATCAGTAGTGCTGCAATCGCTTCATTGGCTGAGTCCCCCAACCAGGTCAGAAGCATTAGCTCTCGCCCCTGGTTCAGCATGAACTCCGTGGAAAGCGCTCGGTCTGCGTACTGCTGGCGACCCTCAGAGAGAAAGCGCTGAGCCACCTCATCGAGGAAAGGCAGCGACTCGCTGGATTCCAACAGCCTGCGCATCTCCTGCCGCACGCGCGTGTGAACCCTGCCCGCGCCGCCGTTGAACAGCGGGGGAACGCCGCCGCCACCACGGACCACAAAAATCGTCTTCTGCGGCTCATCAACGCTATCAACGAGCCAGGTCTTCCCTGCGAACAGGATGCGTTGCCCGACGGTGAGCATCTGGGAGACCGGCAGCGTACCCAGCATGCGCCCTGCGCTGACGATGCGGAACTCCTCGTCCGCCGCGAAGGCTGCGTAGAAGGTGTAGTGGTTCACGAACTTCTCGCCGAGCCTACCGTGCAGAAGCAGTCCGGAAGAGTCTTGAGTCAGCAGCTCCTTGGTTCCGAGGTGCCGCACCAGCTGAGCAAATTCCTCCTTGGAGAGCCCCTGAAAGGGTGAGTCGGGTGCGCACAGAAGGGCGTAGAGCTGACTGATAGTCGCGCCACCTCGCTGGGCAACCACCGACAGGACCTGCTGCACCAGCGTTGAGAGGTGGGCGCCGTGGGCGCGCGGCGGCTCGAACCACTTCTGCAGCAGAAGTGACACCATGGCCGCCATCTGAACGGTGCCCAGGCGAAGCAGACTGTCAAGGGACGACCTGGGGTCCAAGGCGTCCTCGATGCAGTAGCCGCGCAAGATGGCGGGTTCACCCTTTCGGCGGCCAGAGCGTCCAAGCCGTTGGCGCAAGCTGGAAACCTGCGGCGGTGGTCCGATTTGGACGACGCTTTTGACCGCGCCGATGTCGATGCCGAGCTCCAGCGTGTTGGTGCAAATGGCCGAGGCCGGCTGCTCCTTTTGCTTGAGTGCCGCTTCGGTCTCGGTACGAATCTCCTTGGACAGGCTGCCGTGGTGCGGCCAGAACTCGTTGGGCACCTGCTGCTTCAGGCACATCTCGTTGAGCAGGTGCGTGTAGCGCTCTACCTCGCGCCGAGAGTTCGGAAACACCAGGTTGTTTGAACCGCGCAGCACCTTGAACAGGTGAGCTGCGATGAGGCCAGGTGTTGTGGGTTCGGAGTCTTCGCTCTCTTCCTGGTCATCGCCTTCTCTCAGGACTACCGCGGGCTCCTCAAAACCCTTCACCAAGACCTTGAGCTCGGCACCTGAAGCCTTGGACTCAACTATCTCCACCCGCTCCCCTGCGCCAGGACGCAGAAAGTCGGCCGCCAGGCGCATATCCCCAAGCGTGGCCGAAAGCCCGACGCGCGGCACCGGTCGCTCAATGGCCACCTCGACTCGGTGCATGAGCGACTGCAGCTGCTTGCCCCTCTCGCTGCCTATGAATGCGTGCAGCTCATCCACGACGAAGAACGCCACCTCGCCGAAGACTGCGCTCACGGCTGTCCCGCGATTGCACAAGAGAGCCTCCAGCGACTCTGGCGTGATGAGCAAGACGCCTTGGCGTTTCGCCAGGAAGCGCGTCTTGCTGGAAGACGAGATATCTCCGTGCCAGGGCCATACCGGAACCTCGAGTTGTTCACAGAGGCGGTCCAATCGCCCAAACTGGTCGTTGATGAGTGCCTTCAGCGGGCTGATGTAGACGATGAGCCCAGGCTTCTCCTGCTGCAACAGGTGCGTCAGTGCCGGGAGGAAGGCGGCCTCGGTCTTGCCTGCGGCGGTGGCCGCAGCGACGATGACGTCCTGGTCGCCGCGCACGATGAGGGGAATGGCAGCCTCTTGCGCGTCTCGCAGGGACTCCCAGCCCTCGGCCCAGATGAACCGCTGGATGCGTTCATCGAGAAGGTGGAACGCAGATGACTGGGCTTCTGCCATCTACATCACATCTTGAACGAGGCGAACTCGTCGTCCCCTTCAGCTTCGCCGACCTGGTCCCCGGTTGCCCCGTTGTCAGGAAGCACCTCCAGCCCGCCGAGCAGCTCCTGCCAGGTAGTCCCGGCGTTTTGCTCCAGCACAGCCAGCAGGTTGATGAAGGCTGTGATGGTCGTCCTGGGTGTGCGGAAGTAGGTGTCGCCGATGCGTTTTGAGCAGTGCTCCATGAAACTGTAGATGCCTTGGTCGGATAGCAGGTACTTGGCCGGGTCGCCACTGGCGTTCACATGGCGAATCTTCTGCAGGAGCACGTAGAAGTCCTCTGGAGTCAGGCTGGACAAGCGCACGACTGGCCCGCTGAAGTCGACCAGTCCCCCGGAGGCGAAGGTGTTCTGTGCCAGGCGGCTTTGCAAAGCGGGGTAGCTGTAGAGCCCCCTTCGCGTGTCCAGCAGGAACTCCGGCGTGCCGCCGAGCACGAAGCCCAGGCCTACCGCCGTGCCCTGGAGGGAGTCGTTGAGGATGCGCAGAATCTGCTCGTAGTTCGCGTTGCGTGCTTGGGTGTTGGCCAGCTTGTAGAGGTTCACCAACTCATCCAGGCTCACCAGCAGGCCGGAGAACCCGGCCAGCCGGACAAACCGCGCCATCAATTTGAGCTGGTCGTAGACGGCGGCATCGTCGACGATGGTTCGCACACCCAGAGCCTGCTTTGCGTCGGTCTTGGTCGAGAACTCACCGCGCAGCCAGCGGACCGCATCCGACTTGAGCTGCTCATTGCCTTCTTCGAAGCCGCGGCAGTACGCGGCGATGACGTCAGCGAAATCGTACCCGTTCACCAATTCGGTCAGGTGGTCGAGCTTCTGACGCAAGACGGCCTCGGTGGTTTGGCCGGATGCCTTGGCTTCGGTCTTGGCCGTTGCGATGAACTTCTCGACGATGCCGCTCAGGGCGCCGCCTTCCGGCTTGGTGCGGGTCGAGAGGTTGCGCATCAGCTCGGCGTAGAGCGAGCGCGCCTGGCCACCACTGGCGTGCAAGCGCCGGTCCGGGTTCAGGTCCGCGCTGGCCACGACCAGCTTCTTTTCCATGCCCACCGCGCGCACCAGGTTCAGGAAGAAGGTCTTGCCAGCGCCGTACTCGCCCACGACCACCCGAAAGGCCGAGCCACCGTCAGCAATGCGCTCGATGTCGGTCAGCAGGGCCTCGATTTCCCGTGTTCGCCCGACCTGCACCAGGTACTGGCCCGTACGAGGCACCACGCCGGCGCGCAGTGACTGGATGACCGCGTCGCGGTCCTTAGGGCGAATCGTTGTCGTCATGCTTCCACCTTGTCCAGAATCTCAGCGTTCACCGTCACAGGGTCTTCGCCCTCGAACAGCGCCATGTCATGCGCCTCAAACGCCGCCTCGTTGATGTGCTCCAGAGCGCCGTCCAGCATGAGGTCAAGGTCAGCGGCCACGTCCAGCAGCTCGGCTCGGCTCCACTCAGGGCGCGAGAGCATCATCCGGGCGAGTGAGGTGTGGGCTTCGTCCAGGCCCAGCAGACCCGCAGAGGCTTCGCTTGGCTCGTTCTCGGCTTCGACCTCCACTGGCTCCGCCACTGCCACAGCAGGTTCGTCGGTGTCGGTGAAGATGTTCGCCAGCAGCGCGGAGACCTTCTCGGTGTCCTTTTGAAGAGCTGCGATACGGGCCGGGTCGAGCTTGAAGCCGGACTCCTCGACCTTGGCGACGGCCGCTGCGGTGGGCTTCGTGCCGGCAGCGACTGCGTGCACGTCGGAGAACACTTTCTTTGAGTCGACGCCCAGGGCTTTGTAGACCTTCTCGAGCATCTTGACCTCGCCAGGGGACACCTCGCCGTCCGACTGGGCAACCGTTGCCATGAACGCAGCAATGGTCTCCTTGACGTTGAGCTCGAGCGGTTCGAACTTCTTCTTCAAGGCGGTCAGTGACGCCGGGGCCTGCATCAGCAAGCGAAGGTGCGCCAGAAGGCGTCGCTTCTGGCCTGGGGTGAGGTGTGTCCAGGAGAGCACCGTCTCGCGAAGGTGGCCCATCTCCTTGATGCCGAACTCCCCGTCGGAGGTCGCTACCGCTGAGGCGAGCTGCAGCGTCAGCGCCGCCGCCAGGTACGGCCCGTTCGTGCGTGAAAGCTGCTCGGACGGCGGCAGCGCGAAGAGAACCACCTTCTCCTCGGGCTTGGGCGTTTTCGCCCCGGCCAGGACGTCCGGCTCGAAGCCTACGTTGGCGGACTCCAGCGTGCGAGCCAGCGAGAGCGTCTTGTCCTTGGTGAATGCCGTCGTTGCACCGAGTGCGCTCAGCAGGTCCTGAAACGGCATTGCGACCATGCCTTCACCCATTCGGGCCTTGAGCTGCTGCAAAGCCTTCTGCGCTTGTTCTGGCCACAAGGTGGGCGGCAACTGGAGTAGCCCCTCCAGTGCACTCTTTCCGGCGGCACTCTTGCCAACGAAGCGGCTGTACGGCTCGATTTCCTTCGTGACGACTTCGACCAGGTCCTGCAGCTTCTTCAGCGGCCCCGTGAGCACCGAAACGTCGGGCACGTCCCCGAAGGTGAGCGTCGGGTCGTTGTAGCCACGGAACCCCGCCGATGCCGGGCGATACACCAGCTTGAGCTTGGTGCGGTTCCGGGGCAGTGCCATGCCCGCGCCGAACTGCTGCTCGTACTTCTGCACGAACAGGGCGTCGAACTGTTCGGCACACCGAATGGCTGGGGTGCGCAGCGCCACACCTGGCTCAAGCCTTGCCCAGGAGAGTGCGAGCCTCGCGGGGACAGGTACCCCGTCCACGGCTGCCTGGCCCAGTGCAAGGCGCACATACAGCGGCAGTTCGTAGGAGCGAGGAAAGCTCGGAACGTCTTTCTCATAGAGCCTGACAGGGTGCTCGACCAGGGAGACCCAGTTGAGGAGTTCACTGGCGTAGCGGCGGAATGACGCTGATTGCTCGCCGTAGATGCCCAGCAGGCGACGCAGCTCTGTGGCAATGGCTGGCCAGTCGGCCTGAGCCGCAGCATCTGAAGAGGCGTCCAGGATGGCTCGTCGCTCAAGCCCATAGAAGAACAGGAACACATAGCCGATGTCGGCGGAGGGGTCCTGCCGACCGCCCGCTAGCCACTTCAGGTAGGCGCCGCGCGCGCTGCTCGAGATGGCGCCATAGCTGGGCCAGTAGCCCATCTGCCGCTCGGTGTAGTCGCCGCTCTTGGACACACTCAGCGAGGGGTCGATGAGGCACGGGTCGTTGTCGCCAGAAGGCGTCTTCAGGCGTGTGCCCACGTAAATCAGGCCGCCTGGGATGGAGAAACCAGCAACGTTGACCGGCTGGCCAGCACCGAGCCAGGTGGCGTTGCCGAATCCCTTGGGGGCTGCGGGGAGGCGGTACTCGTTGGTGTCAGAGCTAGGCGAAGCAGCAGCTGTGCTCGCAACCGACACTGGCTCGTCCACTTCAGACGACCTCAGCGCCCGGGCACGGGGTCGTGGCGTGGCCTTGGTTTGGGGCATGGGCTGCGTCTCGGGGGGCTCGCTACTGGGTTTGGCCTTGAAGTAGCGATATGCGAAGAAAGCCAGGACAGCGCCACCGACAAAGAGCCATACCTCGACCGGTACTGACGCAACCAGTGCCACCAGGCCAACCAAGACCACCCCAAGGACGCTTACTGAGTCCCCCTTACGCTTGCGTGCCATCCGCACCACCCTTGGGCCTGCCGGCCGAGTAGGAAGAACCTGACCAAGCCGGCGAACCGTTCGGCCTCCCATTCAAAACCATACAGCAGTTCGGTCGAATTTCATGCACTGACCGACTGACCTCGCGCGCGAGTAAACCGCCAGTGCGCAGTCCATCACCAATGAGGACGACCAGTCCGCAATCAACAGCAGCAATCCTGACGGCCGCCACAGGCCTGAGATGAGCAGCCGCGGTGCGGCTCATCAAGCTTTCTCATCGGTTTTGAGAATTCTCATCTCCGATGAGAAAACGTGAGAATACCCGTGGACTGTCGTGCGTGTCGCACGCCGACAGCAGTACATGGAAGCGCTTGAAAGGGCCAGTGTAGACGGAGAGATTCGGCCTCTGGCCAAGTTTCTCGCCGAAGAAATGCAGTCAGCGCCGGAGGCCACCACCTGATGCGTTTTCGTTATTCTGCAGAGCCCAACACGTGAGTGACCTCACTCTTGCTGAGCACACAGCAAGGAAGAAAACGACGACACCTTTCATGTGACGTTCCCCTCCTCGCCCACTCTAAAACGTCGAAGTAGTTCGGTCTCGAACAAGCGAATCCACTCCCAGTTTGTGAAGCCTGAGCAACCAGCCCGCAACATCGGCCCATAAGGGCCGTCTCCGGTAATCAGGTAAGTACGCGCGTTCAGGATGTGTGCGGTGCTCATCGACACAAGGCGAACGGATGTTCCATCCGCACAGACCCATACCGGTGTCAGCATCACGCCCTCCTAGTGATGTGACCGGTGCCCTGGACACCATTGCATGGCCTAGCTTTCTGGTCTGGTCATGTGATGCAAGGCTTCTGCAATGCGCTGCGGCATGCCCGGCGCTGCTATTCCAAGCCGTTCATCCGTGATGAGCACATGGTGACGAGCATCGTAAGCGTGGCCTCAAGGCCCTTGTTGCCGGGCTGAGGGGAGCAGGTCAGCATGCGTCCATATGCAAGACAGTGGACATACCCCTGAGTGGAGCGGCCCGAAGGTTGAGCGCACCCTTCGCAACGGCAAGCACATCTATTTCTCAACCTTCAAGGCTTGGCTGGTCGAACAGGCCAGCAGACCGGGCGCATCGGTCGCGGGTCTGGCGCTGCGCAACGGCGTCAATGCCAATCTGCTGCGTCACTGGATGAAGCTGGGTCATTGGCAATCGGGCACCCCGACGCTGTTACCCGTGACTGTTCTCGCACAGCAGCCCTGTGCCGATGTGGTGGCGACCACCCTTGCCCAACCGTTCACGGG
>VFQO010001723.1_pt1 | contig 15679 bp, 26 predicted proteins | sample 3512331 | NCBI WGS metagenome assembly VFQO01 (sample SAMN10412371, study PRJNA504923) | tailings metagenome | isolation source: Replicate 3 from Balatoc abandoned mine | place: Philippines: Itogon, Benguet | collected 2017-08-28
CCAGTCCCTCCTTTAATACTATTTTAAACCTAGACACAGTTTAATGAACTATTCCTGCCGCAATCGGATAAAGCTTGTTGATTCCTTGAATGTCCTTTTGTGATAATCTTCCCCTTTGCCCCAGAATCGTTTCAAAATCAAGCGATTTTAACGGAATAATGGTATCCCTTTTGGGATCATTGATTAAGTTGGTATTGGTAATTAACCTGGGGTAGTGCATGATGGATCCATAATCGTATTCCGTCAGGTTTTCCCCATTAACTTTTTCAAAATCAAAAGTTCTTTTGACGTTTGAAAAATCGACCAAAACATACTGATCGCGGTCCGTTCGCTGGTGCTCGTGATGAAACCCGATCATGTGCATAATCTCATGAATCAAATTTCCTGCCGAATACTGGCGGCCTACCAGGTAGCAATTAATAGACTGCTCACCGCCTTGTTTTCCAACAAAAGAACTACACCACCCGGCGGATCCATTGCGAAATACAATGTAATCGTTCTCGTTTGTCCTGGGAACAAACCGGATATTGGTTTTTAAATTGTATTCGTTAATCGCCAATGCAATCTGGGTAAATTCATCCGATCCCTGGACAAATTCACTTGAAATGAGAAAGGGGATGATTCCCCTTTCCCAAGTCCTTACGTTTCTTTCTATCGCAGCCATTTCTTTTTAATTACGAGGTATGCAGCAACCAAAACCAATATGGCAATGATCGCGTATTGGACAGTTTTGTTTTGAGTGGATCCGGCATCAGAGGAAGTCATTAATTCCTGGTCTATTGCCTCTCTTTCTTTTTCCATGTACAGAAAATCATCTGCTAGGTTTTTCAGCTTTACATTGTCCTTTTTGGTTTCGGAAACTTGGGCGATGGATTGAACGGTGCTCGTGGCAATCCGGCCGGAGCCAGGAGCCAAGAAATTCAAGGCCACAGAAACGATAGGCGTAACGGCACCCAGGCCAGAGGTAAGTTTTTCCACTTCATTGATCTGGCGAACTAGCTTGGCTTGCTGTGAAACAATATCCTGGACTCGTTCACGGTACAACTCTAGGACCTGCTCCCCCCAGTTAATTTTTCGGTACTGATCCCGTTTCTTTCTGACCGTATCCAGGTATTCTTTGGTTTCATACAATCCGGCCACCGGAGATTTGGCAATAATGGGATTCTTTAAAATATCCAATACATTTTCAAAAGGATCGTAAAGCTCTCCTGCGCTTGGATTATCAAACTCCCCCGGATTTTCAAGGATCTTGGGTACAACCTTTGTTTCAATTTGTGGGTTTGCCCCAACTTGATTTACAGTATTACCCCCAATGTAAACGCGCTGGCCAATTTCGTTGATATAATAGTAGAAGTTCAAAACTTGATCATACCGGATTTGATACGGACCATTTGATACGGCCCCGGCGTTATCAATAGCCCTTTGGTCGTTATTTGGGTTACGATCACCCAAAAATCTATAAGGATCATTCCACTCTATTTCGGTCAACTCCTTGCCAAGATAGATTTTTCCGTCGATTTGAATGTACCAGTCATTCAACTGGTCGCAATACATGAAGCCAAGTTGTTCATACACGGCCACTCGCTGGGGCCGGTTGGCAAGGAAGTATTTCAGAAATCCGGGAAGCTCCTTATACTTCTGGATGGCTGTTTTAGTTGATCCTGTGCAGCCTGAAATTTTTGATAAACTATATCCGGTGGCCATGATTTTTAATTAGATGTATTTTAAAGTTTTTTCAAGGGAAACCACATGAGAAATATCCCTCCAAAGCCTTGTTTTTCGGTGGACTCCTTGGTTTTTGATCTTATTTCCTTTTTCGGCAGATGTATTGCCTCCCACAACGGTAAAGTATGGAAAATTGGGGTTGGGGTGCCGTTCTAAAACGCCTTCAACATGTCGGTAAGCCCTAAATACTACCACGTCGCCGGGCTGTGCATTGGCTTTGGTGGTATGGTATTTTGTCGCGTTTCGCCATGCGTCAACACTTGCGAGCTGGGCAGGACTCGAAACGAAAGGAATACGCGGCAAACAATTTAGCCAGGCATTGGCCAAGAATGCTCCGCAGTAGGCCCGGGCGGTAAAATGAGCGTTTTTGAGTCTCCCTAAACCAATCCGGGCAAAGTATTGATCAATTTCCTGGGCATCGTTTCGGTTGGTTTTTTCAATTACCCCAACTTGGCTTTCCATCCAGGAAGTTATGCAGCTTGTTTTTTGAGTGAGTTCTTCACGGGAAATTTCCCTTTGCGAGAGAGTCACAAAGGGAAATAGTAAAAGTATGGTTATAATAGCAGTAATTTTGTTGGTTGGTTTCATTATCCTAAGATTAGTTGGAAAATGTAAGCGATTATAAACGTTGGAAATGCGAAGGTGAACAAGCAAACCGACATTCGGACAACCCCCTCATAGGTTGGTTTTTGAAAGTCCTGCAGAAAGGAATTTTGAGTTTCAATGTTGGTCCAGAAATACCTTGCTTGCATATTGAAAAGTAAGTATTGCACCGCCACACCGGAAAGAATGACAGACACGGCCAGCCAGATATGGCTTATGAAATGAATGTAGGCCGCGTTATTGATGCGAACCTCCGAGTCATTGAGTTGTCCAAAGGTGCCATACAATGCAAAGAATCCAAAGAATAATAGAAATACACCAGTTAACCAAAACAGACCCTTTTGAGTGCTGATTTTGGAATCTTCCTTTACTTCAACGGCCTGACTTTCTTTTGGTTGATGGTCCGGCAATTGGACACCGATTTTTCTTAGTGCTTCGAACATTGCATTGGCCGCTTGCTCCTTTTTTTCTTGTTCCTCGCGCTGTTTTTGGCGTTCAAGTTCCTGCTGCTTACGTTGCTGCTCTTTGGCCTCTAGTTCGGCGATTTTCTCCCGGTAATCACGAAGTTGGTCCTCAAGGGATCCTTCAACATGGAGAGGCTGGGGGACTATTTTATTCAATCGTTGTGGCTGCATTTTGGTTGATTATTTAAAGATTCGGTCGAAAATGGATTTTGTTTTTGGTTTGCTCGCTGGTTTGGCTTTGGGCTTAACTTTTGTTTTTGCTTTGGCCTTTTGCTTGGGTTTTCCAAGGCTAGTCTTTCCGGCGGTTTTTTGGGAAATCGACTTAAATTTGGCTTTATCGCTTGCCAAAAAGCGTTTGTACAACTTGCGCTGGATTTCCGCTTTTTGAATGTCCGCCTCTAGCTTGGTTGAGCCTAACTGGGAAATTTTGCTATACTCTTGCTTGGCTAATTTGGCAATTTGAGCCTTGACGGAATCACTTGCTTTGAGCTGCTTTTTGTAGCTCTCCACCTGCATTTTTATCTTCTGCAGCTTTTCTTTTTGTGCTTCCTCCCGTTTGCTTACTTTAGGCATTTTTTCAGCCTTTACCGTTTTTACCTTGGCCGTTTTGATTGCCTTTTTTCCGGTAGGCTTTTTGGCCGTACTCATTGGTTGTACAGCTTTAGAAATTGCACCAGGGAAGGCACTTTGGATGATGTCGTAAAGCTCCATCCAGTTCGCATAAATTTCATTTTCTTCGGGAATACCCGTTGAAAAGTTTCTGGATTCTTGTTTGAATCGCTTTAATTCCTCTTGTAAGTCAGAGGGTAAGGAACCCATTTGGATTCTGTTAAACTGTTGTTTGGCGGTTACTGCGTTCATGATTTGTGAGTGTTAAGCGTATTTGTATTTAAGTTTTAAAATTCGGATTCTTTGTTTTTGTGCCGTGGCCGTTTGCAGGGTGGGTTTGACTTGGCTAAATTGTTCTTTTACCTGATCGTACAGGATCCGAAACGGGCCTGTGTCCAAAGTGACTTCCCGGTAACGGTCATATACCTTTTGGTCTAGGCGGCCAAGGATATAATCGGCTCCTTTTTGTGCATCGGCACACGCTTTGAGAAAAAAGTTTGGATCATTACTTAGCTCGTTTGTTACCTGTGCTTTCCAACCTTTCAAGTAGGCAGCTGAATTATCAAGGGTATGGTATAAAATCCCAGCTTCTGCACATAAATAGTTGGCCCCCATTTCGGCGATCAATTCCTCAAAGGCATAATAAGAGTCACCCCATTTTTTCCTTTTTTTCTTTTCCTCACGGTCAAGACGTGAAGGGGATCCGGTGGAGTGGATCATTTCGTGAAAAAGGGTCGAGTAAAATTCGGGCACTCGGTTAAACGACTGGGGAAAAGGCATTTGGATCCGGTCGGCTGATGGCATGTAATAGGCCGAATCTCCGCCAAACTTCACCGGTGGCATGTTAGGTGCATTCTTAAGAATTGCCTCACAAGATTCGATCTGTTCAAACTCGGGCTTTTTCACTATGTCCACCTTCGGAAAATCAATTCCCTCGATAAAATCCGCATTGAAAACATTGTAGTATTTCAGGGTAAAACTTTGCTCCCAATCTGCTTTTTGAGAATCCGGTAAGGCATCATAAACGGGTTGTGTGATCGTCCTCTTTCCATTGCGATACAAAGGCGTATAATACACAATCGGAACGCTGGCAGCTCCTTTTTGTAGCTTTCCACCCATTTCCTCGATCTGTTTGAAGGTCAAGAAAAAAGGACTTTCCCATCCCTCAAATGCTATTGCCATGGCCGTCATGAAGAAGTTGGCCCCGGTGTAGGGCTTTTTGGTTTTAAAGTTCACGCCGGAAACCTCGATTCCATCAAATTCTACTTTTTTCCAAGGTTTACGCCAAGGTAAAAGGTCTGATTTTTCAATCAATTTGAGGATCCTATCGGTGATGATTTCATTTACTGATTTACCTTGGGCTTTGCCTAAAGAAGTTTTTCCAATTAGGATCAACTCTTGGCGATGGCTTAAAATCTCGATTCCGTCTAGGCTCTTTTTCATTTATTGTAAGTGTACTTAAGTTTTAAGATTCTAATTCTCTGGGCCTGTGCGGTTGATGTATTTGAATCCCGCCTTTCATTGATAAGGTGTAATTCCGAAAGTGTTTTTTCTGGAATCAAATTTTCAGGCTTCATAAATTCATAATTTGTGGAGCTTGATTTTTTTCTGATAATGTTCTCTCGGATTTGTGTTTCACTCAATGATAGATTGAGTCGGTATTTTTTGAGAATTGGATCAATGGTTCCACCCTCTAAGGAGATTCCCCCAGAAACACCCTTTAAAAAAATCATTTGCAGTTTTCCGTACTCTATCTTTGTTTCTAATGCCTTACCAATATTTGGTAAAGTCATTTTCCAGTTTTTTTCTACGAATTTTTCATAAAGCTGGGCAACGTAATTTTTAAGGGCTTTTCTATCTCCTCTAAATCTTTCCAGCTCTCTTTCGATGTTGTATTGAAGTGTTTTCTCTTGAATGTCCTTGAACTGCGAATAGGTTATTTTTTTTCTCAAAAGGGCTTGAACCAACTCTTTTGTAGAAATAGAATCCCCTTTTTTAAATCTAAAGTCAATCCCGTAGTTATCGAGAACCATATACTGGACGAGTAGATCAGATTTAAAAAAGCGATCTTCGAAGTAGTAATACCATTTTTCATTATTCAATAAAAAACGGTATTCCATACCATAGGAATGGAAAAGTTCGACAAACCTTTCAATACTTTTTGTGCTGAATACCTCTTTGTCGTTTACAATTCTTACATGGGCGTTTAACTCGTTGGTCAAATCTTGGACAGTCTTTCTGTAAACCTTGATTAAGTTTTCGTAGGTCCATGATTCTTTCTTTGAAAGACTGCGACTGTTTGCGCTTGCGTAACGGTAAACTTGTCCTCGGAATGAAAAAAATAATTCATACACCATTGATTTCAATTGGTAGTCCTTCAATTTTTCATTCACTTTCTCATCTACCTCATTGGCTATTTTTTTTAGAGCTCGATAATTGTTTGAATCAATATCTCTAACTGCGCCTATCATTCCCAAATAGCTTTCAAATTCACTATTTGAATAGGTTTTACCTCTCTTTGGTGGCTTGATAAACTTTTCATCAAAAAAGATGATTTCATGTTCTTCGATCATGACTGGTACTTATATTTTAGTCTTAAAATTCGGATTCTTTGGGCTTGGGCTTCGGAAGCTTTGGTAACGGAAACCTGGCTTTCTTTGACGAGTTGAGCTTTATCTTTCCCCATGAAGGCGACTTCAATCCCATCTTTTTTGGAAAGTCCTTTCTGGAAAGGGGTCACTAGGTCGGCTTCCTTGTCAGTTACCTGGATCGCGTACTGCTCAAACTTTTCTGTGATTTCGCGTTGGGTCTTGGCCGTGGTAAATAGGTCGATCAATTTTCTTTCGAATGCAGAAAAACGCTTTTGGGGCGACTCCCCAAAAATATCAATGGTCTTTTCCCACGACTTCACCGAACTTTCCCCGGAATTGAGATAGTCACGGGTTCCAAGTATGGCATTGGAAACCTCGGTTTTGATCTTCTTTTCTTCATCAACGCGAAGGAGGGAAGGCGTGGCCTTGATGATGGCGTTTTGTATTTTGGTCGGTAGCTGTGAGAAGATTTCAGGGGTATTTACGTCTGAACCCTTGAAGATCAAAAACAGCAACAAATCCGACACAAAGGCCACGCCACGGGCATTTATTACGCCGTTTTTGGTGTATTCCTCAAGCTGGTCCGGCCGGATGGCTCCCAACCGAATGAGCTGACTCAATAGGTTGGTTTTGCGGATGATTTCAGAAAGAGAATCGTCCGGCTCCACCTGGCTAAATACCCGGTCCAGGACTCCGGCGAGCTTCTTTTCATCCAGAAGGTTTACCCGGCTTTTTACCTCGTTTGAGCGTGTGGAAACGGCTTCTAGGTCGCTTTGCTTGTACTGGCCTAATCTGATCGCTTCTTCGTCTGATACGTCCACCATCCGAACGATAACCGGATCCTTGATTGAAATGCGATCTTTGAAGCCTAGGAATCCGGCATTTTCTTTTATGTAGTCCAGGTATCCTCGGCTGTCCTTTGTATTGATTTTCCAGTATACTTTAAGGGCATAAGCCCGGCCGTTTCCTTGGATGACTTCACCGCGAAGGTTTACGATCGGTGCTCCGGTGTAAGCGTTTGCTCCTTCGACAATTTCAGCCGGTCGCAAGGTGTTGGCGATCTTTTGAGGTGTTTCCGCTCCGCTCTGGCTTGTGGCCCGGTTACGTGGCTGGGCCTCGGGTAAAAAGTGCAAAGGATTTTCAACGTTCCCAAGGTGGGAGGGTTGCAAGTCGCTGGCCGAAATAATTACGTACTGGCAATTAATCACTTTTTCAAAAGTGAAAGCTACATTGGTTTTTCTTCCAGGAATTAACTTGGTAATTTCTGATTGACGGATATAGGTATTCCCCATATCCATAAACCGGCCTTTTTCACGAGCCAATTTTGGATCCACTCCAATCCTTCCAAGTCCTACCTTTTTGTAGGTTCGGAAGGTGACTGCCTTTTTTGGTGCCTTGTTGATGTTAAAATCTCGCTTGCGCATGTATTTTTCTTCTTTGTTGAAAACGTCGCTGGTTGCGTCTAAAATGATTTCTTTGGTGCCTGGAATGACCACGTAAATGTGGGAGTATCCCATGCCGTTAAAGTCCACAATCCGGTATTTGACCGGAATGCCTAACTGAAAAAGGACCGCCGCCGCCAGTAGGGAAAAGTCCTCACAATCAATTCCGGTTTTTCGATCCTGGTAGGATTGTAAGGGTGAGCGTATGTATTCAATTCCTGTGGGGTCGAGCTGGTACCGGTAGTTTTTTCTAAGGTACTCGAACAGGTTTTTGGCTGTCCCTTTGGGCGTTGAACTGTGTACTTTTCCGGCTATTGATCCTGTTTGTTTGACGGCCTGGGAAAACATGTCTTGCATTATGGCAAGCGTTTTCTCAACGTCTTGGGGGTTTCTGTTAACTCTGACCGGCATTCTCATTCGCTTTAAAATTTACGCATTGAGATAAGGCAGCTTTCGCATTGGAAAGCTGCCTATCTTTTGATTTTTCGCGTTCGAGAACCTTTCTTAGTGTGACCTGAATTGATAGGATTTGTCCGTCCTTCATGTCGATCGTTGAATCCTTTTGAGCCAGGAGCCGTTCGTCCTCCAAAATTTGCAGGTGTTGTTTATTCAGCTCTTTTTTCTGGATCCCTAAAGAATCTCGCTGGATTTTTAAGATCTGCTGGAGCTTCGGGATCTGCTCTTTATAGATTTTGATCTCGCTTTTTTTCTGTTCAAGTTCTTCCTCGATCCGGTTTTTGGAGCCGCGAACATGGAGGTAGTTAATGAAAAGTAGAATAAACAAGGCCGCTAAAAGCCGGAACTTGTCGGTTACGATCCAAAGGAAAAAGCTTCCAATCTTTGAGAAAATCCCTGATAAAAATTTGTAGCGCGTGAACATGTGGATCAGGTGTTAAAAATGGTGAGTGCGTAAGGCAAAGGCGACGTGGATCCAAACATTTTGAGTATGTAGTCTTTGGATTCCTGTTTGATGGAGGATCTTAAAAGGCTGTCTGTGCTCAATGTGTTTGGAATCGAGTAAAAGAATCCCGCATTATACCGGACGATGGCTTTATCCAGCCGCGCGGCCTGTCCAAGAACATGTTCTTTGTCGATGCATTGCTTAAAGTAAAGCGTCCCAAAAAAGATGTTATTAAAAGCCGGTTGAAGGTCGTTGCTGGTAATGACTCCTTTCAGGGCAATATCCGAGGGAGCTGTTTTGATCCGCTGGACCTTGGTATTACCCAGGATCCTGACGAGCTGTGCTTCTTCCTGCGGACTCATGCGGCCTCGTTTGAACTCGTACCATGCCGAATAGATCGCCGTTTCAGCCGAAATCTGACTGTACCCAATAAATTTGGAGCCTGGCCGGGTGACGTTGCTTCCACCGGACTCAACAAATATTTTAGTTGCCTCTAAAGCCTCTGAAATACCAATTAGGCCCGTGCAATCCCGAATGATTCCACCCAAACTATTCTTGATGCGGTCCATTGCCCGAGCGTTCTGTTCTACCTGTGTTTCGCTGTAAAATCCCTGTTTGGTCAAGGGTACTAAAATGTCAAACATGGCGATCATGATAAAAGGTTACGATTTGCGTTACTTAGGTTATTTCGGTTGATTCCAATGGTAATTCGACTCCCTTTGTTCAAACTTGGTAGAAGCTGCCAGAGGCCCACCAAGAGGATCAAAACGACCAAAATAACCCCGATTAGTTGTTTCTTTTTCATACTAAATAATCCCGTGGGTTTTGTCTGATACCTAGTAAAGTGACCGAAAAATGAAGGTGGGGGCCGGTACTTCGACCGGTATTCCCCACTCTTCCGATTTGTTGACCCCTTCTCACCCGTTGACCCGGTTTTACGTCTGTCCGTGACAAATGAGCATATCCGGTTTTAAGTCCGGCGGAATGTTCAATGATGATCTGATTCCCTCCAATGGAATTAAAAAAAGTGCTTTCGACTGTTCCATCTGCAGGAGCTAAAATTGGCGTACCGGTAGGGGCGGCAATGTCAATGCCGGTATGGGTTCCGGTGCTTCGTTTCTCTCCAAATTCGCTTGTAATTCGGCCCGTCACCGGCCAAATTAACTTTGGGATCCGGCGGCGAAAAACAACGATCAAAACAATCGTTAAAGCTAAAATACCCCCTACAATAAAGACTTTAGTTTTTGTTTCCATAGAAAGTAAAGAATCACGAATATCCAGAAAGCTGCCAAGATCGTATAGACGATTGCCTGGGGTGAAAAGGGTTTTTGGTAGGTGAATTGATTCACAAACGTTTCACAATTGTACTCTACCACATCATACTGCATACCTTGGAACTTCTCAAAACGCTCTAACAAAAAAGAGGGACTTTTCCCCGTCAACTGCGTTTTTTGGATGGTGACATAATCGGCTCTTTTGAGTAGGCTTTCAAGGTCCTCAAGGTGTACATTGTTTTCCTCGTTGTTGTGCATGATCCTCCATTTTCCACCGTCAAAAATTAGGATGGCAAAGTGAAGAATGTAGGGGTGCTCATGCGGCCTGACAACCAGGATACTGCCATTTTCAAGCGGCCATTCAGGCGGTAAGCTTGTTGTTACAATTGCAGTCATTGTTATTGATAGCTCTCACATTGAGATAGGTTCCCGTGGCGTAATACAAAAGAATTGCAATTGTTACGAATAGGGAAATGAGAAATGCGGTCCTTTCTAGCTTCATACATTATAGCTTTTTCGAAATGACAATCAACAAAATTCCCGTTAGGAGGATCGCGATTGAAAGGTAGGCGATACTCCGGGTATCGACTTCGTGTTCAAACTTGATCCCGTCTTGTGAAAAATTATTGACGGCCTGTGTTGTTTTATTAACTGCGTCCATTTACAAATAAATGATTTGATCCTCCCTTACCAGGATATAGGATCGGTTATTAATTAGGCTTTTGTCGCTCGGATAATCCGGGTATAATCTCACGTGGCCGGGTTTTGAAGATGAACGAACAACACCAACGAAGCCGGGGCCAAGTGACAATTCTAGGCAGTTTTCATACACGCATTCCAGATCATCGTCCAAGGGGATAACTAAACCCTTGATCCTTGCTCTCTTTACCGGCTGGGCCGCCCGAACTGTAATGGCTGCAAGTGCTAAGACTCCGATAACGGTAAGTATTATACGTTTCTTCATTTCTGATTAGATTGCACCGGCTTTTTTTAACCGGTCGATTAATTGATCGTCCAGATCCCCAACCAAGTACCCACCCCAGAAAGATTCCAATCTATCCAGCATGCTTTCAATCTTTTCGCCTCCAAAAAAGCCAGTTGTTTTGGCGTATTTTTTCTGATAAACGTTGTACACGTAGATCAATTGGTTGGGGAAAAGTTGCAGAAGCTGCTTGTAGATGGCCTCCTTTCGGCTTCCAAGCTCAAAAAGGCTAGTGGCTTCGTAAAACTCCCGTGCTAGGCTTAACGCCTCCTGTTCGCCCCAACCGGAGGGGATGCCTCCGGCTGGAATGGTTGGTAATTCAGTTTCCCCGGCCTTCCTGCCTTGCCGATAAATTGCAATTATGAGGACAATCACAATGAGAAGGATAACGAGGTATTGAAATGACCGATTGCGAACAACGACAAAGCCTTGATTCAAGGCATTATTCATTTTGGCGTGGGGTTAGATTTTGATCTTACGAAGGGCCAAGACCACAAGGCCCAAGATTCCGGCCACAATAAGGGCTTTCTCCCAAGTCTTGCGAGTAGCCCACCATCCTTTTACGGAGGTAGCGGATGCAGCCGTTGCATCAGCCAAAGTAGTCGTTGCGGCTTCCGTGTAGATCTTCACCGCTCCGTTGGCATCGCGAGGAAGCTCACCGGTACGAGAAAGAGGGGAAAGGGTACCCGAAACAGTTTGGGACGGCTGGACGTAGATTACACCGCTAGAAGTCGGGTAATAAGCCTTCTCAAAGCCTACAAAAGCCTCAAAATTTGGACGTTCGTTGACACCTAGACCCGTTGCAATTTGGTAGTTAATACCTCCATAAGTTACGGTAGAGGTTTGAATTCCTGAACCGGTGACTGACTCCTCAAACAAGGCAGCCCAGCGAGCGTCGTAACCGTTGATTGAGATCAAACGAGAACGCTCTACAAATTCGTGTTCTCCTGAAACATTGTACTGGAAAGCATAGAGTTTTTCAGCTCCGGCGGTTCCTTCGATACGAACATACACGCCCTGACCGTGCAAATTCGCGCGGTTACGAAGAATGACCTGGCCATCCGTGTACCCGAAAGCCTTTTTCCCGTTTGAAGTAACAAAACTAGCGGACAATGTGGCAGCCGCTAAAAGAATGGATTGCAAGTTTTTTTTCATGATTTTTTAGAAAGAAAATAAAGGGTTGCCCCGAAAATTGTGAGTAAAATAATTGACTGAATGACGGCTGTACGGCGTTGCTCTGGCGTGGTTTCGGTCGCTGCAATTCCTTGCGAGGTACCGTTTGCCTGTGCCATGACGCGGCGAAAATCGCTTATCATTTCTTGTTAAAAATTAGAATGATCGCTACTACTAAAACCGCTGCGAGTCCTAGGAAAAGTAGGGTATTGTTTCGCTGTGGCGGTTGGTTGAGTTCCATTGTCCGGTTGGTGCCAAATTGACCACCGTTTGGAACCTGTGCGTTTTGCCCGTTTTTGATCGAGCTAACGCCAAACAAAACTTGTGCGGTTGAATCCAGGACTCCACTTATTTGAGGGAGTATCCCGGACCGGGGTTTGGTTGAAGTGTCGGAGGATCCCGAAAGTCCCGAGGTGGGCGCGATGGGCGGTTCGACTAGCTGAACCGTGGACGCGTTTTCAATTTCTGAATCCTGGCTTCGTTGAAAATCCCCTTCGTTGTAGGTGACTCCGTTATCCATTACCCCAATAATCGTTCAAATAGTGATTTCTTTTTTGGTGATGCCGGTTTTTTGGAGCTGCTTTTGGAAGATCCTTTTTCGTCCTCCCACGCCTTTTGCATTGCGCGTTTGGAAGAAAGTCCTTGCTGGCGGTAGTTTGCGGCTGTTTTAGCGATCCGCTTCATGTTTGCTTTTGCCATGATAAATAGAGATTAAAATTTGATAGCCTTTTTGATTTGCTTAGAAAAGAATCATTAGAAAGTATTTTTTCAAGCTCTATTTCTGAAAGTTGATCCCCTGAACTTGCCATGTTGGAAAGTGCGAGGGAATCAATTTTTACTTCTTCTACCTCCCAGGGCTGGATCAAGTGGGCGAGTTCGTGCTCTAGTACAAACAATTGCGAAACTTTGCCTAGATCCGAAAAAACGTCCTCATTGATAATAATCAACCCTATGTCCTTAAAACAAAAAGCCGGTGACAAAAGCATGTCTTTGACCTGCGCGGATCGCTGAAAAGTTTGTTCAATCTCGGACTTGCTCAACATCATCAGCGTTACTTTCTGATTCTGTTTTTTCATCCGAAGAAGGGCGCGGAGCATCAAGGCTTTTTGGTCGATTGTGGACGATGAATCGGTCATAGAAATAGATACTTGCAATACTGACAATGATGCTTACAAGTGCAATGATAAGGATGATTTTTGCCCGGCCGTTCATGTTTTTGAATGAGATTTAATTTAAAGTTGATTGTATTGAATAGTATTCAATAATTTAATACTTTTGATAAATAATATTTAACGAAAGTACGAATTTTCATTAAATTTATTAAAAATCGAGAAGTTAAAACCAGGTTAAAACCGAGTTAAAACCGAGTTTTCAAAAAGTTAAAACCGAGTTTAAACCAGTTAAAACCGAGTTTTCAAAAAGTTAAAACTTAAAATCCTATTGGATGGCTATTAAGGACACTACATGCGTTTCAGCGTGGGTCAAAAATGAAGTGTATGAAAAGATGCTTTCTGATAAAGAACGGAAAGGGATCTCCATGCAAAAGTTGACCAAGAATTTAATTGAGTCGATCTACGAAAAACAGGCTCCTGGGCCAGAGCCGGACGATCAATTTAAACAGCTCCAAATTGAGTCAATTAAAAACAAATACAGACTCCAAAAACTCTACGAGTTGATCGACAAAAACACCCTGGAAGGGTACAAAAGTTACCAGGCGCAAGTTGAGCGCGAGCTTGAAAACTTCATGAAATCGTAATTCATTTTTTCACTTTTCAATTATAAATCAAATGTCAAAAATCAATTTAGCCTTTGACGAAAACAACACGCTCACAATCCAGATCGAAGGGGAGCCGGAGGCAAACGACTACCAGCAATTCATTGAAACCTTAATTCCCGAGGTGGACAAAATGATGAAGGAAAAACAGGAGTTCTTAAAGGCCACTTCGTCCATCGTGGTACCGATCTTTTCCAATGATTTTTCCAAGGTCGATATTTCCACAGACAAGATTTTCGGCATCACAACCAAGATTCCAACATTGATGTCTGGATCCAAAGAGAAGATCTTAAAAGTCGTTCAAAACTTCTTCCAGGATATTAACCTGACCATGCCCATTGAGGCCATGTCAAAGATTACAGAGCAAGATTTAACCATCATCCATAAATTCTACGGAAATGCCAACAATGCTAACTGATTTAGAAGCGGAACTTTTAAAACGCACACAAAAGGAACAGGAGATCCAGGTTCCAATTCAATCCCCATCAGAACCAGAGGAACCCTTTTTTCAGGAGCCGGAACCGGAGGAAGACGATGAACCAACTAGCCAGGAGGAACTTTACCTAAAGGCGGCCATGTATGTCAAAATGTTTGCTCCGAGCTTTAATATTCTGGTCGATTTTATTTATTCCTCACTCATTTTGCCCAAGGAGCTAAGTATAGCGGAATTGATACGGATCCAGGCTGCCGGTAGAATGAAGAAATCACAAAGCCACGAGGAAGCCGAATATTACAAGAGCATTGATACCATGCTGTTTGGGTATTCCAATGCCAAGATTTTAGAGGAAGAGTACGAAATCTTTATCGAGTCCTTTATTCCGGTCGCTGACTATTTTTCCAAAAAGTCAAAAAGCCCATTTGGTGGCCTGGCCTTTGTCTTGGGATCCAAGCTTGTACCAATCGTCATGCAGGGCTACATGAACCGAGATAAGATTCGAAGAAAGCCGGTCCATCAAACCGAAGTCGTGAATGAACCCGTTTATACCAACTATGAGGAAGCGTAAAAATGAAGAAGTACGGAAAAACTCAATCGTAATTTTTGTCGGGGATCGAGGAACGGGGAAAACAACTTACGCCGTGAACTTGATGATGACGCGTAATTACCCAGCCATCATATTGGACCGGATGAATCAGGACAACTACGACAAGATCACGACAATACTACACGATTCATCAAAACTTGAATCCTGGACAAGGAAAGGAAGGCTTCGGGTGCATGATAAGGATGCGTTGGACAACATAATCAAGATGCTTCAAGAAAGTGCATACGATGAAGAAAAAAAGCACCTTAAAGCAATCACAAGCCTGATAATTCTGGAAGATGCCGGAAACTATGTTGCTTCCAATATGCGGCTAAATTTGATTGAATTATGTACCTCTTGCCGTCACTCCAACGTGGATTTGTTTTTCATGTTTCATAACCTGGCAGATATTCCGCCAAAGTTGTATGCCTATTGCGACTACATTGTTTTGTTCAAAATAAAGAAGGCAGAAAGCCAGCTCAAACTACTGGATAAAATCACCAACAAAGAAGAAACTCTAGAAGCCTTTCGATCACTCAAAAAAGACAAAGATCCCCATGCAAACAGAACGGTCAGAATACAAGCCAGCTAAGCTGCAAGCCATGACCAGGGCGCGGCTGTGTCAACTCTTTGGGATCAGTATGCAAAAATTTACCGCGATGCTGGAAAATATGAAGGAGGAAGATTGGTTAGTTGATGGTGTGTCCTACAAGCCGCAAAAACGGGAGCTTTTGATGCCCAGGCAAATTCAATTGATCTTTAGGAAGTACGGTTCACCGCTTTAGATTATGCCGCTCAATAAAAATGAGCGGCAAATTTATATAGCTTAGTTTGAAAAAAAAAGTTAATTTAGGTATCATTACCACTCAAATCTTAACGATTTTTATGGTTTAATTGTTAAAATGTTGAATATTACTCTAAAGCAGCATTGATTCTGTTTTAAAGTTTGTTAAAATTAGTAATTTTTTTAAAATCTATATTTTCATTATTTGTGTTGATATTGATAAAATATTAATTTAAACTATTTTTTGGTTAAGTTAAGATTCAACAAAAAAAACTATTTACTGAAATACTCCCTTTAAACTGGACAGCTACTAAAATTCGTAACTTAGTAGTTAA
>VFQO010001724.1_pt1 | contig 15674 bp, 13 predicted proteins | sample 3512331 | NCBI WGS metagenome assembly VFQO01 (sample SAMN10412371, study PRJNA504923) | tailings metagenome | isolation source: Replicate 3 from Balatoc abandoned mine | place: Philippines: Itogon, Benguet | collected 2017-08-28
AAGCCGTAGCCTTCCTTGGGCATCATCCCCATCGCGCGGTCGGCCTTGCCGTTGTTGTTCTCGTCATGCAGCAGCGCGATACCGTAATTGCCGGGCTTCACCCCGGTGAAACGGATTTCGACCTTGCCGCTCGCCGGCACCACCGCGCGGTGGGCGGTCGGGTCCTTGATGCACTTGGGGAAGATATCCTCGCGCGTGGTCATGCAGGCGCGCACCACGCCCTTGGTGGAGCGCAGATCGGTGACGGTGATCACCACCTCGCCCGCCCGCGCCGGAGCGGCTGCGGCCACAGCGCCCGCACAGCCCGCCAGCACCAGCGCGCCCGCACGCATCACACGGACACCTCCCGCGCGTGCCCGGCCTCGGCCACGATCCGCTTGGACAGGCCCTTGTCGGTCCCGCAGACGCGATCCCAGAACCGGAAATAGAGCCCGAAATTGCATCTGTATTCCTCGTGATGACGCTCGTGATGGCTGGCGGTTATCAGCCAGTTCCCCAACGGCGAGTGAACAAGCCAGCGCGGAAACATCTCCCAGCCCATGTGATTGGTCACCCCCATCACCGTGGCGATGGTGAGCACAAGGCCAAGCGTGGCAACGTGGATCGGCACCAGAAACACCAGCACCGGAATGACGATGGCGCCGGTTACCGCCTCGACCGGGTGGAAACTCATCGCCGTCCACGCGGTCGGCGGGCGGCTGTCGTGGTGGACGGCGTGGGCGATCCGGAACCACTTGGGCCGGTGCATCCAGCGGTGGCTCCAGTAGAAACAGGTGTCCTGCACGAAGAGGTAGATCAGCAGGCTGACCGGATGATACCACAGCGGCAGGCTGGCCCAGTCGGCGGTGAGCATCGTCCAGCTGTGGTGCTTCCACCCCCACAGCACGATCCCCGCCGGGGCACCATAGATCGCCGCAGAGAGCAGCGACCAGCGGATCTCGCGCCGGATCTGCGCGGATTTGCCTGCATAAAGCCCCGGGCGCATCTTGGCCGTGGCAAAGGCGAACAGCCCGCTCGTCAGCATATAACGCAGCGCCACGATCAGCGTCACGGCGCAGCTGACGATCAGCAGCGCCAGCGGGACGGGGGTGTCGGCGGGGAGCATTGCTGTGCCGCTATGCCGCAATTCCGCCAGCCGCGACAGGGCAAACTCAGTGCGCTGCGTCCAGCGCCGTGCACAGCGGGTCGATCAGCGCCATGTGCCGCCGCATCGCGATCCGTGCGAGGTGTTCGACCTGCGTCTTGCGCCGCGCGGCGGCAAGCGGCGCGAAGGCGGCGGGGCGCAGGATTTCCGCGTCATAGCCATCGGCCACGATCACCCCGCAGGTGTCCGGGCGATAGGTCTCGCTTTCCAGCGGGGCGCGGTCGAGCGCAGGGGGCAGGCCCCAATAGAAACGGTCGCAATAGTCGAGATAGTCTGGCCACTTTGCATCCCCGAGCAGGTCCGCCCGGGCGACCTTGATCTCGACAATCACGATCAGGCCCTTGGCATCGATCCCCATCAGATCGGCGCGCCGCCCGTTCTTCAGCGGGACCTCCGAGAGGCACCAGATGTCGTTGCGGGCAAACAGCCGGCCGATCCCGCGCGCGACATCGGCCGCAGCAAGCGCGGGCGAATCGGCGGGGACAAGCGGAGCGCTGGACATGGGTCAGCGTTGGAACGGAAGCGGAACACAGTCAAGCCCGCAGGCCGGTATCAGGCAGCCAGAACGCTCGTCATTGCCGCGCGCGCCGCATGGAATTCGCGCCACAGCACCAGCGCCGGGGCCGATGTGTCCTGCCCGCGCCGGGTCAGCGTGCCGAGCGCGGCGAGGCCGCTGTCGAGCATCGCGGAGCAATCCTCGATCGTCTGCGCCACCAGCTTGCGCTGCCACGGGGCCGCACGGGCGATGACCGCGCCCAGTTCGCCGCCGATCTCGACCGGCTCGGGCGCCAGCCGCGCCAGCAGGGCGAGCGCCGCGGCTTTCCCGTGCAGCGCCACCAGCGCCTCGGCGAGCACCTCGGGCGCCACATCCGCCAGCGGGGCGGCAGAAGCGGTCGGGAGAATCGTCTCGGGCGGGAGCGTGGCCATAGGGGGAGCCTATGGAGCCATGCTTGCCGATTGGTTAACTCCCGGCTCACGGCCCGCGCGGAGAGCGGGCACAATTATGTAGCGTCGCCACGCGCCTCTTGCTAAGCGGCCGCCCGCACGCAAGAATAGCGCGCACCGCATGGCACCATGCACCCGTAGCTCAGCTGGATAGAGTGCTGCCCTCCGAAGGCAGAGGTCACAGGTTCGAATCCTGTCGGGTGCGCCAGCTTTTACAGGCAGTTAGAAGATATTCGCCGCCAACCGTGTGAGGGCGAGTCAGCACCAAGTCAGCACCATAGAAGACGTGGGTGATGCGAGATTGCGCTATGTAGGCTTGGAAGCTCAGCTGGAGCCTCCTGCACTGCGCCTGTCCTTCTCTCCCGCTTGAGGCAGCGTTGCCCGGATAACCAATCCATCCAATGCTGCGCCGAAGATCAAGAGCGTTGCAATCGAGCAAATTGCTGGGAAAAATTTTTCAACAATTCACGACTGTCTTCGCTGAACAGTCTGACTTCCCCAGAACCTAAAATAGGTTCCGGGGAATTCTACATTTATCCACAGTAGGCCCTTTTTGCTTGTTATTGCACACTGGCACCTACGGCAACATGATAGGCCAACTTCCTGTTGCATCGAGATGGAAGTCGGGACGCTCAAACGCTCCGTTCGTCAATCTATGGAGTAGGCTCAACTGATGAACAATATTGTGCAAGGCACTTTTGGCGCCTCGTCGGCGCTGCTGACGGTCGAGCAGGCCGCCGATTATCTCACCGTATCATGCAGCCTTCTGAACAAGCTACGCGTTCGTGGCGACGGTCCGACATTCTGCAAGCTGGGCCGAGGCGTGCGCTATCGCCTTTCCGACCTGCAAGCATGGGTCGAGGCTCGCCGTGTGAATAGCACCAGTGAGGTGCAGGCTGCATGAGCGTTTCGCCTCTGAAAGCACGCCGTTGTTACACGCATGTGAAGGCGAGGCTGGCCAGCCGGACGGTCGAAGCGGAACTGCTATTCGATCTGATCGGCTGTCTGGATAGCGCACCTGTCGAACGGGTGGCTCCATGGTTCAAGCTCATCCATAATTATCTTCTCAAGGCCGGACTGAGCTGGAGGGACATTGCCCACATGCTCAGGGAGGCAAGCCGGAGGTCTTTTTAAAAAGCAACCGGATAATCTCGAAAATTTACCCCCTAAATTTCGAGAAAATTTCCCCAGTCAGCCTCTTGCCAGCGGCGGTGCTAGGCATATTCTAATACTGAAACGACACCCCCGTTCAGAGGTGTCACCTAGGACGACATCCAAGCCCACTGTGGGCCGTCCCCCCGGACCGACGTGTATGATCGGGATAAGGACGAGGAAACTCTGAACCGGCTGAAAGCTATTTCAGCTGTATTCGCCAAGCGGGCCATGCTGTTGGTCCGCACGAGTAGGCTCTGCCACTGCTGTAACCTACAAGGCGACGCGTCTGTCAGCGGGATGGCTCTGCGTCGCCTGCGTCAATAAGTAGCGGGTAATGGGAGACAGCTTGACCGCCCCAGCCTCACCACGAGGTTCCGCTAATCCGCCTGTGCCATGCTGACGGTGTAACGTCGGGGTTCAAACCCTTTGCTGCGCAGCTTTGCCTTGGGCCAGTGGTGTGTTGCACAAATAACACACTTCTGGTCCGCGTGGGCAAAGCTGTGCTTGCCTCCGATGTTCATCAAGGTTCAGAGGGTGTTAGATGCAAATTTCAAGTGAAAAGTGGAAGGATGTTCCATCGGTTGAATCAGTGGAACATCAACAGGACCTTCGAAGGAAGATGGCCATTGCTCAGGAACGATCCAGAGCAAGCTTGGCTCGTCGCATGAGACAAGCTTTCAGCCAATCGACGGCACAACACGTGATGAGGTTCCAAGACTTCCAGAATCCCAAGAGACGGAACAAGATTCTTCGAGACTTTGGTCTTGAGCCGATCCATTTGCCGTTTGATCCGGTTGCACTGAACCGGTTGAGGAAGCCCCGCTATCGTCCAAACAAAGGTGGGGGCCAGCAAGCAAGGGCAGGGGATACACGTGGTGCCAGCGACCGGGCGTCGCCCTGAATGGTTCCATGTTGACCTGCTCTGGACCGCTTTGAGCCAGATCGGCGGCTCTGCTTTTCGAGCAATGAACTTGGTTGTCTTTGCGAGAGCTGATCCCCTCAAGCACTGATACCGCAAGGGGGCGTCCTACAGGACACTAGGGACCGAACCACAGTTCGGTGGGGCGTCCCACTGCATCAGTGCTAGCAAGCTTGGCTACAAAGGTAGGGAAGTGCAGTTCCCTAGGTAAGTTGATTTCACCGGGGGCCGCTCCAGTTCGGTCAACCCGTCCCACAGGACGGTCTAGCCCGGCCTACACGACGGTCTGGGAGTCCTGTGGGTGAGTGCGGCTGACTTACCTCCTGTCTCGCTTGCTGTCCCGCCATCGCGCACCGACATGTGGCGTTTGCCCATTGCCGCCGAGGTTGCCGGAAAGTGGCGAAGGAATTCCGGCAAGGGGGATACACGTGGTGCCAGCGCCCCCGTGTCATTCTGAGTGGTTCCATGTTGATCTGCTCGCACCCGTTTTCATCGAATGCCTTAAGCCCTTCCAGCCGCGCGGGTTTTGCTGTTAGGTGCGCAACCTACGAGAGGTGTGCGCGTGCAGCTGTTCAATCCAAAAACCATCAAGCGCCATATCGACCGGGCCACCGCACCCGATCCAGCAAAGGTCGAAATCCTGCGTGGCTGGGCCAAGACGATCCATGATCGGTCGATCGAAACCCAATCCGAGACTGAAATCGAAGACCAATTCAAGCAACGCATTGTCTGCGAAGTGCTGGGATATGCACCCTTCAATGAAGCCGGGGCGTGGACAGTCGCATCGAAAGCCGGAATCGGTGCAGGCGCGGTTGACCTTGCCCTAGGCCATTTCACCACAGGAGAGCGCCGCATTATCGCTCCCTTCGAGCTGAAGGGTGCCAAGACCAAAGACCTAGACGCGATCATGCCGGGGCGAGCCAAAACCCCGGTGCAACAGGCATGGGAATACGCGGCGGACAATGTCGGCACCAAATGGGTGTTGGTGTCCAATTATCTCGAAATCAGGCTCTACGCCTATTCCGAGGGTCGCCAATTCTATGAGAGCTTCGACATGGCGAAGCTCACCGATCCGGCTCAGTATCAGCGCTTTATGCTGCTGCTGTCCGCTGAAAGCCTGCTGGGCGGACGCACGCTCGAACTGCTGGAAGAAAGCCGCCGCGAAGACCGCGACATCACCGCTCGCCTCTATTCCGACTATCGCACCCTGCGCAGTGAACTGATTGGCGCGGTGCAGGCGGCACGGCCTGAGGGCGATCCGCTGGAGGCGATCCGGCTGGGACAAACCATTCTCGACCGGGTGCTGTTCACCGCCTTTGCCGAGGATAACGGCTTGTTGCCCGACAACAGCCTGCTCAGCGCCTTCGAGACGAAAAACCCCTACACCCCACTGCCTGTGTGGGACAACTTCAAGGGGCTGTTCCATGCGATCGACAAGGGCAACGAGACGCTGAAAATCCCGCGCTACAATGGCGGGCTTTTCCAGCCGAACGAGGCGATCGACAATCTCGCTATCCCGGATGCCATTTGCGAGGGGTTCAAGCGGCTGGCCGAGTATGACTTTGCCAGCGAAATCTCCGTCACCGTGCTGGGCCATATCTTCGAGCAATCCATTGCCGATGTGGAACAGCTACAGGCTGAAGCGCGCGGCGAAGCGGTGCCGGAGAAGAAAGCCACTGGCACGAGCGGGCGGCGCAAGCGCGATGGCGTGGTCTATACCCCGGACTATATCGCCCGCTTCATCGTCGATCAGACGCTCGGCACCCACTGCCGGGAAATATTTGCCACCATCCTGGGCGAATATGCCGCCAAGGGCGCAACCGCCGATGACAAGGAAATCCGCTGGAAATCGAAGGCGGCAGAAAAGCAGGCATGGGCCGCTTATCGTGATCGTCTGACGAGCCTTCGCATTGTCGATCCGGCCTGCGGTTCAGGCGTGTTCCTGATCATGGCCTTCGACTTCCTGAAGGTGGAACTGGTGAAGGTGAACGCCAAGCTGGCCGAGCTGGAGGGGAAGGGCATGGCGGGAAGCCTGCTCGACCCGGACAGCGAAATTCTCACTCACAATCTGTTCGGCGTAGATGTGAACAGCGAGAGCGTGGAGATTGCCAAGCTCAGCCTGTGGATCAAGACCGCGCGGCGCGGGAAGGTGCTGGACAGTCTGGATGCGAATATCCGCGTGGGCGACAGCCTGATTGAGGACAGCAGTTTTGCATATCGCTCGCACGGCTTCGAATGGAAATCCGCCTTCCCGGAGATTTTCGCTGAGGGCGGTTTCGATGTGGTGCTGGGCAATCCGCCCTATGTTCGCATGGAGCTGATCAAGCCTATGAAGCCGTGGCTGGAAAAGCGCTATGAAGTGGTGGCGGACCGCGCGGACCTTTACGCCTATTTCTTCGAGCGCGGGATCAAACTGCTGAAGCCCGGTGGGCGGCTGGGCTACATCAGCAGTGCGACATTCTTCAAAACCGGATCGGGCGCACCCTTGCGTGATTTCCTGCGTAAGAACGCGACCATCGAAACCGTGATCGATTTTGGCGACCATCAGATTTTCGAGGGCGTGACCACCTATCCCGCGATCCTCACCATGCGCGCAGGCGCACCGCCAGAGGGGCATGAGCTGCAATTCTGGAACATCGATGCGATGCCAGCCGATAGCTTCGCTGATGCCTTCGATGATGCCGCCAAGCCCTTCCCGCAGGCCGAGCTGGGGCGCGGATCGTGGGAACTGGAGGGCGAGGCATTGCGGGCGCTCCGAGCCAAGATCATGGCCGACAAGCCGACGCTTAAGGACGTGTATGGTTCGCCCCTCTACGGGATAAAAACCGGGCTGAACGAGGCGTTCGTGATCGACACGCCGACAAAGGACAAGCTGTGTGCCGCCGATCCGCGATCAGCCGAATTGCTCAAGCCTTGGCTGGAAGGCAAAGACCTCAAGCGCTGGCGGGCTGAACCGCGCGGGCTTTGGATCATCTACATCCCGAAAAACCGGGTGAAGATCGACGATTACCCTGCGATCCGGGATTGGCTTTTGCCGTTCAAGGAACAGCTCGAAAAGCGCGCGACAAAGCAGGAATGGTTTGAGCTTCAGCAGGCGCAGGAGGCATATTCCGGGCCAATCGCAAAGCCCAAGATTTCCTATCCGCACTTCAACGCTGAGCGCCTGTTCTCGCACGAAAAGACCGGCGCGTTCTCGAATGATAAGACCTATTTTATTCCGAACAGCGATATGTTCCTGCTGGCACTTCTAAACAGCAGCGCGATTTGGTTTGCGCTCAGCAATCTTGCCCCGGCGGTGCGCGGCGGGTTCCATGAATTGCGGGTGCAGTATGTTGAAACTGTCCCAATTCCAGAGGCGAGCGAACCGGCGAAAGCGGACCTAGCTGCACTTGCTGATGCGGCACAGACTGCCGCCGAGAACCGTTACAAGCTCGAACTGTCAATCACCCGGCGCATCCCGGACCTTGCCACCGATCCGGCCAGCGCCAAGCTTTCAACCGCGCTCAAGGAATGGTGGACCCTGCCCGATTTCCCCGCGTTCCAGCGCGAAGTGAAAAAGGCGCTGAAAGCCGATATTCCCCTCAAGCAGCGCAACGAGTGGGAGGACGGAATCAAGGCGGTCCGCGCCGAGATAAACACCCTCAGCGCCGAAATTTCGCGGTTAGAGGCGGAAATCAACGGCAAAGTCTACGAGCTGTTCAACCTCACCCAAGCCGAAATCGAACTGCTGGAAGCGAACATTTGATGGCAGGGCGCTAGACGGCAGACAAAAAGATGGAGCCTATATACCTAACTAGCCGCAAAAAACGCACCGTGCTTGAAGCGCACATTGCGATGGGTCATATAGGGAACGGAGGACAGTGATGCGCGACAGCCGAACAGTAGCCAATCGCTTCATCACCCTTGCAAACGCAAAGGGCGATGCGCTCACACCCATGCAAATCCTCAAGCTGGTTTACATGGCTCATGGGTGGATGCTCGGCCTCATGGGCCGCCCACTCATTCGCGAAGAGGTTGAAGCTTGGCAGTATGGGCCAGTGATTCCCGAGCTTTACAGAGCGATGCGGCACCACAAGAGCCAGCCAGTTAAGCAGCTGATTGGCGGGGCCGAAGGCGCGTTAGACGCTGACGAAACCCACATTGTCGACCAAGTTTATCAGATTTACGGGCAGCGCACTGGTCCAGCGTTGTCACGCCTTACACATCAGGCTGATAGTCCATGGGCAAAGGTCTATCGCCCCGGATCATTTGGATTGGAAATTCCGAACGACATAATCGAAGACCACTATGCGATGCTGGCGAAGCGCGCCCAAGAGGCGGCTTGAGCGCTCCCACGATCGATGAGGTTCCAAACGTCCCCGACATAGGGGCGAATGAATCTGATTCAGTGGATCAAGGGCAACAAGAGGCATTGTTCCTTGGACGGGGCCTGCCAGAGCGAGATCTACGTAAAGAAGCCGACGAGTCCGACCATGACCGGAATGAGCGGTTTAAGGAGCATTTCGACAATATCGGAATCGCGGCGCTTTATGCCGTTTCATTCGCGCTGCTAATCGCAGGCGGCTTCTGGTTCTGGCATATCGTAACGCCATGGCATTTTCTCGCGCCAGCACAGCTGGCGGTTTTGCAGAATATGCTGACTGGCGGCGTGCTTGTAAGCGTAGGCACTTCCTACATGAAGAAGCGGCTTGGCTAACGTTTGTCTTCAATAGCTTTCGGGCGAAACATGCCTGCGATCTGCCGCGCTTCGTCGGGACCGCCGATCAAGTGGGCCTTCGTCAAAATATACTTCGGAAACTTTGTCGGCAGATATTCGTGCCGGAACCAGCGCCGGAACTCAGGAATAGCACTGTCGGGGTAGGCTTTCGCGGGCTGAGGGTTACTACGCGACTGTGGGTAGTAGTCGGGGTAGTTGTGGTTGTAATCGCACCTAGGGCCGTAATTGGCTTCGAGGTTGTTGTTCTTCCAATGATCGGCCCAGCAGCGCCCGACGCTGATGTCAGGGATGGTCTTGTCGTTCACGGTCAGATCGGCGTTGATAAGGTCGATAATTAAACCCGAAACCTCGCTAAAGACGATGAAATGCCCATCTGGGGCGCTTCCGTGAAGGATGGAAACGCGGTCATGGTGATATTTCCACTTATCGGGCGGCGAATACCCCAGCGCGTCATAAATGAACTTCTGGAGACCGTAGCGCGCGAGATTACGGAAGTTGGCAATCGCTGTTTCGTTGGTGCGCTGTGCCTCAAACGCGAAATACTCGACCATCGCCATGCAAACTACATCCGGATAGGCGTAATATGGCGAGCCATCCTTCTTAATTTCGATGAACAAGCTTGGTTCATCAAAGCCGGCCTTCGACAAATAATCACGAAAAAAGGACATTCGGCCTCGCCAGATGCCCGACTCTTGTGCCTGTTGCCATTCCTGCGTGATTTCAAAGATCGTCGAGCGAGCCGCTCCGGTCATGCCAGCAAGGCCAGTCTGCGTGAGGTAAGGAATGCCGTTTTCCAACACTCCCATTTCGATGCCGCCAACGACCCTTTCGACTTCGATGCCAAGGTCCAAGGGTAGCTGCTTGGGGGGTGCCGGACGTTGACCTGATTTAGGGGGCAAGATCTTGTTTTCCTTATCAAATGACTCCGCCGGAGTCACCATTGCCTTAGCGACCTCGTCAAAATCACCATTGAGCGGTTCAATAATCTTCTTGTCGTCAGGCATGGATAGGACCTTTGTAGGTAGGCTATACGTAGCCTGCAAGTTGATCGAGAGTTGATCAAGACTTCATGGCTGGTTGATCGACCTGCCAATCATGCCCCGACATGCCATGAACCGGGAGCGGCAGAATTCCGACATTCTGAGAGCCGTTCGAGGGAGCTGGTGGCTTATGAACGCCTTGAATCGGGTTGATTTTCTATGTTCTTTCGCCTTCAATCTCCGAAGCTAAAGAGTGTTTAGCGAGGGGGTGACACGTCATGCCCCGCCACCCTGCTTGGTCTTGGCGAATTCCACTACCACAGCGGACCGACCGGACAGCCCAGCAGCCGCAGCCGCCGCGATCCGGTCTGCTGCTTGTTTGACCGGATCATCGGCAAGGTGGGCGTAGCGGGCGGTCGTCCGCACGTCCTTGTGGCCCAGCAGCTTGCCGATCATCGCAAGCGAATTCCCGCCGCCAGCTGCTCCTACCGCCAGAGAGGCGTAGGTGTGTCGAAGATCATGCAACCGCACATCCGATAGCCCTGCTTTGGCCCGCACGCCTTCCCAGATGCGCTTCGTTCCAGTCCAATGCATCGCTTCGCCTTTGCTGGCCGGAAAGACGTATGGGGAGGGTGGCGGCAGCTCCTCACCTGCCACCTTGGCCTTGGCTTCCGCCTCCAGCCGCTCGGCTTTGGTCTGCTCTGCGAGTGCAGTGAGCAGCGCGAGAGCCTGTCTGCCAATCGGCACCACCTTTGCGCCTGTCTTGCTGTCCCGCAGTCTCAAGGCCGAACGTTCAAAATCCACTTCATCCCAGCGCAGTGCCTCAATCTCACCCTTGCGCGCGCCAGTCGTCACCAGCAGCCGGATAACCGCAAGGCCCATCGCGTTGCGGCCCTCGGCTTCAGCCGCTTCGATTGCCTCGCCTAGCCGCGCCAGCTCTTGCGCTGACAGGAACCTTTCGGATCGACCGTCCTTGTAGCGCGTCACGCCATGCACCGGATTATCGGGCCGCAGCTTGTGACGCACGGCAAAGGCGAAAATACCGCCCAGCAGCCCGACAGTGCGGCTGGCGGTTCCCTTGCCTCCACGCGGTTGTGTGTAGGCGCGCGGACCAATTCGCTCCCGCTTCACCGCTGTCTTGCCCGCAGCCACATCGCGCATGAAGCGTTCAACGTCGCCCTGCGTGATCGAGGAAACCGTCTTCCTGCCCAGCAGTGGCCTGATATGTGAATCAATCCGGTAGCGATCCGTTTGCAGCGTGCTGGCCTTCTTTCCGCTCGCCCCTTCTTCGAGATAAAGGTCGCAGAGCTGTGCCACTGTCAGTTCGCCCCGCAAGCGCTTGCGATCGGCCTGTGGATCAGCGCCCAGCCGCGCCTCGCTCAAAACCTTACGCGCATGTTCGCGTGCCTGATCCGGCGTCAGAACGCCGTGCTTCCCCAGCGTGTATTCGCGCTGTGGTGCCGATCGGCCAGTGCCAGCGCGGTAGGTGGCAATATAGGTCTTACTCCCGGTGGGCGTGACCTTGAGGCCAAACCCTTTCAGCTCTGCATCCCAAATCCGGTAAACTCGCTCTCCCGGCTGGGCGGCATCCACTACCCGCTTGGTTATCCTTTCGCTCTTGCCTTTGCTTGTCATCCCTTCACCTTCAAATCAGCACCGAGTCAGCACCGTTGCGGAAATTCTGGGTGACGAAATGACAGAGGGTGACACAAAAAGCCATCGAAAATCAGAGCTTGGGAAACGTCAGGAAAGAACGGGAAAGCACAGGATATTATCGACTCCTGCCCTCCGAAGGCAGAGGTCACAGGTTCGAATCCTGTCGGGTGCGCCAAGGGGGCGGTCTTCCGGAAGGAGGGCCGCCCCCTTGGCGTTTTATGGCGGAGCAATCCTGACGGATGCGGCCTCAGTCGAACCGGGCAAAGGGACTCGCGCAGGCATTCTGGTCCACGAAGCTGACCATTTGCCGCGCCGGATCGATGGCGAGGTAATCGGTTCTGGTCATGAAAGCCGTGACCGCCCGCCGCTCGTATTCCGCGAATTCTTCACCGATGCGTCCGGGTGCCCAGTCCGTCAGCCGACCGTCCCCGGCGAGCGCTGCGGCACGGTAGAAGGCCAGCCTCTGCGCAGAGGGCGCGAAGGTTTCGTCGATCGCGGACAGCAGCGCGGTGAACTGGTCGTCGGCCATGCGGAACTCCCCGAAGGAGCGGTGCAGGATGCCGCGCACCAGATGCAGGCGATGGTCCTGAAGCAGGCCCACCCCGCCCCCGATCCCCGCGAGGAGGCCGGCAGCGGCGATTCCCGTCATGGTCTGGCGGCGGGTGAGAGCGGGCATGGCGGCTCCTTCAGACCAGGCTCGCGGCGCGCAGTGAAAGTGCAGCGGCGGTCAGGCTCGGATTGGCGATCCCGCAGGTCGGGAAGGTCGCCGTGCCGACCACGGTAAGATTGCGCCAGCGATGATGGACCAGCCCTGCATCGACCACCGACGTCGCGGGATCCGACCCCATCCGCAGCGTGCCCTGAAGATGGGACTCGGTGGGGCGCTGCGATCGCAGGATGATGTCCTCCACCGGCAGCGGCGCAAGCAGCGCGGGCAGCCCGGCAATCGCGCGCGACTGCCCGCGCCTGGCGTAGTCGGAGGTGCCAGGATAGCTCACCACCACCTCGCCGGCGCTATCGGCGCTGACCGTGCTGGAATTCTCGACTTCCTCCTCGACGACGATCATCAGCGGCAGGCTTTGCCGCCAGCGCCCCGGCTCGGCGCGCAGGCCGTGGGTCCAGCGGTTGTCGAAATAGACCAGCGCCGCCCCGGCTTCTCGGCGGTGTGGGCCATCATAGAGCCCGTAATTGAGGCCCGTGGTGATGGTGCTGCCATCGAAATTGTCGAGCCCATCGAGCAGCACCTCGACATTGCACCCATAGGTTTCGTTGAGCCCCGCGCCGGTCAGCGCGTCAGCCATGCCGGAGCGGTGCAGGATCGCCGGACTGTGAATGGCATTGGCGCCAAGCACGAAGCGGTCGCCCCGGATGGTCACCTCGCGCCCGCCGGTCGCGACCACCGCGCCGGTGACGACATTCCCGCGCGTCTCCAGCCGCACCACCTTCGCACCCAGCGCCAGTTCGACCGCGGGGTGATCGTAGAGATGCAGCAGGCCGTTATTGAGCGTGAACTTGGCATCGGCCGGGCACAGGTTGCAGCGGAAGCTCGCGCAGCAGGCCGAGCGCTGCGCGGTGGCGATGCGGGCGCGGGCGGTGGGCATGGCGAAGTGCTGTCCCGGCTGGGCGGCGGCCATCAGCCGGTCAGGCGCGCTCATCCGGTGCGGGGGCTGCGGAAAGGGTGTCGAGCGCGGCAGGACCGAGGCCATCCGATCGTCACCCGAAATAGCCATGATCGCCTCGGCCTCGCCATAGAAGGGTTCGAGATCGTCGTAGGAAATCGGCCAGTCCTGGCCGATCCCGTAAAGCGAATGCAGGCGGAAATCGCTGGGATGGAAGCGCGGGGTCTGGGCGAACCAGCAGTTGGTGCCGCCCCCCAGACCGATGGTGAAGTTCCACTCCTTTTCCGATGCGGTGCGGAACGTCGCGCCGGGAGCGATGTCGCTGTTGCGGTTCTGCGCGATCTGCCAGTCGTGCGGGCGGTGCTGGCCCCATTCGAGCACGAGAATCCGCCCCGTGCCGCCCCGTTCGAGCAACCGGTGAAGATAGAAGGACGACCCGAAACCCGAACCGATGATGACCACATCATAGGCGGCATCTGCGCGCTGCGTGATGTTGACGGGGGTCGGCACGGCGGGCTTTGCATTCCTCTGTCAGATCGGATCGCGATCATGCCGCCCCGGGGCCAAGGCGAACGCCTTGGCGCTATGGGTTTCGTCGGAATTCCGCTCTAACGTCGGTTGGCAACATCGCCGGCGGGCCGCGCCGCAGGGTGTTCACATCGCCATCGGTTTCGCCGCCATCCACAGGGCCATGGCGATCATCATCAGGTTCTCGGTCAGCGAGACGAAGCCCAGCGGCACGTTGCTGCTGCCGCCGACGCAGGCGCATTTCAGTTCGCGCCGGTCGATGTAGACGGCCTTGAACACGCTCGCCGCGCCCACCGTGCCGATGAACAGCGCGAGCGGGATCGACAGCCAGTCGAGCGCGCCTGCCACCATCAGCACGCCCGCCAGCCCCTCGGCGAAGGGGTAGATCGTGGCATAGGGCACCCAGCGGCTCGCCAGCAGGTCGTAATTGAGGAACATCGTCGCGAACTTGTCGACATCCTGAAGCTTGAGCAGCGCCAGCACCACCATCGAGAAGGCGACGAACCATTCGGCGACGCGGACGGTCAGCACAGTCCCGTCCACCGCATATCCCGCCGCCGCCGCCATCAGCGCGGTCATCGCGAAAAGCGCGGCGACCGGGCGGTAGGAGGTGGCGGAAGGATCGGCGACCCTGAGGCCGAAGAAGCGGCGCAGATCGTCATAGCCGCCGATCCGCTGGCCATCGATGAAGGTCTGGGGCGTGGTCGCCACGCCATGTTCTGCCTTGAAGCGGTCGGTTTCCTCGCGCGTGGTGAGGTGATGATCTTCGACAGCATAGCCGCGCGAGCGCAGCAGGTGGCGCGCCTTGAGGCCATAAGGGCAGGTGTGACCGGGCATCACCATGCGATGAAGGGCGGCGGTCTTCGCTGAATTTGTCATAGGAATCGTCCTTGAAGTTTTTCACGGTGACCCGTATATAAGTCCCGTACCACAGTACGGTTTCAAGAGGTGATCATGAAAATCGGCGATCTGGCCCGGGCGGGCGGTGTTTCGGTCGAGACGATCCGTTTCTACCAGCGGCGCGGGCTGTTGGCCGAGCCGCCGCGCGGAGCAGGAGCGCGGCGTTACACCGAAGGCGATCTGGAGCGGCTGCTCTCGATTCGCGCGGCGCAGACAGCGGGCTTTACTCTGGAGGAAATTGCCACCCTGCTCGGGCTCGAAAGCGATGATCGTGCCGCCGCACGCGCGCTCGCCGAGGCGCGGATCGCCGCCATCGACGAGAAGATCGCAACCCTCAAAACCATGCGCGCCGCGCTCAAGGACCTCGTCAAGGACTGCGCGCAGGGCGGAGACGGGCCATGCCCGATTCTGGGTGCCTTCAGCATTCCCGCAAAAACCAACCCGCGTAACAGCCAGACACGCGCCCGCCGCGTATAGGATGCCATGACCATTCCCCGACTTTCCCGCCGCGGCTTTGTCCGGGCCGCTGGTGCGGCCGCCGGCCTCGCCGCCATGCCTGCCTGGGCGCAGGGCCATTCGGTTCACCGGATGCGCGGCGGCGCGCCGATCCGCGTTGGCTTCGACGAGGTATCGGGCGCGGTGATCGACCTTGCGGTGGGCCACGGCCCGCGCATCGTGCAGGGCCGCAAGGGCCACGGCATCGCGGTCAACGGCAGTGTGCCGGGGCCGCTGATCCGCTTGAAGGAGGGGCAGGATGTCCGCCTCAACGTTACCAACAACCTGCCCGAGGACACCTCGATCCACTGGCACGGGCTGCTGCTGCCCTTCCACATGGACGGTGTGCCGGGGATCAGCTTTCCGGGCATCAGGCCGGGGCAGACCTTCACCTACGAATTCCCGGTCCGGCAGGCCGGGACCTACTGGTATCACTCGCACTCGGGGCTTCAGGAACAGCAGGGGCATTACGGCCCGCTGATCATCGACCCGGCGGGCGAGGAGCCGGTCGCCTACGACCGCGACTACATCCTGCTGCTGAGCGAATTCACCCCGCTCGATCCGCATTTCATCATGGACCGGCTGCGCAAGGGCGAAGGCTATTTCAACTACCAGC
>VFQO010001727.1_pt1 | contig 15663 bp, 17 predicted proteins | sample 3512331 | NCBI WGS metagenome assembly VFQO01 (sample SAMN10412371, study PRJNA504923) | tailings metagenome | isolation source: Replicate 3 from Balatoc abandoned mine | place: Philippines: Itogon, Benguet | collected 2017-08-28
TCAAATCTCGGTCCACATCGCTGGCGCGGTTCTGGATGAAGTTGAAGCGGTGTTCCGGGTTGCGGCCCATCAGCTCGTCGACAAGCCGGGCAACCCCCGCGCGATCCTCGAATTCCTGCGGCAGCGTGATGCGGATCAGCCCGCGCGTTTCGGGGGCCATGGTGGTTTCGCGCAATTGCTGCGGGTTCATCTCGCCAAGGCCCTTGAAGCGGCTGACTTCGACCTTCTTGTTCTTGAACACCGTCGCCTCAAGCTCGGCGCGGTGCGCATCGTCACGCGCGTAGCGGCTCTCCTTGCCCGCGGTCAGGCGGTAGAGCGGGGGCTGGGCGAGGAACAGGTGGCCCTTGCGCACGATGTCGGGCATTTCCTGGAAGAAGAAGGTCATCAGCAGCGTCGCGATATGCGCGCCGTCCACATCCGCGTCAGTCATGATGATGATGCGGTCGTAGCGCAGATTGCCCGCGTCGCAGTCCTTGCGGGTGCCGCAACCGAGCGCGAGGATCAGGTCGGCGATTTCGCTGTTGGCGCGGATCTTGTCGGCGGTGGCGGATGCGACGTTGAGGATCTTGCCGCGGATCGGCAGGATCGCCTGGCTCTTGCGGTCGCGCGCCTGCTTGGCGCTGCCGCCGGCGCTGTCGCCTTCGACAATGAACAGCTCCGTCTCGCGCCCGCCTTCGCCTGAGCAATCGGTGAGCTTGCCGGGCAGGCGCAGCTTCTTGGCGTTGGTGGCGCTCTTGCGCTTGATCTCGCGTTCCTGCTTGCGCTTGAGGCGCTCGTCCATGCGCTCCATCACCTCGCCGAGCAGCGCCTTGCCGCGCTCCATATTGTCGGTGAGGAAGTGGTCGAAATGGTCGCGCACCGCGTTCTCGACCAGACGCGCGGCCTCGGGCGAGGTGAGGCGGTCCTTGGTCTGGGACTGGAACTGCGGATCGCGGATGAAGACGCTGAGCATCACCTCGGCGCCGGTCATCACGTCATCGGCGGTGATGTCCTTGGCTTTCTTCTGCCCGACCAGCTCCCCGAACGCGCGCAAACCGCGGGTTAGGGCGGTGCGCAGGCCCTGTTCGTGGGTGCCGCCATCGGGAGTGGGCACGGTGTTGCAATACCAGCTCGTCGCGCCGTCGGAATAAAGCGGCCAGGCGATCGCCCATTCGACGCGGCCTTGCCCGATGCCGTCGACCAGCGGAAATTCCTGACTGCCGGTGAAGGGCTGCGCGGTGACACATTCACGCGTGCCCACCTGTTCGGCGAGGTGATCGGCAAGTCCGCCGGGGAACTTGAACACCGCCTCGGCGGGAACTTCCTCGGAGGCCAGTGAAGGCGCGCACTTCCAGCGGATTTCGACGCCCGCGAACAGATACGCCTTGGACCGCGCCAGCTTGAACAGCCGCTTGGGATTGAAATTGCGATCGCCGAAAATCTCCGGATCGGGAACGAAGCTGACCGTGGTCCCGCGTCGGTTGGGCGTTGGGCCAAGGTTCTGGATCGCCCCTTGCGTCACCCCTCGCGCAAACTCCTGCGCGTAAAGCTGCTTGTCGCGCGCCACCTCGACGCGGGTGTGGACGGACAGCGCGTTGACTACGCTGATACCCACCCCGTGCAGACCGCCGCTGGTGGCGTATGCCTTGCCGGAGAACTTGCCGCCCGAATGGAGCGTGGACAGGATCACTTCCAGCGTCGACTTGCCCGGGAACTTGGGGTGTTCGTCCACCGGAATGCCGCGGCCATTATCGGCGATGCTCAGGCGGTTGCCTTCATCGAGCCGCACCTCGATCCGCGTCGCGTGGCCCGCCACCGCCTCGTCCATCGCATTGTCGAGCACTTCGGCGGCAAGGTGGTGGTAAGCGCGATCATCCGTCCCGCCGATATACATGCCGGGACGGCGGCGGACGGGCTCCAGCCCTTCGAGCACCTCGATCGCGGACGCATTGTAATCGCCGCTGGAGGTGGGGGTGTTGGCGAAGAGGTCGTCAGGGGTGGGATCGGACATGCGCGCGGTTATAGGGCCGCGCGCGCGTGCCTCACAAGCCACCCCCAGCGATTATACTCACTTGCCGAAGCCCGTCGGTGCCGGATCGACCGGGGTGACCTCGCCGCCCCTGATCTCGCGCACTTCCAGCGCGCGTTCGACCACGCCGTTGCGGGCAAAGCGGAACGCGCCATCCACGCCAAGGAAGCCGCCGCGATCATACAGCTCGTTCTTGGGGAAGGGCGCGCCGACCTTCCAGTCGCGCGCGACCCGCAAGGTCAGCAGCACCGCATCATAGCCCAGCGTCGCCACACGGTAGGGCTGGTTGCCGAAGCGGGTGTTGTAGCTATCGGCAAAGCGGGCGTAGCGCTGGTCGGATACTGCCGCGAACAGCGCCCCCTCCAGCCCAGGCGCGCGCGTCACGGACTGCTCGCCGCTCCACAATTCGGTCCCGAGAATGCGGGAGCGGTTGCGGGAAGACTTGTTGATCTCGCCCGCGGCATCGACACCGAGACGCGCGGAATCCGCAATCAGCACCGTGTCATAGCCGCCCGCACCGCGCAGGCGCGCAGCCGCGCTGACGATCGAGGTGTTGCCGCGCGCATAGCTTTCCTTGCGCACCAGCGATCCGCCATAATCGCGCAGGGCGTTCTCCAGCGAGGAGACCGCGCGGGTGCCGTAATCACCCTCGGGCGCGAGAACGGCGAAACGCGCCGCGCCCTTGGTGCGAGCGTATTGCACCGAGCGCCGGATCGATTGTTCTGGCAGGTGGCCGATCACGAAGACGTCCGCGCTGGCGACCGAGGCATCATTGGCAAAGGCGATCACCGGAACACCCGCCGGACGCGCCGCCATCTGCACCGCGGGCACGGCATCGGCGGTCAGCGGGCCGAGGATCAGCTTGTTCCCGTCGGCAATCGCCTTCTGCGCCGCGCCTCCGATCCCGGCGGAGGTATCATAGGTGGTGATGCGCAGATTATCCGCGCCCGTATCAAGCAGCGCCATGGTGGTCGCATTGGCAATCGCCTGCCCGACCGCGGCGGTATCGCCCGACAGCGGCACCAGCAGCGCGATGCGGTGGCGGCCGGTGTCCGTGGGCAGCGCGGTGGCCGAAGGCTCGGGCGCGGGCGGAGGCGCAACCGGGGGCGGGGCGGTCTTGGGCACGACCGCGCACCCCGCCGCCAGCATCGCCGCGCCTGCCATCGCCATGTTGCGCGCCCGCAATTGGCGCAAAACGGCCCAATTCACCCGATCCTGAAGCTTCATTCTTGCCGACCCCTCAGCTGTGCGCCATGAGCCCTCGTGTGAAACCCGAGGCGCTTCCATCCCTTCCCGCGTGGGAACCCGTAGCCGGGCTGTATATCCTTGCGACCCCGATTGGCAATCTTGGCGACATCACCTTGCGCGCGCTGGCCGTGTTGCAGGGCGCGGCAATGATCGCCTGCGAGGATACACGCGTCACCGGCAAGTTGTTGAAACATTACGGGATCAAGGGCCGGCTCCAGCGGCTGGACGATCATGCGCCGCCCGAAACCCGCGCCCGGGTGATCGACGAGGCGAGGCAGACACCGGTTGTGCTTGTATCCGACGCGGGCACGCCGCTGATCTCCGATCCGGGCTATCGTCTGGTGCGTGAAGCACGCGCGGCCGGGGTCATGGTGACGAGCATTCCGGGCGCATGCGCCGCCGTTTCGGCGCTGGCGATGGCGGGGCTGCCGTCTGATCGCTTCCTGTTTGCAGGCTTCCTCCCCGTAAAGGACAAGGCGCGGACCGAGGCGCTCGAAGGGCTGGCGGGTGTGGCGGCGACGCTGGTGTTCTATGAAACCGCACCCCGGCTCGAACGCTCGCTGCTGGCGATTGCCGGGTTGTGGCCGGAACGCGAAGTGGCAGTCGCGCGCGAGTTGACCAAGCTCCACGAGGAATGCCGCACCGGCACCGCCGCGGCCCTCGCCGCGCACTACGCCGCGCACCCGCCCAAGGGCGAGATCGTGCTGCTGATCGGGCCTCTGTCCGACAGCGAGGCGCCGGTGCTCGATACCGACGCGCTCCTGAAAGCCGCACTGGCCGAGGCGGGGCCGGGCAAGGCAGCCGGGATCGTTGCGAAGGCGACCGGCATCGACCGCGCGACGCTGTATGCCCGCGCGCTGGAGCTGAAGGACGAATGACTGCGCGGTCGCCTCGGGACCGGCACGAGGCCGACCAGCGCGGCCGCGAAGGCGAGGCCGAAGCCGCGATGTTTCTCGCCCAGAACGGCTGGCAGATCGTCGCCGAGCGGGTCAAGACCAAGGCGGGCGAGATTGATCTGGTCGCCAAGCGCACCGGCCTCGTCGCCTTTGTCGAGGTCAAATGGCGCGCGCAGGCCGCAAGCCTCGCCGATGCCATTGACGAACGCCGCCTCGCCCGCGTGGCTGCGGCGGTCGAGATCGTCTGGCAGGATTACGCGACGCAGGGCGAGGATATCCGCATCGATGCGCTCCTGCTTGCACCGGGGCGCAAACCCACCCACATCGAAAACGCATGGATGCCGTTTGGCTGATCCCCCCTCGGAGTTGAGTGAATGACCTTGCGCGTAGCCGTCCAGATGGACCCCATCGACCGGATCAATATCGCGGGCGACAGCTCCTTCGCGCTGATGCTGGCAGCGCAGGCGCGGGGCTATGCGGTCTATGAATATCACGTCGAAAGCCTGACACTTGACGAGGATGACCGCCTGTTCGCCCACGCCTTCCCGGTGACGGTGCAGCGGGTCGAGGGCGACCACTTCCGGCGCGGCGATCAGGTCCGGCTCGATCTCGGCAAGGATGTAGATGTGGTGCTGATGCGGCAGGATCCGCCCTTTCACATGGGCTACATCACCGCCACCCACTTGCTGGAGCGGATCGCGGCGGAAACGCTGGTGGTCAATGATCCGGCCAATGTCCGCAATTCGCCCGAAAAGGTGATGGTGCTGAACTACCGCCGCTTCATGCCGCCGACGCTGGTGACCCGCAGCGTGGACGAGGTGCGGCGCTTCATGGACAAGCATGGCGCGATCGTCGTCAAGCCGATCCACGGCAACGGCGGCAAGGCGATCTTCCGCATCGGCGAAAACGGCGAAAACCTCACCGCGCTGTTCGAGGTGTTCAACCAGACCTGGCCCGAACCGCACATGGTCCAGCCCTTCCTCCCCGAGGTTGCCAAGGGCGACAAGCGCATCGTGCTGATCGACGGGGAAATCGCCGGCGCGATCAACCGCATTCCGGGCGAGGGCGAGTTCCGCAGCAACCTTGCGATGGGCGGCAGCGCCCAGCCCACGCAGCTGACGCAGGCCGAACAGGAGATCTGCGCGGCGCTCGGCCCGGATCTGAAACGGCTGGGCCTCACCTTCGTTGGCATCGACGTGATCGGGGGTAAGTGGCTGACCGAGATCAACGTGACCTCGCCCACCGGCATCGTGGCGATTGACCGGTTCAACAACACTGATACGGCGGGCATGATCTGGGATGCGATCGAACGGCGCCTGGCCGAGCGCCGCGATGGCGCCTGACCCCCCGCCCCAGAACCCGCAAACACCCGACTGGACAAGCATGACCGCCTTCCTTCTCGAACTGCTCAACAAGGGCGGCTACATCGGCATTTTCCTGCTGATGGCGGCCGAGAACATTTTCCCCCCGATCCCGTCAGAGGTGATCATGGGCGGGGCCGGCGTGCTGGTGGCCAAGGGCGAAATGACTTTCCTCACCGTGTGGCTGGTCGCCACGGCCGGCACGGTCGCGGGCAACCTGTTCTGGTACTGGATCGGCGTGCGCTGGAGCGAGGAGCAGCTGAAGGCGATCATCGACCGCTGGGGCCGCTGGCTGACCTTCGAATGGGACGAATTCACCAAGGCGCGCGACATCTTCCGCAAATATGGCGACTGGATCGTGTTCCTGCTGCGCTTCTCGCCGATCCTGCGCACCATCGTCTCGCTGCCGGCGGGCCTTGCCAAGATGAAGCTGTGGCGCTTCGTGCTGTTCACCGCGCTCGGCTCGGCGATCTGGAACGCAGTGCTGATCTTCGGCGGACAGGCCGCCGCGCCGCTGGTGGACCGGTTCGAGAAGCTGGCCGGTTACGGCGTGGTTGCCTTCGTGCTCGCGGGCGTCGCGTTCTATATCTACCGCGTGGTCACGTGGAAGCCGGTCGAGGCGCACGAAAAGGGCGAGTGACCGGGCATCACCCGTGCCGCCTAACCCCTGGGGTGCGCCTTTCGGTAATTCTCCAGCAGCGCCGCCGCATCGACGCGGGTGTATATCTGGGTCGATCCCAGCGATGCATGGCCCAGCAGTTCCTGCAATGACCTCAGGTCCGCGCCCGCACTCAGCAGGTGCGTGGCGAAGGAGTGCCGCAGCGCATGGGGCGTCGCCGTATCCGGCAGGCCCAGCGCGCGCCGGGCATTGGCCATCGCACGCTGCACCATGCCGGGCGACAACGGCCCGCCCTTGGCCCCGCGGAACAGCGGTTCGGACGGGCCAAGGGGATAGGGGCAGGCCTTCGCATATTCCGCCACCGCCGCGCGTGTGATCGGCAGAACCGGCACCATCCGCTGCTTCCCGCCCTTGCCGGTCACCATCAGCACTTCGCCCGGCTCCTTGTCGCGCCCGGTCAGCGAAAGTGCCTCGGCGATACGCAGACCCGATCCGTAGAGCAGCAGCAGCACCGCCCGGTCGCGCGCGCCGATCCAGTCGGTATGGGCAAAGTCATCGACGAAATCGACCAGATTGCTCGCCTCGTCCGGAGTGACCGGGCGGGGAAGGCCTTTCTTCAGGCGCGGGCCTCTGACGCGGGGCGGGGCGGGGTCCGGGTCCCCGGCCTGCAGGCGGGCATAGGCGATGAAGGCCTTGAGCGCCGACAGCTCGCGCGCGGTGCTGGCATTGCCCAATCCTTGGGCACGGCGTTCCGCGAGATGGGCGCGAAGGTGGTGGGCCTCGATCTGTGCAACATCCGGCCAGTCCGCGCAGTCCTGTGCCGCCACCAGGCGCGCGGCGGCAGCAACATAGGCGCGCACGGTGTGGGGCGATCGGCGACGACTGTCGGCCAGATGCGCCCGCCATGCCTCGACCAGATCGCCAGCGCTCATGCTGCGACCAGCGTATCGGCGACCACTTCGGCCAGCAGCGCGTCCAGCACGCCGCGCCCTTCGGGCATGACCCCGATCCGGTTACCCTCGGCCCACATCATCCCGAGGTCTGCAAGCCTTGCGAGCGCAGTCTCCTCGATCAGGCCGGCGCGCGGCAGACCGAAGCGGGCCGAAAGTGCCGCGATGTCCACGCCTTCGGTCAGGCGCAGGCCCATCAACAGCGCCTCGGCGGCCTGATCGGAAACGGCAAGGGCGCGGGCCTCGGCAATGCCATCCCCCTGACGAGCGACCGCGGCGAGGAAGTTCTCGGGCTTCTTGTGCCGCACCGTTGCCACGCCGCCGCGCCGACCGTGGGCGCCGGGGCCGATCCCGGCGTAATCCTGATAGCGCCAATAGGCGAGGTTGTGGCGGCTTTCCTCACCCGGCCGGGCGTGGTTGCTCGTTTCATAGGCAGGCAGACCGGCGGCTAGGGACAGTTCCTGAGTGATGTCGAAAAGTTGGGCAGCGGCATCATCGTCCAGCGGCACCAGACGCCCGCGCCGCACGTCGCTGGCAAAGCGCGTGCCGGGCTCGATGGTGAGCTGGTAGAGCGACATGTGCCCCGTGCCGAACCCCAGCGCCCGCGTCAGCCGCGCCTCCCACAATTCGGGCGTGTGGCCCGGCAGGGCGTAGATCATGTCGAAGCTGACCCGGGCGAAATGGTCCTGCGCCGTCACCAGCGCCCGCAGCGCTTCGTCCGCGCCGTGAAGCCGCCCGAGGAAGCGCAGTTCTGCATCGTCGAGCGATTGCACCCCCAGCGACACCCGGTTGATCCCCGCCGCCGCCAGCGACGCGAAATTCGCCGCTTCGACCGAGGAAGGGTTGGCCTCCAGCGTAATCTCTATGCCCGGATCGAAACCCCACAGCCGCTCCGCCTCGGCCAGCAGCGCCGCGACGAGGGCAGGGGGCATCAGCGAAGGGGTGCCGCCGCCGAAAAAGATCGAGGTCAGCGTCTCGCCTCCCGCCATTGCCGCCTCTGCGCGCATGTCGGCGATCAGTGCGGCCTGCCATGCAGCCACATCCACGCCCTCGCGCACATGCGAGTTGAAATCGCAATAGGGGCACTTCTTCGCACAGAACGGCCAGTGGATGTAAAGCGCGCGCGCCACGGATGGAATTTTCAGCCCCGCTTAACCGTTGGCAGATACACACACATCATGCGGAGCTCCCGTTTCATGCCCTTGTTCGCCCGCCTGACAGGCGCCGCGCTGCTTATGGCAGCCGCGCCCGCCCTGCCGCAAGAACGCAGCGATAGCCAGCGACCTCTGTTCCCGGCGGAGCAGGAATGGCTTGGCGAACACAATGCCGAACGCAAAGCGCTGGGGCTCGAACCGCTGCGCTGGAACCATTCCCTGCGCCGCGATGCGCAAGACTGGGCCGAAGAGCTCGCCGCGCGCGGGCAGTTCCGTCACTCGCCGGAGCTCGCGTCGCTGGGGCAGGGCGAGAACCTGTGGATGGGGACGCGCGATAAATACGCCCCGTGGCAGATGATCGACCTGTTCATCGCCGAAAAGCGCATCTTCCGCCCCGGCACCTTCCCTGAAGTGTCCACGACCGGGCGGTGGAGCGATGTCGGGCATTACACCCAGATCATCTGGCCCGAAACGCGCGAGGTCGGCTGCGCCACAGCCGTCAACAACCGTCACGAGGTGCTGGTCTGCCGCTACTGGCCGGCGGGCAACGTGATGGGCTACCGTCTCGATCCCAGGCCCCGCCTGTCGCGGCGCTGACTTACGCGCCGAACTGTTCGGCAACCAGCTTGGCAAAGGCATCGGCGCGGTGGCTGATCGCGTGCTTCTGTTCCGGCGCGATCTCGGCAAAAGTCTGCGCGCTGCCCTCGGGCACGAAGACGGGATCATAGCCGAAGCCCATGGTCCCGCGCGGCGGCCAGGTCAGGCTGCCATCGCAGCGCCCTTCGTAGACCGCGTTTTCCCCGTCGGGCCAGGCAATGGCGAGGACGCAGTGGAAGGCGGCGGAGCGGTCTGTATCGGGACCCTTTTCGGCGAGCATCCCTTCGACCTTGCCCATCGCCATGTACCAATCACGCCCGGGAGCGCCCTCGAACCACTGACGTTCCGCCCAGTCGGCGGTGTAGACGCCGGGGCGACCATCGAGCGCGGCGACGCTAAGGCCGCTGTCGTCCGCCAGCGCCGCCAGGCCCGAAGCCTCCGCCGCAGCGCGCGCCTTGATCAGAGCGTTCTGGGCGAAGGTGGTTCCCGTCTCGGCAGGCTCGGGCAGGCCGAGGGATCCGGCGGAAATGCACTTGACCCCGTAAGGATCAAGCAGCGCGCCGATTTCCTTCAGCTTGCCCGCATTATGCGTGGCAATCACCAGCGTGCCCGAGCCGAGGCGGCGGGTCATCCTACTTCACCGCGTCCGCTTGCGCGGCAAAGATCCGGTCGCAGCCGATGCGGGCGAGGCGCAGGAGGCGCAGGAGGCCTTCCTCGTCATAGGTCGCGCCCTCGGCGGTGGCCTGCACCTCGGCGATCTTGCCGCCCGACAGCAGCACGAAATTGCCATCGGCCTCGGCGTTCGAATCCTCGTCGTAATCGAGGTCGAGCACCGGCGTGCCCTTGAAGATGCCGCAGGAGATGCCGGCGACCTGCGCCTGAATCGGATCGTGCTTGATATCGCCCGATGCCATCAGGCCATCGACGGCCAGACGCAGCGCGATCCACGCGCCCGAAATCGCCGCCGTGCGCGTACCGCCGTCGGCCTGTATCACGTCGCAATCGAGCGTAATCTGCCGCTCGCCGAGCTTTTGCAGATCGACCACGGCGCGAAGCGACCTGCCGATAAGCCGCTGGATTTCCTGCGTGCGGCCCGATTGCTTGCCCTTGGCCGCCTCGCGCGCGCCGCGGGTGTGGGTGGCGCGGGGCAGCATCGAATATTCGCCCGTCACCCAGCCTTCGCCCTTGCCGCGCAACCATGGCGGGACGCCCTTTTCGACGCTCGCGGTGCACAGCACCTTGGTATCGCCGAAGCCGATCAGCACCGATCCTTCGGCGTGGCGGGTGAAACCGGTTTCGATGGTGATGGCGCGCATTTCATCGGGCGCGCGTCCTGAAGGGCGCATGGGGAACTCCGTTTGAGGCTTGCCGGCCATTAGGCGTGGGCCACTTGTCGCGGCAAGCGCAAAGACTAAGATTGCCCCCATGACCTCGCTTCCCGTCACCGAACTGACTGCCCGCGCCCGCGAGATTTTTCGCAGGGTGGTGGAGGAATATATCGAGAGCGGGCAGCCGGTCGGCTCCAAGACACTGGCGGCGGATGGCACGCTGAACCTCTCGCCCGCCTCGATCCGTTCGGTGCTGGCCGATCTGGAAATGGCGGGCCTGCTCGCCGCGCCGCATACCAGCGCCGGAAGGATGCCGACCGATGCAGGTCTGCGCATCTTCGTCGACGGGATGATGCGCGTCGCCGAGCCGACCGCGCAGGAACAAGCCGCGATCGAGGCGCGGCTGGCCGAGGCCGGGCCGGTCGAGGCGGCATTGAAGCAGGCAAGCGCGATCCTTTCCGACCTTTCGGGCGCGGCAGGCATGGTGCTGGTTGCCCCGCGCGAACAGCGGCTTGCGCAGTTCAGCTTGGTCGATCTCGGGCAGGGGCGGGCGCTGGCAGTGCTGGTGGGCGAGGATGGCGGGGTGGAAAACCGCGTGCTCACCATTGGCGGCGCATTGAGCCCCGGCGCGCTCGATCGGGCGTCGAACTACATTACCGCTCGGCTAGCCGGGCGCACGCTGGCCGAAGCGGCAGCAGCAATGCGGGCGGAGATTTCCGCCGGCCAGTCCCAGCTCGACGATGCCTCGCGCGATCTGGTCGAGCGCGGCCTTGCCGTGTGGAGCCAGGATGCCGCCGCGCGCCCCGTGCTGATCGTGCGCGGCGCGGCCAACCTGCTCGATGAAAGCACGATCGGCGATATCGAGCGGGTTCGGATGCTGCTCGAAGACCTCGAAAACAAGCAGTCGGTCGCCGAACTGCTCGATTCGGCGCGCGAGGCGGAGGCGACGCGCATTTTCATCGGGTCCGAGAACCGCCTTTTCGCCCTGTCCGGCTCCAGCGTGATCGCTTCGCCCTACCGCGATCGCGAGGGCCGCGTGGTCGGCGTGCTGGGCGTGATCGGCCCCACGCGGTTGAATTATGCGCGGGTTGTCCCCATGGTGGATATGACCGCCCGTTCGCTGGGCAAGCTCATCGCTTGAATGGAAAGCCACACCAAATGACCGAGAATGACAAGCCGCTGGATCAGGCGGCGGAAGACGAATTGAAGGGCGTCCCCGAACACTTTCGTGAGGGCGCGGACGATGCTGATGCCACCGCCGAGGCGCTCGAATCGCTCCGCCGCGATCTGGAAGCGGCCAAGCAGGACGTGCTTTACGCACAGGCCGAAACGCAGAACGTGCGCCGCCGTCTCGAACGCGAGAAGGACGAAGCCCGCGCCTATGCCGCGACCGGCTTTGCCCGCGATATCCTGAGTGTGGCCGACAACCTCTCGCGCGCGATCGACGCGATCCCGCAATCCCTGCGCGAGGACGACAGCATGAAGGGCCTCGTCTTCGGCCTCGAGGCGACCCAGCGCGAGCTGGAGAAGGTGTTCGCTGCCAACGGCATCACCCGCATCGCCGCGGTCGGTCTGCCGCTCGATCCCAACCAGCATCAGGCGATGCTCGAAGTGCCCTCGGCCGATCACGAGCCGGGAACGGTCGTATCGGAAATGCAGGCCGGGTGGATGATCAAGGACCGCCTGCTGCGCGCGGCGATGGTGGCGGTAGCGAAGAAGCCGGATTGACCGGCCTCCGCGCGCGCTGAACAGAGGAACATCGTTGCACTCTCTCCGGTAGCTTCGGGACAACCCCGAGCTTCGGAGAGACACGATGACCTACCGCCTTCCCACGAGCCTTCTTGCCGCCACTGGCGCGCTCTGCCTCGGCGGCTGTGCCGATAACTATGCCGTCGAGGGCGCTGCGGTGGGTGCCGCGGCAGGGGCTGCCGTGGGCGCTGTGACCGGCGGCGATGTCGGCACGGGCGCGGCGATCGGCGCTGCCGCGGGCGGCGTGGGCGGCACGCTCATAAAGAAGCGCGACAATGGCGAGTGTTACCGCGTTGACCGCGACGGGCGCGAATACACCGTGCGCTGCCCGAACTAGGTTCGCGTCCCTTTCTGCGATCACCGGCGGAATAAGCGCCGGGCTCCGTTCGTTTGATGATTGTCCGACCCAATTCAGGAGACAATCATGACCATCCGTGTGAAGTCCGCCCTTCTTGCCATCGCCTGCGTGCCGGGCCTGTCCGCCTGCGCGACCAACTATGCCGGCGAAGGCGCGCTTGGCGGTGCGGCCGTGGGCGCGGCGGCGGGCGTGCTGACCGGCGGCAGCATCACCCGCGGCGCAGCGGTAGGCGCAGCCATCGGCGGTGCCAGCGGCGCACTCATCCGCAAGGACGGCCGCTGCTACCGCTACGACGATGACGGCGAGGAATATGTGGTGCGCTGCCCGAACTGACTCGGTCTACATCGCGTAGATCACAAGATAGCGCGCGATCAGCAGTCCCAGCACGGCGATATTCGCGCACTTCCCGCTGAAAGCCATCCCCGCCAGCATCAGCACGACGAGAACCGCAGTCGCGCCGATGCTGGCGGGCGTGATCAGCCTGTCCGATATCGAAGGGATCGAGAGCAGGAACAGCCACTGCACCGCCACCATCAGCAGCAGCATCCCGAATACGACACGCCGCACACGGAAGTAATGCGTGTCCAGTTCGGTGAAATTCTGCGGATCGCTCGGGAAGACTAGGCGGCTGGCGAGGAAATAGGCACTCGCGAACACCAGCACGCCTAGCACGGTGAAGCGTTCCGCGACGACATGCTCCTGCACGATCCATGCGAAGATCCAGAACGACAACAGATCGAGGTTCACGAACAGCGCCAGCAGCGGGGTCAGCACGCCCAGCGAAAAAGCCCTGTCGCCCGCTTGCTGCGCGAGCTTGAACTCGACCGTGCGGCCGAGCCCATTGAGCAGTTCGACCAGCGAGAGCCCGAGAACGAGGCTGTAGAGGACGAAGACGAATTCGAAATCGCTCAAGCGTCCGCTCCCGGAAATGCGACAAGGTGGTCATAGGCAGCGGGATCGCCGACACCGGGCAAGGGCACGCCGCGCCGCAAAAGGAAAGCGTGGCGCACGATTTCGGCCTGCTGTTCGATCCCGTAGCGTTCCAGCGGCCAGCCCGGCTTCAGCGCGTAATCATAGCGGCACCACGGGTGGCGGCGCAGCACCAGATGCCAGCGGCCCAACTGCTGCGTCTGCCACACGTGCACCATCTCGTGGATAAAATGCGCCTGCTTCTCCAGCGGGGCGACGGCGAAATCCTCGCAATAATGCGGCGCTGAGGGGTGAAAGTGCAGGTGGCCCATCGGGGCCATCGTCACGCTCCGGGGTTGCAGCGGAAAAAACTTGCGGCGCCTGATGGTGACAGCGGCATAATCGATCGCATCGCCGAACACCGAACGGGCGAGGGCGATCTCGCCTGCGGTCAGCGCGCGTGCTCCGCCGACCGGGCAGGCGAGTGCATCAACCCCCGCTTCCGCACCGGCGGGCGGCTTGCTCAGCGTTCGTCCCCCGCGGCGCGCACCGGCGCATCAATCGTCGCGCTGGTGCCGTTGGAGAGAGTGAGCGTGACCTTGGCGGAACCGCCCGCCTTCAGCGCATCGGTGGGGTCGAACGCCATTACATGGAGGCCGCCGGGCGCGAAGCTCACCGGCGTGCCTTGGGCAAGGGGCACGGCATCGGCCATCACCATCTGCATCTTGCCCGCAGTTTCGGCATAATCGTGGATCATGGTCATCCCGGCGCCCTCAACATCGACCTCGGTCAGGCTTACGCCCGCCGGGCCCGTGTAGGACAGATCGAAATAGACCGCCGCCGGGTTGCCGCCGACCGGGGCCAGCACCACGCGGGCATTGCTGACGGTGAGCGCGGATGTCGCTGCGGCGGTGGCAGTGTCGCCTGTCGGTGCGCCAGCCTCCTGCGAGCAGGAGGCAAGGCCGGGCAGAGCGGCAGCGGCCAGCACCGCCAGCGCGGCATTGCGGATGGAACTCACGTGATTGTCTCCCTGTGGAACGGCATGAAGGCCGCTGAAATCTAGGGGCGGCGGTCTCTTGTGCCAAGCGAAAGCACACCTATATCGCCCTCACAAACGAGCCGCCAAGGTGCTTTGCCGATTTCCGGGAAGCCGACGGCAGCGGTGTCCAACAATGTCCTTATGGATGGGGAAACAATGGGTAAAGTAATCGGTATCGACCTCGGCACCACCAACTCCTGCGTTGCTGTCATGGACGGCGGCAAGCCCAAGGTGATCGAGAATTCGGAAGGCGCGCGCACCACGCCCTCGATCGTGGCCTTCACCAAGGATGGCCAGCGCCTGATCGGCCAGCCTGCCAAGCGTCAGGCGGTCACCAACCCCGACAACACGCTCTTCGCGATCAAGCGCCTGATCGGCCGCCGCTTCGATGACCCCATGACCAAGAAGGACATGGAACTGGTCCCCTACAAGATCACCAAGGGCAAGAACGGCGACGCGTGGGTCAATGCGGGCGGCGAGGATTACAGCCCGTCGCAGGTCAGCGCCTTCATCCTCCAGAAGATGAAGGAAACCGCCGAAAGCTATCTCGGCGAGACCGTGACGCAGGCCGTCATCACCGTGCCCGCCTATTTCAACGACGCCCAGCGTCAGGCGACCAAGGATGCCGGCCAGATCGCCGGCCTTGAAGTGCTGCGCATCATCAACGAGCCGACTGCTGCCGCGCTCGCCTACGGGATGGACAAGGAAGACGGCAAGACCATCGCCGTCTACGACCTTGGCGGCGGCACCTTCGACGTCTCGATCCTCGAAATCGGTGACGGCGTGTTCGAAGTGAAGTCGACCAACGGGGACACCTTCCTCGGCGGTGAAGACTTCGACAACGCGATTGTCGAGTTCCTCGCGGATTCCTTCAAGAAGAAGGAATCGATGGACCTCAAGACCGACAAGCTCGCCCTCCAGCGGCTCAAGGAAGCCGCCGAAAAGGCGAAGATCGAGCTTTCGAGCGCGGCGACGACCGAAATCAACCTGCCCTTCATCACCGCCCGCATGGAAGGTGGCAGCACCACCCCGCTGCACCTGGTGGAAACGATCACCCGCGCCGATCTTGAAAAGATGGTCGACGGTCTGATCCAGCGCACGCTGGAGCCCTGCAAGAAGGCGCTGGCTGATGCGGGCATCACCAAGGATCAGGTTGACGAGGTGATCCTCGTCGGCGGGATGACCCGCATGCCCAAGGTGCGCGAAGTGGTCGAAAGCTTCTTCGGCGCCAAGCCGCACACCGGCGTCAACCCCGATGAAGTCGTGGCCATGGGCGCGGCCATTCAGGCGGGCGTGCTGCAGGGCGACGTCAAGGACGTGCTGCTGCTCGACGTGACCCCGCTCTCGCTCGGCATCGAGACGCTGGGCGGTGTGTTCACCCGCATGATCGACCGCAACACCACCATCCCGACCAAGAAGACCCAGACCTACTCGACCGCCGAGGACA
>VFQO010001728.1_pt1 | contig 15659 bp, 8 predicted proteins | sample 3512331 | NCBI WGS metagenome assembly VFQO01 (sample SAMN10412371, study PRJNA504923) | tailings metagenome | isolation source: Replicate 3 from Balatoc abandoned mine | place: Philippines: Itogon, Benguet | collected 2017-08-28
AAGCGGATCGCCAGACTGTTTCCCCATTGCGCAACCTGCATTTCTTTGGCTCCATCTTAACAAAGATGGATATACAAAGAATCGGTCCGGATATCAATGCTGCTGCCGCATTCTCTGAACGAGGGGGGGAGGCCAACACGGATCGCCCCCTCACTTCATCTCGTTGAAGAGCTTCGGTGCGCCCGAGGAGGTGAGATAGTGGATTCGGCATCTTCGAGGTCATCGGCCTCGGCCGGGGACGAGATGTACTTGCGACATAAGCTGAACACCCGCCCGCAACGAACCTCTTTAGGAAGGGCCTCAACTCCTTCTTCTTCCTGAGCTGGTGGCCTCTTCGATTTTCCTGTTCCCGCCCCCTGTCATGTCCAGCTCCCTACCCAGCAGCGATGCGAGGTTCGAACTTCACGTAAGTGACGTAAAAGCTCTTGAGCATTCGGTGCTCCTGAAGCCGATCGCCTAGTGTGAACCCATCCGTTTTGATCGGGGCCTGAAAGATGTCGAGACCTCGGTCGAGAACGATCTTCCACCCCGTGTCCGTCACAATGTCGCGCGCGTGCGCTGTTCCTGATGTGTCGAACGCCCAGGTAAACGAAACGCCTGTCCCCGTGCATGCGGCCGAGATGGAGTCGAGCAGATCGCGTTGGCGTGAGATGTTCCCTTCGTCGGGCCCGGTCACCAAGTGGATGCTGACCTGATCTTCGGGCGGCGTCCGGCGAATGACCATTTCAACGAACTCCATCATGTTCCGGATCTGATAGAAGAACCGAATGTAAGGATCGGTGACCACAATGCGCTGGGCGCCCTCGAGGTATGCTCCGAACAGCCTGTCGTAGCTGAGGCCCTTCCGGTTCTCAGTGAACTCGTGGTGTCCCTCGGCAGGCGCCGGAGACACGTCCGGCATTTGCGGTTGAGGTTGCGCATGAGATCGGGACTGCTCTGTCACCGATTCCGCAACGTCTGTTGGTCTCTGTTCCTCATTCCCGGACGCGGACTCTGTGTCCTGCGCCTTCGGATCGAGCATCGGCCGCAGATGGTAGAATTGCGGGAATTCCTCTTCCTCCACGGTCGTCACGCGAGTTTTCGTGCCGTCGGCGCGCACGTAGTGGAAGTCGACCTCGGGATAGGTACTGTCGATCCGGGCAAGCTGGTCCTTGACCCGTTTGCGGCTTTCCATGGCGAGCCGCAGCAACTCCTCGACCTCGGCCTCGGTTTGGCTCCCATCGGGGAAGATGACCTTCAAGAGCCCGGAAAGTGTCTTGTAGATTGCGTCGCGGTCCCGCGTCGAAATCTTCTCGCTGACCTTGAAGAACGGGTCCGCCCGGTTCGAGAAGTCCTCCGACCGCAGGTGCCTGAGGATCTCGGCGAGGTAATCGACGATGAACCCATACCCCTTGGTGAACATCTCGCCGCGGATCACGTCGATCTCCCACCCTGGCAGATAGGCGTGCAGGCGGTCGATGAAAGCGGAATCGTGGAATTGGCTCGGTAGCGCCTCAAACAGGTCGCTGTTTTTGAGCATGAACGGCACATTGTGGTCGGTATTGCCGACGAAGGAGAAACTGGCCTCAGCTCCCATGGGATTGATCCCTCGGGAGAAGGATTTGTTGGCCATGTAGTTCTTCATGATGTCGACCAGCGCCTTGTTGGCGGTCTTCTCGCGGCCGGCAAATTCGTCGAATGCGACCACGTCCCAGTAGCCCACGAGGCCGATCCGGCCATTGGAGTTGTTCACGAAGAGCTTCGGGATCGAAACCTCACCGCCAGAGATCAGCTGACCGTGGGGCGAGAATTCCGAGTAGATGTGGGATTTGCCGGTGCCCTTCGGTCCCAGCTCGATCAGATTGTAGTTCCGCTCAACGTAGGGGATGAGGCGGAGCAGCTGCAGGAGCTTGCTCCGCCGCCCAAAGGCTTCAGGCTTGAAGCCGATGCTCTGCATCAGCAGATCGATCCACTCGTCGGTGGTGAAGGCCGAGCGCAGGCTCCGATATTGCTCGTAGTCGACCTTGGCTATCTGGATCGGCTTGATGGTCTCGAGGATCCACGGTGAGATGCGCGCATCCTCGGAAAACTCGTACTGCACATCGGCGATGCACCACACGCCAGTGACCAGCAGTTTCGGGTGGGCTTTCACGGTCCCGCTGTCGACGGCGACCTTTTTGATCCCGAGGTTATCGAAGACCGCCTCATAGCTGTCGGTCTTTTCGTTCAGCGAGACGCTGACCTGATCGATGACCTTGTAGCGGCCCTTTTCCTTGATCGTAGACTGTATCAGTCCGGCTTCGCTGCGATGCACGTAATGCTTGCGCAGGATGTCCTTGACGGTCTCGATGCCCGTCTGGATCGAAGCTTCGTCGTCGGTCGCGCAGTACTGGCCGAGGAGGTATTCGAGCACGTAGGTGGGCACGATCGCGTTGCCCTTGACCGCCTTCACAAGGTCCTTCCGGACCACGAAGCCTGCGAAATGCTCGTTTATCTTGGCGTCGAGGTCACTCATCTGCGGGCTCCTCAGAAATCAAAATCGCTGGTCATGCCGCGCCGCAGCTGGAAGCGCTGCGTGGCATGATCCTGGTAGACGCTTGTTTTACCGACCCGTTCGCTCAGCCTCAGGATCACGTCCTGATTGTTGAACCGATCTGCTTCGCGCGAGAGCAGGAATTTGAGTGGCATTTCGCGTTCGCGAGCGTTCTCGGACCGGAAATCGAACGTCAGCGTGTGCTCGTCCGAAATCAGTGTCCCATCTGTCGCGTAGATCCCTGCCACCAGTTCGCGGGGGCGCATTTTCTCAGAGGCGGGCTGGGTCTGGTACAGCGTCACGGCGGTCTGTCCTGACGAAATCAGATTCCGCCCGCTGACGAAGATCTGCACATCGACCTGCCCGACATCGGCATCCCGCTGCTTGCCTACTCGAATCACCGGGATCACGATCTCTTGCAGGCTGGCGCCGCCGTGTACAAAGCGGCTGCCGGCACCCTTCACGCGCATCCGATTGATCGAATTCGGGATGAGCACGTCCAGACCGCCTGAAAGCCCGAGCGCCGCAGCATCGAAGTGCTTCATACCCGGCGTGGGAGCGAGCCCGCGGCCGATCACGAACCGCCGGTTACGGAACAGGATTTCATCGCCTTGCGGATCAGCGATGGCGAAGTCGCTCTCGTCCAGAGCGCGGTGCTGATAAAGGAAGCCGTGGTCCGCAGTGATCAGGATGTTGGAGAAGTTGGCCGACGTCAGCTTGCGCACTAGCTTGGTGAGGTCCTCGATAGTGTCCTCTGCGGCTTCAGGCAGCTGCTCCTCGGTCTGCAGCTTGTCCCCGATGGCATCGATACGGTTGTGGTACACATAGAGGATGTGGTGATCGCGGAAGAGCGCCTTGCCGTCGTCAGCGCGCATGTTCATGACTTCCTCAGCCTTCATGGCTTTGGCGCTGTCTCCTTCTCGACCGGCAGCGAGGATCTTCTCACGGGCGGCAAGCCCTTTGGTGTTTGCACCGTCAGAGACGACGTCGCCGCTCCCGTCTTCGGCCAAAGCAAGCGTGCCGTGGGGAAGGAGGGCAGCCATTCCGAGCTGGGTGTAGCTGGGCACCGCGCTGATCATCGGCTTCAGCTCAGCATCGAAACGATCAAGCGCACGAATGCGGCGCAGGCATTCCTCCCCGACCTCGAAGCGGAACGCGTCCGAGATGATCACAGCGACCTTCTGGTCCTTGCGCCGGTACTCCGCCGCCTGGTCGCGATAGAAGTCGGTCTGCGAAGCAAAGCCTGGGATCTTCCATTCGTCGAGCCCGGCAATCTGATCCTGCCAGGCGTCGTTGAGCGCCAGGACGAAGCTGTTGGTATAGCGGTTCTCAACCGAGGCGTAGAGATCAGCGAGCAGGGATGCCTGGCCGCTCTTCTGCATGTGGTAGATGAACTTGCGGTAGAGCTGATCCAAGCGATACCAGCTGCTCACATAGCGCTGCACACCCTCGGAGGGGCTTGTCATGGTCAGGTTGACCTCGGCCAGCGCCTGCTGAAACTCCGTGGCGTAGCCGATCGCCAGGTAGATATCCTCGTAGACCGGATACCAGTGGCTCTGCCGCCGTTCGCGCACCCAGTGCAGCACTTCTGGCGCACTCACTGACTGCGCCGCCATTGCCCGGACAATTTCCCGAATGATCTGCCTGTCGATGTCTTCGAAGTGATCGATGCTCATCAGGGAGCGGAAATCTCTGGTCGAGAGATCCTCGGCGACCTTCAGCAAATCCTGATAGCGTGCTGACAACGTCTCGAATGCGTCAGCCGATCGGCGGCCATTCTTCCAGCGCCTGAAAACCAGCAGAGCCTCAGCATTCAGCGAACCTTCTTCGCCGAGCGCCCGGGCATAGGCCGAGCGAAACAGCGCGATCGCGAAATCCTCAAAGTCGGGCTCGTCAGAACTGTAGCCATATGCCGCGTTGATCTGGCCCCAAAAAAAGTCGGTGAGGCCAGAACGCTCGATGAGCCTCAAGGCATCATCTTTTCCGCCTGCAAGTTCGCCGAGCATCGCTTCGACGACCATGTCCAACCCGCCTTCGGCGTCTGCGCATACGGCGAGCATCCGCATCCGCATCTGCGTTTGCGTGTCCGATGCTTGCAGTTGGGCCTTCAGCCCTTCGACGCGACCCTTGGCCTTGAAGAATTCGGTATGGCTACGAACGACATTCTCGAACTGAAGGGGCAGGCCCAGCTCAGCCAACCAGATGGCCGCCTGGTCCGCCTTGAAGACCGCGGAGGCGAGCTGCAGATCAAGGAGCCAGTTGCCGGCCATTTCCGGCTCTGGCGCATCCTTGAACAGCAGGAACTTTGCCTGAGGTTCCTGCTTCAGCACGCGATATTTCAGGCCGAATTCGTTGTTGGCGATCTCAAGCTTCGTGATGCCAGGCAGGTCGATCGCATCGAAGTCCGCCCGCATGTCGCGGTCGGCGTCATACCAGAACACGAGCCGGTGCTCATCGAACAGCTGCCGCAGACTGGCGGCGATGCGATCACTCATCCGCTGCCTCCAGCCCCTTGATCGGCTTGAGCGCCGCGCCAAACAGCGGGTAGTTGCGCTTTACGCCGTCATCGAGATCGATCTCGATCTTGGCTTGGGCGAGGGGGAAGATGACATCGCGCTCCCACTCTTCCAGTTCGGCGATCTGCTTCGCGACGGTCGCGACGTCCTTCAATGCGCGGGTGCGCTGGGTCTGGGTGGCCGTTGGATCGTCGGAAAGCTTCTCGAGCCTTTCGCGCTCACCCTCAAGCTTTCGGATGAACTCGCGCAGGTAGTCATTCAGCAGCACCGAGACGGTGCCTGGCCGATAGCGGTGCATGTAGATCAGCGCTTGGAATGTGCCTTTGGGCGAGGCGAACATCCAATAAATCGGGCGCTTCTTGTAGCGCTTCACGTGGTCGTCGTAGAAATTTCGGGTGAAGTAGCGCCGAATGTCGCCGATCTGCGCTTCGATGAAGGCGAGGTTCTCGCGGAAATGCTCGTCACCAAAGGTCACGCGCAAGAACTTCCGAAAACGATCGACGATGTCGTCAGCGAACCAGTCCCCATCCAGCACGGGGATGACGTTGTCTTCGTCCGGCAGGAAGCTCGGGTCCGGCACCCGAGCGAGGTAATGGGCCAGCGTTTCGCCCTGGTTCGCGAGAATCAGACCCGGCGCGTTGAGGCTGTAACGGCCGAACATGCAGCCCACGGCGTAGGATAGGAACTCGGTCATGGCTTCGGCGCATAGGCGGGTTTCGCGCTCACCTTCCGAGCCCTTAACGCCATAGCGATACGCGGGGTTGCAGGAGAGGGTGATCTCTTCGATCGGCACCTCGGGGGTTAGCTCGTCCTGCAGGCCATATGCGTCGATGAAGATGCGGTTGTTCTTTTCCTCAAGCCTCTGCATCTCGTCCGTCATACCCTGCCAATGGTCGCGCAGACGGGCATAGGTGGCCTCTAACGTCTCGCGACGATGATCAGGAGAAAGCAGAGGGAGCGTGGTGAAATCCCAGGAGGTTTCGCAGGCGTCCCAGTCGGATTTGGCGGTATGGATAAGTTGAAGTGCGTTCTCTTGGACGGTCTTCGTATCATCAGAAGCCAAGTCTTCTGCTATCGGAATCTGGCGTATGATCCCCACATTGAAGTCAAGAGTGGGGCTAAGGAATTCAAAGACCTTTGCTGCTACAGCAGAATTTAGCAATGCAACAGCAAGCCTTCCAGACTGCTCGCTCTCTGGAAAAGCGCAAGCCCCCTTAGCACTGAACGTGTATCCCTCTCCATTCCAACGAGCGCCAAAATTTCCACTAGACAGCGCGGTCCAAGTGAAAGATTCATGAAAGTAGAGCTGGCGCGATGGAAGCTTGTTCCCCATTCGAGCTAGAAGCAAGTAACTGGCTTCATCAAAATCAACTACGTAATCATTGTTCCCAAACCAGCGGCGGTACTCCCCACCCTTATTGTAGGGCGCAAACTTTTTGCCGTTAGCGTGAAACGCTTTGGTTGAATTGAACCCTAAACCGAGCTTGGGCTCCGAGACTTCAAACCACTGACGCAGAAACCTGTCGTTGTCTCCTGTTTGAAAACCTTGCCTTACTGGAGCTATATCTTCCAAGATCCGAGATCCAGAGAACACATCGCGCATCCTGTTGGATACCCAGTATGCAATTGGGTCGCCTGGAATCTTCTTCATCTGATCAGCCGATACGCGAAATCGAATATCACTATCGACAGCTTTCGAGGAGAGAAGTAAATCTGATTTTTCGCTTTCTGATTTGCCTTCGACCAACCTAAAATAGTCACCACAGAAGGCTGTGTTTCGCCTGTTTGATAAAACAAAACACGTCGTGGCTACGACGGCGCCGCCAATCGAATCAAATCCGCGCTCGCCCAGATGTGCCATCGAGAGAATGGTCTTTTCTGAAAGTAACCTCGAACGCATGCTGCCAAGTCGCGATAGGAACATCCAACTTTGCATAGTTATCATTGCGACGAGTCCGTTCGGATTCGCCAGAGTAAGATCCCGTTCTATAAACATGGCGAAAAGATCAAATCTGCTTTCGGGGTAGAATGCCCCTGACCAATCCGCCATCTGGTCATTCATGCTCTTGCTGCCCATATAGGGCGGGTTGGCCACTACTACGTGATACTTCGGCGACAGCGCCTCAGCCATGCGCAGCACGGCAATGACGCGCTCCTGCACTTCCTTCAGTAGCAGATCGCTGCCCAAATCCCGCGCTTCCACCACCCGCAGCGTCTCTGCCGGATCGCGCAGCTTCGGCACGATCAGCGAGCCAAAATTCCTGGCCTGCTCGAACTGTGCCAACGTCTCGCGCAGCTCGTCGGTGAACAGGTCGCGCCCAACCACTGCGAGCACGTCCTGCATCTCGCCCGAGGTGAAGCGCACATTTTGCAGAACGCAGATGTCAGGCTTCGCCCCCATCCGCAGGAAGCGCCGCCGCCCTAGCTTTGCAGCTGCCTTCATCGCCAGCGCAAATGCAGCCAAGGCACCCGCACGATCATCAATCTCGATACCCGTGAGGTTGTGCTGCAGGATCAGCGCGGGGATCTTGTCTGCCTCGTACCCCTCTTCCTCGTAAATCGCGTAGAGGAGGTCGAAGGCATATGTCAGCATGTGCCCGGAGCCGCAGGCCGGATCGCAGACCTTGATTTCCTCGGGCTTGCCGATCTTCAGGAAGTCTGTCTCTGGCTCTTCTGGCGCGATGTAATAATCCATCCGCTCGGCCAGCTTCGAGCTCGGCCGGTTCAGCAGCCATAGCCGCCCCAGCGAATTCTCGACGAGGTAGCGGACGATCCAGTGCGGGGTGAACAGCTGCGTCGCTGCCGGGATGTTCTCGGCCGTGATCTTCTGGTTCTTTTTCAGCCCGGCGAAGACCTGATCCTTCTTCTCAGAGATGTAGAACTGGTAGAGCCACCCGATGATCTCGACATCCTTGCAGTCGTCCTCGGGCATGGCGTCCCGCAAACGGGCGAGGATGGAGGTCTGCGATAGCAGATCCTCGGGCATCAGAAGCTCGGTGTAATCGCCAACCTTCTCGAACATTAAAGGCATGGTTGCATGCCAGGCGTTGCAGGCGTGGACGAGCAGCAGACGGTACGCTTCCCCCTGCGGATCGCGTGATGGCGTCCGGCTATCGAGAAGGGCCGCGATGGTCGCCGGCGCGCCTTCAGGCAGGTTGCCCGCGATGGCCTCTGCCAGCAGCTCTGGACGGGTCGCATCCCCCTCGGGCGAGACCACCCTCGGATTGGTGTAGCCATTCACGTCCATGAATCGGAGCGCCGTGAAGCGGTTGAACCAGGTGTATGCGACCTGCTCGATGACCTGAGTTTGGCCGATCTGGGCAATCGCCGCGTCGAGCTTCTTCATTGCTCCGGGGTTCTCGCGCCGGGCAATCGACGCCGGATCAACCACCACGGCCAGTTTGGCGGTCACCTGATCGATGAGGAGGTTGCGCGCAGCCTGCGCAAAACGCTTCAGGGCATTGGTGTCCATCAGACGATCACTTTCTTCCCGGCGGCGATCTCTGACATCAGGGTCTTTCGCAGCTCATTCACGTATTGGTCGACGTCCGCCTCTTCGGCCAAATAGGGGCGGGGGTAGGGCACTTTGATCTCCGAGGCATTGATGTAGGCAGGTGGTGTTGGAGCTGTAGGCGGCGCGCCAGCGGAAGATGGGCCGGGGGGCGGCGAGGGCGGAGGGGTCATCTTCGCTATTTCGCCGAGCAGCTGCTGCATCAGGCCGGTGCGCGCACCGTTTGCTCTGTCGCGCAGGATCGGGATCATGGTCACAGCGTCCAGACCATCTTTGTGGATCGCGATACTGCGGCGAATCTGATCCTGCTGGTCGGGGGTGAGGGCAGAAAACTCAGCTGTCTGTGAGACCTTCTGAGCGCACTCATCCACGGCTGCAATCACCGCCTTGCGCTCGTTCAAGATGGCGAGTTCGACCTTGTCCTTGAGAGTGTAAAGCTCAGACTTCAGGGCCTGTATCGCCGTTCCCTTGTAGCATTCGGGATCGGCGAGGGCGGTCCGCAGCTTTTCGCCAGCGGCCGCATCCACATAACCAATGTTGGCTTCCTGTCCCTGAAGGAACTCGCGGACGTCGTCGTAGATCTCGCGCTGGGCTCCCCCCATAAAGCTGCGGATCTTGTCGAGGATATCCTCTTTGGCGTTGAGGAGTGCGTCCTCCTCTTTGACCGGTTCCGTGATGTACCAGACCGCAGGCTTGCCGAGCATGGCACTGATCTGCGCGCGGAATGGCTCAAGCGCGGTCACGAAGGGATACTTGTAGCTATCTGCGAGAACTTGGTTCAGCTCATCAGACAGCTTGCGAAGGCTGTCGGCCCATTCCCCGCCAAGAACGCGAGCCTCTGTCCCATCCGCCGGCAGGCCGAAAAGCTCCTTATAGAGATCCCTTGCCGCGCGGATCTGCGAGGCGGTGAACTCCAGGTGCGGAGTGAAGAGGATATTCCCCAACACGTGGCTGTTGTTGAGGGCACGGGCGAGCTCAACACCTTCCAACAAGGTGCTGTCAGAGCGTGCCTCGCATTTGCCTTTGCCGACTAGGCTCGCGCAAAGACACAGAGCGGCCACCGTGGGCCACCCATAGGGCTTCGATCCGAACCGCTCGGTCAGATATTTGGCGGATACCTTCACCCCGTTGCGAGCCTGCGCTTGGATGTGATTCAGCACATCCTGCTCTGCCTCGATGAGGCCGGTACCTGCTTCGCCGAACAGGTTCGAGTTCGGGCTGGCGGCCTTTGCGATATCCGCCTCAACATAGCCCACGCCTCTCAGCATCGGCAGGTTCACGTATACCTTGTCGACGAGGGTCTGGAACGCCTTCACGATGCGCTCCTGAGGGTCTTCGCCGCCCAGATCGAGCTCATCCCCCCGAACGAACAAGCGCGACGCGGCGATCAGGTTGCGCAGGCGAAGCTCCAGATCCTTCCCGCGGCGAGCGTTCTGTTCGCCCTTCTCGAGGACGATCCGGTCGCGCCCGGGCTGAGGCGCACCGCTGCGCGCCTGACGGACGAACTTGTCGGTCTGCTTGAACAGCGTGAGATCGCGGACGAACCGGACATCCGGCTGCAGCACGATCGCCAGCTCCTCGCGCCCCATGTTTTGCATGCGGACCGCGTCGGGATTGGCTGACGCATCGCTGATAGGAGTGATGATATTGATCGATAGCTCGTATTCGCGACCGAGCAAATGGTCGTCGAGCTTCCGGCTGAAGGGGTACTCGTAGCCAGTGGCCAGATGCTTCATCTTCCGGTGGCGCAGGATCTCGTCGAAGGCGAGAACCTCGAGCGCTTTGGTGATCTCCGTCGGATCGACGTCCAGCGCCTTGATCTCAGCCTCGACGTCCTTCTCCTCATTGGTGAGGAACTCATAGACCTCGCCATTGCGCTGGATGTAAGTCTCGCGCTCGAGACGCGCCAAAGCGTCCTCGATCTTGCGGCGCTGCCCGGCCTGGTCGAGCTCGAACTCCGAGAGCAAAAGGATGCTGATGTTGCGAACAGTGGATTTGAATTCCTTGACATATTTCACAAGGAACAGTGCCTTCAGCACCCGCAGTGCGAAGTCATCATCGAGATTTTTCTCGGCAATCTGGATTGACTGCTGCACCGAGGACTTCAGAGCAGAGCGAATGCCCTCAAACATGAGGTCGAATGTCGCAAGCCCGCCAACGGGGCGCTCAGCGAGAGCCTTCGCCACTTCCTGAAAGACGCCGAGCATCGAGCGCTCGCCCACTGAGCTGTGCTTTCCCTCGAACGCATTGTGCTGGGACAGCGATGTAATCGCCATCTGGAACAGCGTGTACTGGTAAGGCGGGAAGGGGTAGCTCGCGATGAAGTGCTCTCGGTCGCGGTAGTTCTTCAGGCGGATCGATCCGTCGGCAAAATCGAACAGGGTCTTGAGGTTGTTCTCCTCTTTGTCGTGCAGATTGCCGAGCATGATCTGCGCCGCATCGGTCTTCGAGAGCAGGCGCCGCTGGATGACCTCTGCGACATCGGCCGAGTTGAGCGGCATGCGGTTGGCAAAGCGCGCCTGGATCTTCGAAAAGTCGTTTTCTTGCCGCGCCGTCAGGTCACCCACCACATCGGTGATAGCCTGCTGCGCTGTCACAATGATCCACGCCTGTCCCTTGCACTTGGTGTTGAGGCTCTCGGCGATGGTCTGAAGATTGGTCATGAGCTTGACGTTATCGGCGATGTACTGGCCAACTTCGTCGACGAAGAAGTTCAGCCGGAACCCACGCTCCTGCCGATCAATCCAAGCCTTCACGGTGTTCGCAAAGTCCTCGATCGAGACCCGCGTATCCTTTCGGTACTGCGACAGGATGTCTCTGGCGCCGCCTGCATCGCTCCCAGTTGCCCGGGCAAACGCTGCGGCGATGTTGGCCCCCTCGAGCAGGGCCTCCTCTCTTCCGCGCGTCTCCCAAGCCTTCCCAGACAGCTCGAGAAACGCGTCCTTGAACGCCTGAAATTGGCCGCGTTCGTCAAGCTGGCGCTCGAACTGGGCGATGTGAGGCTGCTTGCCATAATAGCCGCACATCTCGTCGAAGACTTTCTGGAACACCGATAGCAAGGCATCGATGTCATTCTTCGAGATAACATCGGCCTTCTGGTCGATGTTGAACAGGATCGACCGGGACGGGATCGACACTGCCTTGCGCAGAGCGCCGGCTAGCATGGGCTGGTCCTTGAGCTTCTCGGCGAAGATGTCGAACGCCTTGACCCCATCGACCTCGCGGTTCTCCAGAAGCAGTGCGAGCATCTTCAGCAAGTGCGATTTGCCTGAGCCGAAGAACCCGGAGATCCAGACGCCGTTCGCGGTCTGATAGTTGTTGTAGGCTTCGAGGAACTGCTCGAGGCGCTGCCCGATTTCTCCGGTGATCACATACTCATCGAGTTCGGTCCGCAGGCTCGCTTCATCGTCAGCCTTGATCACACCATCGATGGCGCGATCGACCGGCTTCTCAAAGATTTCGCGCATCGCAAGGGTCATCGGATCAAACCTCGTAATTTAAAATATCGTAGGCGCGGTAGTATTTGTCGTCATGGAGAACCCCAAACAGATCGAGGGATGCACCTACCGCAAGCGAGTGTGTGTAACTGCCGGGAAAGAACAGAACCGTGGGCTTGTCCTTGGCTGTGCTCTGGAGGTTGTTCAGCACGTTGTGTGATCTGATGTAGGGGTAAACCTCACCGACGCCTGACAAAAAGATGACGTCGTGCGGTGTCGTCCTGATCGCTTCGCCGATCTTTGGAGTAAGATTGGCTTCTGGATCTAGTACGGACTGCAAGAGTTCACGGAGCTCTGCTTTCTCCGTGTCCTGCTCCATCTCAATCACCTGCTGGAGAATGCCTCGCTCTTCGAGGATGCTCAGCGAAAGATCGTAGAGACTGAGATCCAGAACCGTGACACCGGCATGTTTGATCCGGGTTATCAGACCCAAGCGATCTTCAACCATCGAAAGACCCTCTTCCGCAGGGTATGGGCAGATATAGAACGGTACTTCATTTCCCGGCCCCTGCTTGGTGAGGAAGCGCTCGCTGGTGACAACCTTGAACAGGTGCTCGACACGCTCCTTTCGCGATTTCGCCTTCATCACAAAGCACCTCCGCTGAGGCTCAATCCAGGGAACAGGTCGAGATCGCTTGGGCAATTCCTCGCTAACATCGCTTTGAGCTTCGGCGAGACATATGCTGCCAGAATCCGGCTTTCCGAGGTGATCACGTTTGCCTCTCGCATCATTCGGAACAGCACCTGGCGCAGCTTTGCACGGGTGGTAGCGCTGATTCCGTTAAGACCTTCATCCCATTCAGCTTTTGCTTCGAAAAGAACATCGAAAGTCTCGAGGGGAAGGTCCAGCTTGAAAGACAGAAATCGCTCATGGATTACCTCTGCCGCAAACTCGCGCACAAATCGGTAAGCCCGGCATGTCGCGAGCCATAGGAGGGCTTGTTGATCCGGGCGGTCGGCTTCTTCCACCAGGAAACTCAGTTCCTCCTCGTCCAAAGTCGAGATCCGGTTGACGATCTCACGCAGTGTTCGCCGCCGCGACGCCGCCTTCGGCAGGGATGAGACGCCATGCTCTAAGGCTCGGCGTATGGTCTCGTCCCATGCCTCACCCGGATTATGCATGCGGGCAACTTCGATGCTCTCATTGAGAAACAGGCCGCCTGTCACGAAGGACATCTTGTAGGTTGGCGCAGCCGAGCTCATTGGGCGCGGCTCCCGGCAGCGGGCAGAACAGCATCGCTGTTGAGAAGAACAATCTGCTGATCCTGCGGGCGCCTTGCAGATGGGTCTGTATCCAGCCCAAGGCGCTTCAGAGCATAGTAGAGCAGAGCTTTGCGCACCCGGATTTCCGCGCGCCCGCCGCGCATTCCGTAATCGAGCGCGATGACCTTTTTCTGAGCATCCGAGAGATCCGGGTGCGGGCCAATTTCCAAGGTCAGCTCTTCATTCCAGGCGACGTCCTCGTCCGGCCGCGTCGGACTCGCCTTTGCGTTGCGGGTTTCGATAATCCGCGAAAACAGGAAGTCCTTGAAGCTGTTATCGGACAGGCAATAGGCTCTTGCGTGCCAGCGGAAGCCATCGAAGCCAATTGCATGCGGCGCGATCCAGCGCCAGCTAGGCTCCGGCCGCGACATCGACTGATACTTGATCTCGATCGCTTCCGAGCGACGGATCGCTGCAACCACTGAACGCAGTGTTTTCGGATCAACACCGCGCACGGGTGTAGGGGCGCAATCGTAGCTCGGGAACTTGCCGATCCAGGTATCGGATCGGTCAATGATGCCGTCGGCCACTGATCGCAGCTTCGACAGGTAAAGGCTCGCGTCAGGCTCCAGAAAACGTGCCGCGAACCCACTGCTGCGTATATAGGTCCGGCTGCTTTTGTCGTAGGCCATATTAGCGGGGGCCATGGCGATATAGCGATTCAGGTCCGTGGAGGCTTGGTTCACCGAGACGCCGAACGCGTCCATCAGGTCGCCGCGGTTGACGTGCCCTTCCCAGAATAAGCGGAACTCGATGAACTCGAGCCTTCGCTCGACGCCCCATCTGAGCCCGACACCATCAGTTTCCACGAACGCCCCTGCATGACATTGCCCCCCCTAGAAACTGGATGCGACCAGTTTCTAGGCTCACCGGCAGTAACTGATAACCTACGCAGCTTCAACCACAATCCTCAACCCCGCCTGAGGCTGGGGCCAGGTTCCCTGCTAGAGCGCTATGCCCTGAAATTTCCAAGAAGTCCTTGATCGCGCGCTTCGGATTGTTGAAACCCCACCCGAGCGGCCCCTTGCGTTGGGGTGCCATGATGCGAGGAATTCATGACCGAAACGACTAGCGAAATCAAAGAAGCTCTGATCACTCTGACCAGTGACATTGTATCTGCTCATCTGAGCAACAATTCCGTTGCTGTCGACGCGGTCCCTGGGCTCATCACGAGCGTCTATTCTGCTCTCGCCAACTTGGGCGAGGAAGGCGAACCTGAGGAGGCTCGCCCCACACCTGCGGTTTCCATTCGCGCTTCCGTGAAGCCCGATTACCTGGTCTGCCTCGAAGACGGGAAGAAGCTCACCATGCTCAAGCGCTACCTGCGGACCAACTACAACATGAGCCCTGAGGAATATCGAGCCCGATGGAATCTGCCGGCCGACTATCCCATGGTAGCCCCGAATTACGCCGAGAAGCGTCGCGAGCTTGCAAAGAACATTGGGCTTGGCCGCAAGCCTAAGACTTCGGCCAAACCGAGGACCCGCAAAACTGCGCAAAAACCGGAATGAGCGGCCGCTTCTCCCCGTTCGTTCTCAAGGCCCTTGCGGATGTCATAACGGGCGGGTCTTACCAAGAAGCTGGCGAACCCATCGGCGTCTATAGAAGTGGCCCTAAAATCGAAGCCTTCTTTCTTGACTGCGGCTTCGACATGCGGATCGGCAGCTCATCTCGCGTTCCCGCCACGATCGAGTTTCTTCGAGCGCTCGCTGTTCGTCCGGACGCTGATGAATCCCTGAAGCGGATTATCCTGCGGGTCTGCGATCCTCGCGACTATCTCTCGGCCCCAGAAAAGGCGACCGCGGTACGAGATCACATGAATGCCGCGATGGAGGCCGACGGTCTTGCTGTCACGCTGGTGGGAGGAAAGGCGCATATCGTCGAGCGAACCGGCACTGGCCTGATCGTAGAACCCTTCATCAGCAAGATCACCAAGCTCGACTTCGACACTGTACAGATTGAAATTGCCCGCGCACTGCCAAGCCTTGCTACGGATCCCGAGGATGCGGTGACCGCGGCCTGCTCATTGATTGAGGCTGTATGTCGATCCGTTCTGATCGAACTCGGTCTACCGCTGCCGGCCAAGCGCGACATCGATGGCCTCCTACGCGCGGTTCAGGAGCCTTTGGGGCTATCGCCGGGTCGAACTGATTTGCCCACGGAGGTTGAGCAGGACATCCGCCAGATTCTTGGAGGTCTCACGTCGGTGACCAAGGGTATTGGGGCTTTGCGGACCCATGCTGGCGACGCCCATGGCCGTGAGAGGGGCTTTCGTCGTATCGATGCCCGGATCGCTCGGCTCGCTCTCAACTCGGCCAGCTCGGCGGCGCTGTTTCTGATCGAGAGCTGGGAACGAAAGC
>VFQO010001729.1_pt1 | contig 15644 bp, 19 predicted proteins | sample 3512331 | NCBI WGS metagenome assembly VFQO01 (sample SAMN10412371, study PRJNA504923) | tailings metagenome | isolation source: Replicate 3 from Balatoc abandoned mine | place: Philippines: Itogon, Benguet | collected 2017-08-28
CGCGCTTCCGTTCGGGCGAGCTCACCACCGGCTTCATCGCCGAGGAATATCCCGAAGGCTTCCACGGCGCGGCGACCTCGGACGAGGTGAAGCGCATTCTCGCGGCTGTCTGCGCGGGCAACGAGTTCTCGCTCCAGTCGCGCGCGCGGCGGATCACCGGGCAGCTCGATGAACCGCAGCCGGTGACAAGCGAATGGCTGGTGAAGATCGGCGACGAACGTTTCGAAGTGACGCTGGGCGAAGGCCACGCGCTGGTCAACGGCGTGCGGGTCGAAGGCACCTGCAACTGGCTCCCGGGCATGGTGCAGGCCGAAGCGACGGGCAAGATCGGCGACGGGCCGGAGCACCGCCTCGGCCTGATCGTCGAGCGGGTTGGCAACCAGTGGAAGGTCACCACGCACGGCGCAGCGCACACCGCGCTGGCGCTGCCGCTGCGGCTTGCACGGCACGAATCGCTGATGCTCGAAAAGATCCCGCCCGATCTCTCGCGCTTCCTGATTTGCCCGATGCCGGGGATGCTGGTGAAGCTGCACGTTGCCGAGGGCGAGACCGTGCAGCCCGGCCAGCCGCTGGCCACCGTCGAGGCGATGAAGATGGAGAACATCCTGCGCGCCGAAAAGGAAGGCGTGATCGCCAAGATCAACGCGGCCGAGGGCGAGAGCCTCGCCGTCGATGCGGTGATCCTCGAACTCGAATAGGGGCGCGCGCCGCGCGCGCCCCTTTCGCGTCAGAACTCGCTGTTGAAGGTGATTTGCGAGTAGGTCCAACCCTTGGGCAGGCGATCGGTTTCGAACACCCATCGGATCAGCAGATCGCGGTGCTGACAAACATAGCTGGTGGTGACCCGTAGGCTGGATAGGTAGCTCTGCTCAAGCCCCACGCATTGCTCCGGCTTGCCGTAGGTCGTGGTGATGCTGTCGTACTGCGTGACCATCAGATTTATCTGACCGGTCTTCTCGGCCAGGATGCTGTTCTCGCTCAGCGCCGCGCGCAGCGCAGAATCGGCTTTTCCGGCCACGATTTCGGCGATCAGTGCATCGGTTTTCTTGCGGACATCGCCGAAATCGACCGGAGTCGGAGCAGACAATTCCTCAGGGCCGGATTTGGCCGATGCCTGCACTGACAAGCCAAGGAAAAGCGCCGCGATTACAGGGCGGGCGAAAGATGACGAAGCGAGCATTGCGACCTCTCGAACAACAAGGATGCCGTGTCCCGCCTCGGGCAGAACATAGCTTGACGAAGTTGCCCTTTGCCCAAGTGCTGCGTCAACCGGGAATCTTGCTGTTCGGCACGGCAAGGATATTGCCAAACCAGTTGTAATTTTGCGGCAATCTGGCGCTTTCCGGCACGATGTGCATCTTCCTACTATCCTACGCCCCCCAAGGTAGGAGACACTTGCCATGCCGAGTCGCGGTATCCTCCGCGCTCGCCGATTGAATCTCAGTGGGAGGATTTGATCATGGCACATACCGGAACCGGGTTCTTCGACCGGAAGGGCAATTTCTTCAAAACCGCGCGCGAGGCGACGGTGAGCGATATCGCCGGGCTGCTCGGACAGATCGGCGAGGGCGAAAGCCTCGCTCCGGGCATCGCCTATATGCTGATGGAGCGCCGCGCCGATATCGAACGCCTGTTCGCCGAGCATGACGCGATGCTGGCCGAAGAGGCCGCGCAAAAGGCCGCGCGTGAAGCTGAAACCCCCGACAACGTCGCCAAACTGCCGGGCCGTCCGGCGGCCTGAGCGCGCGCTAATCCAGCCTCAGATGGAGGCACTGGTTGAAGTCGGTCAGCACGTAGTCGGCAAACGCCTCGCCATTCACGAACCCGCGCCGCCGGTAGAGCGCCAGCGCCGGTTCGAACGCGGGACCACTCCCCGTCTCGAGGCTCAGCACTGACAGGCCCTGTGCTTGCGCATCAGCAATAATCGTCTCCAGCAAGGCTGCTGCCAGCCCGCGCCGCAGGAAATCGGGATGGGTGCGCATCGACTTCACTTCGCCGCGCGCGGCATCGAGCCGCTTGAGAGCGCCGATCGCGGCGACCTGCCCGTCGATCTCCACCGCCCATACCTTCACCCCGTCTGCCTGCAAGCCGCTGAGATCGAGCGCAAAGCTCAGCCCCGGCGGTGATCCTGCAATCATCGCGCGCTGGTGGAAGGCGACGAGATCCCGAACGCGGGGGTCGGCGAGATCGGCGAGGGCGATGCGCACGCCTATTCGTCCACCATCGCCACCGCGCGGATCCAGCCGGCGCTGGCGCGCTCGATCTTCACGGGAAAGCAGCTCACCATGAAGCCGTGCGGCGGCAGGCTGTCGAGGTTCGCCAGCTTTTCGATCTGGTAATAGGGCCGGATGCGCCCGGCCTTGTGGCCTTCCCAGATGATCGAAGGATCGCGCGTTTCGGCCCAGCGCTTGGCGGTGTGGCTGAACGGCGCGTCCCAACTCCAGGCATCGGTGCCGACCACCTCGACGCCGCGTTCGGTGAGCCACAAGGTCGCCTCCGCGCCGAGGCCCACGCCCTGATCGGTGAAATTGTCGGTGCCATAGACCGCGCCGGACTGCACCAGCACGATATCGAGCGGCTGGAGTGTATGGCCGATCCGCGTCAGCTCGGCCTCAACCTCGGCTGCGCTCAACACATGGCCGTGGGGGAGGTGCGAGAAGTCGAGCTTCACGCCGGGACGGAAGAACCGATCAAGCGGCGCTTCATCGATACTGGGGGCGGGGCTTGCGCCGCTGTCCGTGGTCGAATGGAAGTGCCACGGCGCATCCATGTGGGTGCCGTTGTGGGTGGAAAGCTCTACGAATTCGACCGCCCAGCCTTCGCCATCGGGCAGGTCTTCGCGGGTCAGGCCGGGGAAGAACATCGCGATCTGCTCCCACGTGCTTTCGTGGGTCATGTAGGTGACCTTGGGCCGCATCACCTCGGGATCGGAGATCACGGCGTTGGTGATCGGGATCGAGAGGTCGACGAAGCGGGTCATGCGGCCAGTTCTCCATCAAGAAAGGCGGCGATATCGGTCAGATCGACATCGCGCGCCACGTAAGCCTCGCCAAGGGCGCGCAGCAGCAGGAAGGGCAGGGTGGTGCCTTCGGCCTTCTTGTCATGGCGCATATGATCGACGAGCGCCGCGCCGTTGCAGGTCAGGCCGAGTGCGGCGAGGCTGGCGGGCAGGCCTGCCGCGGCAATCGCTGTCTCGGCGCGATCCGCATCGGCGGCTGAAATCTCGCCCCGGCGTGCCGAATACTTTGCGGCCAGCACCATGCCCATCGCCACCGCCTCGCCGTGCAGCAGGCGGTCGGAAAAGCCGGTCTCGGCTTCCAGCGCATGGCCGAAGGTGTGCCCGAGATTGAGCAGCGCGCGGCGGTCTTCGGTCTCGCGTTCGTCCTCGGCGACAATTCTGGCCTTCATGGCGATGCTGGTGGCGATGGCGTGTTCGAGCGCGGCCGGATCGCGCGCCAGCACCTTTTCGCCGTTCGCTTCGAGCCACGCGAAGAACGCCGCGTCGCCGAGCAGGCCGTATTTCAGCACCTCGGCAAAGCCTGCGCGCATTTCGCGCGGGGGCAGGGTGGCGAGCACCAGCGGGTCGATCAGCACCAGCGAAGGCTGGTGGAACGCGCCGATCAGGTTCTTGCCTGCCCGCGTGTTGATCGCGGTCTTGCCGCCGACCGAGCTGTCGACCTGTGCGAGCAGCGTGGTGGGCAATTGCACGAAACCACAGCCGCGCTTGGTCACCGCGCAGGCAAAGCCGACCAGATCGCCAACCACCCCGCCGCCCAGCGCAAAGACATGGTCCTTGCGGGTCACGCCCTGTGCCAGCAGCCAGTCGGTCAGCTGTTCGAGTACGGACCAGCTCTTGGCATCCTCGCCTGGCTCGACCACGAACCATTCGGCTGCAAACCCGGCTGCGGCGAGGTGCGCGTTGACACGCTCGCCAAAGAGCCGGTGGGTGTTGGCATCGGCGACAAAGGGCACGGCGCGGCGGCCCGCATAGGGTTTGAAGAAAGGCGCGGCCGCCTCGGTCAGGCGGGCCAGCAGGCCTTCCTCGATCACCACGTCATAGGCGCGCCCGGCCAGCGCGACGGGAATTACAGCCATTGGTCAATCGCCTCGAGTATCGCGCGCGCGGTGTCGGCATGGGGGCCATTCACGCTCGTCACGCGGATGGGGGCTTCGGCATAGAAGGGCGCGCGCTCGGCCGCCAGCCGGGTGAGGATTTCCTTGGGGTCGCCGTTCTGGAGGAGGGGCCGCGTGTTGCGCCGCGCGGTGCGTTCGACCAGCGTGTCGACATCGCAATCGATCCACACCGCAATGGCGCGTTCGAGGATCAGTGCGCGGGTCGACGGATCGACAAAGGCCCCGCCGCCGGTGGCGATCACGCCGTGGCGTTCCTCGATCAGGCGGGCGATCACGCGCCGCTCGCCATCGCGGAAATGCGCCTCGCCAAAGGTCGCGAAGATTTCTGGGATTGAACGCTGGGCGGCCTCGACGATGGCTTCATCGGCATCGACGAAATCGCGCCGCAGCATCCCCGCCAGCTTGCGCCCGACGGTCGACTTGCCCACGCCCATCAGCCCCACCAGCACCACGGGCTGCGTGATACGCGCGGCGATCGCGGCAGGATCGTGTTCGGGCAGAGGCGTTGTGGCGGACATTGCCGCATGGCCTATAGATGGGCTAGGGCACGCGCAATATGGCAAACCCTTCGCGTCCGCTTCCTCCGCTTGAGGCCTCGTCCGGTGCCCGCTCCGCGCTCCCGCTGCGTCGGCGCTGGCTGATCGCGGGCGCGGTGCTGGTGGTGCTGCTTGTACTCGCGTGGTTCGAGGGCGGTGAGCGCGATCTGCGCCCCATCGAAGAGCCGGTGGCGCTGCCGGGAGCGGTTCGATGAACGCGCCACGCGGACGGAGCCGCTGGGCGGCGGCGAGCGTGCTGGCGCTGGGGCTGGCAGGTGCGTTGGGCGGAGCGGGCCTCGCCGGGTTCGCCGCCGCGCAGCAGAAGCCCGAATCGATCCTGCCGCCGGGGTTCGATGATCCCGCCCCGCCACCGCGCCCTGCACCCGCGCCGTCATCTGCGCCCGCGCGCCCCGCATCGCCAGGGGGCGCCGCGCCTGTGCCGGGGCTGCCCGCACCATCGCTCGATCCGGCGGCTGCACCAGCGGCGCTGCCATCGCTCACCCGCGATGAACTCGCACGCCTGCCGAGCCTCGAAGAGCTCGAGAGCATGTCGACCGAGGAGCTCGACGCGCTGCTCGGCCTCAAGCCCAAGTCGGATATTCCTGCGGGCGCGCAGCGCGCGCTGACCCGCGTCGGGGTGCTGGCGGCAGACGAGGGCGGGTTGCCGCCCGTCGGTCTGCTCGCTCAGCCCGCATCGCTGGTGCGCGCGACGCTCGCGGGGACCAAGGGCCCGCTGGTGTCGCGCTGGGGCCATATCCTGCTGCGCCGCGCGCTGGCGAGCCGCCTTGCCGCGCCGCTCGGCATGGACCCGATCGAATTCACCGCGCTGCGCGCCCGCGTGCTCAACCGCATGGGCGAATATGCGCTGGCCCGCGCTCTTGTGCAGGATGTCGACAGCGCCAAGTGGTCGCCAGGCCTGACCGGCGAGGCGCTGACTGCCTACCTCGCAACCGGCGATGTCACCGGCGCGTGCCCGGTGGTGCGCTTGCAGGGTTCGTCGCGCGAGGACGGGCAGTGGCAGCTGCTCCAGGCGATCTGCAATGCCTATGCGGGCGAGAGCGCGCTGGCAGCCTCGCAGCTCGACCGGGCGCTTTATCGCGGGATCGCGCCGCGCATCGATGTGTTGCTGGCGCGCCGGTTCGCCGGGGCGGCAGGACGCGGACAGCGCGCAGTCGAAATCGAATGGGACGGGGTCGATGATCTCAACCCGTGGCGGTTTGCGCTGGCCACGTCGCTGGGCGAGCCGGTGCCCGACAATATCCTCGATGGCGCTCTGACCGCGCGAGGCGGAGCCTATTATGCCCGCTCGGCCTCACTGCTGCCGATGCTGCCCGCCACGCAGCGGGTGCGCTTTGCCGGGCGCGCCGCGCGCGAGGGCATTCTGTCCGCCGATGCGATGGTCGATCTGTACAGCGAGGCCTATGCCGACCCGGCGGCGACCGGCGAGGTGACCGATCACGCACGCGCGCTGCGCGATGCCTATATTGCCGAAGACCCCGCCGCCCGCATCGCCGCGATGCAGACGCTGTGGGCTGCGGGCGGATCGCTGGGCGGAGGCGATGGCTATGGCGCGCGAGTGCTGACCGCCTATGCCGCCGCGCGCATTCCCGCCGATCCGGCCCATGCTGACCGCGCGGGCGATCTCATTACGGCGATGCTCGCCGCCGGGCTCGACCGCGATGCGCTCGCCTGGCGCAACGTGATCGAGGACGGATCGCTCGCCTGGGCGCTGATCGTGCTCAGCGCGCCGCGCAGCAATGGTGTGGCGACCGGTGCGGTCGAAACCTTCATCGACGACGATACCAGCGCCGGATCGCGCAAATCGGCGTTCCTTGTCGCAGGGCTGGCGGGGCTCGGGCGGCTCGATGCCGATGATGCCAGCGCCTTTGCCGATGATCTCGGCATCGATCTCGCACGCCAGACCCGCTGGAGCCGTGCCATTTCGCGCGCGGCCGAGCTTGGTAATCCGACCCTCGTGGCGCTGCTCGCAGGGCTCGGGATGCAGGGCGCGAGCTGGGAGCAGATGACCCCGCGCCATCTCTATCACATCGTGTCGGCATTGAACCGCGCGGGGCTTTCAGCCGAAGCCCGGATGATCGCCGCCGAGGCGGTGGCGCGCGGGTAATGTCCGCCAGCACCGAGGCGTTCCTCGCAATGCTGGCAGCAGAACGCGGCGCGGCGCGCAACACGCTCGCCGCCTACCGCCGCGATCTTGCGCAGGCCGAGGAAGCGATCGGCGATCTCGCCAATGTCGACCGCGATGCAGTCGCCAGCCTCGCGGGGGAATGGGCCAGCCTCGCGCCCGCCAGTGTCGCGCGCAAGGCTTCGGTGCTGCGGCAGTTCTTCGGCTTTGCGATCGACGATGGCTGGCGGCGCGATGATCCCTCCGGCGCGCTGCCGACCTTACGCACCCGCCGCCCGCTGCCCAAGGTGCTGGGCCATGACCAGATCGCCGCGCTCTTCGCCCGCGCCGAGGAGGAGGCGGCAGGCGATGATCCGCGCGCAGTGCGCCTGCTGGCCCTGATCGAACTGCTCTACGGATCGGGCCTGCGCGCGAGCGAGCTGGTCGAATTGCCGCTGGTGGCGGTGCCGCGCGATGCGCCGTTCCTGACCATTACCGGCAAGGGCGGGACGACCCGGCTGGTGCCGGTGGGTGCGCGCGCGCTGGCGGCTCTGGCGCGCTGGCTGGCGCTGCGGCCTGCCTTGCCGGCTTCGCGCTATCTGTTCCCTTCGGGCACCAAGGGTACGGGGGGGCAGCATCTCACCCGCGTCCGGCTTTTCCAGCTGCTCAAGGCCTTGGCGGGACGGGCGGGAATCGACCCGTCGCAGATCAGCCCACACGTGCTGCGCCATGCCTTTGCCACTCACCTGCTCGAAGGCGGGGCGGACCTGCGCGTGCTGCAAACGCTGCTCGGCCACGCCGATATCGCCACCACCCAGATCTACACCCATGTGGATAGCGCGCGGCTGGTTGCCCTCGTCAATTCCTGCCACCCGCTTGCCACGCGGGCCACATCGGACTAGCGCGGAGCCATGATTTCCTACCTCGATTTCGAGAAGCCGGTTGCCCAGCTTGAAGAACGCATCGCGCAATTGCGCAGCGTGAACGCACTGCATGATGTCGATGTCCAGAGCGAGATCGGCCGGCTTGAAGCCAAGAGCGGCGAACTGCTCGCCAGCACCTATGCCTCGCTGACCCCTTGGCAGAAGACGCAGGTCGCGCGGCATCCGCAGCGGCCCCACTTCCGCGATTTTCTCGCCCATGCTTTCAGCGACTTCGTGCCGCTGGGCGGGGACCGGCTCTATGCCGATGACCTCGCGATCATGGGTGGCTTTGCGCGGCTTGGCGGACGGCGGGTGATGCTGATCGGCCATGAAAAGGGCCATGATACGCAAAGCCGCATCCGGCACAATTTCGGCATGGGCAAGCCCGAAGGTTATCGCAAGGCGATCCGCCTGATGGAACTGGCGGGCCGATTCGGTCTGCCGGTGGTGACGCTGGTGGATACCTCGGGCGCGTTTCCGGGGATCGAGGCGGAAGAACGCGGGCAGGCCGAAGCCATCGCCCGTTCGACCGAAGCCTGTCTAGCCCTGCCGGTGCCGATGGTCGCGGTGATCGTGGGCGAGGGCGGATCGGGCGGCGCGGTGGCGCTCGCCTCGGCCAACCGGGTGCTGATGATGGAACACGCGGTCTATTCGGTGATCTCGCCCGAAGGTTGCGCCTCGATTCTGTGGCGCACGTCGGAGAAGGCGGCCGACGCTGCGCAGGCGATGAAGATCACCGCGCAGCACCTGAAGCGCGACAATGTGATCGACCGGATCGTCAAGGAACCGCTCGGCGGGGCGCATCGCGATCCGAAAGGCGCGGCGCAGATGCTTGGGCAGGCGCTGGCCGAGGAGCTCGATTTGCTGGCGGGCCAAAGCGGGGCGGCACTGATCGCCGCACGCGAGCAACGCTTCCTCGCCATCGGCGGTTAATCTTTCATTTGCCAAGGCTTTGCCGCAGTCGGCTTTCCCGATAGTGTGGGAAGCGAAACGATTGCGGGAGAAAGCCATGTCACAGATGTTTCGCAAGGTTCTGGCGTTCGGGGTTGCTCCGGTGGCGCTGGCCGGATGCGTTGGCGTTGCGGGCGCGCAGATCCCGGCTGCGTCCGAACCGATCACTCCCAAGGAAGCACAGATGGGGGCGCAGTATCACCCCCAGTTCCTGCAGGAATTCGGCGGCGCGATGACCGGCGCCCAGGCCACCTATGTCGAACAGGTGGGCAAGAATATCGCGGTGCAATCGGGCCTCGGCAATGCGCGCGAGACGTTTACGGTGAGCCTGCTCAATTCGCCGGTGCACAACGCCTTCGCGGTGCCGGGCGGCTATATCTACACCACGCGCCAGCTGGTCACGCTGATGAACAACGAGGCGGAGCTGGCCGCGGTGCTGGGCCACGAAGTCGGCCATGTCGCCGCGCGCCATTCGCAGCGGCGGCAGAAAGCGGCGCAGCGCAATTCGATTCTCGGCGTGCTGGGCGCGATCGGTTCTTCATTGCTGCTCGGCAATTCGGGGCTCGGGGACACGATCTCCAAGGGGTTCCTGCAAGGCTCGCAGCTGCTGACGCTGCGCTTTTCGCGCAAGCAGGAGCTTCAAGCAGATGATCTCGGCATCCAGTATCTCGGCAAGGCGGGGTATGACCGCCGGGCGATGAGCACCGTGCTGGCGAGCCTCGCGGCGCAGAACGCGCTCGAGGCACGGCTGGCAGGGCGCAATGCGAGCGTGCCCGAATGGGCCTCGACTCACCCCGATCCCGCAAGCCGGGTGCAAAGTGCGCTGACCAAGGCGAGTGCTGCGGGCAGCGGCGGGGTGACCAACCGCGACACCTTCCTCGCCCGGATCGACGGGCTGCGTTACGGCGATGATCCGGCGCAGGGCATGATCGAAGGCAGCAGCTTCATTCACCCCGAGCTGCTGCTCGCCTTTACCGCGCCGCAGGGCTTCTACATGGTCAACGGCACCCGCGCGGTGAGCATCCAGGGGCAGGGCGGGCAGGCGCAGATGACGCTTGCGGCCTATAGTGGCGATCTCGAAGCCTATGTGCGCCAGCAGTTCACCGCGCTGGGCGGGGAGAAGAGCACGCTCGCGCCGCAGCAGATCCAGCGCACCACGGTGAACGGTCTGCCTGCCGTTTATGGCACGGCGCGGGTCAACAATGGCGGATCGCAGGTCGATCTGGTGGTGTTCGCCTATGAATTCGCGCGCGACCGCGCCTATCACTTCGCGGCGATCACCCCGGCGGGGCAATCAGCGGTGTTCAATCCGATGTTCCAGTCGATGCGGCGCATCACCCAGACCGAGGCCAGCGCAGTGGTGCCCAAGCGGCTTCAGGTGGTGACGGTGGCGCGCGGGGACACGGTAGCCTCGCTGGCGCAGCGCATGGCCTATCCGAGCGCGCAGGAGGAACGCTTCCGCGTCCTCAACGGCCTGCTCAGCACTGATACGCTGACAGCGGGCCAGAAGGTCAAGATCGTGGTGCGCGGGCGTTAAACCCCGATCGTTCGGCGCGTCTGCGCCAGGCACAAAAAAACGGCGGGGATTTCTCCCCGCCGCCTTTTTTTGTTCGTGCTGAACTTAAGCAGCCGCGTTGGCGGTGTTGAGTTCGGTCGAAACGGTGGTGAAGGTGCCTTCGAGGCTGTTGCCCAGCGCGGTCATCGCGGTGATGGCAGCAACGGCGATCAGAGCAGCGATCAGGCCGTATTCGATGGCGGTGGCGCCCTGTTCGTCGCGGACGAGGTTCTTGAAGAAGGTCATGGTAGTCTCCTGGTTTGGTCTTCGGTACCCTTGCCAACCGCCCCCTTGGCGATCTGACAAATTCAATTTATCCGGCAGTTATTGAGAATGTCTTAATTGGAAGATTTTCCGATTTAACTGCCGGTTACGCTGTTCACCTGAGTGCTGACGTTGTTCCACATGCCGATCGCCGAGCCGGCAAAGCCGTTCAGAGCGGCGATCATTGCGATCACAATCAGGCTGACAATCAGGCCGTATTCGATCGCTGTCGCACCAGTGGTGTCGTCAGCAATGTCGCGCAGAAATGTGTTCAACATCGCAAAACCACCTATCGATTGCGTCCTGATGAAGAGAGAATCGCTGAGGCGGGTTAAGAAAAGGTTGAGGAGCGCGTCGCAGTTGGAAAAAAAGCCGACATGACAAGGCGCGCGATGATCGTGGTGGCGGGCGCGCTAAGGCGTGCCGACGGGCTCTGGCTCATGCACCGCCGGCCTGACGACAAGCACCATGGCGGCCTGTGGGAGTTCCCGGGCGGCAAGGTGGAGGATGGTGAAATACCCCAAGAATCTCTGATTCGGGAGCTGTACGAGGAGCTTGGGATCATCTGCCGGACGGATGATTGCACCCCTGTTGCTTTCGCTGAAAGCGGCGCTGCGGGGGCCGCGGGAGCGATTGTCATCCTGCTTTACAACGTGAGCGCGTGGGAAGGCGAGCCGCAGGCGCTCGAGGGCGGTGCGGTCGACTGGTTTACCCTTGATGAGATGCGTGCCTTGCCCAAGCCGCCGCTCGATGTGGAGCTGGCCGCGCGGCTGCTCCAAAATTGCTGACCGGCTTCAAACAGGCCTTGCCAAGCCGATACGACCCTCCTAAAGGCCGCCCCCTAGCGCGCACCCGTAGCTCAGCTGGATAGAGCACCAGACTACGAATCTGGGGGTCAGAGGTTCGAATCCTTTCGGGTGCGCCAACAACGCCCGCTCCTCGTAAGAGGGGCGGGCGTTGTTGGTTCTGGCCCTCGAATCAGTCTGCCACCGAACCCTCAAGCGCGTGCATATCCTCGTCCGAGAGGCCGAAGTGGTGGCCCGCTTCGTGAATCACCACGTGGCGCACCAGGGCCGCAAAGCTGACCCCGGTCTCTTCCATCTCTTCGAGCAATGGCTGGCGGAACAGGGTAATCACCGGCGGCATCACCTCGTAATCCCATTGCGAACGATCGGGCAGGGCGACGCCTTCATAAAGCCCGGTCAGATCCCAGCGATCTTCCAGCCCGACCGAAGCGAGCTGCTCGGCACTGGCGAATTCTTCTACCCGCACAACCACATCGGCCAGCTGATCGCGGAACGCCCGCGGCAATCGGTCAAGCACGGCCCGCGCGGCGGCATGGAAATCGGCGATACTGGGCTCGGACACCAAGCGTTCCTTTTTGCAGTCTGGGGGGTGAATTGCGCGCAATTCTTCCTACATTGTCAGGTGGTGACGCCACAGACCGCGCGCAATGTGTTTGTGTCTCTGGAACGCCTCACGCGTCAGCGGGTTGACGTATCGCGGGATCGACAGGCGAGGGGGGCTCCGACAGAGCCGATGAGTGAAGAAAGACGACAGCCGATGAACTACATCTCTGCCCATGATCACGATCATGACTTCGATCCCGAGAACCCGCTCGGCAAGCCCGAGGTGCCGCAGCACGTGCAGGATGCGATCCGCACGCTGATCGAATGGTCGGGCGATGATCCGTCGCGCGAAGGGCTGCTTGATACCCCCAAGCGGGTCGGCCGCGCGTGGCTCGAATATTGCGAGGGCTACAAGGAAGACCCGGCGGTCCATCTCACCCGGCAGTTCACCGAAGTGGGCGGTTATGACGAGATCGTGCTGCTGAAGGACATTCCCTTCCAGTCGCACTGCGAACACCACATGGCGCCGATCATCGGTAAGGCCGCGATCGCCTATCTGCCGAAGAACAAGGTGGTCGGCATCTCCAAGCTCGCCCGCGTGCTGCACGGCTACGCCCACCGCTTGCAGATCCAGGAGCGCCTGACGGCCGAAGTCGCGCAGTGCATCTGGGATAATCTCGAACCCCATGGCGTGGCCGTAGTGATCGAAGCCCAGCACGGTTGCATGACCGGGCGCGGTGTGAAGACTCACGGCGTCGAGATGGTAACCAGCCGAATTCTCGGGTGTTTCCTTGAAGATCATCGCAGCCGCAAGGAAGTGATGAGCCTGATGGGCTACTAATCTTCAAATAGCGTAAGCTAAGCAGATAGATAATGGTCACGGGCGCGTGCGAAAAATGCAACATGCGCCTGTTCCGTTGCGTCCCGCGCGCTGTTAATCTTCTGCCATTCACGGCCAAAAGGCCGGAATAACGCAGGAGAAAACACAATGAAGATGGTTGTCCTGATGGGCATGGCGCTTGGCGCCTGCCTCGCAAGCCCCGCACTCGCACTGGAACACGAAGTCGTGATTGATCACGATGCAGGGCCGATTGCTGCTGATTATCGTGGATCGGTTTCCGTCGAGACCCGGCAGGTCGGCGCGGCCGGTGCGGCTGGTCGTCCCAGCACGCTGCGGTGCGAATGGACCGCTTCGCTCAATGTCGAGCGGGTGGCCAAGGTCGGCGAAAGCCTGCGCTCGCAGCGCTCGATGAGCCGCGATGGCGTGGCCAAGGGCTCCAAGCCCGGCTGGTGCGAAACCAGCACCAAGGCGATCGACAAGCTGGTCGATGCGCGCAAGGATACCTTCCGCACCGCGATGATGGCGCTGGTCGAACAGGATCGCAGCGTGATTGTCGCCGAGGCGGATAGCGCGCGCAGCGGCAACCGCGAAGGCTGATCATCCGGCCATGGCCACACGAAAAACGGGGCGCCCCTGTTACAAGGGGTGCCCCGTTTTCGCGTTTGCGATCAGCGGCAAAGCGGCATAGCTTCCGGTATCTGTTTTTATCGCCCTTACCGAAGGAGAATGCCGATGCCGCGTCTGTCCGCTCCGCGCCTGTTGCTTGCCGCCGCCACCGCCGCATTGCTGTGCGGCGTGTCCTTTGGTGGCGCAGACCATGCGGCCGCATCGGCTCCCGCTGCTGCCGGCCGGTCGCAGGCCACGATCACCGCGCGGCAGGATGGCTTCAAGGCCATTGGCGGTGCCTTCAAGGCGGTGCGCGGCGAGCTAGAAAAGGATAGCCCCGATTTTGCGCTGATCGCGGCCAAGGCTGGCGATATCAACAAGCGCGCGCGCAAGATCACCGGCCTGTTCCCTGCGGGCACCAGCAATGCCGACGGGTTCAAGACGGCTGCGCTGCCAGCGATCTGGAGCAAACCCGCCGGGTTCAAGGCGGCGGCCAAGCGCCTCGTCGACGAAAGCGCCAAGCTGGCGAGCCTTGCCGGCAAGCGCGACAAGCAGGCGGTTGCCGCGCAGGCGATGAAGATGGGCGGGGCCTGCAAGGGCTGCCACGACCAGTTCCGCGCCGAGACGAACTGAATGACGCAAGACTCCTCGCCGCCGCGAGCGGCGCTTCCTTCTGACGTACGCGTGTGGGACCCGCTGCTGCGGCTGGTCCACTGGAGTTTCCCGCTGCTGATCCCGGCGCTGTGGTGGACCGCGGAGAATGACAAGTGGGCGCTCCACAAGCGGCTTGGCCTCGTACTGCTGGGCCTCCTGGTGTTTCGCGTGCTCTGGGGTTTCCTCGGGCCGGAAACCGCGCGCTTCAGCCAGTTCGTGAAGGGCCCGCGCGCGGTGCTCGCCTACTTGCGCGATGGTGCGGGGGCCAAGGTGATCGGGCACTCGCCGCTGGGCGGGTGGAGCACGCTGGTGCTGCTGGGCGCGATGCTGGCGCAGGTCAGCCTCGGGCTGTTTGCGGGTGATCCCTTCGACGGCACAACCGGCCCGCTCAATGCGCTGGTCGGGGTCAGTCTGGCCGACGCCATTACCGAACTGCACGAAACATTCTTCTGGGTGATCGCCGGGCTGGCGGGGCTGCATCTTGCCGCGATCTGTTTCTACGCCGCGAAGGGCGATGATCTTTTGAGCCCGATGGTGGGCGGCAACATTCCACCGCGCGCCGGAGCGGTCGGGATCGGGCCGATGCCGTGGGGAAGTGGGCTGATCGCCTGCGCTCTTGCTGCCGCGCTCGCGCTATGGGTGGCTTACGGTGCGCCGCCGCTGACGTAATAGAAAAGGGGCGCACCCCGCAGCCGGGATGCGCCCCTCTGATTGGCAACCGCCTGAAGTTATCAGAGTTGGCCGAGCATGTGGTCGGCGCTCGAGACCTTGAAGTCGCCCGGCTCCTCGACATTGAGCTGTTCGACGACGCCGTCGTTGATCACCATCGAGAAGCGCTGGCCGCGCGTGCCCATGCCGAAGCCCGAGCCGTCCATGGTGAGGCCGATCGCCTTGACGAAATCGGCATTGCCATCGGCCAGCATGGTGATGTCGTCGCTGCCGGCGGCCTTGTTCCAGGCGCCCATCACGAAGGCGTCGTTGACGGCGGTGCCGACGATCTCGTCGACGCCCTTGGCCTTGAGATCGGCGGCCTTTTCGACGAAGCCGGGCAGGTGCTTGGCCGAGCAGGTCGGGGTAAAGGCGCCCGGGACCGAGAACAGCGCGACGCGCTTGCCGGCGAAGTATTCGGTCGAGGTGATCGCCTGCGGCCCTTCGGCGGTGGCCTTGACCAGGGTGACTTCGGGGATCTTGTCGCCAACGGAAATCGTCATGTTCGTGTCCTTTGCGGGTGGGAAAGCGAGGAGCTTCTATAGCGCTGCTGGCGGGGCGGGCAACAAATAGACATATAAAGATAAGTTTATATTTGCCTCTGGCGACACACGCCGCTACGGGCGTATTTCATCAATTAGCCCCCGCCACGCGCGCTCTCGCGCAGGAGAAAAGACACAATGGCCACTCTCGCTGCCACCCCGACCCACGAATATGTCATCAAGGACATCGCTCTCGCCCGCTTCGGCCGCGACGAGATCCAGATCGCCGAAACCGAAATGCCCCGGCTCATGGCCCTGCGCGCCGAGTATGGCGCGGCGCAACCGCTCAAGGGCGCGCGGATCACCGGTTCGCTCCACATGACCATCCAGACCGCCGTGCTGATCGAAACGCTCGTCGCACTGGGCGCCGAAGTGCGTTGGGCGACCTGCAACATCTTCTCGACCCAAGATCACGCCGCCGCCGCAATTGCCGAGCGTGGTATTCCGGTGTTCGCGATC
>VFQO010001730.1_pt1 | contig 15641 bp, 10 predicted proteins | sample 3512331 | NCBI WGS metagenome assembly VFQO01 (sample SAMN10412371, study PRJNA504923) | tailings metagenome | isolation source: Replicate 3 from Balatoc abandoned mine | place: Philippines: Itogon, Benguet | collected 2017-08-28
CTGCGCCACTCGAAAGGGAATGGCAACTGGACTTAATGCAGCTTTCGTTCGCGGGTGGCACGAAGTCTCGATGAAAGAAATTGGATTCAATAAATCCCGACTAGAAGCACAAAAGTCCCTCCTTCGGTGGTTCCCATATGCCAATGGAGGTGAATACAGAAAGTGGTATGGGAACTTTGATGATGTTGTCAACTGGGAAAATGACGGGCATCGACTACAGACTGAGGAGCATGAGAGTGGGCGAATTCGTGCTGTCAACTTAAATTTGGACTTCATCTTTAAGCCAGGCCTTTCCTGGACTTCAATTACCAGCGGTGCTTTTTCGATAAGGAAGCTCCCCAAGGGATTCCTGTTTAGCTCAGCGTCGAATGCCATGTTCTGCGATGGCAACTCAAGCCTATATGCAGGACTTCTAAATTCAAAGGCGCATGTCATTCTGGGAAAGGCGATAAATCCGACCTTGAATGCCAACCCCGGAGATATTGGAAAAATCCCTCTGACCGACAAAACAATTGATGTCTCCAAGACCGTCGAATCAATAACAGCTTATTCACAGCGAGATTGGGACTCCTATGAAGTCTCTTGGGACTTCTCTTGCCTCCCTCTGCTGCAAGCCGACTATCGCCAGCCTACGCTCAAGGCCAGCTACCAGAAGCTCCGCACCCACTGGTGCGAGATGACGCTGGAAATGCAGCGCCTGGAGGAAGAGAACAACCGCATCTTCATCGACGCCTATGGCCTGCAGGATGAGCTGACGCCCGAGGTACCCCTGAACGAGATCACGCTCACCTGCAACCCGCATTACCGCTACGGCGGCGACAAGAGCGAAGAAGAGCTGGAAGCCCTGCTGCTGGCCGACACCATGCGTGAGCTGGTGAGCTATGCCGTGGGCTGCATGCTGGGTCGCTACAGCCTGGACAAGCCGGGGCTGATCCTGGCCAACCAGGGTGAGACGCTGGCCGACTATCTGGCCCAGGTGCCGCAGCCCAGCTTCCCGGCCGATGACGACAACGTGGTCCCGTTGCTGGACGGCGATTGGTTTGCCGACGACATCACGCTGCGCTTCCGCCAGTTCCTGCGCGTGGCGTTCGGCGAAGAGCACTACGACGAGAACCTGGCTTTCATTGAGCAGGCGCTGAACGTGAAGGGCAAGCGTAACTACAGCCTGCGCGACTATTTCCTGAGCGAGTTCTATTCTGACCATGTGAAGCGCTACAAGAAGCGGCCCATCTACTGGCTGTTCAGCAGCCCCAAGGGCAGCTTCAACGCACTGATCTACATGCACCGCTACCGCCCGGACACGGTCAGCGTGGTGCTGAAGTACCTGCGCGACTACCGCGAGAAGCTCGGCACCGAGAAGGAGCGCCAAGCGTCGGTGAGCATCAACCCGGCCAGCAGCCAAGGCGACAGGACCAAGGCGCTGAAGGAAGTGGATCGACTGGGCAAGGTACTTACTGAGCTGGAGGACTACGAACGTGACGTGTTGTACCCGCTGGCCACCGAGCAAAAGCAGATCGACCTGGACGATGGTGTGAAGGTGAACTACCTGAAGTTCGGCGCTGCGCTGAAGAAAATCACCGGGCTGGAAGCCAAGGACGAGGATTGAGCCCTGATGAGTAACGCCAAGATCCAGCAGGCACTGAGTAACCTGTTCGAGAAGCAACGCATCGTCTTCTGGTACGACACGCGCCGCGAATTTCGCGCCGATTTCGATTCACTGGCGCTGCCCAGTGTCGAAAAAATCGAGCTCGTCAACAACGAATTTGGTGTGAAGTACCGCGTTCTGCGTGAGCAGCCGGAGCAGAAGTTCTTGCTGTTCAAGGACGGCCCTGAACCCGCGCACTTGGAAAACTGGTTGCTCGACGTTCAACTGGCCAGCGGTAGTACTTTCCGAACCGACCAGGTGGCGCTGTGGCTGGCCGAGTTGGAGCTGGGGCCAGATGCTTACCCCTTGCTGGAGGCGCATGTAGCCTTTTTTGAAGCTGCCAAGCGGCGAGAAAAGCTGAAGGAATGGCTGGAGCCAGGCGACAGCCAGCAGGCGCTGCGGCAAAAAATGCTGGCGGTGTGCGTTGGCTGTGAGCCGCGCGTTGACGTCATGCTCGAAACCTTGTTGGCAGAGGCCGCAGCGGGCACTGACACGCGCTACAAGTTGGTTGAGCGCAGTGGCTTGAGCGCCCATTTCTGGGAGTTGATCAAGCGCCACTACGGTTACAGCAACGATCAACCGGGGCTGCAGGACTTTGTGATCGAGCTGTTCAAAACCTGCTTCCTGACCGAAGTGGACGCTGAGTTCAAACCGCAGCTGTCCTCAGAGATCAAGGTGTTCATCAGTCGATGGAAGGACAGTCGCTCCCACGCAGAGGCCTTTGAAAGGCATTCCGCCGAGTGCGCTGCCATCTTGCAGATCGAAGACAAGTTGCAGGGGCTGGACTACCGCAAGTTGATGACGGTGGACGAGTTTGAGGCCATCGACCGCAAGATCCTGAGCGAGCTGGTGCGGGAGGTCATGGCTCGCACGGTGTCCGCGCAAGACCTGGAGCTGTGGGTGCGTCAACGCCGACGTGGTCATTGGTTTGAGCGTTACCAGGACGTGTACCTGGCCATTGAGCACGGTGCACAGTTCATTCAACAGCTTGAGCTGACGCAACTGGAGATGGACTCCTTGGCCGACGGGGTGCACAAATACACCCAGACGTGGTTCCGGCTGGATCAGCACTATCGCAAGTTCATTCACCATGCACGGGAGTCCGGCCAGGCTTCGTTGCTCCTGGGCTTGAATCATTTGGTGGAAAACCTCTACACCAACAACTTCCTGTCACGCTTGAACGAGCGTTGGCAGCAGTTCGTTGATGCCTGCCAAAGTTGGGAGGCACCGCCTGTTGTCAGTCAGCGAGACTTTTTCTCTCGCTATGTGCAGCCGTATCTGGAGCGCAAGAGCAAGGTCTGTGTGTTGATTTCCGATGCCTTCCGCTACGAGGTGGGCGAAGAATTGCAGAGCCTGATTCGCCGTGAGGACCGTTTTGATGCCGAACTGGTGCCAGCGTTGGCCAGTCTGCCCAGCTACACCCAGTTGGGCATGGCGTCTTTGCTGCCCCACCATACCCTGCAACTGGCTGATGACGGCAGCGGTGAAGCCTTGGTCGATGGCAGCAGCGCGACAGGCTCCAGTAACCGTTCTCGCATCCTGGCGAAGGCGGTGGCCGCTTCGACCGTGGTGCTGGCCAAGGATGTGCTGGCCATGGGCAAGGACGAATCGCGGGCGCTGGTACGCGACCACGACGTGGTTTACGTCTATCACAACCTGATCGACAAAACGGGCGATACACGGGACACCGAAGAAAGGGTGTTTGGTGCTGCCGAGGAAACCCTGGAAGAGCTGCTGCGTTTGATCAAGAAGTTGGCGAATGCCAATGCCAGCAACCTGCTGGTGACCGCCGACCATGGTTTCATTTACCAGAACCACCCGCTGCAGGACAGCGACTTCGTGAGCAGTGAACCCGATGGCGCTGAAATTCTCTACAGAGACCGGCGTTTTGTTCTCGGACGTGGCTTGAGGGAGAGCTCCAGCTTTAAGGCATTTGCACCAGAGCAGTTGGGCTTGGCGGGAACACTGCAAGTGCAGATCCCGAAATCCATCAACAGGGTTCGTCTGAAGGGTTCTGGCAACCGATTCGTGCATGGCGGGGCCACCCTGCAGGAGGTGGTGATACCTGTGATCACCGTGAACAAAAAGCGCCAGAGCGATGTAGGCAAGGTTGAAGTCGAGCTGATTGGTGGAGGAGGCAAGACCATTACCACCGGACAACTCGCTGTGGTGCTGTACCAAACTGAGGCGGTGACGGAGAAGCGTCACCCCCGAAAGCTGCGCGCTGGCTTGTATTCACTGGCCGGCGAGGCGATTTCGGATACGCATGAACTGACCTTTGACCATGCGTCAGACAACCCGCGTGACCGTGAAGTGGCTGTGCGCCTTATCCTGAGTCGAAACGCGGAAGCTTGCAACAACCAGCAGGTGGAGCTGCGGCTGGACGAGCCTGTGGACGGCACGTCGCATTACACACGGTACCTGGCCATGCGCTACACCATACGCCGGTCGTTCACCAGTGAATTTGATTTTTAAAAGATAAGCCGAGGCAGTATTGATGAGCCAGTTGGACGACAAGATCAATCAGCACTTTGCCGGTTTGGTGGTTCGCAAGGACCTGGTCAAAACCGTGAAGGGCAACGCGATTGTGCCCACCTACGTGCTGGAGTACCTGCTGGGGCAGTATTGCGCCACAAACGACGAAGCCACCATACAGGCGGGCATCGACACCGTGCGTGAGATCCTGCGCAAGCACTACGTGCACCGCAACGAGGCTGGCTTGGTGCGCTCCACGATCAAGGAAAAAGGGCGGCACAAAGTCATTGACCGCATCAGCGTGGCGCTGAACGACAAGTCAGATGCATACGAGGCTGAGTTTGCCAACTTGGGCATAAAGAAGGTGGTGATCGACTCGGCCACGGTGAAGGCGCACCCGAAACTGTTGGTGGGAGGCGTTTGGTGCATCGCCGATCTGGAGTACATGTTCACCGAGGACAAGAATGCCTCGCCGTGGATACTCGCTTCGATCAAGCCGATCCAGCTGTCACACTTTGACTTCGACGGATATGTGGAGGCGCGCAAGCAGTTCACCACCGAGGAATGGATTGACCTGTTGATTCAGAGCGTCGGGTTCAACCCGCAGATGTTTGGCAAGCGCAACAAGCTCAGCCAGCTGGTGCGGCTGATCCCGTTCTGTGAGCGCAACTACAACCTGATCGAGCTGGGGCCAAAGGGCACAGGCAAGTCTCACATTTACTCTGAGTTTTCACCGCACGGCATCCTGATCTCTGGCGGCGAGGTGACGGTGCCCAAGCTGTTTGTGCATAACGGTACGGGCAAGCTGGGTCTGGTGGGCTACTGGGATGTGGTCGCTTTCGATGAGTTCGCTGGCAAGCAAAAGCGCGTGGACAAGGCGCTGGTGGACATCATGAAGAACTACATGGCCAACAAGTCGTTCTCGCGTGGCGTAGAGACCTTGGGTGCAGAGGCCAGCATGGTGTTCGTTGGCAACACAGACCACACCGTACCGTACATGCTCAAGCATTCCGACTTGTTTGATCCGCTGCCAGAGAAATTCCACGATTCGGCCTTCCTGGACCGACTGCATGGCTACATCCCTGGCTGGGAGGTGGACGTCATTCGGGGAGAGATGTTCTCCAGTGGCTACGGCTTTGTGGTCGATTACTTGGCGGAAATCCTACGCTCGCTGCGTAGCCATGATTTTTCCGACCGCTACAAAGCCCATTTCCGGCTGTCAGACGACATCTCGACACGTGACCGCGACGGTATCAACAAGACATTCTCGGGGTTGATGAAGATCCTCTTTCCAAGCGGAGAGGCGAACCAGTCTGAGATTGAAGAGATCCTGAAGGTGGCGATTGAGGGCCGCAAGCGAGTGAAAGACCAGCTACTGCGAATCGACGCAACCTATCCAGCAGTGCGCTTTGCATACTTGGACGCGCAGGGGGCGGAATGCTTGGTGACGACGCTGGAAGAAGAGGAATACCCCAACTCCTACCATCGTCGCGTAGCTGCCCAAGATGGTACGGACAGTCAGGCCGCAGAGGTGACGGCAGCGGTCGTGCAGGAGGTGGTCCCTACAACAGCACCCGCTGTGTCGTTCAAGCCTGAAGTCGTGGTCAAGCATCCGCCTGCCGAGCCAGAACTGAAGGAGCAGCACGTTGTTTTTCAAGAAAACCAGCGGGGCGTGAACTTCGACAAACTGTTCGGCCCGTACCTGGCCGGAGCCAAACGCATCGTCATCACTGACCCCTACCTGCGAATGTTCCACCAGCAGCGAAACCTGATGGAGCTGCTGGAGACAGTCAGCAAGGTCAGCGGACCTGACGAGGAAGTGGCGGTACATGTGGTCACCGTTGAAGACGAGTTCAATGGCGACAAACAAACCGAAAACTTCCAGAAGATGGCGGATGCCTGTACCAGCATTGGCATTCAGTTTTCATGGGCCTACGACAAAACCGGTACCAAGCATGATCGGGACATCATGACTGACCTTGGCTGGAAGATCGTCCTAAGCCGTGGCCTGGATGTCTTCCAACGCTTTGAACTCAACGACGCTTTCAGCTTCACCAACCGTATGCAGCAGCATCGGCAGTGCAAGGAGTTCAACGTGACATTTGTCAAAGTCGCTTAAAGCCGCTGCCTTTAGCACGATGTTTATTGATGGCTGTCAGTGCTGAGCGCGCATCTTGGGTGCGTCCAGCCGCTACGTCATCCAGGCCCTTGGATGCTTCGTCGATCAGCAGCAGGTGTATGCGCTCTCGCCCTAGCTCAGGGTGGTTGTCAGACACGTTGGCACGTTGGCAGGAAGTGGGGATCACATCGCTGGCAGGGATTGCCATTGGGGTCTCCGGGTGACGTGGATTTGCATCGTTGGGGCCTGATGATCAAAGCCTGAGTTTGCAGCGATTTCATGGTTTGCAGCGATTGCACAGTATTCGTGAAAACGAGCAACGCTGCAAACAGTGTTGCTCCCCAAATGTCTCAGCCAACCAAAGCGTCCACCGCTGACGTTTCATCCGTGTCGTAGTTGTCCAGGTGGGCAACCATGAACAAGAAAAGCTTATGGCTGGAGCGGTACTTGATGCGGCTATCAAGCAGTTCGCGTGCTGCTACATAGTCTGCCCCCACCACGTGATTCCCCTGCGGCAGCGCAATGTCGATGCCAACGTTTTGCAGAATCTTGTCGCGCAGTCGTTTAAAAGCACGTTTGCCCTTGGTAAGTAACTCCACAGGTACACCAGCCCTGTGCGCTGCAACCGCAAGCTGATCCATGTTGCTCAACTTCTCGCCATGCTTAAGGAGCTCGGGCTTGACACCTACAAGCCCACCGAGCAGCTTCCGTATGGCTTTCTTCATGAGCTTGCGAGCCAAGTTGCCTTTCCAAGCCCTGGCCCACCGATAGCTAATATGCGGTTCGGACGCAAGCTTGTTTTCACCCAGGTAAGAGGATTTCCAGGTGAGCTCCAGCCGAACCAACCGGTTGCTGATGCGTTTCAGCTCCGTACCAAATGCAACGCCAATGAAGTCTCCCTTTTCTCCGACTTCAATGCCCTTCAGGTAGGTCTTGAAAATTTGTCGCCGATGCCTCTGGCTAAGATAAAGTGTTTGCAGGTGTCGATACTGCGAGTAGTTTGGGTATTTAAAGGACCAATGTTTTTTGATTTGCTGTTGCAAAAATAAAGCATTCTCCTCGCTTTCTGCATCACAGTGAACAGCGTAATCCAGGCGCATCAGTTTAAATTTACCACACTCAATCGCTTTGAGCTCATCTTCAGTTGGCGTAAGTGAATACCTATCACACACGCGTTTAAATACCATTGAGCATAATGCGATTAGATTCGTGGTTCCAATAATATTCTGCCCGGTTAGCCACTTGATATATGAGCCGGTGATCGTCAGAAACTTGCCGTCCTTTGTGGATCGCACCGAAAGGTTGTATCCCAATTTATTATGAATACTTTCAATCGTTCTGCCTGTTGAGTTTTTGTACGGCAGGTCTTTCCCGATTGGGGTGTGTTTGATTTTGAATTTGGCTTTCACCGTGTCGAATGTTGCAGATCCAAAAATACTGTTACTGTTCAGACTTTCGATGTGGTGCTTGATTGTTGGTGGTATCATGATTCAATACAAGTAATTGCTGCATTGGTAAGTATTACAGTAGTTGAGCTGTGCCAACTGCTGTTTACTTTTTGATTGGCTTCAAGTCGAAATAGACTCCTGCACGGCACATATTTTTAGTTGCCGAATGCTTTTTGGTATTGAACTGGCTTTTTGTTTATGTACTGATCGTGAGTTTTGAAGTCGAGGCACACTCGCCGGGTCTGGCATGACATTGAAATAATCACCATCAAAAATCGGGTGTCGATCCAGGTGATGAACGAGTTCAGGAAATTCATCCAAGATCTCCTGTAGCGTTTCAATGGCCGCCTCGTAGGCGCGCTCTGCTCGAATGCGGTAGTTTTCCCTTGTGGTGACCCCGAACCGCAACCGCTGGATGACCATCTTCCAGTACATGGCCTTGGGGGGTGGCGCTGCTCGTCGGCTTCGTTCGGCCAGGGCTTCAAGGCGGTCAGCAATCGCCAATTGGTCTCTGTACCGTTTTGAGGCTCTGACCAGGTATGCAGGCACTGCTTGCCTTGTGCGGCGATACTCGCGTACCGCATCAATTTCTGTTTGCAGCCGGGACCAACTTGATTTCCCCAGAAGATCACGAAGCTCTTCGTCAGTGACTTTTTGCCCGTGCCTCAGCTTGTCAAGCATCTGGTGAGCACGGCGCAATTTGAGCGTTTCGACGATCATCACATCGACCTGTTGCTGGGGTGGATGAACCACCCCAGCCATGGACGTTAAAGACGCTTATTCATCTTGGCGGACTTCTTGGGGACGTGCGTAATATCGCAATCGTCGTCTTCGTCGCCGTCGTCTAAGATGCTGAGGTCGTCACCATCGAAAAGATCACTGCCAGCCCATTTCGCGGGCTTCTTGCTTGAGCTTGATGATGGGTTTTCCTCGCCCGTGACAAAAGCGAGCATCGCCTCGACCTCATCCTCGCTTTTCCAACTGGTGGGGTACTTGGGCAAGAGCTGTAATGCACGTGTGATGGTCGATCCACTCACGTCAAAGGCATCGGCAATGTCTTTGTTCCGCGCGCCGTGCTTACGCATGTGCCACTGAACGCGCGTTACCAACTCGTCATGCAAGAATGGCTCGAACAAAGCTCTCGGGTACTCCATGTCACGGAAACTCAACTGGCACATGGTTTTCGGGTGCGCTACATCGAAATAGCCCCGGCTGACGAACTCGGCAGAAACGGCCCACGCCCAATCGGGATCTGCTTCACAAGGCTTGAAGACAATAGCCCGATCCACCATGCCACGAAGCTCATCGACGTTGAGTTGGCCAGCAGGCACCACGATCAATGCGAGCACGTGGCATGCTTGCTGTTGCGCTTGTTGACGCAGCTTGGAAAGGGTTGCTGCTGCGAGCGGCGTGATACCTTGTGCTGGACAACAGAAGAACGTCACCAGACCAACTTCGGTTTCGACGTGTCGGGCGATGGTGCTGTTGCCAGGGCCGTTCAGCCAGTCGTACTCAAACTCCCCAAGGCTCACCACATCAGCCCTGACCATGTGATCGGGCTTCTGGCTGTACATCCGGCGGATGGCCGTCAGTTCCTCCTTGCTTCCCGCCCAAAGTGCAGTGAAGCGTTTGTCACGGCACGCCTTGATGCCCAGCTCCGGAGCCTCCGCGTACAAGCTGGCTTCAATAGCAAGGCGAAGTACGGCGGGTGGAACAGTGTGCGTTTGCCCGTGACTCGGGATAACGACCACGGTCAGGCCAAACTGCGCGTTGCGCTGTGTGACTGATTTGTAGGGGGTCAACGCTGCAAACGTCTTTTTCATGCCGCGCCCCCGATCTTCACGTCACGCTCGGCAATGCGTGCCTGGATGTATGCCTCGACCTCGCTGAGCGGCCATGCGACCATGCGGGGGCCGACCTTGACGCCAGGCTTGAACTGGCCGGTCGCGATGCGGTTGTAGAGGGTAGAGTTAGACCATCCGGTCAACTCCAGTACGGTGCGCTTGCGAATCAGCGCCTCTTGAAATTGCTGTGCCACTTCTTTGTCCTTAACAGTGCGGTTATGAGTCCCGTCGGACTCGTCTTTGCCGGCCTGCGTAGGTTATGAAGATGACAAGCTGAACGCGGTGCTATTTCCCATTTGGGAAGTGCTTCCCAAATCGTCTGTCAGTCTTTGCACGTGCTATCGCACGACTCACGCTACAAGGAGGTTTTCAACCACTGCCTGGCGTCGGTAAATTGCTTGCGGTTGGCCTCTTTTCCAAAGTTGGGCACTTTGACTTTTTTAGCCGAGTCGCAAATAATCTCTTCGACCCGCGATGCGACCTCCGATATGTTGAGTGTCGTTCCGCTTAATAGGGTGGCAGGATTCATCAGCACCCCCTTGTTCAACACCTGCTCTAGCAACTGCAACAGGGCCCCCATACGAACTAGGGCATTACGATCTCCTTGCGAAAGGTTTTCAAATGATGCGTGAACTCTGGCTGCTTCGTCCGAGTTGGCAGCAGTGGATCGCATGCCTTTCTCAAAGGCGTCTATGTCGTGCCAACCCAGTTCTTTACCTATGGCAAGAAGGCCACGCAGCATGATGTATTTCTCACTTGGTCGCTTGCCTTGATTGGCATGCTCCGCCGCCGGCAACTCGGGGCGCAGTCCATACTGAGCAACGACGTCATTTTTTCGGCGGGTGTATTCAGCGTAACAGTCCGGCTGCTCAAGCCGCAGTCTGGTGCGTACTCTATTGGTGGGCTTGATCGCCATGGAGATCAACACCGCCTTCCAAATACGGCAAGCGCCTCGCGTTCTCCAGAGCTCCCAGTTGGGAGGGGGTAAATCCTCTGCTGGCTCGCTGCTGACCGCCGTCGTAGACAGGTCCGGTGCAGGAGCAGTGGGCACAGGAAATACAAGCGGAACGGGCTCCGAAGGCTCCAGGTCGCTTCCCTCGATTGGCACCCCGGCATTCTTGCTGGTAACTTCTTGCATGAAACTCTCTCCAAATCTGCGAGACCGAGTGACCTGAACACTCAAGGCATATTGCTTAATGACAGGTACTGAGCCCACTCAATCATTAGCTTGCGGCGTTTTTCAACCATGTCTGAGCGATGGTAGGCACGAACCGTGGCATCGCCGACGATGTGCGACAACGCGATTTCCAACATGTCGTGTTCGTAGTGAGCAATGTCAGCCCCCCACGTTCGGAAGCTCGCGCGGAAGCCGTGAACAGTGTACGGCTGCTTCATCCGGCGCATGAGCTGTGTGAGAGTCATGTCACTGATGGCTTTGTTCTTTTCACCAGGGAAGATAAGGCCTGACGGCTCGGTGTTTTTGGGCCATCTAGCCCTGGCTTTCTGCAATATGTCCCAGGCTTGGGGTGAGAGCGGCACGGAATGCTCCCGGCCAGCCTTCATGCGGCCTCTGGGAATGATCCAGGTCTTGCTCTTTGCGTCGATCTCTTCCCATACGGCGTTACGTACTTCGCCCGAGCGAGCGGCAGTCAAAACGATGAACTCGAAAGCCCACTTCACGCTGTCACTGGAGCGGCTGTTGCGAACCTGAAAAAGTAACGAACCGACTTGGTCATGAGGGCACGAAGCGTGATGCTCCACTTCACGGGCCTTGGTGTTCTTGGGGAGTGCTTTCTTGAGTTGATCCCATTGCTCGCTGTCGAGGCCAACGCAGTAGTCCCGAGCTGCCGCATAGTTGACGACGGTGCGGATGCGCTGCAGCACGCGAGACGCGGTTTCGGCCTTTGTTTTCCAGATGGGCTCCAGCACTTCCCGGATCTGCTCACGCTTCAAGTTCTCGATGGGTTGCTTTCCAAATTTCGGGAAAGCATAGGTGGTGAGGGTGTTGATCCACTGGTCAGCGTGCTTGGCATTCTTCCAATCGTCCTTATTTGCTGCGTGGTACTCCTTTGCACACTCCTCGAAGGTGGGGCGCTTCCTCTCGGCCTCCAGACGCTGCGCCTGCATGCGGGCCTTTTCCTGATCGCGTTGGTCGATTGGGTCAATCCCATCATCAACGAGCTGCCGATATTTCTTCGCACGTTCGCGGGCTTCGGCCAGCGTCCAGTCCGTCAAAGGACCGAGGCCCATGTCCCGCTTTCGCTGATTGAGCGTGTAGCGCAAAATCCAAGACTTAGTGCCAAAACGGCTAACCTGAAGGTAAAGCCCGCCGCCGTCATGGTAGAACCCGGGCTTGTTGAGATTCTTGATCTGGACCGCAGTCAGTCGGTCGCGTGCTTTACTCATCGTCGGACTCTCAGGACTCGCATATAAGCACTTCTGCCCATATTTCTAACCATATTTTAAGGCAGGATGGTGCTGTATTTCTTTGATGCTTCCTGGAGAGTTACCAAAGCCCTGTTGCCAGAAACTTCTATTTGAAACAATGACTTGCAGGGTCTCTGGGGACTGAAGCGGATCACCTTGGATTCTGGATTGTGCGGTCGCCCTCTCCGCCATTAATGCAAGCCCAAGTGGTCCACACCACTTGGGCTTTTTGCATTGGGACGAACTTTCTGGTCGAGCGTTATCGAGCGCGCTTGCGAAGTCGTCGCCGCCCGCGTCGGCAAATCCTCCCGCCACGCCGCAGCTCCACGCACGCATCAGCGAAGCCGTGGCAGCCCTGCCTTAAAATGGCCGGCTAACCTTCCTGTCTCTGGACTCGGCCAACCAAGCCGTTTCCTGCACCAATTACCACCCATGAGCACGCCCCTGCAACAACCCGGCCTCGAAAGCCTGTCCAAGTCGTTTGAACCTGCTGCACTGGAAGCCCACTGGGGCCCTGAATGGGAAAAACGGGGATACGGCGCGGCGGGCCACCGTGGCACGGGCGCGCCAGTGGCGGGCGAGCCCGCTTTCTCCATCCAGCTGCCGCCCCCCAACGTGACGGGCACGCTGCACATGGGCCATGCGTTCAACCAGACGATCATGGACAGCCTGACCCGCTACCATCGCATGCGCGGCTTCAACACGGTGTGGGTGCCCGGCACCGACCACGCGGGCATCGCCACGCAAATCGTGGTGGAGCGCCAATTGCAGGAGCAAGGCATCAGCCGCTACGACATGGGCCCCACCCCACCCGAGGCGCGCAAGAACTTCGTGAGCAAGGTGTGGGAGTGGAAGGAAAAGTCCGGCAACACCATCACCACGCAGATGCGCCGCATGGGCGACAGCGTGGACTGGAGCCGCGAATACTTCACCATGGACGACAAGCTGAGCAGCGTCGTCACTGAGACCTTCGTGCGCCTGTACGAGCAGGGCCTGATCTACCGCGGCAAGCGCCTGGTGAACTGGGACCCGAAGCTGCAGTCCGCCGTGTCCGACCTGGAAGTCGAGAGCGAAGAAAAAGACGGCTCGCTGTGGCACATCGCCTACCCGCTGGCCGATGGATCGGGCAGCCTGACGGTGGCTACCACCCGACCCGAAACCATGCTGGGCGACGTGGCGCTGATGGTGCACCCGGAGGACGCGCGCTATACGCACCTCATCGGCAAGATGGTCAACCTGCCGCTGTGCGACCGCCAGATCCCGGTGATTGCCGACGAGTACGTGGACAAGGAATTCGGCACGGGGGTGGTGAAGGTGACGCCCGCGCACGACCAGAACGACTACGCCGTGGGCCAGCGCCACAAGCTGCCCATGATCGTGGTGCTGACGCTGCAAGCCACCATCAACGAGAACGCGCCCGCCAAGTACCGCGGCATGGACCGCTTCGTGGCCCGCAAGGCCATCGTGGCCGACCTCGAAGCCATCGGCGCGCTGGTCGAGGTGAAGAAGCACAAGCTCATGGTGCCCATCTGCACCCGCACCGGCCAGGTCATCGAGCCCATGCTGACGGACCAATGGTTCGTGGCGATGAGCAAGGTCAGCGACCAGGACCCCACCGGCAAGAGCATTGCGCAAAAGGCCATCGACGCCGTGGCCAGCGGTGATGTGAAGTTCGTGCCCGAGAACTGGGTGAACACCTACAACCAGTGGATGAACAACATCCAGGACTGGTGCATCAGCCGCCAGCTGTGGTGGGGCCACCAGATCCCGGCCTGGTACGACGAAGACGGCAAAGTGATCGTCGCCCGCACCGAAGTCGAGGCGCAGGCCAAGGCCCCGGGTAAAAAGCTGCGCCGTGACGAGGACGTGCTGGACACCTGGTACTCGTCCGCTCTCGTGCCCTTCAGCACCATGGGCTGGCCGAACCAGGGCGACAGCGCCACCGACGACTTCAACCTGTACCTGCCCAGCACCGTGCTGGTCACGGGCTACGACATCATCTTCTTCTGGGTCGCCCGGATGATCATGATGACGACGCACTTCACGGGCCGCGTGCCATTCAAGCATGTGTACATCCACGGCCTGGTGCGCGATGCGCAGGGCAAGAAGATGAGCAAGTCCGAAGGCAACGTGCTCGACCCGGTGGACCTGATCGACGGCATTGCGCTGGAGCCCCTGCTCGACAAGCGCACCACCGGCCTGCGCAAGCCCGAGACTGCGCCCACCGTGCGCAAGAACACGCAAAAGGAATTCCCCGACGGCATTCCGGCCTATGGCGCCGATGCGTTGCGCTTTACGTTTGCGGCGCTGGCATCCCTGGGTCGCAGCATCAACTTCGACAGCAAGCGCTGCGAGGGCTACCGCAACTTCTGCAACAAGCTCTGGAACGCCAGCCGCTTTGTGCTGATGAACTGCGAAGGCCAGGACTGCGGCCTGAAAGAGCACACCAAGGAAGAATGCCAGCCCGGCGGCAGCGCCCACGGCTACATGCAGTTCAGCCAGGCCGACCGCTGGATCAGCTCGCTGCTGCAAAAGACCGAGGCCGAAGTCGCCAAGGGCTTTGAAGAGTACCGCCTGGACAACGTGGCCAACACGATCTATGACTTTGTCTGGAACGAGTACTGCGACTGGTACCTGGAGATCGCCAAGGTGCAGATCCAGCAGGGCATGAACCATGAAGACCCACAAGTGGGTCTGGCACAACAACGCGCCACGCGCCGCACGCTGATCCGCACGCTCGAAGCCATCCTGCGCCTGGCCCATCCCATCATCCCGTTCATCACCGAAGCCCTGTGGCAAGTGGTGGCGCCCGTGGCCGGCATCCCCGGGGAGTCGGTCAGCATCGCGCGCTATCCCGAAGCCCAACCGGCCAAGATCGACGAAGCCGCGATTGCCCACATGGGCCGCGTGAAGGGTCTCGTGGACGCGTGCCGAGCGCTGCGGGGCGAGATGAACGTGTCTCCCTCCACCCGCCTGCCCCTGTACGTGGTGGGCGACACCGAGTTCATGCGTGGTGTGGGCCCGGTGCTGCAGGCGCTGGCCAAGCTCAGCGAGGTGAAGGTGTTCGACAACGAAGCCGCCTGGGCCGCTGCCGCGCAGGCCGCGCCTGTGGCCGTCGTGGGCGACGCCCGCATGTGCCTGTACATGGAGATCGACGTGGCGGCCGAGAAGGCCCGCCTGTCCAAGGAAATCGCCCGCATCGACGGCGAGATCACCAAAGCCAACAACAAGCTGTCCAACGAAGCCTTTGTGGCCAAGGCGCCTGCGGCGGTGATCGAGCAGGAGAAAAAGCGCATTGCCGACTTCGGCGCCACGCTGGGCAGATTTCGCGATCAACTGACACGGCTGGGCTAAAACCTGGGCCATACTGCGCCATGGCGGCCCGCCCTGTGCGGGCCGATTGCCTTGTTTTCATGTTCTGCCGGTGTGCGTGCAGCTGCCCTGCAGCCCACACACCGCCCCATCCGTCCAGAGGAGCCCCATGACTGTTGCCACCACCGTTCGCAAAGCCGTTTTCCCCGTTGCCGGACTGGGCACACGCTTTCTGCCCGCCACCAAGGCCAGCCCTAAAGAGATGCTGCCTGTAGTGGACAAGCCGTTGATCCAGTACGCCGTGGAAGAGGCTTATGCCGCTGGCATCCGCCACATGATCTTTGTGACCGGCCGCAGCAAGCGTGCCATCG
>VFQO010001736.1_pt1 | contig 15619 bp, 30 predicted proteins | sample 3512331 | NCBI WGS metagenome assembly VFQO01 (sample SAMN10412371, study PRJNA504923) | tailings metagenome | isolation source: Replicate 3 from Balatoc abandoned mine | place: Philippines: Itogon, Benguet | collected 2017-08-28
CGTGAAGGCGGCCGCACCGTCGGCGCCGGCGTCGTGGCCAAGATCATCGAGTAAGGATCGGTCATGAGCAACAAGCAAAAGATCCGCATCCGCCTGAAGGCCTTCGACTACAAGCTGATCGACCAGTCCGCCCAGGAGATCGTCGAGACCGCCAAGCGCACCGGCGCCATCGTCAAGGGCCCGGTGCCCCTGCCGACGCGCATGCAGCGTTTCGACATCCTGCGTTCGCCGCACGTCAACAAGACGAGCCGCGACCAGTTCGAGATCCGCACGCACCAGCGCCTGATGGACATCGTCGACCCCACCGACAAGACCGTCGACGCGCTGATGAAGCTGGACCTGCCGGCCGGCGTGGACGTCGAGATCAAGCTGCAGTAATCCGCTGCCGCGACGGCGTGGCAGTTGCGGGATCGCCCGCTGCTGCTACAATCGCGGGCTTTCCCCGATCTGCCGGACTCACCTCTTGGCGGCTCGGGGAATTGCTGTTCGATGACCCCAGGTTCTCCTGGGGTGCGGGCGGCAAAACAACCACCCCGGCCAATCGATGTCGGGATCGTGAACAAAGGCGCCTTCAAACAGCGCTGGAGAAATGACCATGAGCATGAGCGAACAGCTCGGCTTGCTGGGCCGCAAGGTGGGCATGATGCGCATCTTCACGGACGATGGCGACGCCATCCCCGTGACGGTCCTCGACGTGTCGAACAACCGCGTCACGCAAGTCAAGACGGCTGCCACCGACGGCTACAACGCGCTGCAAGTCGCGTTCGGCGCCCGCAAGGCCAGCCGCGTCAGCAAGCCCGAAGCCGGGCACCTGGCGAAGGCCGGCGTCGAAGCCGGCACCATCCTGAAGGAATTCCGCGTCACCGCCGAGATCGCTGGCCAGTACAAGGCTGGTGCGGTCGTGCCCGTGGCGCTGTTCGCCGCCGGCCAGAAGGTCGACGTGCAGGGCACGTCGCACGGCAAGGGCTACGCCGGCACCATCAAGCGCCACAACTTCAGCTCGCAGCGCGCGTCGCACGGCAACAGCCGTTCGCACAACGTGCCGGGCTCGATCTCGATGGCGCAGGATCCGGGCCGCGTGTTCCCGGGCAAGAAGATGACCGGCCACATGGGCGACGAGACTGTCAGCGTGCAGAACCTCGACATCATCCGTGTCGACGAAGCCCGTTCGCTGCTGCTGGTGCGCGGTGCCGTCCCGGGCGCGAAGAACGGCCACGTGGTCGTGCGTCCCGCCGTCAAGGCCAAGCTGAAGAAGGGAGCTTGAGAATGCAGCTCGAACTCCTGAACGAACAAGGCCAGGCCACGGCCAAGGTCGACGCGCCGGACACCGTGTTCGCGCGTGACTACAACGAAGCCCTGGTGCATCAGGTCGTCGTCGCCTTCCAGGCCAACGCGCGCCAGGGCACCCGTGCCCAGATGGACCGCGGCGAGGTCAAGCACTCCACCAAGAAGCCGTTCCGCCAGAAGGGCACCGGCCGCGCACGCGCCGGCATGACCTCCAGCCCGCTGTGGCGTGGCGGCGGCCGCATCTTCCCGAACCGCCCTGACGAGAACTTCTCGCACAAGGTCAACAAGAAGATGTACCGCGCCGGCATGGCGGCGATCCTGTCGCAGCTGGCCCGTGACGGTCGCCTGGCGGTGGTCGACAGCGTCAGTGTCGACGCCCCCAAGACCAAGCTGCTGGCCGCCAAGCTCAAGGCCATGGGCCTGGAGTCGGTGATGGTCATCACCGACCAGATCGACGACAACCTGGCGCTGGCCTCGCGCAACCTGGCCAACGTGCTGGTCGTCGAGCCGCGCTATGCCGATCCGCTGTCGCTCGTCTTCTACAAGAAGGTGCTGGTGACCAAGGGCGCGATCGAGCAGCTCAAGGAGATGTACGCATGAGCCGCATCAACCCCACGGGCCTGAAGTTCGACGAAGGTCGACTGGCCACGATCCTGGTCGCTCCGATCATCTCCGAGAAGGCCACGCGCCTGGCCGAGAAGCAGAATCAGGTTCTGTTCAAGGTGCTGCGCGACGCCACCAAGCTGGAAATCAAGGCTGCGGTCGAACTGATGTTCAAGGTTGAAGTGGCTTCGGTCACGACCACCGTGCAAAAGGGCAAGGTCAAGCGCTTCGGCCGTTCCATCGGTCGCCGCGACCACGTCAAGAAGGCGTACGTCGCGTTGAAGCCGGGCCAGGAGCTCAACTTCTCCGGGGAGGCCGCGTAATGGCTGTCGTCAAGGTCAAACCGACATCGCCCGGCCGCCGTGCCGTGGTGAAGGTGGTGCACAAGCACCTGCACAAGGGCGCGCCCGAGGCGTCGCTGCTGGAGCCGCAGAAGCAGAACTCCGGCCGCAACAACAACGGCCACATCACGATGCGGCACAAGGGTGGTGGCCACAAGCATCACTACCGCGTTGTCGATTTCGTGCGCAACAAGGACGGCATCCCGGCGAAGGTCGAGCGCATCGAGTACGACCCGAACCGCACGGCGCACATCGCGCTGGTGCTGTACGCCGATGGCGAGCGTCGCTACATCATCGCCCCGCGCGGTGTCGACGCCGGCGCCACGCTGATGAGCGGCGCCGAGGCGCCGATCAAGGCCGGCAACACGCTGCCCATTCGCAACATCCCCGTGGGTTCCATCATTCACTGCGTCGAGATGATGCCGGGCAAGGGTGCGCAGATCGCGCGCTCGGCCGGCACCAGCGTCACGCTGATGGCCCGCGAAGGCATCTACGCGCAGGTCCGCCTGCGCTCGGGTGAAGTGCGCAAGATCCACATCGACTGCCGCGCCACCATCGGCGAAGTCAGCAACGAAGAGCACAGCCTGCGCCAGTACGGCAAGGCCGGTGCGATCCGTTGGAAGGGCATCCGCCCGACCGTGCGCGGTACCGCCATGAACCCGGTCGACCACCCGCACGGTGGTGGCGAGGGCAAGACGGGCGAAGGCCAGCCGCAGGTGTCGCCGTGGAACACCCTGACGAAGGGCTACCGCACCCGCAACAACAAGCGCACGCAGACGATGATCGTCTCGCGTCGCAAGAAGTGAGGTCGTAGAACATGACCCGTTCACTCAAGAAGGGTCCCTTCGTGGACCACCACCTGCTGGCCAAGGTCGAGAAGGCCGCCGCCATCAAGGACAAGAAGCCGATCAAGACCTGGTCGCGCCGCTCGACGATCCTGCCCGAGTTCATCGGCCTGACCGTCGCCGTGCACAACGGCAAGCAGCACGTTCCCGTCTACGTGACCGACCAGATGGTCGGTCACAAGCTCGGCGAATTCGCCCTCACCCGCTTGTTCAAGGGTCACCCCGCGGACAAGAAGGCCAAGAAGTAAGGAGCGCGAGCGATGGAAACCAAAGCAAGCGTGCGCGGTGTGCGCCTCTCCGTGGACAAGGGCCGGCTCGTGGCCGACATGATCCGCGGCAAGAAGGTCGACCAGGCGCTGAACATCCTGTCCTTCACGCAGAAGAAGGCCGCCGGCATCATCAAGAAGGCCGTCGACTCTGCCGTGGCCAACGCCGAGCACAACGACGGTGCCGACATCGACGAGCTGAAGATCACCTCGATCTACGTCGAGCAGGGCGCCACGCTGAAGCGTTTCTCCGCGCGCGCCAAGGGCCGCGGTAACCGCATCAGCAAGGGCACCTGCCACATCTTCGTGACGGTCGGCAACTGAGGCACCAGGAAGAACCATGGGACAGAAAATCCACCCGACCGGCTTCCGCCTCAGCGTCACACGCGCCTGGGGCTCGCGCTGGTTTGCCACCAACCGCAACTTCGCCGGCATGCTGGCCGAAGACCTGCAGGTGCGTGACTACCTCAAGGGCAAGCTGAAGAACGCGGCCGTGTCGCGCATCCTCATCGAGCGCCCCGCCAAGAACGCCCGCATCACGATCTACTCGGCCCGTCCGGGCGTCGTGATTGGCAAGAAGGGCGAGGACATCGAGAACCTGAAGGCCGAACTGGGCCGCCGCCTGGGCGTGCCGGTGGCAGTGAACATCGAGGAAGTGCGCAAGCCCGAAATCGATGCGCAGCTGATCGCCGACAGCATCACGCAGCAGCTCGAGAAGCGCATCATGTTCCGCCGCGCAATGAAGCGCGCGATGCAGAACGCGATGCGCCTGGGCGCGCAGGGCATCAAGATCATGTCGTCGGGCCGCCTGAACGGCATCGAGATCGCCCGTTGCGAGTGGTATCGCGAAGGTCGCGTGCCGCTCCACACGCTGAAGGCCGACATTGACTACGGGTTCTCGGAAGCCAAGACCACCTACGGCGTCATCGGCGTCAAGGTCTGGGTCTACCGCGGCGACCGCCTCGCCAATGGCGAAGCGCCGGCGATCCCGAAGACCGAAGGCGACGACGACCGTCGCAACCGCCGCCCGCCGCGCGGTGACCGTCCGGGCGGCGACCGTCCGGGTGCCGGCCGTGGCCGCCCTGGTGGCGACCGTGGTCCGCGCGCCGACGGCGCCCCGGCAGCTGCTGCTGCCCCCGCGGGCGACGCCCCGAAGGGCCCGGCCGTCAAGCGCGTGCGCCGCGCGGCCCCGGCCGCCGGTGGCGAGAGCAAAGGAGAATAACGATGCTGCAACCTTCACGCCGCAAGTTCCGCAAGGAACACAAGGGCCGCAACACCGGCATCGCCACCCGTGGCGCCGCCGTGTCGTTCGGCGACTTCGGCCTCAAGGCCACCGAGCGCGGCCGCATCACGGCGCGCCAGATCGAAGCTGCACGTCGTGCGATCAGCCGCCACATCAAGCGCGGTGGCCGGATCTTCATCCGCATCTTCCCGGACAAGCCGATCTCGCAGAAGCCTGCCGAAGTCCGCATGGGCAACGGCAAGGGCAATCCCGAGTACTACGTGGCCGAGATCCAGCCGGGCAAGGTGCTGTACGAAATCAACGGCGTGCCCGAGCAACTGGCCCGCGAAGCGTTCACGCTGGCGGCTGCGAAGCTGCCGCTGCGTTGCACCTTCGTCGCCCGCCAGGTCGGCGCTTGAGCACGGAAAGACAAGCACCATGAAAGCATCCGAACTGCGCACCAAGGACGTGGCCGCGCTGGAGAAGGAAGTCACTGACCTGCTCAAGGCCCATTTCGGCCTGCGCATGCAGAAGGCGACCCAGCAGCTGACCAACAACGCGCAACTGGGCAACACGCGTCGCGACATCGCCCGTGTGAAGACCATCATTGCCGAGAAGAAGCGTCAACAAGGGGCCGCGAAATGACCGAAGCTCAAGCCACCCCGGCGAAGAACACCCGCACGTTCGTCGGCCGCATCGTCAGCGACAAGCGCGCGAAGACGGTCACCGTCCTCGTCGAGCGCCGCACTGCGCACGAGCTCTACGGCAAGATCGTCGCCCGTTCGCGCAAGTACCACGCCCATGACGAAAAGGGCGAGTACAAGATGGGCGACCTGGTCGAGATCGCCGAAGGCCGTCCGATCAGCAAGACCAAGAGCTGGGTCGTGACCCGTCTCATCGAGAAGGCCAAGCTGGTCTAAGCACCCGCGTCAGCCTTGAACGGCCGGAAGCTGGATACTCCAGCCCCGGCCGTTTTGCATGGCGGCCGCACCACACACCGATCCACACGAGGAGAACGCGATGCTGAAAGTCGGAGACAAGCTGCCCGCAGGCAGTCTGCAGGAATATGTGGAAGTCGAAGGTAACGGCTGCTCGATCGGCCCCAACAGCTTCGACATCGAGAAGTCGACCGCCGGCAAGACGATCGCGATCTTCGCCCTGCCGGGTGCCTACACGCCCACCTGCTCAGCCAAGCATGTTCCGGGCTATGTGGCGCAGGCTGACGCGTTGAAGGCCGCCGGCGTCGACGAGATCTGGTGCGTGTCGGTCAATGACGCTTTCGTGATGGGCGCCTGGGGCCGCGACCAGAAGACGGCAGGCAAGGTCCGCATGATGGGCGACGGCAGTGCCGCGTTCACGCAAGCCACCGGTCTGACGCTCGACCTCACGGCGCGCGGCATGGGCCTGCGTTCGAACCGCTACTCGATGCTGGTGGTCGACGGCGTCGTCAAGACGCTCAACGTCGAGGCGCCGGGGAAGTTCGAAGTCAGCGACGCCGACACCATGCTCAAGCAGACGCAGACGCTCGCCTGAAAACTTCTGCCCGGGCTGCTTGACGCGGCCCGGGTTTGCCCTGCATAATGCAAGGCTTCGCCGGAATGGCGTGCTTCTATTTGGAGCGCGGCGTTTTCGGTATCTGCCCAAAGTTCCTCCCAGACTCGGGCCCAAGACTGCTGCATCACGCCGAAAGGCCAAGTGCGGACAAGTTGGGGACAAAACATGATCCAAATGCAATCGCGGCTCGACGTGGCCGACAACACGGGCGCGAAGTCCGTCATGTGCATCAAGGTGCTCGGTGGCTCCAAGCGCCGCTATGCCGGCATCGGTGATGTCATCAAGGTCAGCATCAAGGAAGCTGCGCCGCGTGGTCGCGTCAAGAAGGGCGAGGTCTACAGTGCCGTCGTCGTTCGCACCGCCAAGGGCGTGCGCCGCCAGGATGGCTCGCTGATCAAGTTCGACGGCAATGCAGCCGTCCTGCTGAACGCCAAGCTGGAGCCGATCGGCACCCGCATCTTCGGGCCGGTGACGCGCGAGCTGCGCACCGAGCGCTTCATGAAGATCGTGTCGCTGGCGCCGGAAGTGCTCTGACGCGCACAGATCGAGGACCGACCATGAACAAACTCCGCAAGGGCGACCAGGTCATCGTGCTGACCGGCCGCGACAAGGGCAAGCGCGGCGCGATCACGCAGCGCGTCGATGCCGACCACGTGATCGTCGAAGGCGTGAACGTCGTCAAGAAGCACGTCAAGCCGAACCCGCTGAAGGGCACCACCGGTGGCGTGATCGACAAGACCATGCCCATCCACCAGTCGAACGTGGCGATCTACAACGCCGCCACCGGCAAGGCCGATCGCGTCGGCATCAAGATCGACGGCGACAAGAAGACGCGTGTCTTCAAGTCGAGCGGCGCCGAGATCAAGGCCTGAAGGTAGAAGACACCATGGCAAAGACTCAAGCAGCCCCGGCCGCAGCCCCCGCGCAAGCGCGCCTGCAGGCCATCTACCGCGACAAGATCGTGCCCGAGCTGATGGCCAAGTTCGGCTACACCTCGATCATGCAGGTGCCGCGCCTCGAGAAGATCACGCTGAACATGGGCGTCAGCGAAGCGGTCTCCGACAAGAAGGTCATGGACAACGCCGTTGGCGACCTGACCAAGATCGCCGGCCAGAAGCCCGTCGTCACGAAGAGCAAGAAGCCGATCGCCGGCTTCAAGATCCGTGAGGGCGTGCCCATCGGCTGCATGGTCACGCTGCGTGGCGTGCGGATGTACGAATTCCTCGACCGCTTCGTCACCGTGGCCCTGCCGCGCGTGCGCGACTTCCGCGGCATCAGCGGGCGTTCGTTCGATGGCCGTGGCAACTACAACATCGGCGTCAAAGAGCAGATCATCTTCCCGGAAATCGAGTACGACAAGATCGACGCGATCCGCGGGATGAACATCAGCATCACGACCAGCGCGAAGAACGACGACGAGTGCAAGGCACTGCTCGCCGCGTTCAAGTTCCCGTTCAAGAACTGAAGGCAAGAGATGGCAAAGACATCCCTGATCCAGCGCGAAGAAAAGCGCGAGAAGCTGGTCGCCAAGTACGCCAAGAAGTACGCCGAGCTGAAGGCCGTCTCCAATGACGCGCAGCGCTCGGACGAAGAACGTTACGCTGCCCGCCTGGAGCTGCAGAAGCTGCCGCGCAATGCGAACCCGACCCGTCTGCGCAACCGCTGCGCCCTGACCGGTCGTCCGCGCGGCACGTTCCGCATGTTCGGCCTCGGCCGCAACAAGATCCGCGAACTCGCCTTCAAGGGCGACATCCCCGGTCTGGTCAAGGCCAGCTGGTGAGCCCGGCGAGAAGCGAAGGAGATTTGTTATGAGCATGAGTGATCCCATCGCGGACATGCTGACCCGCATCCGCAACGCGCAGATCGTGCAGAAGGCTGCCGTGACGATGCCGTCGTCGAAGCTGAAGGTCGCGATCGCGCAGGTGCTGAAGGACGAGGGCTACATCGACGGTTTCGCGGTCAAGGCCGACGGCGCCAAGAGCGAGCTCGAGATCGCGCTGAAGTACTACGCCGGTCGCCCGGTCATCGAGCGCATCGAGCGCGTGAGCCGTCCCGGCCTGCGCATCTACAAGGGCCGCGACGCCATTCCGCAGGTCATGAACGGCCTCGGCGTCGCCATCGTCACCACGCCCAAGGGCGTGATGACCGACCGCAAGGCTCGCCAGACCGGTGTCGGTGGCGAAGTCCTCTGCTACGTCGCCTAAGGAAGGACGAATCACATGTCCCGCGTAGGAAAGATGCTGATCGAGGTGCCGAAGGGCGTTGACGTCTCGATCACGGCAGACCAGATCACCGTCAAGGGTGGCAATGGCACGCTGGTGCGTGCGCTGAACCCGCTCGTCAGCATCAAGAACGATGCCGGCAAGCTGAGCTTCGCGCCCGCCAACGACAGCACCGAGGCCGATGCGATGAGCGGCACGATGCGTGCGCTCGTCAACAACATGGTCAACGGCGTCGGCAAGGGCTTCGAGAAGAAGCTGACGCTGGTGGGCGTGGGTTTCCGTGCCCAGGCCACCGGCTCCAAGCTGAACCTGCAGATCGGTTTCTCGCACCCGGTGGTCAAGGACATGCCGGAAGGCGTGAAGGTGGCCTGCCCGACCCAGACCGAGATCGTCATCTCCGGAGCCGACCGCCAGCGCGTCGGCCAGGTGGCGGCCGAGGTGCGTGCCTTCCGTCCCCCCGAGCCGTACAAGGGCAAGGGGATCCGTTACGCCGATGAGCGCGTGACCCTCAAAGAGACGAAGAAGAAGTAAGGAGCGACGACATGATCACCAAGAAAGAACAGCGTCTTCGCCGTTCGCGCCAGACCCGGCTGCGCATCGCGCAGCAGCGCGTCGCGCGTCTGACCGTGTTCCGCTCCAACCTGCACATCTACGCCAGCATCGTCTCGGACGACGGCTCGCAGATCCTGGCCAGCGCCTCCACGGCCGAGAAGGAAGTGCGCGACCAGCTGGGAGCCGCTGGCAAGGGTGGCAATGCCGCCGCTGCCACGATCATCGGCAAGCGCATCGCCGAGAAGGCCAAGGCCGCCGGCGTCGAGAAGGTCGCGTTCGACCGTTCGGGCTTTGCGTACCACGGCCGCGTGAAGGCGCTGGCCGAGGCGGCGCGCGAAGCCGGCCTGCAGTTCTGACGGGCGCAAAGGAACACATCAAATGGCAAAGTTCACTCCCCGCCAGCAGACCGAAGGCAACGACGACGGCCTGAAGGAAAAGATGATCGCGGTCAACCGCGTCACGAAGGTCGTCAAGGGCGGCCGCACGCTCAGCTTCGCTGCGCTCACCGTCGTCGGCGACGGCGATGGCCGCATCGGCATGGGCAAGGGCAAGGCAAAGGAAGTGCCGGTCGCGGTGCAGAAGGCCATGGAATCGGCCCGCCGCAACATGGTCAAGGTCCAGCTGCGCAACGGCACGATCCACCACAACGTGCGTGGCGAGCACGGCGCGGCCAAGGTGCTGATGGCACCGGCCAAGCCGGGTGACGGCATCATCGCCGGCGGCCCGATGCGCGCGGTGTTCGAAGTGATGGGCGTGACCGACATCGTGGCCAAGAGCCTCGGTTCGAGCAACCCGTACAACATGGTTCGCGCCACGCTCGACGCGCTGAAGCGCTCGACCACGGCTGCCGAAGTGGCGGCCAAGCGCGGCAAGTCGGTCGAAGACCTCTTCAACTGACACCGGCTCGGAGAATCCTCATGTCCGACAAGAAAACCCTGACCGTCACGCTCGTGAAGAGCGTCGCCGGCACGCGCCAGTCGCACCGTGACACGGTGCGCGGCCTGGGCCTGCGCAAGATCAACAGCCAGCGTGTGCTCGAAGACACGCCGGCGGTGCGCGGCATGATCAACAAGGTCGCGTACCTGGTGAAGGTGCTGTGATGGAAATCAACTCGATCAAGCCTGCCGAAGGCAGCAAGAAGGCGCGTCGCCGCGTCGGCCGTGGCATCGGCTCCGGCCTGGGCAAGACCGCGGGTCGCGGCCACAAGGGCCAGAAGTCGCGTGCTGGCGGCTACCACAAGGTGGGCTTCGAAGGCGGCCAGATGCCGCTGCAGCGTCGCCTGCCCAAGCGTGGCTTCAAGTCCGCGCAACTGAAGTACAACGGCGAAGTGACGCTGGCCGACCTGCAGGCGCTGGACGCGGCTGAAGTCGATCTGCTGACGCTGAAGGCCGCCGGCCTGGTGCGCCAGCTGATCAAGACGGTCAAGGTCATCAAGTCGGGCGAACTGACGCGCAAGGTGGTGCTCAAGGGCATCGGCGCGACCGCGGGTGCCAAGGCGGCCATCGAGGCGGCCGGCGGCTCCATCGCCTAAGAGGATCCGGGAAGCTCGTGGCAACCTCCGCGAACCAGCTGGCCAAGAGCGGGAAGTTCGGCGACCTGCGTCGCCGCATCGTCTTCCTGCTGCTGGCCCTGGTGGTCTACCGCATCGGTGCGCACATTCCGGTGCCGGGCATCGACCCCAACCAGCTGCAGCAGCTCTTCAAGAGCCAGGGCGGCGGCATCCTGAACCTGTTCAACATGTTCAGTGGTGGAGCGTTGTCGCGCTTCACGGTGTTCGCCCTGGGCATCATGCCGTACATCTCGGCGTCGATCATCATGCAGTTGATGACCTACGTCGTGCCCTCGCTCGAGGCGCTGAAGAAGGAAGGCGAGTCCGGCCGTCGGAAGATCACCCAGTACACGCGCTACGGCACGCTGTTCCTGGCGATCTTCCAGTCGCTGGGCATTGCGCTGGCGCTGGAAGGGTCTGCGGGCCTGGTGCTGAACCCTGGCTTCGGCTTCCGCATGACAGCGGTGGTGAGCCTGGTGGCTGGCACGATGTTCCTGATGTGGCTGGGCGAGCAGATCACCGAGCGCGGTCTGGGCAACGGCATCTCGATCATCATCTTCGCAGGCATCGTCGCGGGTCTTCCCAGCGCGATCGGCGGCTTGTTCGAGCTGGTGCGTACGGGTGCGATGAGCATCATCGCCAGCCTGTTCATCATCGCCCTGGTCATCGGTGTGACCTACGTCGTGGTGTTCGTCGAGCGTGGCCAGCGCAAGATCCTGGTGAACTACGCCAAGCGCCAGGTCGGCAACAAGGTCTACGGTGGCCAGTCGTCGCATCTGCCCCTGAAGCTGAACATGTCGGGTGTGATCCCGCCGATCTTTGCGTCGTCGATCATCCTGCTGCCGGCCACCATCGTGGGCTGGTTCGCCACGGGCGACGGCCTGCGTTGGCTGAAGGACCTGTCGGGCGCGTTGTCGCCGGGGCAGCCGGTGTACGTGCTGCTGTACGCGGCGATGATCGTGTTCTTCTGCTTCTTCTACACGGCGCTGGTGTTCAACAGCCGCGAGACCGCCGACAACCTGAAGAAGAGCGGCGCATTCATCCCGGGCATCAGGCCGGGTGAGCAGACAGCAAAGCACATCGACCGCATCCTGGGTCGCCTGACGCTGGCCGGCGCCGTGTACATCACCGCCGTCTGCCTTCTGCCTGAGTTCCTGGTGCTGAAATACAACGTGCCGTTCTATTTCGGCGGGACGTCCTTGCTGATCATCGTGGTCGTCACGATGGACTTCTGGGCCCAGGTCCAGAGCTACGTGATGAGCCAGCAATATGAAAGTCTTTTGAAGAAAGCCAACTTCAAGGCTACCTGAACGATGTCCAAGGATGACGTCATCCAGATGCAGGGTGAGATTCTTGAGAACTTGCCCAACGCGACCTTTCGCGTGAAGTTGGAGAACGGACACGTGGTGCTCGGCCACATTTCGGGAAAGATGCGGATGCACTACATCCGCATCCTCCCGGGTGACAAGGTCACCGTCGAGCTCACGCCATACGATTTGAGTCGCGCGCGGATCGTGTTCCGCGCCAAGTAGGTCAAGGAGAAGACCATGAAAGTCGCCGCTTCGGTCAAGAAGATGTGCCGCAATTGCAAAGTCATCCGCCGCAAGGGCGTGGTTCGCGTCATCTGCACCGACCCGCGCCACAAGCAGCGTCAAGGTTGATTGAAGGAAGAACATGGCACGCATCGCTGGCATCAACATCCCGCCGCACAAGCACGCTGAAATCGGCTTGACGGCCATTTACGGCATCGGCCGCACGACGGCGCAGAAGATCTGCGACACCGCCGGCATCCCCTACAGCAAGAAGATCAAGGACCTGTCCGACACCGATCTGGAGAAGATCCGTGACGAGATCGGCCGTATGACGATCGAAGGCGATCTGCGCCGCGAACTGTCGATCAACATCAAGCGTCTGATGGACCTCGGCTGCTACCGCGGCTTCCGTCACCGCCGCGGCCTGCCCGTGCGCGGCCAGCGCACCCGCACCAATGCACGCACCCGCAAGGGCCCGCGCAAGGGCGCCGCTGCGCTGAAGAAGTAAGCTGCGTCGCGAAAGTTAAAGAGAGCAAGACATGGCCAAAGCACCCGTCAACACCGCCGCCCGGCGCGTGAGCAAGAAGATCCGCAAGAACATCGCGGACGGCATTGCGCACGTGCACGCGTCGTTCAACAACACCATCATCACGATCACCGACCGCCAAGGTGGCGCGCTGGCGTGGGCGTCGAGCGGCGGCCAGGGCTTCAAGGGCTCGCGCAAGAGCACGCCGTTCGCCGCCCAGGTGGCCGCTGAAGTGGCGGGCCGTGCGGCGCAGGAACAGGGCATCAAGAACCTCGACGTGCGCATCAAGGGCCCCGGCCCTGGCCGCGAATCGAGCGTGCGTGCACTGGCCTCGCTGGGCATCCGCATCAACTCGATCAGCGACGTGACGCCGATCCCGCACAACGGCTGCCGCCCGCAGAAGCGCCGCCGCATCTGAGCCCCGTCTGCAGCGCCGCGCTGGCGCTGCTACAATCTAGGGTTTTTCCGCAAGCCGGCCAGCACGTCGTGTGCGAGCCGGCTGTTTTCCTGAGGCGGTCGTGGTTGCCCTGGCAACCGCTGCCGGCTTGTAAGCCCACCGTCTGAGCGCCGCCGGGGGCCGTTTGCAAACGGTTCCCAACAGAGCAGCCGCCAGACTCGCGCGGGGTGGCCTGGTCCTCCAGCCCACCTGCCGCGTCAGACACCACTCAAGGACCCACCGTGGCACGTTACCTCGGCCCCAAGGCCAAACTCTCCCGCCGTGAAGGCACCGACCTGTTCCTGAAGAGCGCCCGCCGCTCGATCGGCGACAAGGCCAAGTTCGACAGCAAGCCGGGCCAGCATGGCCGCACCAGCGGTTCGCGCACCAGCGACTACGGCATCCAGCTGCGCGAGAAGCAGAAGGTCAAGCGCATGTATGGCGTGCTTGAGCGCCAGTTCCGCCGCTACTTCGCCGAAGCCGAGCGCCGCAAGGGCAACACCGGCACGACGCTGCTGGCCTTGCTGGAGTGCCGCCTGGACAACGTCGTCTACCGCATGGGCTTCGGCTCGACGCGTGCCGAAGCACGCCAGCTGGTGTCGCACAAGGCCGTCACGGTCAATGGCCAGGTCGTGAACATCCCGTCGTACGCCGTGAAGGCCGGGGACGTGGTTGCGCTGCGCGAGAAGTCGAAGAACCAGCTGCGTGTGCAGGACGCCCTGAAGCTGGCGCAGAGCGTCGGCCTGTGCGACTGGGTCTCGGTGGACGCCACCAAGATGGAAGGCACCTTCAAGAAGGTGCCCGACCGTGACCAGTTCGGCGCCGAGATCAAGGAAGCGCTGATCGTGGAACTGTACTCGCGCTAAAGACACGAGCCGCAGCGGCGTGCCCCCCCGGGCCGCCGCCGCGCTTGCCGGTTGTTTCGCCTGCCGGGCGTGAAACCGACCCCTCACCCAGCCCGGCGCGGTCCATCAGCCTTATCGGTGTAACGAGCCGAGGGTATTGACAGGAACAAACGAATCCATGCAAACCACTCTTCTGAAGCCCAAGGCCATCCACGTCGAGCCGCTCGGCGGCTACCGCGCCAAGGCCACGCTCGAGCCCTTCGAGCGCGGTTACGGCCACACCCTCGGCAACGCGCTGCGTCGCGTGCTGTTGTCGTCGATGGTGGGCTACGCGCCGACGGAAGTCACGATCGCCGGCGTGCTGCACGAGTACTCGGCCATCGACGGCGTGCAGGAAGATGTCGTCCACATCATGCTGAACCTCAAGGGCGTGGTGTTCCGTCTGCACAACCGCGATGAAGTCACGCTCGTGCTGCGCAAGGAAGGCGAAGGCCCGGTCACGGCCGGCGACATCCAGACCCCGCACGACGTCGAGATCATCAACCCCGAGCACGTCATTGCCCACCTGGCGCAAGGCGGCAAGCTCGACATGCAGATCAAGGTCGAGAAGGGTCGAGGCTACGTGCCCGGCAACATGCGCCGCTTCGGTGACGAGCCGACCAAGAGCATCGGCCGCATCGTGCTCGACGCCAGCTTCTCGCCCGTCAAGCGCGTGAGTTACGCCGTCGAGAATGCGCGCGTCGAGCAGCGTACCGACCTCGACAAGCTGGTGATGGAGATCGAGACCAACGGCGCCATCCCGCCGGAAGAAGCGATCCGCCAGTCGGCCAAGATCCTGGTCGAGCAGCTCGCGGTGTTCGCGCAGCTCGAAGGCCAGGTCAGCGACATCTTCGAGGCACCGCAACAGCGCACCCCGAACTTCGACCCGATCCTGCTGCGTCCGGTGGACGAGCTGGAGCTCACGGTGCGTTCGGCCAACTGCCTGAAGGCCGAGAACATCTACTACATCGGCGACCTGATCCAGCGCACCGAGACCGAGCTGCTGAAGACGCCGAACCTGGGCCGCAAGTCGCTCAACGAAATCAAGGAAGTGCTGGCTTCGCGCGGGCTCACGCTCGGCGCGCGGCTGGAGAACTGGCCGCCCCAAGGCCTCGACAAGCGTTAAGACAACGCCCGTCACCGTGCAACCTCCGGTACCTGACACGGCCGGAGTTCAATAAAGAAAGACACGCACCATGCGCCACCGCAACGGACTCCGCAAGCTCAACCGCACCAGCAGCCATCGCCTCGCGATGCTGCGCAACATGTGCAATTCGCTGATCACGCACGAAGCCATCAAGACCACGGTCCCCAAGGCCAAGGAACTGCGCATGGCCGTCGAGCCGCTGATCACGCTGGCCAAGAACCCGACGCTGGCGAATCGCCGCCTCGCGTTCGACCGCACGCGTGACCGTGACGTCGTCAGCAAGCTGTTCAACGTGCTCGGCCCGCGCTACAACACGCGCCCGGGCGGCTACACCCGGATCCTGAAGATGGGTTTCCGCGTCGGCGACAACGCGCCGATGGCCTTCGTCGAGCTGGTGGATCGTCCGGAGCCCGTGGCTGCCGACGAAGCCACCACCGAAAAGGCGGAATAAGCCTGGCGCACTGCGCCGAAACCGGTATATACTTGAAGGCTCAGTCGCGGGGTGGAGCAGCCTGGTAGCTCGTTGGGCTCATAACCCAAAGGTCGCAAGTTCAAATCTTGCCCCCGCAACCAAGAATTCTCGAATAAAAACAATAACTTAGGAATAGTTGAACGCCGGCCCCGTGGTCGGCGTTTTGCTTTGTGGCCCATCT
>VFQO010001744.1_pt1 | contig 15549 bp, 15 predicted proteins | sample 3512331 | NCBI WGS metagenome assembly VFQO01 (sample SAMN10412371, study PRJNA504923) | tailings metagenome | isolation source: Replicate 3 from Balatoc abandoned mine | place: Philippines: Itogon, Benguet | collected 2017-08-28
ACTTCACCGTCGTGAACGAACCGACGCGCGGCGACATCTACATCTCCGTGCCCGAAGGCTTCACAAAGGACGAGGTTTCGTTCTTCGGCACGACAGCCAAGGGCTTCGTCTACAAATTCGCGTGCCGCCTCGAGGGCGAGCGCGCCCATCAGGTTTTTGTCGAGAACCGCGATATCCTCGGCGAAGAGCCCGCCGAACTCGCGCGTGCGATGTCGCCGGAGGAAACTTCGGCCTCTCTCATCCAGGCCATGTATCAGGGGCAGGGCATGGACGGGTTCGAGATCCGTCAGCCGTCAATGAATCCGGTGATGGTGGGCCCGCTCAAGGTTCAGATGATCACAGAATATCGCGGCCTCAACCTCGTCGGCCGTGTGCTCAGGATCGAGAACACCGGCAAGTCGACTGCCGTTCTCAACGAGCAGACCATCGCGCCGAGCAACGCGGTCGCGGTTAGCGTTGCCAAGCATGAACTCGCCGAACGCGAGGTGACCACCGCCTACATAATCACGCCATCGGGCCAGATCGCGGCCAGTTCCGTGGGAGGACGTCCATGAAGTTCAACAATCCCTTCAAGCCCAAGCCCAAGCAGCTTGACGCCGACGATACGGTTGATGTCGAAGAGTTCGGCACCAATGATGCGGTCAGGAAGAAGCAGATGATGCTGATGACCGCTGCAGGTCTCGTGGCTCTTGTGGCGGGCTCGGCCTACATCTTTGCCGATGATACGGCCGACGAGGCCGCCAAGGTCGCGGACAAGGGCGAGATCAAGGTCTCGACCGATGATATGGTCAACAAGAACATGGGCCAGCAGGAATGGCAGGCCATGTCCGAGGCCGAAATGCAGGGCATGCAGAACCAGCTGCGTGGTATTGAAGGTCAGGATCAGCGGCTCGATGCGTTGCAGGCGCAGATCGCGGCACTACAGGCCGAGAATCAGGCGATGGCGACCGACGGTCAGCGAGTGGTTGGCGCCTACCAGACCGAGAACGATCAGCTGCGCCAACAGCTCGCCCAGCGAGCAGCCGCGCCGATGCCGCCGCAAGGCATGTATGGTCCGACCGGTCCTGCAGTGGGCCGCGCCGGTCCTCAGGGCGGAGCGGGGGCAGCAGCTGCAGCCGCCGTGGCCGGTTCGCCTTACAGCCCACGCTCTATCAAGCTCGTTGCCTTTGAGGGCGGGCCGTCGGGCACCGCTACCCGGATCAGTGGTGGCTCCACGAGCTACACCGATAGTCCGAACTATCTGCCTCCCAATTCGATTGCCAAAGCGCGGGTCATCGTCGGTGTCGATGCCTCGGCCGGTGTGAACTCGCAGACCGATCCCTTGCCGGTCGTTCTCCGGATCACCGGTCCCGCACGATCGGTTTACCGGGACGGCAAACTGCTCACGACCAAGATCGAGGGATGCCTGGTCAACGGCGCCGCGCGCGGCGATCTCTCGAGCGAGAAGGTCTATGTGAAGCTTCAGCGCATGACCTGCCCGCAGGCCAACGGTCGTTACGCTGTTTCCGACGTCAAGGGCTTCATCAGCTTCGGCGGGAAGACCGGCGTGCGGGGGAGGGTGGTCAGCCGCGAAGGCGGGCTTGCGACGCAAGCCTTCTTGGCAGGCCTCGTAAGCGGTGTCGGCAACGCCTTTCAGGGTGCCAATCAGATCCCGCGCATCGCGCAGGACCCGGTCCTGCCTTCGGCGTCTGATGTCGGAATCCAGGCGATCGGGGGTGGTGCAGCCAACGCGGGCAATACCCTGTCGCAATATCTGATCGAGCGCGCCGAGCAGTACCAGCCCGTCATCGAGATGCCGACCGGCATCGATGTCGAGATCGTCTTCCTCGAAGGCGTCTTCATCCAGAACTGAGCACGCCCGCGCCGCGCGGAGAGAAGGAGTTTGTTCATGTTCAATACCACCAATGTCGCGATTGCATCGATGTCGCTCCTGCTTGGCGCAAGCGCAGTGGGCAGCTCTCCTGATGTCGCATCGCTGCTCAAGACGCGGTTGCCCAAAACCGAGGTCACGGCTGTCGATTGCACCCGCATCGCCGGGCTGTGCGAGGTCACGGCCAAGGAAAACCTGTTCTATGTCGATGCCAGTGCCCGTTACCTCATCATCGGGCGGGTCTATGACATGGAGACCCGTCAGGATCTGACGGCTGCGCGCCTTCTCGAGCTTAATCCCGACATGCTGGTGGGCGGTGCAGCCAAGGCCAACGCGCTCGCCAATGCTGGCGAAAGCGAAGCATCTGGAGGGGGACGCGGGTCGCGCAGCGAGCGCACCGTGTCACAGGCGGTAGCGCAGAAAGTCGATCTCTCGACGCTGTCCGATGCTGGTGCGATCGTGTGGGGGAAGGGGGGCCAGAAGGTCACCGTCTTTTCGGATTTCCAGTGCGGTTATTGCCGCGCGTTGAGCCGTGAGCTCGAGCAGATGAACGTGACGGTGATCGAACGCCCGATCTCGGTGCTTGGCAGCCGCGACATCGCCGACCGCGTGCTGTGCGCGAGCGATCAGCGCGAAGCCGTCCGCGCTGCCTATGCGCAGATGCCGGTCAAGGCAGCGAGCTGCGACACCCGTGGCCTCGACGAGAACGAGGCTTTTGCCCGCAAGCACGGGTTCACCGGTACACCCGTGATCGTGCGCTCCGATGGCGCTGTTCTCGAAGGATACCGACCCAAGGCGGCGCTGATCGCCTGGCTGAAGGGAGCGTGACATGAAGCGTAAGTCTCTGCCCGACGTGATCTGCCTGCCCCATGGCTCGGCCGCCAACTGGCGGCCGCCACTGACGCGGCGGCGTATCGCCGCCATCGGCGGCGGGTTGCTATTCCTGGCTGGCTGCACGACCTTCGGAACGAACATCAACGGGAAGTTCAATTGCGGTCCGGCAGGGGAGGGGTCCTGCTCGCCTGCGACCGTCATAGACGACCGCGCGCTCGCAGAGATCACCGGCGATGCGAGCTATGTTCCTGCAGGGCCCTATCGTGCGCCCGTTCGCGAGATGCAGCCGGGCACGGTGGCGCTCGCCGCCGGCCCGCAAACCGTGGTCGTGCCCGGACAGCAGAAGGTGTTGCGCATCGTGTTCCCGGCGCATGTCGATCGGGCGGGCCGCTACCACGAGACCAGCGTCGTCAATGCGGTGGTGGACAACGGCGCATGGATGCAAGCGAGTGCCTCACACGGCGCAGCGCTCGCACAGACCGTCAACCTGACGGTCAATCCCGAGATTCTCGCGCAGCTCGGCGAAGAAGTCAGCGTCGGGGGCGAGGGTGCCGTGAGCACGGCGGCGCGCATCAGCATGAAGGATCCCGGCATGCCTTCGGCCGAAGCCGTCGCTGCTGCGCGCGCCCGCGCAGCTGCCAAAGCAGCCAAGAGCGCGGCGGGTGGCGACTCCGCTCCCGTTGATGCTCCGGCGAACCGCCCGCAGTCCTTCAACCCGGTCGTGGAGGAATAGGCGATGCCCGCTGCGAGCAAGAAAAGCTGGTTCGCCCGTCTGTTCGGGGACGAGCATGCGCCCGATGAAGGGACACCCGGCCACGGTGCGCCGATGCTGGCGCATTGGCTTCCCTATCGCAGCTTCGATCCGAAGACCGAGATCTTCTATCAGACCGATTCGATTGCTTTTGCTCTGGAGGTCGCACCCCTGATCGGTGCCGACGAGCGCACCGGCGAGATCCTCGCGCAATTCCTGTCCGAGGCGATGCCTTCGTGCTCGCGGTTGCAGATCCTGTCGTTTCAGAGTCCGCGGGTCGGCCGGACCATCGCGCGCTATGCCTTGCCACGCTATGCCGCCGGCGGTGTGCACAAGAAGATCGCCGAGCACCGCTCGCGGATGCTGGGGCATGGGGCGTGGAATTCGCTTGCGCAGGATGGGCCGTTCCACGTTCGCCAACACCGCTGCGTCATCTCGGTCTCCTTCAAGCTGGGGAAGGGGACTGTCGAGGAACTCATCACGGTGCGCGACTCGATCACGGCGCTGCTCCAGTCGATCAATGTCGATGTGAGCCGCTATTCGCCGGTCGAACTCATCGCTCTGATCGACGACCTTACCGCGCCTGCTTTCGACGTCTCCGACCACGTCGAGGACTATTGCGAGCTCGATCCGATCGCTGACCAATGCGTGCGGCGCGATGTCCAGACGGCTGTGCAGGCCGACCGAATTCTCGTGTCTTGCAAGCCGCTGCGCGCGGTCACGACATTGGGCGGGGACACCGAGTTCGAGGAAATTCGCCCGGATGCTTTCGATTACCGGTTCTTTTCGGTGCGGAATCTGCCGGTGCGTTGGGCCCCATGGGATTGCCAGAAGGTCATCGGCGACATGTTCGCCGACAAGCTGCGCCCGGGCTGCCCGACCATAACCAGTTTGTGCATCGTCTATCAGGACGAGGAGGCAGCGAACTCAAAGGCGGGCTACAAGCACATGCGCACGACCAGCCTTGCCGATACGCCCTCGGCCCGCCTGCTCCCGCAGCTGAAGGATCAGAGCGAAGAGTGGCGGCACGTCACAGAGGAGCTCCGCCGGGGTCGCAAGCTGGTGCAGGTCTACTACACGGTCGGAATGATGAGCCCGAAGGGGAAGGGCGATGCCAACGAGCGCACCATCAAGTCGATCTACAAGGCGGCCGGATGGGATCTGCTCGACGAGCGCTTTCTGCAGATCATGGCCTTCATGTCCTGCCTGCCGATGACACTGGGCAATGGGCTCGATGTCGATCTGAAGCGCATGAAGCGGTTGCGCACCATGCTTACCACAACCGCGGCCAACCTCGCACCGCTTCAGGGCGAGTTCCTCGGCGGGGCCAAGCCGCACCTGATGTTCATCGGTCGGCGCGGACAGCCCTTCTTCTGGTCCCCGTTCGAGAACAGCGCGGGCAACCACAACGTGGCGGTGTTCGGCAAGTCGGGCTCGGGCAAGTCCGTGGCGCTGCAGGAGCTTTGCGCCGCTTTCGCAGGCATTGGTGCACGGATTATCGTCATCGACGACGGGCGTTCGTTCGAGCACATGTCCAAGATGCTGGGCGGCAAGTTCGTCGAGTTTCGGCTGCGCGACGGATTCAGCCTCAACCCCTTCTCGATGATCGACGCTGAGCTCATCGACAATGATGAGGACTACCTCGTCGATGCGCTCGCCATGCTCAAATCCATCATCGGCCAGATGGCGCGGCATGTGGATCACCTCAACGATACCGAGCGCGGGCTCATCGACAATGCGGTGGGTCAAGCATGGCACGCCAAGGGCCGCGAAGGGTCGATCGATGACGTGATCGAGGTGCTCTCCGCGCACGGTACCCTCGCTGCCGAGGATCTGGCCACCGCAATGTTCCCGTTTTCCTCGAAAGGGACCTACGGTCGCTTCTTCATGGGGGAGGCGACGGTCGACATGTCGTCCGACTTTACCGTCTTCGAACTCTCTGACCTGTCGAGCCGCGAAGAGCTGCGTTCGGTAGTTTTGACGGCGATCATGTTCCTGTCTTCGCAGACAATGCGCAAGATCGATCGCGAGATCCCCAAGGCGCTGCTGATCGACGAGGCCTGGCAGATGCTCCGGGGCGGTTCGATGGCTGATTTCGTCGAGACCTACAGCCGCACCTGCCGCAAATACGGAGCCTCGCTCATCACCGCTACGCAGAGCCTGAACGATTACTACAAGTCAGAAGGCTCGCTGGCGGCGCTCGAGAACTCCGACTGGTCGGTCATCCTCCAGCAAAAGCCCGAGACCATCGCGGATTTTCAGAAGCACGGCCGCTTCGACATGGATCCCTACACCGAGGCTTTGCTCCGGTCCTTGAAGCGCAGCGGCACCGACTATTCCGATGTGATGATCAAGGGGCCCGACACGCTGGCGGTCGGCCGCTTGGTGCTCGATCGCTACTCTGCGACGCTCTACTCGTCCTCGCCGGCTGTGTTCGGGCGCATCGAGCGCCTGATGGAGGAAGGCTTCACGATGGACGAGGCGATCGAGATGGTCGCCTTCCCTCATCTGGAGCGCGAGATGATTCGGGAGGCCGCAGAATGAACGCCCTTCTTCCCGGTCGACTCCAGAAGGCCTCCCGTATCGGAGGCGCGGGGATCATCCCGTTGGCAGCCGAAGCTGTGAGCCGGCAAAAGGGCGTTGGCGCGCAGCCGCTTCCTGTTCGGAGGATCGTTGCGGACCTGTGCTATTTCGCGCTGCGGCTTGCAGGCTGGCTTTCTTTGACGGCGCTCGCCACTTTCGGACTCTACGCCGTGTTCTTCATGGCGCTGGGCGCGTTCACTGCCGAGGGCTTCTTTGCCCACCTGGCGAACCTCTCGACCCGCTTCGGCGATGCCGAGCCCGCACGTCAGGCGCTCTTCGTTCGCCAGCTCGCAGTTGCCACCCTCGTCCTGTTCCTGACTGTCAGCGTGGCCCGCTACCGCTCGCTGGCCGCCGTATTTTCGGCCGACCCGGCCCCGCGAAAGGATTGACCATGTCGGAGCAGCTCACTCTTATCCCGCCCACGGCGCAGACGCATGCGACGCCGATGGCTTTTGCGGAGAGCGACCATAGCGGCTCCAAAGCCGAAGGTTCTTGGGCGGATGCTGCTGTGTCGCGGCCTTCCGCGCCTCGATCAGCGCAGCGCCGCAAGGGCCTTCCGCCAAGTGTGTTCCTTTTCGCAGCGATCGCGGTTGCCGCGCTCCTGTGGGGCGCGTGGGTAACCAAGAACATCCTCGATCCGTCCGTAGTGAAGGCACCAATTGCCAGCGTCAGGCTCGAACAGATCATCGGTGAGTACGTTCAGGCTCAGGCCCGTAGCAACACGCCGCCCGAGATCGTGACCCGGCAGACCCAGGCCTTCATGGCCGCGCTCGGCGAGGAACTGAAGGCGCGCGGCGCCGACGGCACCACGGTGATGGTCGGCGAAGCCGTGCTGTCGCAGAACGTGCCCGACATCACGGCCGAGGTGCGCAGCGCCATCTACGCCAAGGTTCCTCCGCCTGCCGCGTCCGCAGCCGCTTCGCCTCCCGCGTTTGCGCCGCAGCAGCAACTGCCCACTGGCCCGGCCGCGATGCCGGTCCCGGGACAGTAGGTCGGGAAGGGGAGGGACTGCGTCATGAGCACTTCGCCGGTGTCACCCATCCGCAGATCAGTGATGGCGGCGGACCTTCTGCCTGTTTTCGCGCTGTCGGTATCCCCGCAGGCTGCGCCGGCACCTGAAGCGACATCAACCTTTGGCTGGGGCATCGCTCGATGACCGCTTCGAATTCATCTCGCCGTCCTTCGGTTCTTGCCCGCTGGGCGATGATCGGCGTCCTCGCCGCCGGTATTGTCTCGCACAATGCGATTGCCGCATGGCAGGACAGTCATTCCTTCATGATCAATGCGAGCGAGAGCCTGCCCAACTGGGCCTTCTTCTTCAGTGCGGGCAAGGCGCCCAAGAAAGGCGACTATGTGTTCTTCGTGCCGCCGCCGGGTGAACTCGTCAGCCGGCATTTCGGGCCCGATCAAGGGCCGTTCGGCAAGCAGGTGATCGGCATGCCGGGTGCAGTGGTCGAGCATCGCGGTGATCTGGTCTATGTGGACGGCGTAAAGGTGGCGCGCATCAAGCCGCGCACTCGCCTTGGTGAGCCGCTGCATCCGGGCCCGACCGGTGTCGTGCCGCGCGACTGCTACTATGTCGGGACCGATCACCCTGACGGGTTCGACAGCCGCTATGCCGAGATCGGCTTTGCCTGCCGCAAGGCGATTCTGGGCACAGGGACACCTATCCTGTGAGGGCCTGGCCGATCCTCGCGACGGGCTTCACGGTCCTGAGCCTGACCACGGTCGCGCCGCTGGTTTCGATGGCCTTTGCGCGCGACCATGGTGTCATGGGGCAGACCTGGCCGATTGCCGAGCCTGATCTGCTCACGACCATCGATAGCAAGCTCAAGACGCTTGAGGGCAATGGCAGTATCGAGCGCATGCATCGCGATCTGGTCGCCAAGACCGAGCAGCGGGTCCGCAATCCCCTGCCTGTTCCTGGCATTTCCGCGACACAGAAGCACCGTAGCTGGCTATTCGACCCGTCGATCGTGGTCGAGAACGACGTGCGCGATCAGAAGGGCAACGTGATTGCGGCGCGTGGCGCTCGGGTCAATCCGCTCGCCTTGATCGACATGACCACCGATTTGGTGTTCGTCGACGGCCGCGATCCCGACCAGCTCTCCTGGGCGACCAAGAGCTGGGGAGCGGACAAGGCCAAGATTATCTTCGTCTCGGGTTCCCCCTTCGACCGGATGGGAGAATACCAGCGCCGCTTCTTCTTCGACCAGCACGGCAAGCTTACAAGCCATTTCGGCATTGCCCATGTGCCCGCGGTGGTCGCGCAGAAGGGCGAGATGCTCGAGGTGCGCGAGATCGTCCTGCCAGCCAAGGGAGCATCGTGATGCTGACCTTCCTCGACTGGCTCAAGACCCCGATGGCGGCCCCCGAGACGCCGACCCTCAAGACTATCCGCATGGCGATTCTCGGAATCTCCATTGCGATCTTCATCTCGCTCGTCGCCATCGACCCCCTGCGGGCGGCGATCGGGATCGGCGCGGGCGCGGTCGTGGCAGGTTTGCTCCTGTTCCTGGCCGCGCTCGTGCCCGTCTATTTCACCATGAAGATCCGGGCCGACGACGCTCACCTCACCGCGTTGCTCGCGGAGAAAGAGCGATGATCCTTCGGCTGTTCCTCGGTCTCGCGGCTCTCTTTGCGCTGTGCCTTGCGCCTGTCAGCGCCTCGGCACAGACGCCGCCGTCGAAGTGCTCCGGCAAGTTCGTTAATCCCGTGACCGATGTGTGCTGGAGTTGCATCTTTCCAATCTCCCTCGGCGGTGCCAAACTCTGGAAGGGCCGACCCGATACCGACAACCCCGATTTTCCGATCTGTGCCTGCGGTTCGCCGATCCCGCGCATCGGGCTTGCGGTGGGGTTCTGGGAGCCGGCGCGGATGGTCGATGTGACCACCAAGCCCTGGTGCTTCCCCAACCTTGGTGGCTTGAAGCTCGATCCCGGCTTCGATGTGGGGCGAGGGCAGGTATCGGGTCCGCAGATGGGGGGAGGGCGCACCGCCAACACCGCCAACTATCACGCCCACTACTACGTCTACCCGCTGCTCTACTGGATGGAGATCCTGACCGATTTCCTGTGCTTCGAATCCGCGAGCTTCGATATCGCCTACATGACCGAGATCGATCCGCTGTGGAACGACGACACGCTCACCACGCTGATCAACCCCGAGGTCGCGCTCTTCGCCAATCCCATTGCGGTGGCGGCTTGCGCGGGTGACTGTGCCGCTGCCACGGCGAGTTTGCCGCTCGACGAGCTCTTCTGGTGCGACGGCTGCAATGGGTCGATGTTCCCGATGAACGGCAACATTTCGGCGCACAACTCACCGGTCCAGTCCTCACGGCTCGCCGCCGAGCGGCTGCTCTTCAAGATGCACCGGCAGGGTCTTGCCTGGGGCACCGCTGGCTCCAGGGCGCTGTGCGGCAAATACATCATGCCGATCCTCAAGAAGTCGCAATACCGGATCCAGATGACCAATCCGATCGCGACTGTGAACGGCAAATACGCCTGCTCGCCAATCGGAGCCTCGACCATGCCACCGGATGCCGGGCGCGGCTATCCGGTCGGCGGCGAGGATTTTGGATATCTGCTCTGGCGCAAGCGCAACTGTTGCATGCTGTGAGGGAGGACAGATGACCCGCAAATTCCTCATTACGCTGGCCCTGATCGGTGGTTTTGCCGGGGTGGGTGCTGCCCTTGCCCAGACCGTCGACGGTCTCGACCTTGATGCGATCCGCGCCCGCGCCGCCGCCCACAATGAGGATGCAGCCATCCTTTCGGCCGAGGTCGACCGCCGCGTCGAAGAATACCGGCCCGATGCCGAGGCGCTCGATGCCGCCGCCCGGCGCAAGGTCGAAGGTCTCAATCCTGCTGCCCTCCCGAAAGGGCCGCATGGGGCGTTTGATTTTGACGAAATTGTTTCTGCAGCGTCGGGCAACCTCAAGGACAACCGTGCCACCGCGCCGCAGTTCATGGTGTTTGTGAGCCTTTCGATGCCTGAGGATGCATTGAGGCAGATCATCGACCAGACCACCGCTGCCGGCGGCTTCGTCGTGTTTCGGGGCTTCCCGAACAACTCGGCCAAGCAGTTCATCGCCGGGATGAGCAAGGTCCTCACCAACGACGACCAGTTCGCCTCGATCGGCGTCGATCCGCGTCTGTTCCGGGCCTTCAGTGTCCAGGCGGTCCCGACCTATGTGGCGGTCTCGAGCGACTTCATGCCTTGCGACGGTCTGAACTGCACGACCACCCCCCCGCCTTTCGACATGATGAGCGGTAACGTCACCGTTCGCTATGCGCTCGAGACCTTCTCCGACGACAATGGCCCGGGCGCGCTGGTCGCGCGCACTGCGCTTTCCAACATGGCGCGTGCGCGGTGAGGGGAGGGCTATTCTCGATCCTGGCCGGCGCGGTGTGCCTCGCGCTTACCATGCCCTCGGCCGTCCTGGCCCAATCGGCGCAGTCAGCCCCCGGCGGCGGTTTTTACGATTTCGATGACTACACCTATTTTCCGCCAGCGCAGCCGCAGCGCAATCCGATTGAACCGATACTCCCTGTGCTTCCCGACGATCCGATCTCGCCGATCGATCCTCTACCCGCGCCGACTCCCGCGCCGTCGCCCGTTCCGAATCCCACTCCCACTCCCACCCCCACACCCGCGCCATCACCGGTCAGCCCGCCGCCCTCGGGCGGAGGGGGAGGGGGGACAATCCCGGTTGCTCCCTATGTTCCCGGTGGCCCAATTGCTTTTCCCAAGGGCGACATCAATGCCGCCAAGGCCGACGGCAAGGCGTTCGGTACCGGCGCTCGTTCCGACAATCGGCAGATTACGACCTCAACCAGTCTCACGGCGACGATCCCCGGATACACAGGCCAGAAGCTCCCCGAAGAGGCACTCGGCGACGATCCAGATCGGCTGACGTCTCAGGGGGCCGCGGGAGCGCTGGGCAGTGATCCATGGCGTCTTGTGACCAACCCTGATCGGACAGTCGTCACGCTTGACCGGGACGGCCTGCTGCGTGCGCGGGCGGTCGAGGAAGACCCTGACGCCTACCTGGCAGGTTCGAGCCTTGGCGCTGCGAATGCGCAGTGTCAGCCGCTGCCGCCCTCCGGTGCGGGCACCGAGTATTACGAGGCTACCTGCGAGCAGGGTGCGAAGCCAATCGATGAGGCTCGTACGTGCCGTGTCCCGCTGGTCGTTCAGGCTGAAGGGTCCCAGCATTGGGAGTACAGCTGTTACTCGGACGAGCCGCAGCCCGGCCATGCCGGCGTGTGCTGGAACATTCAGAGTGCGCTTCAGGGTGGGGCCTGCACGCTGATTGATCGCGAGAGGGTTGGCTTTTCCTGTCTGCAGTGGGTCTATCCCCCGCAAGGCGGTCGCCCGTGGTGTGCAGAGCCGGGGGAGCCCCTTTATCGCGAGGTTTGGTCCTGTCCCGCGGAGCTCTCCGGGGTGCGGGGTGGGTTCCTTCGCAACACCACCCGGATTGTCAGCGAGAGTCGTGATGAGGCGATGTGTCAGTCGGCGACCGACGGCCTGGCCTGCACCCAGTCAGGCGAGGTCTGCACCGGACAGCCCGAGACCCGGACCATCAACGGACTTGCTGTCACGCGCTCCTGCTGGGAGTGGGAGCGCACTTATCAGTGTTCGGGAACGACGCAGGCAACGGACTGCGGAGACATTGAGGGCAACCCGCAATGCACTTTTCTGCGGGAGGAGTGCCTTGACGATCCTCAGGAGGGAGCCTGTCAGGTTGCCACTCGGGTTTATCGCTGCCCGATCCCGGGCGGCGGCACCACCGATCCTGCCCAGTTCATCTGCGGCGACGACGTCTACTGCATCGACGGCGAGTGCGAACCGATCGAGCGCGAGGCGTCGACCGAGTTCAAGGATGCGCTCGTTGGCCTCCACACCTTGGGACAGGCCAATGCCGAGTTCAACGAGGCTGACTTTACCCTATTTTCGGGCTCGCGTGAGACCTGCTCAAAGAAGGTTTTTGGACTGTCGAATTGCTGTTCGGGGAAGGGCGTTCCCCTGCTGACACCATTCCTTTGCGATGCCGCCGAGCGAGAGCTCGACAAGAAGGATGACAAGGGGCTGTGCCACAGGGTCGGATCTTATTGTTCGAGCCGTGTGCTGGGCGTCTGCACGACGCGCAGGGATGCCTATTGCTGCTTTGAATCCAAATTGAGCCGGATCTTGCAGCAGCAGGGTCGTACCCAGATTGGTAAGCCGTGGGGCGCGCCGAAGAGCGAGACTTGCAAGGGCTTCACTCTCGAAGAGTTCTCCCGGCTCGATCTTTCGGTGATGGATTTCACCGAGGTCTACGCCGACTTTCTCGACGCTGCGAAGGTCCCAGATGAATTGGACACGTCCCGGCAAATCCAGCAACGCATAGAGGACTATTTGCAGCAAAATGGACGGCCATAATGGAAACCGTAACCCCGCTCTCCAGCGGACGTGCGTTGCCCGACCTCAGTGTGGTCGAGTTCGCGATCATGATTGCGTTGATGCGTCTCGGCCCGCAGCCTGCCCCTGTGTTGCTCCCGACGCTATCGGATTGGTTCGGCTTTGCAATTTCGCTTGCGCACATTCGGCCCGCGCTTCGCAGGCTCGAACATCAGGGTTACCTTGTGACGCTGGAGGACGGGACGCTGCGTCCTCGCCGCGCAGCGTCGGAGCCCGTCGCGCTGTCTTTTACTGCGTTGATCCGAATCGTTGGGAGCGAGTTCGGTCGTGCCCTCAAGAAAGTCGATCCTCCGCTTCTGGCGCATCTTGCGAAGAAATCGGTGGAGGACGAGGCGGTCGAGGCCGAGGAGGCGCTGCGCAAGCGGCACGGCAAGCCGAACCTCACCGACGCGCAGCGCGAGAACATTCGCGAGCACGCCCGGCACGACGCGCGAGTTGCACGCGATGCTTCCCGCAAGGTGACGCCTGGGGCCGGGACGGTCGGCCGCAAGGCCGCGCACAAAGACAGAGGCAAGGCCAAAGGCAAGGGTAAGGGCAAGGGGCAGGAGGCCCCCAGCGACAGCAGCAAGGAATAGGGCTATGACACGGATGTTGGGCGGTGTGCTGAGCGTGGCGGTTGTGGGTGCCGCACTGGCACCTTCGTTCGCTATGGCGCAGGTCAGCGACGAGGGTGACGATGGTTTGATCCGGGTCCAGCAAGGCGACGATTTCTATTGCCGCGAGCGCAACCTGGGGCAGTGGTTCTACTGCGAAAAGCCCAAGCCCGATCCGGACAGTTCCCCGCAGACCCAGCCCAATATTCCGGCCGCTGTGCGGCTCAAGGCGATCAGCGAGAAGCTCGATGAGCTGAAGGCGAGGGCGATCCTCGAGCCCACCACACAGAACGTGCAGGCCTATATTTCCTTCCAGCGCGAGCAGCTCGACCGTGCATCGGACTTCGCCGATGTCTGGCGCCGTGCGATCTGGCAGAACCCCGAGCTCGACTACACGCTCGAGCGGCCCATCAATGCGCTCGGCAAGAAGACGTGGACCACCCATCGCACCGCACAGCGCGATGCGGCGCTCGCGGCGATCAGCCAGCGATACGGCGTGTTCTATTTCTACTCCTCGGGCTGTGCTGCCTGCGAGGTGTTCTCCCCGATCATCAGAGGTGTCTCCGACCGGTTCGGGATGACCGTCATGGCGGTTTCGATCGATGGCGGCCCGAACGCGGCATTCCCCAACTACCTGATCGATACGGGCCAGTTCCAGGCGATGGGGATGGCAGGCAAGCAGGTGCCGGCGCTGGTGCTCTTCGACACTGTGACCAAGCAGCCCATGCCGATCGGGTACGGCGTCATGGCTGCCGACGAGGTCATGGACCGGATCTTCACCCTAACCAACACCGAGCCGGGGAGTGACTTCTGATGAGCCGTTCTGAACAATCGCACTGGCGTCGTTGCTTCCGCATCGCCGGATGTTCGCTCGCCTGCCTTGCTGCTCTGAGCATGTCCGCATCGCCCGCTCTTGCCAATGTCGAGGGCGCGATGAACTCGTACTTCAACTCGGCAGGGGCAGCGGCCAATGTCACCGGGCCCTCGGCTTTCGACGGGCAGGCGGCCGGTTATTACTCAGGCGGCAGCCTTTGGACCCGCTTTCCGACCAAGCAGATCAATCCGGTGAATCTTCAACTGCCCCGCGCGAGCGGCGGCTGCGGCGGGATCGATCTGTTCGGTGGCTCCTTCAGCTTCATCAACACCGACGAGATCGTCGCGACCCTGAAGGCGACGGCCAACAATGCGATCGGCTTCGCGTTCCAGCTCGCCATCGACTCCATCTCCGCTCAGATCGGCGGGGTGATGAAGGACATGTCCCACAAGATCCAGCAGATGAACGAGTTCAACATGAACTCCTGCCAGTTTGCCCAGGAAGCGGTCGGAGCGCTCTGGCCCAAGATGGATGGTGCGAGCCAGACGATATGCCAGAACCTCGGTCGCAGCTCCGGTCTCTTCTCCGATGAGGCCAAGGCCCGGCACGAATGTCAGAATCAGAGTGCGCGCAACGCCGCGACCGACGGAAGCACCGATCCTCAGGCCGAGATCGCCAAGAGCAAGAACTATACGTGGAAGGCATTGATGAGCAATTCGGCGACGAGGCCGGACGAGGACTACGCCGAATGGCTGATGACGATGGTAGGCACGATCATCTACAATAAGCCGCAGAGCGATAGCGTCCCGGGGACCTTCCGCTTCATTGCACCAGCGAGCTGGGACACCTACACCGCGCTTCTCGACGGCACGTCAGTTGCGCCCGCTCAGATTTATCGTTGCAGCGATGGAAGCGGTCCCGACCAATGTCTCAACCCGCAGCCAAGGCCACTGAATGTCGGCCCCAATACGGCCTACAAGGCGCGAGTGAAGGCGATGATGCAAAGCATCGCTGGGAAGATCCGCAACAACACATCCTTGTCGAACGACGAGGTCAATCTCCTCGGCCTGTCCTCGATCCCGATCTACAAGATTCTGGTCGTCAACGCTGCGTCACAATTCGGCCTCGGCGCAGGCGAACTCGACTCGCTCGCCGAGATCGTCGCGGTCGAGGTCCTGCTCGGCAATATCGATCGCATGCTCGATGACATCGCCCGTTCGCAGATCGGCTTCGATGCGCCCGAGCAGAAGAACTTCGATGATTGGCGCCGTCAGGTGCAGGATGTGCGCATCAACCTGAACGCCAAGCGGGTCGAAATGTCGGGCAAGCTGAGCGACACCTATCAGATCATCCAGCGCACGCAGCTTCTGGAGGCGTCGCTGAAAAACACCATGAGTCCGCAGATATCGGCATCCCTGCGGTTCGGTCGCGGCCTTTCGGCGCAAGGCATCAGGTAGACCCTTTGGCGGGTGTGAGGGAAGGGTAGGGCGATGCTTGAGGTCTTTACGGTCGGCGGCGGCGAGTACATCGTCAACGTCCTCAATGCCGTCGCCGCATGGTCTGGCGGGGGGGGCTTCCGCTCCATGATCCAGGTCGTGTTCGTGATGGGCCTGATCTACTCGCTTCTGGTGCTCGCCTTCAA
>VFQO010001745.1_pt1 | contig 15549 bp, 13 predicted proteins | sample 3512331 | NCBI WGS metagenome assembly VFQO01 (sample SAMN10412371, study PRJNA504923) | tailings metagenome | isolation source: Replicate 3 from Balatoc abandoned mine | place: Philippines: Itogon, Benguet | collected 2017-08-28
TCTGCTATCAATGAAGCATCCATTACCGGGGAGGGTATTCCCGTGGATAAGAAGAAGGGTGATAACGTTTTTTCTGGAACGATTAACGGGCAAGGTGCTTTGGAAATTGAAGTGACCAAACCATCAGAAGAAACGATACTGTCAAAAATTATCCATTTGGTGCAGGAAGCAAAGAATGAGAAACCGCCAAGCCAACAATTTGTAGAACGCTTTGAGGGCATATATGCAAAAGTGGTTGTGGCAGCAGCCATACTACTAATGATATTGCCACCTTACTTATTCAACTGGACTTGGAGTGATACCATCTACCGGGCAATGATTTTTTTGGTGGTTGCTTCGCCCTGTGCGCTCGTGTCATCCATCATGCCCGCCATCCTTTCGGGAATATCCAATGCAGCAAGAAAAGGTGTGCTGTTCAAAGGTGGCGTTCACCTTGAAAATATCGGAGGTGTGAAAGTGGTCGCCTTTGACAAAACGGGAACATTGACCTATGGTAAACCCAAAGTGATGGATGTTATACCATTTTCAGGGATGACCGGGGAAGAACTGCTCCAAATCGCCGCTTCGGTCGAAACATTATCCGAACATCCGATAGCTAAAGCCATTGTCCGTGAAGCAAGGGATAAGCAGCTTAATCTTTCCAAACCAAAAGAATTGCAGGCCATTCATGGTTTGGGTGTTTATGGTACTTTGGATGGTAAGGCATACAAAATCGGGAAAAGGGATATTCTTAAAGATGTAGCTGTTTCTGCCGAAGATTTGGAAAAGGCTGCAAGTTTGGAAGAACAGGGCAGAACGGTAATTTTCGTTGCTGCTGACGGTCATGCGATTGGTCTCCTATCGGTTGAAGATACCATTCGCCCACAAGCGCAAAAGGTTATCGAGGAACTAAAGTCCAAAGGCATAAAAGTAGCCTTATTGACTGGGGATACAAAAATTACGGGAAATGCAATCGCAAAACAGGCGGGCATTGATGAAGTCTATGCCGAACTGCTACCGGAACAAAAAGTGGAAGCGATTAAGAAGTTGGAAAAAAAATACGGCAAGGTGGCAATGGTCGGCGATGGTGTCAATGATGCCCCCGCTTTAGCTACTGCTTCGGTTGGTATTGCGATGGGAAGCGGGGGAACGGATGTTGCTATGGAAACCGCAGACATTATCCTGATGGCTGATAATATCGAGAATATCCCTTTTGCGATTAATCTTGGTCGCAGGGCAAGCAGTGTCATCAAGCAAAACATTGTATTTGCCATAGCCGTTGCGCTAACGCTTATTACGCTCAATTTTATAGGGCAGGGACAGATAACGCTTCCCGAAGGCGTGGTCGGTCACGAGGGAAGTACAGTGCTGGTTATTTTAAGCGGGTTAAGATTATTGAGATAATGCAGGAAAAATACAACATCGAACAGTTCAACGATATTCTCCTGCGCAGGAGAAGCATATATCCATACCAGTATGTGAAAGGCAAAGCCATTCCCGATGAAATCATTTGGCAGATTTTAGAAAATGCAAACAGGGCGCCAAATCATAAGCAAACGGAGCCGTGGCGGTTTTCCGTTTTTTCAGGTGATGGACTGAAATATTTTGGGCAATTACAGGCTGACATTTACAGGGAATTTGCAGGCGATGGTTACCAGCAGGACAGGTATAAAAAACTCATCGAATATCCGTTAATGTCTTCCCACGTTATCGCTATCGGGATGAAACGGAGTGCAGCAGATAAACTGCCTGAAATCGAAGAAATCGAAGCCGTAGCCTGTGCTGTACAAAATATGTTCCTTAGTGTTACCGCTTATGGTTTGGGCTGTTATTGGACAACAGCAGGAATTACCTATTTTGAAGAAGCGAAAACCCATTTTGGTTTGGAAAGTGAGGATAAACTTTTAGGCTTTTTGTATATAGGTTATGTGGAAAAACCTGTAACTGCCATCTCGAAACGCAAGCCGATAGGCAGTAAGGTAAATTGGACTAATAATATAGACGGAATTAAGTTGCCTGGCTAATAAGGAAGAACTGCCGCACTGTTTAGCCTGCGTTGTCTTCAATTTAGTCGCCTTTTTATTGTCTACACCGAATTTTTTTATATATTTGCGACAATGTTGCGTAAGAACTTAGCCATAGTGTTTTTTGTTATTGCCCAGGTAGTATTACTTGGACACGGCGTTATTTCGCATCATCATCACGAAAAATTCACGGCACACAGCCATAGTCATCAGTCCCACGATACGCACGAAGGCTGCGTGGATTTGGGAAACTTATTTTCCCATATTCAACATACAGGAGAGCAGATAACATTCACTAATGACAGAACAGATGTATCGGTGGCAAAGGAATTGTCCCAACCGTTTAATGCTGTCATTTTTGATTATCGATACCCCATTGAATATATCGTTGCTTATCAGCAGCATACCTTTCCACCGGATAGGAACATAATTCACCAATCACCGCACTATAGCGCCTACTCCCTCCGAGGTCCTCCCTCTTTCATCGTTGCTTAACTTTCACCCTCTGAAAGTTAGAATTTGATTTATGCCCTTCATATCAGGGCAAATAGCTTCTTTTTACAATCAATCTTTAAAAAACGATGAGAAAATCATTCATAATAGCGGCATTCGCTGCCTTTGCTTTTACAGCTTGCAATAACAACGAAAAATCTTCGTCTGACAACAACTCCAATTCTGAACAATCTCCAGCCACTCCTGCGGTTAACCAGGATAGTATTGATAAGGCTCATGGACATTCCCATGACCCGGCAGGTAATCATGCACCAGCGGTGAATCAGGACAGTGTGGGTAAGGCTGCACCTGCTGCAAATCAGGACAGTGTTGACAAAGCTCACGGGCATAAGCATTAATTAATCCCCGGCACATTCTTCTACCACTTATATTTTAGCGTTCTATCGCTATAATATGCCTGTGCGTATTCCTATAAGTAATCCGAAGTTTGTGCCGATTAAATTCAATGTTCTAAATGAGATATATAAAAATAGTTTTATCAATAACCTTGTTATTATTGATAACAGGATCGGTGTATGCCCACGGAGTTGACGGGGATACCCAGGCATTCCTGAGCGGAAATTCGGGAGTAGCTTTTGTGCCGTTTCTTTATATCGGGGCAAAGCACATGCTTACCGGCTATGATCACCTGCTGTTTTTGGTAGGTGTCATCTTTTTCCTGTACCGGCCAAAAGAAGTATTGCTTTATGTGAGTTTTTTCACCATTGGACACAGTATAACCCTTTTGCTGGGAGTGCTGGCAGACATGGCCATCAACGCTTACCTGATTGATGCGATCATTGCATTGTCCATCGTGTATAAAGGCTTCGACAATTTGGGCGGTTTCCAACGCTTTTTGGGCTATCAGCCCAATACCAAAGCAGCGGTTCTGATCTTCGGTCTTTTCCACGGTTTCGGGTTAGCCAGTAAATTACAGGAATTAAATTTTGACAGGACAGGACTTCTGACAAACCTCATCGGCTTTAATATCGGCGTGGAAATAGGTCAGTTTATAGCCTTAGCCCTTGTGCTTTTTATCATCACCAATTGGAGGCGGTCACCAAGTTTCATGAAGTTTTCTACCCTCACCAATACCCTGCTTATGGCAGCAGGTTTTCTATTGTTCGGCTACCAGTTGGTCGGTTATTTTAACTCTTAAAAAAAATCAAAATGGCAGAAATAACGCATCAAATATTAGATAAAAGATCCATAGTCAAGCAGGTAGTTATTGCTTTGGTTGTTGGAGCGGTACTCCTGGTAAGTGCCGTACTTCCGGCAGAATATGGGATAGATCCTTTGGGTATTGGCAAGGCAACAGGATTTAGCAAGTTGTATGTTGGCGATGCTGGTACGGAGACATTGGCTTCGGGACCGCATAAAGTATTGCAACTTGAGAACGTTGGCTCCGGTGCAGATGTACCCAAACCTGCGGCGGCGGATAACCCGGCTCCTGCTACACCGCTTGCAGAGCGTACCGATGAAGTCAGTGTGGTCATACCCGCAGGAAGGGGACTTGAACACAAAGTAAACATGCAAAAATATGGCTCCCTCAAATACGCATGGATTACGGACAAAGGGGAATTGTACTTTGATTTTCACGGAGAGGTTAAGGGCAATAGCAATTATTTTGAAAGCTACACCATTGCTTATTCCAATAACGTGGCAGGCTCTTTCATCGCTCCGTTTGAGGGACCACATGGCTGGTATTTTAAAAATAATTCCAATGAGGATATTACTGTCAAAATAAAATTGAAAGGACAGTATCTCCCTAAACAATAAAATCATAAAAACATCATGACATGTTAAATAAAATCATTCATTTTTCAATTAAGAATAAGTTGGTAATAGGTCTGTTTACCCTGGCATTGATATGCTGGGGTACTTATTCCGTTACCAAACTTCCGATAGATGCCACACCTGATATCACGGATAATCAAGTTATGGTCATCACGGTGTCGCCTACATTGGCGGCACAGGAAGTGGAGCAACTGGTAACCTTTCCTGTGGAACAGACAATGGTCAGTATTCCGGGGATCAAGGACATGCGTTCCTTTTCACGTTTCGGACTATCCATTGTTACCATTGTTTTTAACGAAGGGGTAGATATATACTGGGGGCGACAGCAGGTGCAGGAACGCCTGACCATAGCCTCAAAGAATATTCCAGAGGGAGTTGGAACGCCGGAAATGGCCCCTGTTACCACAGGGTTGGGCGAAATATTCCAGTATGTGATCCACCCCAAGAAAGGTTATGAGGATAAGTATGATGCTACTGAACTCAGAACCATCCAGGACTGGATTATCAAACGGCAGTTATTGGGAACACCGGGAGTTGCCGAAGTGAGCGGCTTTGGAGGTTTTGTAAAGCAATATCAAATTGCAGTAGACCCTGATAAGCTGGCAAGTCAGAATATTACCATATCCGATATATTCACAGCACTGGAAAAGAACAACCAGAACACCGGGGGAGCGTATATTGACAAGGGGCCGAACGCTTATTTTATCCGTAGTGAGGGCCTGGTAAAGAACATTGAAGAAATTAAAAACATCGTTGTTAAAAAAGAAGGTGGTGCGCCCGTGTTCATCCGCGATGTTGCCCAGGTGGGTTTTGGCATCGGCCCCCGCTATGGTGCAGCTACCAGGAACGGACAGGGTGAAACGGTTACGGGTATCGTTATGATGCTGAAAGGAGCCAATTCATCAGCAGTTATTTCCAACGTAAAGGCGAAAATCGCTGAAATACAGAAAAGTCTTCCGGAAGGCGTTGAAATAGAACCATTCCTTGACCGCAAAAAACTGGTAGATGGGGCTATTTCAACGGTTTCGACCAATCTTATTGAGGGAGCTTTGATCGTGGTCTTTGTGCTGATTTTATTTCTGGGAAATCTTCGTGGCGGGCTTGTGGTCGCATCGGTCATTCCTTTGGCAATGCTCTTCGCCATCTGTATGATGAACCTGTTTGGTGTTTCCGGTAACCTGATGAGCCTTGGAGCGATTGACTTCGGGATCATTGTCGATGGAACAGTTATCATAGTGGAGGCAGTCATGCACCGAATAACCGGAAGCAGAGCCCGTTATGGTGGGGTGGAAAAACTCACCCAGGACCAGATGGATGAAGAGGTCTATGAAAGCTCACGCAAAATCCGTTCGGCTGCTGCATTCGGCGAAATCATTATCCTTATCGTTTACCTCCCACTGTTGGCATTGGTTGGCGTGGAGGGCAAAATGTTCACGCCAATGGCTCAAACGGTGTCTTTCGCCATTTTAGGAGCCTTTATCCTTTCTTTTACTTATGTTCCTATGATGTCTGCTTTGGTGTTAAGCAAGAAAACCGTGCATAAGCAAAACTTTTCCGACCGGATGATGAAGGCTATACAGAAAGTGTACGCTCCGATCATCAATGGTGCAATGAAGCGCAAACTTCTGGTGGTATCCATTGCGGTTGCACTGTTTGTTATCACGCTCATCACCTTCAACAGAATGGGCGGTGAATTTATCCCGCAGTTGGACGAGGGTGATTTTGCCGTGGAAACAAGGGTTCCCGTTGGAAGTTCGATAAATCAGATGATAAGCGTTTCCCAAAAGGCACAAACCATCTTGCTGAAGAATTATCCCGAAGTGAAACAGGTGGTCAATAAAATAGGTTCCGGTGAAATCCCTACTGATCCCATGCCGATTGAAGCGGGAGATATGATGGTAGTGTTAAAGCCTAAGAAAGAATGGACAAGTGCAGAAACACGGGAAGAGCTTATTGAAAAGATGCAGCAATCCCTGTCTGTTATCCCAAATGCGACGTTCAGCTTCCAGCAGCCCATCCAAATGCGCTTCAACGAACTTTTAACCGGTGCAAAACAGGATGTGGTATTGAAAATTTATGGAGAGAACCTGGATGTATTATCCGATTTGGCTTCTGAAGTGGGTAGGAAAATCAAGTCCATTGAGGGCGTTGAAGACCTGTATGTAGAAGAAATAACCGGTTTGCCACAAATCAACATCAAGTTCAACCGCGATAAGATCGGGCAGTACGGAATGAACGTAGAAGATGTAAACAGTGCTATCTCAGCGGGATTTGCGGGCGAGGTAGCAGGTCTGGTCTATGAGGGAGAGCGCCGGTTTGATCTGGTGGTCAGGCTCGACAGTGCTTCCCGCGAGGATATTACCGATGTACAGAACCTGTTTGTGAGTACACCGGATGGGCAACAAATCCCTTTAAGCGAAGTTGCAGAAATCAGCTTTAAGCCAGGCCCTGTGCAGATACAACGGGATAACGCTAAAAGACGGATCACGGTAGGCTTTAATGTCCGTAACCGCGACGTTAAGAGTATCGTAAAGGATATTCAGGATGTTATTGCTGCCAAGGTAAAAATGCCTGCGGGTTATTATGTGACCTATGGCGGACAGTTCAAAAACCTCGAAGAAGCCAATGCCCGGCTTGCAGTTGCGTTACCCGTAGCCTTGCTGCTGATTTTGGTGCTTTTATATTTCACTTTCCATTCTTTAAAGCAGGGATTGCTGATATTCAGTGCCATCCCATTATCGGCTATCGGTGGCGTGTTCGCATTGCTTATACGGGATATGCCTTTCAGTATATCTGCCGGGGTGGGATTTATCGCGCTCTTTGGAGTTGCCGTCTTGAATGGTATTGTATTGATTGCAGAGTTCAACCGACTGGAGAAAGACGGTATATCGGACATTTATGAGCGGGTGCGTATTGGCACAAGTGTAAGGCTTAGACCCGTGTTGATGACGGCAACGGTGGCCTCATTGGGCTTTCTGCCAATGGCATTATCATCATCATCAGGTGCGGAAGTACAGCGTCCATTGGCAACCGTAGTAATAGGTGGATTGATTACAGCTACGGCGCTGACTTTGGTCGTGTTGCCGGTGCTATACATCTATTTTACCCGTCCTCCTAAAAACAAGAAGATGAAAACCGTACCTGTAACAATTTTACTTTTCGGGTTATTCCTGTTGCCGATGCTCGGCAATGCACAAACCCCAACAAGAGCATTGACCTTGCAGCAATCCATTGATGAAGCCTTGAAGAATAACGCACAGGTAAGAATTGCTAATTACGATATCAATTTACAGCAGGCGCTCAAAAAAGGCAGCGTTACAATGCCCAAGACGGAATTGTCTTATACACAGGGTGTCGTCAGTAATCCCACTATAACGGATAACCTGCTCAATGTCGGACAACGCATAGACTTCCCAACGGTGTACGGCAACCAGTCGAAGCTGGCGCAAGAGAAAATAAAGAGTAGCCAGGCATATAAAGCCGTGACAGAAAATGACCTGGCACGTAGCGTGAAACTGGCGTATGTTCAGTACCAATACGCATTGGAACGAAAAACACTTTTGGTGCAGCTCGATAGTATCTATGTAAAACTAAGCAAGGCCAGCAATTCAAGGTATAGAACAGGGGAATCGACCAGTTTAGAGAACATTACCTCATCGGTTCAGTCCAAGCAGATCCAAAATGAACTTGAAAGAAGTGAGGCCGATATTAAAATCGCCAAACAGCTTCTCCAAACACTTCTCAACACTACGGACGATATTACCATTGCTGATACCGTACTGGTTGCAAAAGAGCTATCGTTGCCGCAGCAAAGTGTTTCGCCTGCGGACAACCCATTGTTAAGCTATCTGCAACAGGAAATTGCGGTAAACCAACGGAATACGGCTTTGGAGAAAAGTAAAATGTTGCCCGACATTATTCTTGGATTTAGCAGTCAAACATACAGAGGGACACAATTCATAGACGGTGCTGAGCGAACTTTTACGGGAAGAGACAGGTTTAACTTTTTTCAGGTTGGAGCAGCCATTCCTTTATTTCCGGGCGGTTACAGATCAAGGGTAAACGCCTCCAGGATCAGTGAGCAGAAGGCAAAGGCAGAAGTGGAACTTACTGCTACGAACCTGAACGGAAAACTGAGAGAGCTGGTGCAGGAGTACACCAAATACCAGAAGTCGCTCACCTATTATCAGCAAGAGGCTTTGCCGCAGGCTGATTTGATTATAAAGAACTCCGATAAAAGTTTCAGGAGCGGTGATATTTCTTATACCCAGTATTTGCAGAACCTCACCCTATCCAGCAATATCCATTCGGAATACCTGGATAACCTGTATAACTATAACCAGATAGTGATTTCAATAGAAGCAATTTTAGGAAACAAGTAATCAAAAATTTAAAGCAATGACAAAATTACCAATAAAGTACCTTCCGTTACTGCTCTTTGCAATGATAGCAATATCCTCTTGCAAAGACAAAAAAGACGGCAATACGGAAAGTAAAGAAGTACCCGAACAGGCGGCAACCGACACCGCAGCGAATGGTGTCAAAACCATTACGTTCACGGACGACCAATATAAGTTGTCCGACATTCAAACAGGCGCAATCGAAAGCCGTAACCTAAGTAGCATAATAAAAATGACAGGTATCATAGATGCTGAACCGGGAAGTGTTGCGTCTGTATCAGCCCCTTTAGGGGGTTACATTAAAACATCCGGTTTATTGCCTGGGCAACAGGTGAAAAAGGGACAACTATTAGCTACCCTGGAAAACCCTGAATTTATTTCTATCCAGCAACAATATTTGGAGGGCATCGGTAGGCTTGAATATTTGGAAGAAGAATATAAAAGACAACAGGAGTTAAGGGCAGAAGATATTAATGCTACCAAAACTTTCCAGCAGGTCAGTTCAGACCTGAAAGTGATGAAGGCTAAAATGTCAGGGTTGGAACAACAGATGGCGTTGATAGGCATTAGCAGTTCAGCTTTGAGAAAAAGCAATAGTATTTCAAGATCAGCTAATGTATATGCTCCCATAGCCGGATATATAAAAGCAAGCAACGTGAACATCGGAAAATACGTTGCCTCCACAGATGTGCTTTTCGAAATCATGGGGACAAATGACCTGCATCTTGCATTGAATGCCTTTGAGAAAGATTTGGGTAAAATTCGTACAGGACAATCGGTTAAGTTCTCCTTAGCCAATGAAAACAGGTATGACCGAACTGCCAAAGTATTTCTCGTTGGTCAGGCTGCGGATAACAATAAAATGATACCTGTACATGGACATTTCAACAAAGAGCCAGGTTTGCTTCCCGGCATGTACGTTAAGGCATTACTTGAAGTAGGAGCAGAACAACAAAATGCGGTTCCAGCCGATGCCCTTGTGCAGTTAGACGGGGCTGACTACATCATTGTCCAGACAAGTCAGGCAAAGGACGGTCACACGTTTCAATTAATCCCGGTTTCAAAGGGTATTGAACAGGCAGGCTACATAGCCATTGAGTTGCCTTCAACAGTCGATGCAACACAGCTTAAAGTTGTTACCAAGAACGCTTACACCATTCTTTCAGCGATTAGAAACGCCGAAGAAGAGGAAGAATAATCAACTATTACAAGCTGTGGTATGAAACCAAAAAGAACCAAAAGCAGAAAAACAAGAAAACGGAAAAAATTTGTACCTCCTCCCAAAAGGACAGGAGGTACAAATGGTAAACCGTTGTCGAAAACGATGAAGTATTTGCTCATCGCTATAGGCATAATCCTGTTTATCGCATTGCTCATACTATCGGTAGTTCTGTCAAACATGGGAATAAGAAGACCTCACTTCCATTAATACCATAACAATATGAACTATTCAAAGATTTTTTTTTCCGGCAATTCTTTTGGAAAATCATACGCATTGTTCTCGGATGCTTCATTAATAGCTGAAGCTGAAAACCTGAAAGAACTAACCAAACGGGATAAGCAAGCAGGCAATTTCAAAATTAACTATGTGTATTTATTAACTTTTAAAAAATCAAGAAAAATGAAAAAAATCAAATTAATTGGGATGTCATTCATGGTTGTAATGGCAACTTTAGCAGTTACTCCTGCGATGGCTCAAAGCGGACACGGAGCTGCCCCACACGGTGGAAAAATGGTAGACATTGACAAATACCATATTGAAATGGTGAAAGGAAACGATGCGCTTACCTTTTATGTGTTGGATGCCAACGCTAAGACATTGAATAAACCAGCTACTGGCTCGATAGAGTTTGCTTTTGAAAATGGCACTAAATCAACTTCAAATCTTAAAGCAGATAAAAATGGAGCATTAATAGTTGCATTACCTAAAAACAGCATTCATACAACTTGTACCGTGACGATTAACGTTCAGGGAAAGAAGTTGGTTGGAAAATTCAAAAATGAGGTTTCTGCCGCTGAAAAAGAACACGGTCATCAGCATTAATCGGGATGGGATGATTGAAATAAGGCTTTGCGGAAGAATATGTCTTCCGCAAGACTTTATTTACTAAGGCAACAGCTCTATTTAGAATTTATAACAATCACACTATGAAGACCGACCAAAGCCAACAAAAGTAATATACTAAGAATGTCTTTACTCATACTGCAAAATATTGTCCATTACTCTTTACACATTCTTTTTCCGGGCTTGATTGCTCTTATATTTTTCAAAAAGGAATGGAAGATGGTTTGGATAATTTTACTATTGACGATGTTCGTTGATATTGACCATCTGTTTGCCGAACCCATATTCGACCCCAACAGATGCAGTGTCGGATTTCACATTCTACATTCGTACTATGCAATAGCTGTGTATGTATTGTTATTACTGTTCGGCAACAAAATAATCAGAATTATTGCACTTGGCCTATTGTTCCACATGGCAACCGATTTTCAGGATTGTTTTTGGACGAGATAATACAGCATTGTACAGGTGTGAGATTGTGAATTTAAAATTTATTAAAAACGAAAAAAAATAAAAGAAATGAAAATAAGGAACATACTAATAGCCATTATAATGCTATGTACGTCCAATGGGTTATTCGCTCAAAACGCCCCTAAAACAGAAAAAGCAATCATCAAAATAAGTATCAATTGCGACCACTGCAAAATGTGCGAAACCTGCGGTAAGCTATTTCAATCAGAACTGTATAGCGTAAAAGGATTAAAAAGATTTGACTTGAATGAGAGTGAAAAGACCCTTACAGTTTATTACAGTCCTAAAAAGACCAATCTTGAAACAATCAGAACAGCTATTTCCAAATTAGGCTATGATGCCGATGATGTAAAGGCTGAACCCGAAAGCTACCAAAAATTAGATGGATGCTGTAAAAAGAAGTCCTAACCTACTTTCAGGAATTTTTGTGGAGAGAAACGTTAATTATAAAAAAACTAAAATATGCTGTTAAACAAAAAAATATCTATCGCCTACTTTATTAAGCAGATAAAGTGGCAAATATTTTTTGTGGTTGGATTTGCTTTGACAATAGGCTTTCTGCACTTGACCCCTCTGCTTGCAGACATTACAATTCCTTTCAGCATCCTGGCATTGTTTGGAACCATAGTTTCCATTTTACTTGCATTTAGAACTTCGCAGTCGTATGAAAGATGGTGGGAAGCAAGAACAGTGTGGGGTGCGATTGTTAACGACTCCCGAACACTCACGAGACTAATACAACAATTTCTATCAGCTAATGAAAAAGATGAAATAAAAATCTTTGCTCAACGGCAAATAATCTGGGTGTACGCAACAGGGGAAGCATTACGAAAAATTGGATTTTCTCCAGAAGTTAAAGCCTACATTAATTTTCATAAAATAAATGCCGTCAATATTCCCAATGCTATTCTGGATGAACATTCTAAACAAATACGCTCTTTGGCAGAGCAGGGGAAAATTTCGGAGTTTCAGCAGCTTCAACTAAATGAAACTGTTGGTAAACTATGTGATAGTATGGGAAAATGTGAACGCATTAAGAATACGGTATTTCCAAAGTCTTACAGCTTGCTGTTACATACACTAATTTATGTCTTTACGATAATGATACCATTCGGTTTAGACCATCCCCAATTAACGATTGAAATTATACTCTCTATACTTATTCCGGTCATGCTTATTGCGATAGAGAAAACCGCTATTATCATGCAAGACCCTTTTGAGAATACACCTGTTGATACACCGATGACTTCATTGGCTCAAACGATAGAGATTAATATCAAACAAATGTTAGGGGAAGATGAAATACCCCAAAAAAAAGACAATGGGCTTTATTATGAAATGTAAGAGCAGTATTGTCTGATAATGCGCCATTATCAACAAATCAAAAACTAAAATATTGTAGCTACATCAATATAAAATTGCAAAATAAACGAGACATAAAATTTGCAGGGCTTTTTCTTTTGCTGTTATACCTATTCGGCAACAGTACGGCCAGTCTCTTTCATCGTCATCATAATTTATTTTCTTTTGAGAAAGTAACCGTATGTGAAAGACCCGTTTACTATTCTGATGGGTGCAATAATGGAGTGGATAGGACAAGCACTGTTTAACGGCGGTGCTTTCCGCTTAATAAAAACAGATTAAAATATACAATGGAATTACAGTCATTAAAAAAAGCAGTTATAGTACCGTTTAAAACATTGCGGAACACCACTTTCGCAAGGCTTTATTTTGCCCAAATCGCAAGCCTTTTCGGCGATGCTTTTACGTGGTTGGGATTAGCATTACTAACCTATGAAATCAGTCCCCATAATGCAGCAGTTATATTGGCATCTGCCCTTACATTAAGGGTTACGGCTTACATCATTTTTTCGCCCTTTGCAGGTGTGGTATCTGAAAAACTAAAGCGAAAAAACATATTGCTGATAACACAATTGGCAAGAATGGCAATTGTTTGTGTGTTGCCGTTTGTAACTAAAGAATGGCAGGTGTACGGGTTGATATTTGCCCTTAATGTATTTGCAGCGTTCTTTACGCCAACGTACAGGGCTATTATTCCGCAAATAGTAGAAAAAGAGATATACAGGGAAGCTAACGGCTTGTCAATGGCAACCTTTCAGTTGTTAAGTGTATTTGGTCCAGCATTGGCGGGGATATTTGCAGTATGGTTGGGAGCCAAGCAGATTTTCTTTGTAAACGGGGCAACATTGTTCATAGCTATCCTGCTGATACTGACCATCCCGATGGCGGCTTTGCAAAAGGGAGTGAATACAGACAACACCTCAACCGATAGTACGTGGAGCGAAGTGATAAAAGGCATTCGCTTATTGTTTGGGAATAAGATTTTACGGTTCTCACTAAGCATTGAATTTATATCCGCTATTGCGGGAGCAATGGTGTTGGTCAACACAGTGGGATTGGTAAAAACGTCTTTGCAATTAGATGATAAGTATTACGGCTGGATAATGGCGATTTTCGGCGTAGGCGCAGCTATTACGGCGTTCCTGTTGGGCAGCCTTGATAAGACCAAAACAAGAAGCATATCGCTGATTAGCGGGGCTATCCTGATAGGTTTAGCCATTAGCATTGCAAACTTTGTCCCTTACAATGGCTTACTGTTATTATGGGTTTTTGCAGGAATAGGTCAGACACTTGCCGATATGCCTTCCGAAACATTGATTGGCGAGAACATAGAACCGCACGACCAGGGCAAGGTGTACGGTTCTCATTTCGCTTTCTCCCATTTATGGTGGGCAATCGCTTACCCGATAGCAGGTTTTTTAGGCACACGGTTTCCCGAAAAAGAGTTTTTGTACGGAGGTATTCTTACGTTGGTTTTAGCTGCAATTGCTGTCTTAGCCCTAAAATTATCAAAAGGTAATCGTGAAAAGGCATTTTGATAAACAAAATAAACCGATGTAATGATACCAGTCCATCACTTCCGTTTCAGATGCTTCGCTGGTGTCTTTGTGAAATTTCAAAATAACCGAATGGAAAAATTTTATAATGAAACACTAATCAAGCTGGAGGACAACATAAGGGAGTTAGAGATTGAAACCAACTGCCCGATACAGCAAATTGAAGCGGTTATAAAAATCATCATTAACTGCTTATCCGACGTTAAACAGTTTGTCGTAAAGAGAGGGTTTAAAAATGTTGATGAGGAAATACGTTTTTTCAAATACCAAAAGCCTGTAATTGTTTCAAAACTCATTTACTATAATGCCATTTATAAAATTGAAACAAAAAAACCTTATGGAGTAAAATCCATTAAAAAATATTATAATAGTGAATTGACTAAACTTAAAAAGTATTTTGACAACAATCTCGAATTTTACAAATACTACCGAACCAATAATTCCTTTATTGACGAGAAACTCTTTGTACGTGGCAAGTATGATATAAAGTTAAGTTTAGACACGTTTTATTTTGAAGCAGACCAAAATTTTTCCACCTCCCACGATTACAAAGCAGCAAAAATTATTGCCAATGACCTGATACAAGTTTATTTGGAAGACCAGCTTCACAATAACAATCATAAAAAGGCTCTGGAAAACTCCGCATTGAAATGGACGGGAAACAAAACAGCATTAACAGAGTTGATTTATGCGCTTTACGCACAAGGTGTTTTCGACAATGGAAATGCGGACATCAAAGTCATAGCTAAAACCTTTGAACTTGCTTTCAATATTAACTTAGGCGATTTTTATCACACCTATCTGGAACTTAAAAGTCGAAAAATGAACAGAACGAAATTTCTTGACAGCCTGCGTGATGCATTAATTAAGAAAATGGATGAACAGGAAGAAAATTATTGACCTTTCTTACAATACGCCACGAGGAAGATGAACCCCTTTCGTCCGTATAATGCTTTCCTGAACGTTTGGAGCTTCTTTCTGCTTTTCTGCCTGCTCTGGGACTGCATCCCCTTGCTTAACAGGTTCTATTGAAAGCTGTATCTTCCTTTCTACGGCTGCCAGTTCCGTTTTAAGCTCACTCAATCGACTTTCTTTAGACCACGTACCGTTAACCACTTCCTGAAGTATAGGCAGGTCTTTCTGTATTTCAGCGATTTTTTCCTGTTCCTGTTTTACAAAGCCCGGCAGCTTTTCCAAAGCCCTCAAAAAATTCATTGCGGCAGTTTCGGGGTCTTTTGCCATCAAACCATTGTTGTAGGTGTATTTGATATTTCCCTCACCCTGTACCAAAAAGCGGTTTACCCGAATATCCACGCCCTCTTTTTCCGACATTTCGGTTTTGACCAACAGCGTAAAACCATACAGGCTGCCTATTTCTTCATACTGACCTACGGTGCGGGCTT
>VFQO010001746.1_pt1 | contig 15546 bp, 12 predicted proteins | sample 3512331 | NCBI WGS metagenome assembly VFQO01 (sample SAMN10412371, study PRJNA504923) | tailings metagenome | isolation source: Replicate 3 from Balatoc abandoned mine | place: Philippines: Itogon, Benguet | collected 2017-08-28
ATCGAGGCGATGATGAGCGCCTCGGCGCCGCTCGAGATCATGTTCTCGATCTGCGCGACCTGCGTGGGGATGTCGTCGTTCGCGTACTGGAGGTCGACCTCGTAGCCGAGCTCCTCGAGCTGCGACTTGACGTTGTCGCCGTCCGCGATCCAGCGCTCCGACTGCTGCGTCGGCATGGCGACGCCGACGATGCCGCCGGCCTCGTCCTCGCCGCCGCCGCCGGTCGAGCCGCCCGTGCGGTCACCGGCGCAGCCCGTGAGGGCGAGCGAGATGACACCCGCGGCGGCGATGCCGAGGAGGAACTTGGAGTTCTTCACTGTGGGTCCTTTCGAGTGGGGAGTGTGGTGGTGCAATCGGCGCTGCCGCTCGGCTTCGAGCGTCAGCTCCTCGTCCCGGCGCGCCGGGAGGTCTGTGGGGTGGGGGTGCGGGCCATCAGCGGGATGCTCCGCTCGGCTGGCCGTACACGTTCTGGTAGCGGTCGAACAGCGCGTCGATCGCCGCGGGCTCGATCGGCAGCGGGTCGCCCAGCTGCCGCGCGATGTGGATGGTGCGCGCGACGTCTTCGAGCATCACGGCGGCCTTCACCGCATCGCGGGCGTCGCGCCCGATCGTGAAGGGGCCGTGGTTGCGCATGAGCACCGCCCGCGAGCGGTGCCCGCTGAGGGTCTCGACGATGCCGCGGCCGATCGAATCGTCGCCGATGATCGCGAACGGACCGACGGGGATCTCGCCGCCGAACTCGTCGGCCATCGCCGTGATGACGCACGGGATGCTCTCGCCGCGCGCCGCCCACGCCGTCGCGTAGGTCGAGTGGGTGTGCACGACGCCGCCCACCTCGGGCATGTGCCGGTAGACGTACGCGTGCGCGGCCGTGTCGCTCGACGGAGCCCGCTCGCTGCCGGGGGTGTCGGGCACCACATCGCCGTCGAGCGTGCAGAGGATCATGTTCGCCGGGTCGAGGTCGTCGTAGTCGACGCCGCTCGGCTTGATCACGAAGAGGTCGGCGCCCGGCACGCGGCCGCTGACGTTGCCGCCGGTCCACACGACGAGGCCGTAGCGCACGAGCTGGTCGTGGAGCGCGGCGACCTCGTCGCGCACGCGGGCGACGGCGACCTGCAGCTCGGGCGTGAGCTCGACGGCCCGGCGCGTGCCTGCGGCGGCGCTCTCGCTGGCCGGGCCGGTCGGGGTGGTGGCGCTCACATGACTCCGTCGTCGTTGCGGCGACGGATGCCCGGCGCCGGGTGTGATTCTGATGTGACCGTTCACATCGCGTGCTTGCACTCTAACGGCGAAACGGTCACATCTGTCAACGCCTGCCCCCAGGCGAAACGGTCACAACTCGATAACGGTTGCTCGCGCCGTGCGCGCTGCTCGAGCACTCAGCCCGCCTCCGCCTCCGCCGCACGCACGCACGCACTACTGATCACGGCACACCACACGCCGTGATGCGCAGTGCCTGCCGTGATCAGTAGTGCGAGCGAAGCCTGCGCCGCCGCGGAACCCCAGCCCCCTCGAGCCGATGCGCGAAGAGCCGCCGATCGCGCAGGTCAGCCGTCACGAGCCGGAGCATCCCGTCGCCCGTCGACCGGATCGCGTCCTCCCGCTCCTTCTCCTCGATCACGACCTGCTCGACGGTGCGGCCCGCGCGAGCATCTGCCGCCCGGTACTTCACGTGGCCATCGAACTCGCAGGCGAGTGAGATCGAGCCCCACCGGAAGTCGGCGCGGAACCGGCGCCCGTCCGGCATGCGGTACTCGTGCTGAAGCTCGGGCGCCTCGAAGCCGAGCTCGTGCATGAGCACGCGCGCCCATGACTCCCCCGCAGACTCGGAGCGGCCGTCGGCGAATGCGAGGGCTCGCTCGAGTCGAGCCCGTCCGCGCACGAAGCCGAGAGCATCCGCCACCTCACGGATCTCGTCGAGCGACGTGACCGGGCCCTTATCACCGCGCCGACGTCGCATCCGAATGCCCCAGTCGATGGCGGCGACAGCCTCCGCGAAGGTCGCAGACGCGCCCCACTCGGCGAGCGTGCGGGGCAAGTCGGTGAGGTGGGCGCCCTCGACCTCGACGGTGTGGAGCTGATCGTCTCGGGTGGCCCAGTACCGCACGTCGGTCGTGCGACGGGCGGCGTTCTGCGTCCACGCCAGCGCGTGCACGTACGGCTCGCTCTGCGGGCGGAGCACGGGCACGCCCAGCAGTCGCGCGGCCGATCGCCGGCAGAGCGGCTGGCGGACGCGACCGAGGGCTGAGGCGGCCCAGGCGCGCAGCAGCTCGACCTCCCAGTGCTCCAACGGCGCGAGCGCAGCAGCGGGAACCGAGATCCCCCGCAACAGTGCGACGAGCTCGCCGTTCGCCCGCCGCCGGTGCAGATCCCGGGTCACGGCATTCTGATGCGGATGCTCAGCGACGACGATCGACGACTCGAACGCATGCCGCACCGCCGGAGTGAGGGGGTTGCTCATCAGGGGAGGATGCTCTCCGAGCCGCAGCCGCGTTGAGCCAGCGCCGCCGTTCCGGGAGGGAATGAGCCGCGCCCGCCCATGGGGAGGACCTCTGCCGGAACTCACTACCGATCACGGCACTCACTACGGAGCGAAGCGCGGTGAGTGTCGCAATCCGTAGTGACTGCGGTTGCCGGGGGTGTCGAACGCGCGGCGCGGCAGCGCAGCGCGCGGCAGCGCAGCGCGCCACCGCCAACGGCGCACTGGCCGAACAGCTTCACACCCCGCCCACTCACTACCGAACGCGGCACACACTGCGCCCCGAAGGGCAGTGTGTGCCGTCTTCGGTAGTGGCTACCGAAGAGGGCGGGTGGGGCGCGGCCGGGCGCGGAGCGGCGGGCGCGGGCGGGGGCGGAGCGGCGCGGCGCGGGCGGGGCGCGGGCGGGGCGCGGCCGCGGCGCGCGCTACGCGAGCCGCGCCGTCGACTGGCGCACGATCAACTCGGGCTGCACCGGCTCGTGGCTGAGGCCGGTCTCGCCGCGCAGCTCTCCGAGCAGCACCTCGATCGTGCGCCGCCCGATCTCGGCGAAGTTCTGCCGCACGGTGGTGAGGGGCGGCGCGAAGTGCGCGGCCTCCGGCACGTCGTCGAAGCCGACGACGGAGATGTCGCCCGGCACCGACAGCCCCGACTCGCGGCAGGCGTGCATGAAGCCGAGCGCCATCTGGTCGTTGCCGCAGAACACGGCCGTGAAGTCGCGGTATCGCAGCAGCTCGAGGCCGGCGTAGTAGCCGAAGTGGGCCGTCCAGTCGCCGAGGATCGGCGCGCGCGTGCGCAGGTCGGCGTCGCCGAGCTCGCGCAGGAACCCCTGCATGCGCGCCTCCGCCTCGATCCAGTCCTGCGGGCCCGAGAGGTGCATGATCTCGGTGTGCCCGAGGTCGATGAGGTGCCGGGTGGCGAGCCGCGCTCCCTGGATCTGGTCGACCCACAGCGAGTGCGCCGAGTTGAGCCCGGTCGCCTCGAGCGTGACGAACGGCACCGACAGCTGCAGGTCTTTCAGCGCCTCGAACACGCGCACCTGCGGGGCGATGACGATGAGCGCCTCGATCGACTGCGCCATGAGGTGGTCGAGCCCGGCCTTGATCGAGGCGTACTCGCTTGAGCTGATGTTGGTGATCGAGAGGCGGTAGCCGGCTTCGCGCGCCGCCGTCTCGATGGCCTGGATGCTCGTGGCCGGCCCGTAGTGCACCGTCTGCGCCGCGAGCACGCCGATCGTGCGCGACCGGCTCGTGACGAGCGCGCGCGCGGCCTGGTTCGGCCGGTACCCGAGCTCGTCGATCGCGGCCTGCACGCGCGCGAGCGTCTCGGGCCTGATCGAGGGGCTGTCGTTGAGGGCGCGCGAGACGGTCTGATACGAGACCCCGGCGACCCGCGCGACGTCGCGGATGTTGGGCGCGCGCACGCGCTCCGGCTCGCTCGCCTGCTCAGGGTTCGACACGGGGGCCTTCCGACGGGCCGGTGATGTGTACGTTCACATCGTTGGGCCCATTATGCACGCGGATGCCCGGCCGAGGCGCCTCGGCCCGCCCTCGCCGCGCGGCCGACGCCCGCCCTCGCCGCGCGGCCGACGCCCGCCTCGCCGCGCGGCCCCCGCCGCAGCTCAGCCGAGCCGCGCGAGCGACTGCCGCACGTCGGCGAGGAGGTCCTCCGCGTCCTCGAGCCCGACCGAGAGCCGGATGATCGCCGGCGACACCTCGAGCGCCGTGCCGCGCACCGATGCGTGGGTCATCTCGCTGGGGTAGTTGACGAGCGACTCCACGCCGCCGAGCGATTCGGCGAGGGTGAAGAGCTCGAGCCCTTCGGCGAAGGCGCGCGCGGCGGCCTCGCCGCCGGCGAGCTCGAGCGAGAGCATCCCGCCGAAGCGTCGCATCTGCCGCGCGGCCAGCTCGTGGCCGGGGTGCGAGGGCAGGCCCGGGTAGTAGACGCGGGCGACGGCAGGGTGCCCGTCGATCGCCGCGGCGAGCGCCTGAGCCGTGTCCGAGTGGCGCTCCATGCGCACGGCGAGCGTCTTGATGCCGCGCGTGGTGAGCCACGCGTCGAGCGGTCCGGAGACGGCACCGGCGGCGAACTGCTGGAAGCCCACCTTCTCGGCGAGCGAGGCGTCCGAGGTGACGACCGCGCCGCCGATGACGTCGGAGTGCCCACCGAGGTACTTCGTCGTCGAGTGCACGACGACGTCGGCGCCGAGTGCGAGCGGCTGCTGAAGATACGGCGTGGCGAAGGTGTTGTCGACGACGACGAGCGCCCCCGCCGCGTGCGCGACCTCGGCGAGCGCCGCGACGTCGGTGATCTTCATGAGCGGGTTCGACGGCGTCTCGAGCCACAGCACGCGGGCGCCGGTCGCGGCGAGCGCCGAGCGCACCGCCTCGAGGTCGTCGAGTTCGAGCGTCGTGAGGCCGATCTGCCACTCGCCGAAGATGCGGCGCACGAGGCGGTGGGTGCCGCCGTAGACGTCGTTGCCCATGAGCACGTGGTCGCCGGGGCGCAGCACGGCGCGCAGCAGGGCATCCTCGGCGGCGAGGCCCGACGCGAAGCTGAAGGCGTGGGTGGCGCCCTCGAGCGAGGCGAGCTGCTGCTGCAGGGCATCCCGCGTGGGGTTGCCGCCGCGACCGTACTCGTAGCCGCCGCGCAGCCCGCCGATGCCGTCCTGCGCGTACGTCGTCGAGAAGTGCACGGGCGGAATGACGGCGCCCGTCGTCGGGTCGAACGCCTGCCCGACGTGAATCGCGCGGGTCGAGAAGCCGTGGTCGTCGTGATGCGTCATGTCTGGTCCTTGTCGACGATCGAGCAGAGAAGGGGGGATGCCCGGCACGGCCGGGCGCTTGCCTGCGGCCGGTCACGCCCCGCCGGCGAGCGCACGCACGAGGTCGTTCCGCGTGAGCAGCCCCACCGGGTTGCCCCCGTCGAGCACGAGCAGCGTGTCGGGCTGCTGCCCGCCGGCGCCGCGCTCCTCGAAGCGGGCGCGCGCGTCGCCGAGCGACTCGTGCGCGCCGACGAGCGGCAGGCGCGGGCCCATCGCCTCGGTGACGGGGCTCGCGGGCGTGACGTCGCCGGCGGCGAGCGCGCGCAGCAGGGTGCGCGAGTCGACGGTGCCGACGACCTCGCCGAGCACGGCGGGCGGCGCCGACGAGAGCACGGGCAGCGCGTGGTCGTGGTGCTCGAGGGCGGCGATCGCGTCCGCGATCGACGCCGTGCGGAGCAGGTGGGGCAGCCCCGCCGGGTCGGGGCGCGCGGCGTCGGCGACGGTCGGCGAGCCCTGGGCGGCGGTGAAGCCGTGGCTGCGCATCCACCGCTCGTTGAAGATCTTGCCGAGGTAGCCGCGCCCGCCGTCCGGCAGCAGCACGACGACGACGTCGTCGGGGCCGAGCTCGCGCGCGACCTCGAGGGCGCCGACGGCGGCCATGCCGCACGAGCCGCCGACGAGCAGGCCCTCCTCGCGCGCGAGGCGCACGGTCATGTCGAACGACTGCTGGTCGCTCACGGCCACGATGCGGTCGACGACGCTCGGGTCGTAGGCGGCGGGCCAGAAGTCCTCACCGACGCCCTCGACGAGGTAGGGCTGACCGCTGCCGCCCGAGTACACGCTGCCGACGGGGTCGACACCGACGATCTGCACGCGGCCGCTCGCGCGGTCGGCGCTGATCTCGCGCAGGTAGCGGCCGGTGCCGGTGATGGTGCCGCCCGTGCCGACGCCGGCGACGAAGTGCGTGACGAGGCCGTCGGTGTCGCGCCAGATCTCGGGACCGGTCGACTCGTAGTGGCTGAGCGGGCCGTTCGGGTTCGCGTACTGGTTGGGCTTGAACGCACCGGGGATCTCGCGCGCGAGGCGGTCGGAGACCGAGTAGTACGACTCCGGATCCTCCGGGGCGACGGCGGTCGGGGTGACGACGATCTCGGCGCCGTAGGCGGTGAGCACGTTGCGCTTGTCCTCGCCCACCTTGTCGGGCAGCACGAACACGCAGCGGTAGCCGCGCTGCTGGGCGACGAGCGCGAGGCCGACGCCGGTGTTGCCGCTCGTCGGCTCGACGATCGTGCCGCCCGGCTTGAGCAGGCCCTCGCGCTCGGCGGCGTCGATGATGCGCGTCGCGATGCGGTCTTTCGACGAGCCGCCCGGGTTCAGGTACTCGACCTTCGCCAGCACGGTGGCCGAGATGCCCTCCGTGACGCGGGTGAGCTGCACGAGGGGCGTGTCGCCGATGAGATCGACGATCGAGCGGGCGAACTTCATCCTGCGAGCCTACTCGCGCCGGGCATCCGCCCCGAAGGCGGCGACCGGATGGCAGCGGGCCCGACCGCGCCCGCTCTGACAGGAAGCGGAAAGGTCATCTGAGATAATGAGCGGGCCCGACCGCGCCCGCTCTGACAGGAAGCGGAAAGGTCATCTGAGATAATGAGCGAGCCCTGGGCGCGCCTGCGCGTGCGCCGACTGACCCCTCCCCTGACGGCTGGAGCCCCGAGCGTGTCGAACCACGAGAACCTCACGATCAAGCAGCAGCGCGAGAAGCGCCGCGCCGAGAAGGTCGCCGCCCTCAAGGCGAAGCAGGAGCGCGAGAAGCGCCGCAACCTCATCGCGATCGGCAGCGCCGTCGTCGGCGCCCTCGCGGTCATCGCGATCGTCGTGTCGATCGTCGTCACGAGCGCCCAGCCGGAGGTCGACCCAGCCGACATCGACATCGCCGGTCTCGAGACCTTCGAGGGATTGGAACCAGCGCACGTCGACGGGGTAGTCGACTACGAGCAGAGTCCTCCCGCGGGCGGCCCGCACAACGGGGCCTGGCTCAACTGCGGCATCTACGAGGAGATCGTGCCGAGCGAGAATGCAGTGCACTCGCTCGAGCACAGCGCCGTGTGGGTCACCTACGATCCCGCGCAGGTCACCGACGGCGCCCTGGATGCTCTGCGGAACGCCATGCCGGATACCTACATCATCCTCTCGCCGTTCGAAGGCCTCGACGCGCCGGTCGTCGCGAGCGCCTGGGGCGCACAGGTGAAGCTCGACGGCGTCGATGATCCGCGACTTGCCGACTTCATCACCAAGTACCGCCTGTCCTCCGAGGCGCCGGAGCCCGGCGCGCTGTGCTCGGGCGCGATCGACGGCCCGGGCAAGATCGCGTAGCCGTCATGTCGAGCGCTGATCCGGTTCCTGCTTCGTCCGTGACGGATGCCCGGCCCGAGCGCGGCCCCGCCCGCGTCCGGCTCATCGTCGCCGGGGCGCTGCTCGTGCTCGTGGCGCTCGTCGTCGGCGTGCTGCTCGGCCGCGCGACGGCGCCCGCGGGCGCCGCATCCGCCCCCGGACCGGAGAGCGCCGAGGCCGGGTTCTCGCGCGACATGCAGACGCACCACAATCAGGCCGTCGAGATGTCGCTCATGCTGCGCGATCGCACGGACGACGAGGAGTTGCGTCTGCTCGCCCTCGACATCGCGACCGCCCAGTCGCAGCAGGCCGGGCAGATGTTCGCGTGGCTGAACACGTGGGGTGTGCCGCAGACGTCGACCGAGCCGGAGATGGCGTGGATGGCGCTGCCGCCGCTCGACGGCGGGCATGACGGGCAGAGCATGACGCACTCCGCCGGCCAGCCCATGCCTGGCATGGCGACCCCCGACCAGATGCAGGCGCTGCGCGACGCCGAGGGCCTCGAGGCCGAGGTGCTGTGGCTCGAGCTCATGATCGCGCACCACGAGGGCGGGGTCGAGATGGCCGAGGCCGTGCTCGCGCGCACCGAGAACGAGCTCGTCACGCGGCTCGCGGGCGGGGTCGTGCAGCTGCAGCAGAAGGAGATCGACTACATGACCGAGCTGCTCGAGGAGCGCATCTAGCGTCTGCGGGGGGCCGTCGCTCCGAGCGCCGTCGATCACAGCGCGTGCGGTGACGCCGCCGCGGCGGGCCGCCCGAAGTCGGTCGACTGCTCGGCCACGAGTCGCGCGTACACCCCGCCGAGCTGCAGCAGCTCGTCGTGCGACCCGCTCTCGACGATGCGCCCGCGATCGATGACGTGGATCACGTCCGCGCCCGCGACCGTCGACAGCCGGTGCGCGATCGCGACAGTCGTGCGGCCGCGCGTCGCCGAGTCGAGCGCCGCCTGCACGACGCGCTCCGAGACCGAGTCGAGCGCGCTCGTCGCCTCGTCGAGGATCAGCACCGGGGGGTCCTTGAGGAGCACGCGCGCGATCGCGATGCGCTGCTTCTCGCCGCCCGACAGCCGGTAGCCCCGCTCGCCGACGACGGTGTCGTAGCCGTCGGGGAAGCTCGCGATCGTCTCGTGGATGCTCGCCGCGCGGCAGGCGACCTCGAGCTCCTCGTCCGTCGCCTCGGACTTCGCGTACCGCAGGTTCTCGGCGATCGTCGCGTGGAAGAGGTAGGTCTCCTGGCTGACGATGCCGACCTGCGCGATCAGGGACTCCTGCGTGAGCTCGCGCACGTCGTCGCCCGCGAACAGCACGCGCCCCTCGCTCGCCTCGTGCAGTCGCGGGATCAGGTAGGAGATCGTCGTCTTGCCCGCCCCCGACGGGCCGACGAACGCCACGAACTGGCCGGGCTCGACCGAGAAGGAGACGCGATCGAGGGTGGGCGCCTGGTCGGGCGCGGCGTCCGGGTACCGGAAGACGACATCCTCGAAGCGGATGCGCCCCACCTCGCGCTCGTCGACCGCGCGCGCGTCCGGCGCCTCCGTGATCGCGGGCTTCAGATCGAGGTACTCGAAGATGCGCGCGAACAGGGCGCCCGAGGTCTGCAGGTCGAGAGCGACTCGCATGAGGCCGAGCAGCGGGAAGGTCAACCGGGCCTGCACCGTCGTGAACGCGACGAGCGTGCCCGCGGTGACCGCGACATCCCCCTGCAGCAGCCACGCCGCGACGAGGTAGATGACCGCCGGGATCACGCTGAGGAAGACGTTGACCATCGCGAAGAACCACTGGCCGCTCATCTGCAGCTGCACCTGCAGGCCGCGCTGGGTCTCGTTCTCGGCGCGGTAGCGGTCCACCTCGGCGTGCTGGCGGAAGAAGCCCTTCGCGAGCATGATGCCCGAGACGCTCAGGGCCTCCTGCGTGATCGCGGTCATGTCACTCAGCGACTCCTGGGTCTTCGTCGCGATGCGCGCGCGCACCTGGCCGACGCGCTGCTGGGCCGCGATGAGCAGGGGCAGCAGGATGACCGCCGCGAGCGTCAGCTGCCAGCTCAGCAGCAGCATCGCGACGAGCGCGGCGAGCACCGTGACCGTGTTGCCGATGACGCTCGAGACCGTGTTGCTCAGCACGCTCGCGACGCCGCCGACGTCGTTCTGCAGCCGCGACTGGATGACGCCGGTCTTCGTGCGCGTGAAGAACGCGAGCTCCATGCGCTGCAGGTGCTCGAACAGTCGCACGCGCAGGCGCGCCATGACCGCGTTGCCGACCGTCGCGGTGAGCCAGGTCTGCGCGATGCCGAGGCCCGCGCTGATCACCCACAGCAGCAGCATCAGGCCGACGAGCTGCAGCAGCACCGGCACGTTCGGCTCGCCGCCGGGCGGGAAGAGCCCCTCGTCGAAGGCGCGCTGCGTCAGCAGCGGCGGCAGCACGCTGAGGCCGGCGCTCACGAGCACGAGGGTGATGGTGACGGCGAGCGCGCCGCGGTGCGGCTGGAACAGCTCCGCGATGCGGGGCAGCAGATTGGGGATGCGCGGCGCCTCCGCGTTGGCGGCGCGCTGAGCGGCCGCGTCGCTGCTCGACACCCGGCCACCGCGACCGCCGCGACCGCCGCCACCCATGCCCATGCTCACGTCGCGAGCCTAGATCGGCGCCGCCGACAGCGGGCCGGGAGCGCGGCCGCGCCCGCCACGCCCTCGGCGAACGGCGACGCCCCCGGGGTCGGAACCCCGGGGGCGCGCGGTGGTGCGTTCGGCCGTCAGCCCTTCGTCGAGCCGGCCAGGAGGCCGCGCACGAAGTAGCGCTGGAGGCTGAAGAACACGATGAGCGGGATGATCAGCGAGATGAACGCCGCCGCGGGGAGGCGTTCCTGGTTGCGCCCGAAGTTGCCCACGAGCTCGGCCAGTCGTTGCGTCAGTGGTGCGACGTCGGCCGTGCCGCCGGAGAACACGAGGGCCACGAGCAGGTCGTTCCACACCCACAGGAACTGGAAGATGCCGATCGAGGCGAGCGCCGGCAGCGACAGCGGGATGATGATGCGGAAGAAGATCTGCGTGTGGTTCGCACCGTCGACGCGCGCCGCCTCGATGACCTCGCCCGGGATCTCCGAGATGAAGTTGTGCATGAGGAAGATCGTGAGCGGCAGGCCGAAGATCGTGTGCGCGATCCAGACAGCCGGGAAGGTGCCGCTGATGCCGAGCACGCCCGAGAAGATCTGCAGCAGCGGGATCAGCGCCATCTGCAGCGGCACGATCTGCAACGCGAAGATCAGCACGAAGATCGCGCCCGAACCCTTGAACTTGATCCACGCGAACGCGTACGCGGCCATCGTGGCGAGGATGATCGGGAACAGCGCCGAGGGAATGGCGATCACGAGCGAGTTCACGAAGTACGAGCCGAGGTTCGCCGAGCTCGCGCCCTGCGTGGTGAGCACCTCGGCGTAGTTCTCGAGCGTGAAGCTCGGGCTGACGAAGATGTTCCACCAGCCGTTGGTGCGGATCTCCTCCGGCGTGCGCACCGAGCTCACGAGCAGGCCGAACGTCGGGATCGTCCAGATGACGGCGATGATGATCGCCGCGATCGTCGCGCCGGGCGAGGTGAGCTTCTGCTTCGCCTTAGACGCCTTCGAGAGCTTCGCCGCGCGCGGGTCGTTGCGCTGGCCGAGCGGCCGGTCGAGCTTCGCCTCGGCCTTGTCGGTCACGTCGGTCATCGGATCTCCTTCTGCTTCCGCATCACGCGCACGTTGTAGACGACGATCGGCAGCACCATGAGGAACAGCACGAGCGCGAGCGCCGAGCCGTAGCCGAACTCGTTGCGGTTGAACGCCTGCGTGTACATCTCGTTGGCCACGACCGAGGTGTCGAAGTTGCCCCCGGTCATGGAGCGCACGATGTCGAACACCTTCAGCGTCGCGATCGAGATCGTCGTGACGACGACCACGAGGGTGCCGCGGATGCCCGGCAGGGTCACGTTGCGGAACTGCTGCCAGGCGTTGGCGCCGTCGAGGCGCGCGGCCTCGATGATCTCGACGGGAACGCCCTTGATCGCCGCCGAGAGCAGCACCATCGCGAAGCCGGTCTGGATCCAGACCATCACGACGATGAGGAAGAAGGTGTTCCAGGGCGAGTCGACCAGGAACTGCTGCGGCTCACCGCCGAACCAGACGATGATCTGGTTGAGCAGACCGATCTGCTCGGCGAAGCCCAGCTCGCGGAACTCGTACATGAAGCGCCAGATGATGCCCGCGCCGACGAACGAGATCGCCATCGGCATGAACACGAGCGACTTCAGCACCTTCTCGCCCTTGGACTTGTCGATGAAGACCGCGTAGGCGAGACCGATGATGGTCGAGAGGGTCGGCACGAGGGCGACCCAGATAAGGGTGTTGATGAGGGTGCGCAGGATGTCGGGCTGCGTGAACATCCACTCGAAGTTCGCCAGACCGACGAACTCGCGACCCGTGCGATCGAAGAACGCCAGGAGCGCGGTGCGCACCGCGGGGTAGATCAGGCCGACCGTCAGCAGCAGCAGTGCCGGTGCGATGAACGCCAGCAGCTGCCAGACGTCGCGGCCCTTCTTCGGGGCCTTGTCGGCGAGGAACAGGATGATCCCGACGATCGCCGCGAACGCGACGAGGCCGAGAAGCATGAGCCCGAACTTCTCGAAGAGATCGGACCAGAAGGGCGCGAGACCTCTCATGCGATGAACCTCCATTGGTTTGACGTCACGCTACCTGACGAAGCGGCCCGCCGGACGAGGAATCGTCCGGCGGGCCGGTTCACTGCAGGTGCAGTCGGGTTACTGCGGGAAGGTGGCGTCGATCGCCGACGTCACGTCCTCGGTGGAGGCTCCACCGACCCAGTCGACCATGCCGGTCCAGAACGAGCTGGTGCCGACGGCGGCGGGCATGAGGTCGGAGGCGTCGAAGCGGAACACCGTGTCTTCGCCCTGGAGGATCTCGATCGACTGGCGAGCGAGGTCGGACTGCGCGTTGGCGGGGTCGAGGCCCTTGTTCGCCGAGATCACGCCGCCGAGCGAGATGCGGTTGTTCGCCCACGTGTCGCTCGAGAGGTAGGCCTGCACAGCGCCGGTCGCCTCGTTGTCGTTGAACGCGGCGACGAACTCGCCACCACCGGTGACGGCCGCGCCGTCGCCCTCGTTGATCGGCGGGGTCAGGAACGCCCAGACGTCACCGTCCGGAGCGACCTCGACACCCTCGCCCCACTGCGCCTCGTAGAACGAAGCCTGGTGGTGCAGCGAGCAGTTGCCGTCGAGGATCGCGAGACCCGCGTCCTGGAAGGTGGTGGTGACGATCGAGTCGACACCGCCGAAGCCGCCGTTGACGAAGTCGGGGTTGAGCAGGATCTCGCCGACCTGGTCGAACGCCTCCTGGATCTCGGGGCTCGAGAAGGGCAGCTCACCGGCGACCCACTGGTCGTAGGCGTCGGGGCCCGCGCCGCGGAGGACGAGGTCCTCCACCCAGTCGGTGCCGACCCAGCCGGTCGCGTCACCCGAGCCGAAGCCGACGCACCAGGGGCGGTACGGGCCCTCGTTGCGCTCGGTCATCTGCTCCGTGAGGGCGATGAGCTCGTCGTAGGTCGCCGGGATCTCGTAGCCGTTCTCCTCGAAGTCGGCCGGCGAGTACCAGATGTAGCCCTTGACGCTCGCCATGAGCGGCGCGGCGTAGAACTCGCCGTCGACGGTGCCGTAGCCCTTCCACGACTCGCTCCAGAACTCGTCCACGTTCGCCTCGACGGCCTCGGGGGCCGGCACGACGTAGCCGTCGGCGATGAGGCGCTGCAGCAGACCGGGCTGGGGGATGATCATGAGGTCGGGGGCGTCGCCGGCCTGAGCACGCACGTTGATCTGCGTCTCGGCCTCCTGCGTGCCGTTGTACTCAATCGTGATGCCGGTGCAGTCCTCGAAGTCGGACCACGAGGTCACGAGGTTGTCGGCCTCGACGTCGACGATCGTCGCGTAGATCTCGACGGTCTCGCCCTCGAACTGGCCGTACTGCTCGTAGGCCGAGCAGTCGACGTCGCCGCCGCCGCCCGCGCCCGGCTCGCCAGCCGCACAGCCCGCGAGCACGAGGCTGAGGGCACCGACAGCCGCTGCCGGCGCGATGAGCCGGCGTCGGAGGGTGGAACTCATGTGTTTCCTCCTCATTGAGGGTGGAGCGACGCACCGGGGAGAGGGGCGCCGCACTGGGTGGTAGGTGATGCAGGTGCTGGAACGCGCCCCGCTGAGCGAGTTGATCCGCCACATCGGGAACCGGTTCCAGGAAGCACCGTATGCCACGATCCTCTCGCTCGCAACCGCCCATCACGCGGCCGTTACCGGAACGTTGCGGAACGCTCGGGAAACGTCCGGGCATCCGCGGGCCGATCAGGGGCGCGCGAACCGATTCCACATGGCACCGGTTCCAGAAGGCCGATCCTGCCGCTATGCTGACGCTTCGACGGTGCCGAACACCGCGAGATCCGCGCGACGATGCGCGGCCCGGGCTCGGCTGCACCGGTCCGATGGAGGACGACGAGCATGAGCATCCTGGCCGATGTCGCGCGCATCGCTGGCGTGTCGAAGTCGACTGCCTCGCGTGCGCTCTCCGGCCGCGGCTACGTCTCGGAGGACACGCGTCGGAAGGTCGAGCAGGCCGCCGCCGAGCTCGGCTACGTGGTCTCGACGGCCGCGGCGAGTCTCGTCACCGGGCGCACGCGCAACGTCGGCGTGGTCATCCCCTACATCAACCGCTGGTACTTCGGCGAGGTGCTCGAGGGCATCGAGGCCTCGCTCATCCAGGCCGGCTACGACCTCACCCTCTACCGGCTCTCGAGCGACGCCGACCTGCGGCGGCGGGTCTTCGACTACTTCCTCGTGCGCAAGCGCGTCGACGCCGTCATCTCGGTCGCGATCGCGCTCAGCCCCCACGAGGTGCACATGCTGCAGGCGCTCGGCAAGCCGCTCGTCGGCATCGGCGGGCTCATCCCCGGCATCCCCTCGCTGTCGATCGACGACGTCGAGACGGCGCGCCTCGCGACCGAGCACCTCGTCAGTCTCGGCCACCGCCGCATCATGCACGTCGGCGGCGACCAGCACGAGCAGATGGACTTCCGCGTGCACTCGCAGCGCTACATCGGCTTCGAGCGCGCCCTCCGCGAGGCGGGCATCACGGTCGACGACGACTTCCGCGACGCCGAGTTCTCGATCCAGGGCGGGTACGCCGCCGGCCTCGCCGTGCTCGGCGATCCGCGCACTCGACCGACCGCCATCTTCGCCGGATGCGACGAGATCGCCATCGGCATCATGGTCGCGGCGCGCCAGCTCGGCATCTCGATCCCGAACGAGCTGTCGGTCATCGGCATCGACGGCCACCCGCTCGCCGAGACCTTCGGGCTCACGACGCTCGTGCAGCACCCCGGCGACCAGGGTGCGCGTGCCGTCGGGCTGCTGCTCGGGCAGATCGACGCGACCGCCGACGGCCCGCCGAAGGAGCACCTGGTGCTGCCGACGACGCTCACGGTGCGCTCGAGCACCGCGGTGCGCCGCGAGGCGCCCGTCGCGCAGGCCTGAGCGGCGCAGCACCCGTCGCCGCGCTTCGAAGCCGCACCCTGCACCGAGCACCGCCAACCGCGCGCCACTCACCGCGAACCGCGAATCGCGCACCGCGAACCGCCGTCTCGCACCGCCGCCGCGAGCGTCGCCGCACCACCGTGAACGCGAACGAGGCGCCGCCCCCCGAAGGGAGCGACGCCTCGTGGACCCGGCATGCCGGGCGGTGACTACTTGAGGGTGACGGTGGCGCCAGCCTCCTCGAGCTGCGCCTTCGCCTTCTCGGCGGTCTCCTTGTTGGCGCCCTCGATGACGGTCGCCGGAGCGCCGTCCACGAGCGCCTTGGCCTCGCCGAGGCCGAGGCTCGTGAGCGCGCGGA
>VFQO010001747.1_pt1 | contig 15538 bp, 9 predicted proteins | sample 3512331 | NCBI WGS metagenome assembly VFQO01 (sample SAMN10412371, study PRJNA504923) | tailings metagenome | isolation source: Replicate 3 from Balatoc abandoned mine | place: Philippines: Itogon, Benguet | collected 2017-08-28
ATTCAGAGGCACTTTTGAAAAATTTCTCTTTAGAGAAAATCAACGTAAAAATATGTCATATTAAGATTTCCTTGAATTTTTCTTATTTTCTTAGAAAATGATTAATTAAATAGAGTAAAATTCTATACAAGGTTTACTCTTTGATGATTTAATGTGTTGTTTAATTTCACGATAATTTGATGTCATCTTGATATCATGTTCACTTCCACCATGGCGAGAAATCAATTTTAAAGATTTTTCTAGATTCTTATTTATACTCGAGATTCTACCAATCTCATCATCAATTTGAATATCAATATATTCAGCTTTATCAACATAAAGATTACCATTATCATATTTAAAATGTATAAAAATAGCAGCATCAACACCTTTAAATTTAAAAATCATAACTCTCTCTTCATCTTCTTTGAAATATTTATCCTTTTTATTTATTTTATTAGTTTTAATAATGTAGACATTACAATCATAACGTAAAAAATCCAAACGAATGTTGATATTTTTGTATATCTTTAGATGTAAATCTTCTAAAATATAATGATCATCATGGTAGATATCATGATTAGCGAATGTAAAAAGAGCTTTAGTTTCAAGATCAAAGTTATATAAACTCTTAAAATCTTCATGTAATGGAGATGTAATTTCAATTTCATAACAATCAAACATATCATCATCAATATCTTCTACATCTTTACCTTCAAAAAATCCAGCTACATGCTCATGATGATCATCCTTAACTCTAAAACAAAACCACTTATTATCTTCTTCACCAACTAATAAACCTGACATTGAATATAATATCACTTCACCATCTCGCATTAATGGTCTATCTAATTTATATTTTTCTTCTGAAACAAAATGAGGTACTCCTTTAGGAAAACTAATTTTGTAATGATCTCTATCGTTAATAAAACTATTATGCATTTTTATAATAAATAATTATTTATTATTTTTTTAAATTTTATAAGAGAGAGTCAATATAAAGTTATCTAAAATGAGATTTCAAGAACATAATCTTCAGATATGGTGACCTTGTAACCCTTAGATTCGTATCTTTCTCTTCCATATGGAAGAAGGATTTTGAACCATTCTGAAATAGAAAAATCACCAAATACGTTTTTACTTAGAACGTATTTTTCTTTTACTTTACCATTTTCATCTTCTACATTTACTTTTTCACGAATAAAGTTATCAATTTCATTATCAGAAGAAGACTTCCATGAAAATTTACCAGCCTTAATTGCCCCCATAATTTTTCCATCAATATAAGAAATAACAATACCAAAAATAATTGACTTTAAAACTACTAATCTTCTTGCTTCTTCTGCACTTGGCAATTCATAATGTTCACTAACGGTGCTCATTTTTCTTTCATTATTTTTATTTTTTTCATATTTTACTATTTATTTCTGAATTACTAATAATTCTTATCATAATTTAATAATAATTCAGAAAAATATATTACATCTATATCATTAAGTTTTAAATCAAAATATGATGAAGCTATATAATTAATAACCCTATATAAACTTGAAATAAAGTTAATTGAAAGTTGACTATAGTATATACTACTTTTAAGTTTATCTAATCTCTTTCTTTGATCTGAGCATGAAGAAAGTAAACGTATCATATTATTAACTGAATCATATTTTTTATTATTTATTCCATCATTTACTACATTTGTATTATAATTTCTCATTGTTAATCTTTCAATATTAAGTAATTTCTCTTCTAACATACATATTCTAGCTGACATATATTCTCTTATCATTCTATTATTTTTCTTCAACTCTTGTTCAATATGATTTAATTCTAATTTATATCCTTCAATATTTAAAGATAAAAGTTTAAGTATATAAATAAGATGTGATATATATGAAGTTTCTGAAATTTGATTCTTAACGTACCTATTGAATGTGTTAATTATCATTTTTATAATAAATATTTATTTATTATTTCATTGTTATTATTTTATTTTATTTTATGTTATTATGTTATTATTTATTCTCTAATTATTCTTACATCCAGTTACATTCACCTTCGATAGTTTCAGTTAGTTTACCATTACAATTCCAAATTTCAGTTACATGTAAATTCTTATAGTACAAAGCTGCAAAGCCACATTCACGAGATACATGAATAGAAGTTAGAGGATGAATATTGAAAGACTCATAAGAACTCTTCTTATTCAAGATAATCAAATGACTCAAATTCTTTGATCCAAAAGTGATGTATGTAGTCTTACCGGCAATGACCTTTGGATTGTAAAATCCTTGGATATTAGAGTTGGAAATATTAATCTTACGATCGAAAGTCTTAACAAATACAGGTTTTGATCCATCAGACTTACCAGAGTTGATTGACATCGTTCCGATTTGTACAATCGAAGAATTTCCAACACCGTTAGAAGTTCCAAGTAGGTATACATCAGATGAAGTAAGATCAAAATCTTGCACGTTGAACATATGGAAATTCCAAGAATTGATTCTTTCGTAAGATCCTTTCTCAGAACGAGTGAATACTTCAACAATAGAACCATAATGAGCTCCACTTCTGTAAGTTACAGATGTTGCATACAAGTTTTCACATGTCTTAACCAATGTTCTTTCGATAATAGATTCTTCATACTTCTTTGAAGTTAATCCTTCAACAGGTTGCATTTCATTGATCAATGATTGAAATCCACTGATTTTTCTTACTTTCTCAACAATGACATCCACGAACCCTTTACCCTTTTCAAACTTTGAATCATACACAGATTCTCTCATTTCAAACTCTTCATTCTCATCAACTTTTAAGTCAATAATATAAGTCATAACATCTTGATTCTTGTCTTTCTTGACATAATGATAAACTTGAGTTTCACGAGTTTGAATATCTTGAGTGATCAGATATCCAATGCTTTGAGAATCCTTAATAGTGTTACCGAAGTATAATAAATAACTACTCTTGTCAGTTGTAAACATAGGAATCATACCATCTCTAGTGACTTGACGAGTCATGAAATCAATTGGTTTGACACATCCAAGTGAAATGTTTGGATTACGATTCATAGAACCAAGCTTTTCAATGTTGATACGATTTCCATACAAAAGTGGATATTCAACACCATTGAGTTCAATTCCAGATGTAATGTAATCACCCTTATAATCTATTTCAAGATCAAGGATTGAAAACTGAGGATGAGAACTCTTAATCTTCTTATATTGTTCAACTTCTGGATTTACAACTAAGACACCATTTTTATATACTGCGTATCCATATACGAAATCATACGTTCTTTTGAATTCATCAAAATTCGTAATTTTATTAGAACCAGCAAATGGTGGAATAACCTTTTGAAGAACCTTAATTCCATCACCATTACCATATAATATATCATGTCTTTTTAAATCATCAATCATCTTATGAACTCTCATAATTTCATGTTGATTCTCAGAAGTACGAGGATCAAATTTCATGATAATATCAACAAGACTTACAGAAACCTTACCATACTCGATATCGTAAGATACACGATCATCAGGAATCTTGTATTCAAACTCAAGTTCGGAAAGTTCACTCTGATTGAAATCTGACTTCTTAACAAACTTAACATCTCTTGGAAAGATTAAGTTGATAGAAGTAACAGGAACTTCAGTATCTTCACATACACCATTTCTGTAAAGATTTAACAATGGTACAAGTCTTTGTCGAATACCTTCATATGTTTCATCATATGTTCTACTGTTGACAGAATACTTACGAACAGTAAAATCATAGGTTAACTTGTACTCTTTCTTGATGTAGGGAAGATTCCATTGAAGAAGTTCAGGTTCAGTTTCTTCATGAAGTTCAAGATTGTAAGTTGCGATGATTTCTTGACGATTTGTAATATCACCATATTCATGAGTTGGAAATGGAAATCTTATAGTATTCAACTGTTGAATTAAGACTTCAAGATCTACAAATGTGACCGATTTGATACCATTGCGATTCATGTGATTACACAAACTTCCAAAGTCAAGAATGAAGTTTTTGACAGTGTCAACTGGAAGATCATGAACTTCCGAGATTTTTAAGAAAGTATCACGGAACTTAACAATCTTCGATGTATAATCATTTTCATCCTTCTTCAATTGAATGCAACCGCAGATCTTAGCCATATCATAGAATGATGGAATCTTGTTAACAATCTCAATATTTTCTTCAAGATGTTTGAACAACGGAATCAATAAAAGTTGATATGCATTGTACATGTTAACAATCTCAAGTGACTTCTTCAAGAATCGAATACATCTCATTTCACCATTCATTTCATAGATCTGATAGATATGGGTTTGATCTTCAGCCAAATTGTTGACAAATTTCAAATTCTTTGGAAGATTAACTCTTTCACCTTCATACATCATTGCATAGATATAATCAGGGTGTTGATTCAATTGATTAGTCTTTGCATTCAATGCGAAGTAGCGATTTGCAAAGTTAGTGAACTTCTCATGTAGACGATCAGATTCCATTGCTCTGTATAGATCATACTTTGAATTCTTTGACTTCATCTCACGCATCTTCTTAATATCATCACGAACATTTGAGTATCTACTTCGAAATAGATCAGGTTTAGAGATCTTAGGAGGTTGAATATCAGACAGTGGAATCGATAGAATATGATTGATGATTTGCTTGATCTCACGAATTCTATCAGTTGTTGATTTTTGAGAGTTGATGATTTCTCTAATCTGATCAATAGTTCTACCTACAGTGCGACCATTGACAGTATGATATTGAAGTTCTCGAATCATAGCAAAAGCTTCAATGCCAGACGATTTCATAACGCTCTTACCAATCAATGGTTCAAGTGAATCAATAAGATCATCAAATTTTTGGTTGAAAGACGGATCCTTAGAACTGCCAAGATATCTTCTAATTCCATTGTCAGATGCGATTTCATCCTTTTCATATTGACGGAACTTCTCAATCAACAAAGACTTGGAATAAATAACAGATGCATCTTGAAAGACTTCAAATGCTTTGATGATGGCATTGATTAAATTTTCTGAGATTTTATCTTCACGAAGTTTATCAACACCACTCATGAAGTTTTGAGAATTTCTATTTCTGAAGATATTTGCCAAGTAGTCATAATCAACACCGTTATTTAAACTTGGAGCAAAACATGGAAGTAATTGTTCAGTAACTGCAATGTAACTATTGTATTCATCTTCATAAGCTTGCCAATCTTGACTTTGATGTTTAGCATACCATGCCATATTGTAACCATCAACTTTCTTTGGTATTTGAATTGTTTTTGGAATAATCTTAACATGACGTCCTTTAACAATCACAAGAAGATTTCCATGTGACAATTCATTTGCAGTATTTGCATGAGAACGAAGTGTATAATCTTGATATCTATTCAAACATAGAGATGCTGAGATTGGTTTTGAATCAACAATGATTGGAATCATATTTTCGTTTGAAGAGTTGTATCTCTCAATTGAAGTTTCAGTGTAAGCAATAACTTCAGTTTCATAAGTTTCATCAACACTTCTTACAATACTTGATACATTCACTGCTCTCTTTGACGAATCAAAGTAATTAGTGATTTCAAGAGGATTCAAACTCAAGTATCTATCATCAACAAATCCAACGCGAATTGAATCTGTAGTGAATACAATTAAATGACCACGGAAGATCATTCTCTCGTATCCATGAGGATTGATATGAATGATTTCAGTTGAATTTTTTCTATATTCCCAAACAAAGATCGAAGTATCAATAAAAGAGTAAAAGGTCTTTTCGATATATTGAAGAGATTGTCTCTCAGATGAAAAACCTTTAGAGTATATAATTCCACTAACATTAGAGATCGAAGAAATAACCTTACCATTTTCTTCATCATCAACACTAAATTCAAACAATGTAACCATATTATTGAACATATTGACAATGTCTCCATGATGATAAGTTTCATCAATTGTATCAATTAGATTCTCAGTTGAAGAACCATGAATCGATGAGATTCGAAGAACATATCTATCATTAATTTTGACAATTGAAATGAAACAATCGTAAATCCAAGAACCAACAATGTAAGCAGATTGCTTATCATGTTCAGCTTTCTTGTTCATCAAGTATGAATAAAGTTTATGAATCTTAACTGAAGAATCATTTGTCATCTTCTCATAGAGAGTTGATGATGGAAATTCAGAAAGAGTGGAATCTACATGAATACTTAAATTAACAAGGTCAAGAGTGATCTTCAATTTAAGTTGAGGATTCTTTGGTACATAAGTAAATCCAACAAAAGTGTGATCAGATAACCAAGTGCCATCTTCAATACACTTTGGAAGAACAGTTCCCTTAATAATAGTTGCACCATTCAAAGTATTGAATGTAACAAACTTCATGTTTTGAAGATCATAAACACGGAAACTACCAAGACGATTGTAAACCAAATATCTATCATTCTCAGAGAAGAAGTAGACGTTGTGATTAAAGATTGGTTCAGCGTATTGTACTACGAATGCACCATACTTCATCTTTTCACCATCCATTTCGAGAATTACATTCTTCTTCTCTTTTGTACTATTACCAGTGATATACTTGATGTTAACAGCATCACCTTCAACTGGAGTATAGAATGGAATCTTCAACTTCATAGGAATACCAGCAGTAGTAACCCAAAGAATTGCAAACTCACGTTCTGTATCCTCATATTGAGTTGTAACACAGAACTCCTTATTTCCAAAATGAATATTGCTAACATCTTCATGGTGAAGATTAGTACAGAATAAGTATTTAGAACCAACCTTGATATATATCTTAACACCACTGCGGAATCCAATACCCATATAGTTTGAATCTGTTGAAAACTTAACCCACTTTGGCTTCTCATCACTGTAAAAGTGATAATTGTCAATATGGACTTCATCCCACTTCAAAGAACTCATAGCAAGGGAAAGATTATAAATTGAGTTGTTTTGACTTCTCAACTTATTCTCAGTTTCAATTGCTTCATCTAACATGATTTTGTCAATTGAAGATAGTTCTTCATCCTTCTCAAAGTTAATCTCACTGATGTAATTGTGATACTCTTGATTACCTGAAGCGATTGTCGATTCAAGTAGACGATTACCATAGTACTTAGTGTATATGCGATTAGATGTTGATACAACAAGTACTTCATCAGATGAAGAATCTGACTTTGAGTACTTATTCTCAAAGTAAGACAAGTGATTGTCAAGTACATTCTTATATTCAGCTGTAAAGTCAGATTTCTTCATTTTCAAAGACTTTGAATATCGAGTTCCAAAGAATTCAAAAATATCTATAGCAAGGATAGACTTCTTCATTTGATACTTTGCAAGAACTGTTGTTGATGGATACAATGCAACATAGACATCATAATCATCAATATTATATTCACCACTTTCAAACTCCTCCTTAATGTCAGAAGTAAAGACGTAGTGATACATCTTTCTATCTACAACATAAGGCTTTTCAATTTGAGAACCTGCAAGAATCAAACTCTTCATGAATTGATAATTAGTTGTTGCATTTAGAACATTTGAACAGATTGCTAAACGTGAGATTAGTTTCAACTTTTCTTGATCTACGGACTTCATAGAAGTGACTTCAACTTCACAAATTTCAGAATCCAATGTGAATACACATTCACCAACAGTAAACTTAACCGCGTTAACAGTCAATTTACCATTATTATATGTAAATGGAATGAAAAACTTAGTTGTATTTTCTTCAGTTTGGTAAATAGAAACGATACTGAGAGTATCAATAACCTTTCTATCACCAATTCTTGTATAGCAAATATTTCCACTCGAAAATCCAAGCATAATAGCATCTGAATTTTTCATATCAGGATGAGAAACAGAGAACATACAATGTACATTAGGATCATACTTTGTATTTGCAAACTTTGTTCTTTGTGATTCAGATTCAGATAGATAGAGAGTTCTATCCGATTTCATAATGTAATAACCATTCAAAACCTGTACTGCTTCTTCATACTGAGAATCATAACTCAAAGCATACATCGAATTTGATACTTGTGTAATAGAGATAACATTCATATCAAGAAGATACTTACTCAAGACTTCACGAATTTGCATTTCTGTGTCATCATTAGAGATAAGCTTTTGAACTTGATCAATAACACGAATGAACAATTCAGGGGAAAGTTCAGATGCAATTGTTTCAATGAAAGTAGGAGTAATTTGAGAACCAACAAGTGTTTCAAGTGTTGAAGATTCAGTCTCTTCAATCAATCTAGAATAGACAAGTTTCTCAAGTGTAACAAGATCATCTATATCGACAGACTGAGTCATTGTATATTTTGGTGTTTCTTCGTAGATTTCAGCAATCATTACTATTGCAGTTCGAAGAAGACCAGAATACTTGTTAGCAAATGTCTTGATTTCAGATGCAGTTCTATTTACAAGTTCAGGCATTAGAATTTGAATCTTACCATGAACATCATTGACTTCAGTTCTTGTCTTTAACATAATTGAAGAGTGAATGTCATTTGTATATATTGGAAATGAGATTTCAGAAACTGGCTTTGAGACAGACTTAATCAAAAATTTAACCATTTCAAAAGTCTTACTAAAGTTACCATCAAGATTCTTCAAAAGTGGTAAAGTCATCTTTTGTACAATGTCAAAGATATTGTCATTGGGAAATCCCTTTTGACAGATATTTGCAACTAGATCAAAGAATTGAGTTGGAACACCTGAAATTTCGATTCCACCTTTACCGAAGAACTGTCTGAATACTTCACTTAATGCAATTGGTTTATCTTCAGGTAAAAACTTACTCCAATTCATGATAAATGACTTCTTGAACTCACCTGAGAATGCGAGTGTTTCAAGATAAAATCGAAGAAGTGATGATGAATATAATTGAGGTGTAGATGGAGATTGAATATCGATGAAAACCTTTCGTGTAAAAGATACATCTTCAGTTTTAATATCCTTGTCGATAGAATAGTCACTTGCATAGAACCATTCACTTGGAGTTAGAATTTTGAAGTTGTATCCAGAAGATCGGAAAAGTGCAGTAAAGTATGAAGAGTTCAAACGTTGAACACGAATTGGTAAATCCATTGATTCATCAAATTGTGGATCGATTTCACTTTGAATAACAATCTGCACAATATTTTGAATATCAGATGGATCATTTGATAGATTTAAGACTCTGTAAACTGTTGCTGGTTCAAAACTAAACGAAGATCCATAAACCGCATATCCAGTAAGACAAAGTGCACGATTGGTATCAGAAGTAGTATACTTAGCAAATCCAAATGGTAAGAATGAAACACCAGTGCAGTCAAAAGTCTTACGATTTGCATCGCGTCCTTCTGTCTTCTTATATAAAACTGGAATGATGCTTGTTGGAATATAGTTGCTATAGGTATCTTGATAAGTTTTACCGTTGTATTTCATATTCGATACTGAATAATGATCAAGCATTTGACCATTAACGTTAAACTTTTGAGTGTTTGTATCGTTAATTAGCTTGATAAGATCAGATGAATCATTACTCGAACTATTCTTGATAGTATAAGAGCTTCTATTGAAGAAAATCATATATTTATTGTCAGTCTTAACATAACTAGCATTTAGAGAATCACCTTCGACAACAAAGGAGTATTTTTCAGTATCAGGTGAGATAGTATTACTCTTTACATGATAATCTGGAAGACTGAAATAACCATGGAGAACACCCATCTTGAAAATCTCAGATACTTGTCTTTCAGCAAGTAAGTTGTGAGAAATACCACTTACAAAATCTGGACCGAATGTATCATAGTTAACAATCTGAAAGTTGACGTTATTGACATTACCATTTCCGACTGAGTATCCAGAAGATTTCAATTGAATACCATGAGCTTCAAATAGTTCAATAATCTTTGAAGTTGCAAAGTTTACATCATTTTCAGCAACTGATTTTGAAACATTCATTGTGATTCTATATGAGTTTTGTTTTAATGGTATTGCATCATATCCTTGATTGTTATCCCATATAAAAGGCCTTGAAGATATATCAGAATCCAAAATCAAAGTACTGTAGTAAAATAACTTTGGTACGAGAATAGCACCAGAAATATCGAATTGACATTTTTCGATACCAGAAATCTCTGAAAGTTTAACATCATTCGAAGTAACAATATTTGAGTAGTATGAATTGTACTTCTTTGCAAGTTCGGAATGGAATGGATAAGTATCGATGTTAAGAGTGATAACGTCTGATTCAATGTTAGTCTTCACCATATTGCTACCTGGAAGATAAGACATTCCAAGAGCAAAATAGAGAACGTCAACTTTAAATTGATCAAAATCGTTGTTAACCATTGTTCTTTGTGATTTGTGGATAATGCGAATTGAGTATTTATAAGATACTTGTTTTGTTTCACCAGTTTTATTCTTGAAAGAAATTGGTTCAACTGGAGAAACAGTGAAAATCAAGTTGTTGATTGTGAAACTGAATGTTGATACACCAAGTTTTGGTGCAAAGACATAATATTCAAGGTTATCTGTTGATTCTTTACCCTTGTATTCAGAAACATATGATAGTTTTCCATCAAGATTGGGAATCAAACTTAGAACTTCATGATAATGAGTATAACTACTACTCAAAATCAATTTATTCATTTCTTCCTCTTCTTCAAGACGTTTTTCTTCAATAGATTTCTCAATAACATCAATTAAATGTCTAACAAGATCTTCAGAAAGGAATTCTTCATTGTGCTCTACAAGAAGTCCGACAAAGGATTCTAAACCGTATGTTCTTACATTATCATCCATGTCAAGATAAGAGGCAACTGTAGCCACACTAACTTGCTTCTTTCTAAGCTCAGTCAAAAGTGTTTGAGTTGATTTGTTCATCATTTTTATTAAAAAAATTCTAAAATTTTTTTCATTTCTTAAATTTTTAACATTCAGCCTTCATTTTCATCAATATTTTTTATTTTAATTTTTTAATTTCATTTATATTAGAATTATGATTTTTTATTCTTATGTATTATAATTTTTTACATTTTTTCATCGATTTTACAGTAAAAATTATTTATCATGTCATTCTTTTTTAAGATAATTTAAAAAAATTATTGTTATAAACTACTATTTTGTATGGTGATATTTTGTACTTATTATTAAATTCTAATTGAAAAAAATAAATTTATAATTAAGATCTTAATTATTTAATAGTTTTATAATACTTTATTCTTATTCTTTGATATAAATAATAGTACAAAAATGAATATTTAATTCATAAAAATTAACAAAAATGGATCAATTTGGATACTACGTCAATGGTATGATTTCTGGATTTGTTGCTACAATTTTTAGTCACCCTGCTTATAACATTAAAACTGTATTACAAGTTGATGAGAAAATTGATTTAACACAAATTCGATCAGTAAGATGGTTATATCGTGGATTTTCAAGAGCAGCTATTGGATATTCTGGTGAGAAGATGTTTGTTTTTGGTACATATAACACTCTACTAAATCATCATTTCAATGCTACAATTGCAGGTGTTATTTCTGGTGCTTCTGGTGCAATTATTACAACCGTCTCTGAACAATTAGCTATCGATAAAGTTAGAGGAGTTCGTAATTATAAATTATCTCATCTATATTCTGGTCTTTTTCCAACAGTTATGAGAGAAAGTTTAGGATTTGGTGTACATTTTACAGTTTACAATTAATCCAGATAGAGATATGGATAAAACATTTATTTGTGGCACAGTTGCAGTTATTTGTGGATGGACTACTATAACACCGATTGATAGAATTAAAACATTATTTCAAACTGGTAAAATAAATGGAGATCTAAAAACTATGGTTATACAGATCAGAAGTAATCTTGGAATTGGTGCATTTCGAGGATTTACATATGTAATGGCTAGAGCAATTCCTTTTCATACTGTATCTTTCTGTACAATGGAATATTTAAATAAAGAGCATTTAATGTGTTTGTATAATTAAAGATCATTTCATTTTGTATCTTTACAATTAAATATTTATGATCTTTTACTACTATTTTTCGATATTGTATCTTTACAATTAAATATTTATGATCTTTTACTACTATATTTCGATATTTAAACATTAGAAATTTCTAATATTTTTATATATTTAATTGTATAGATATTTATGATTTTTTTATTATATACTTAATATCCAATATCGTCATATTCTTGATTATTTTCTTCATTATTACTTTGAAGATTATAAGTACGATTGAAGTATGTATCTAAATCGATTTCGTCATCATCAACTTCATCATCTTCTTCTTCAACATTTGGAATAACTTCAATTATATTTTTAATCATAGAATAAGTATAATTAACAGGGAACCAAATCAACATCTGAGATACACTTCTTACTTCAACATTTGAAATACTTACAACTTGTTCTGGATATTGATCATATGAAAGGAATCTATCGGTTAGATGTAAAGGTTTATGTTTAATCCTTGGATTAGTACTTACATATATAGGGTTTTCATTTAAAGAGTTCTTAATTCGATATGTAAAGTATATCTTTGTTAATAATGGTTTGACTGCAATGAATACTTCCTCTGGATCGAACATGAAAATATCAACTGGAATATCATTTCTTGTAAGATTTCCAATGCATGATACAATTCTCTTTTGAATGTCTTTCATAGTCTCATATCGAAGATGATTTTCACGACAGAACTTCTCAAGTTTAATTGGATTTGGATTAAGTTTACCAAATGTTTTACACATTTCTAACCATGGTAACATAAAACATCCTAGTGGAATTTTAGAGTTAAATTTAGAAAAAGGTCTAAAATCAGTAAATAAAGTTTCTGATAATTCAAGTGTAATAGCCAATACTAAAACAGGATATATAGGGATACCTCTTTCAATTGCATCATAAATTAAAACACCAGTTTTAACACCGACTGGTAATGAGGTAGCAAATCTACCTTTTTCAGTTACAGTATAGTAATCTCCACACTTATCAATAACCTTCAAGAAAAGAAGCTTCTTAATTGTATTATCAAGGCGTTTACTTTGTTCTTCACTAATTGAACGATTAATTCCATTGTTGATATCACCAAAGATAAAACGAATATCAACATTTGTTTCCATTACAGAAAGAAGTTCATTAATAATTGGAAGTCTTTCAATTTCAGGTTTTCTCGATTTTGGAAGTTTGTTAAAAGCTGCTTGTGAAATTAATCTTACAACAATACCACTACATGTACGTCCAGTACGACCAGCTCTTTGATTAGCAGAATCTTTAGAAATAACAACAGTCTCATTGTAAATTGTTTCATTTGGTCCTACAACACGAATATTTTCATACATTGTATCAATGATCAATGAAAGGTTCTCAATAGTAATTGAAGTTTCTGCGATATTTGTTGATAGAATAACTTTCCAACGATTTGGATTTGCCGGTCTAAAAATTTGATCCATAGCTTCTTTACTTTCAGATGAATGTGCTACATGAAGGTCAATTTGACTTCCAATATAACTACTTCTTAATCCTTCTTGAACTAATCTAATTTCTTTAATACCTGGTAAGAAAATAAGGCAAATACCTGGTGGTATAGATGCAAGAATTTCTGGTAATTGAGTTGGAATTGATTGAATCTTCTGTTCAAATGTAAGATGATCAATGTCAATGTAATTAATTCTTACATTGTATGGAGATGGTTTTAATAAGTCATAAAGCTTTGGTTCGTTATATTCAGCAGATGCACAGATTACATTTGGTACACCTTTATTTCCAAAAGAAACTAACATGAATTTGAGAAGTCGAATACACATATCAACTGACATACTTCCAAGATGTGCTTCATCAACTATTACATAATCAAAAACATCAAGTCGTCTTGGATTAACAGGGTCATCTTCAGATAAATATTTAATCCAATCATACAATAGGTTCTCTAAATGACCAGTTGTACAGAAAACTAAATTATCATCTTGTCCTGGATCAATTTCTTCTGTTCCATATAGAACATTGCGAATGTAACTATTTTTGTAGTTTTTATATACAACTTCTGAGTCAGCTGCATAACCTACTGGAAAATTTACATTTTCACCTTTTATCCTATTTTCACTTGCAAGAATTCTCAAATTCTTGGCAGCAATCCTTGTTGGGACACATACTAAAACCTTTTTTAGTTTACCTATTGATTTTACAAGTTTAACTGGAAACACAGTAGATTTACCAGTACCTGTATTTGCTCGTACTGTACAAAATTTAACTTTTGTCTGTACGATATTATTGACAGTCTCATCAAAAATAGATGGTGTGATGTCCATTTTTATATTCAAAATATTTTCATATTTTTTCATATTTTATTTTGTTATCAAAGGTGTTATTTAGACAGTTTCAATTTCAAAAAGATATAAAATTTTAAATAAAATTTTAAATAAAATGAATCTTCCCTTTTCGGTTTTAAATACTAAAAAAATAAAACCTCTTCGTATAAAAGAGGAGAAATATGAGAATAATGAACCTAAATCGATATCTGTAGATTTTAATCAACAAATTGAAGATATTTTTACAAAAGGATTAGTTGTTCTTGATAGAAATGATGTTGTTTTTATAATTGACAATATGAATCATTTCTATCGAAATAATATTGCTGTTTTATTTTTAACATTGAATATAATGAAAGATCCTTCATTTATATACACTGAAGATTATAATCATTATGTTTCTTACATTAAGAGAGAATTTATTAAAGATGAGAATAATGAATTATTCATGAAGAAACTTAATCATCAAATTCAATGTTATGGACAGAAAATACAGAATGTTAAAAATTCTCTTTTTCTATAAATTTTCTTGAATTTCTTAAAATGTCAATTTGACATTTTTATATTTTTATGATGTAGTTAGAATTTTTATATTTTTATGATATATTTAGAATTTTTTGATGTATTTAGAATTTTTATAATTTTATGATGTATTTAGAATTTTAGAAAGTTATAGTTTTGTAATTTTTATAGGTCTAATTAGATATTTAAAAATCTTCATCTACTTCATCAGGGTCGGTATCCTTAGGACGTCCACTTACATCTGCATCATTAATATAATCATCATCGTCATCATCATTTGTTGATCTAACGTAATTATTTTTTTGTTCACTCATAAAACTTGCGTATTGGTTTCCACTTTGAAATTGATTTTGAACAATTGGAACGGATGGCATTACATTTTGATGACTAATATTTTGGGTATTAGATTGAGTATTTTGTTGAAGTGCACCTGTACCTGGAACCACAAATGCAGGAGGAGGACCAAATGGATTAGATGATACATTTCCTACTGACTGAGGCATAGGGAAACCAGATTGTTGAGTTGTAGGAGAAGCAGTTGGTTGAGACATAGGGAAACCAGATTGTGGAGGCATAGGGAAACCAGATTGTGGAGCAGCAGAAGCAGTTGGTTGAGACATAGGGAAACCAGATTGTGGAGGCATAGGGAAACCAGATTGTGGAGCAGCAGAAGCAGTTGGTTGAGACATAGGGAAACCAGATTGTGGAG
>VFQO010001750.1_pt1 | contig 15514 bp, 11 predicted proteins | sample 3512331 | NCBI WGS metagenome assembly VFQO01 (sample SAMN10412371, study PRJNA504923) | tailings metagenome | isolation source: Replicate 3 from Balatoc abandoned mine | place: Philippines: Itogon, Benguet | collected 2017-08-28
CCGTGCTCGGCATGGTGGAGGCCAGCGGCCTGGGCTGGCAGGGCCGCTACGAGCAAGCCGAGCTGGTCGCGCGCTACTTCAAGTCGCTGGACGCCGGCACACCGCAGGGCGCAGCGCTCAGCGCCGCCAAGGCCGGCGGGCCCGGCACCTGGCCTGACCTCTCCGGCGGCTACCGCTACCTCAAGCTCGAGCGCATGGCGTACTACGTGCACAAGGACACCTACCGCAAAGCCGTGCGCGAAGCCGCCAGGGCCTTCGGCTGATCACCCCGAGGAAACACGACCATGCTGCCCATCGACGAGATCCGCCTGAACTTCAACCCCGCGTCGCTCGCGGTACTCAACGCGGTGCTGGCCTTCCTGATGTTCGGCATCTCGCTGGACACGCGCATCGAGGATTTCAAGCGCGTGGCGCGCATGCCGCTGGCCTTCACGGTCGGCATCGTGGCGCAGTTCCTGTTCCTGCCCGCCATCACCTACGCGCTCACGCTGTTGCTGGGCGTGGGGCCGAGCATCGCGCTCGGCATGATCCTGGTGGCCTGCTGCCCGCCGGGCAACGTGAGCAACATCCTCACGCACCGCGCCAACGGCAACGTCGCGCTCAGCGTGTCGATGACGGCGGTCTCCAACGCCATCGCCATCGTCGCCATGCCGCTCAACTTCGCGTTCTGGGGCGGCATGCACCCCACGGCGTCGGTGCTGCTCAAGACCATCGCGCTCGACCCGGTGCAGATGGTGGGCCACATCCTGCTCATCATCGGCCTGCCGTTCGCGCTGGGCCTGTGGGTGGCACACCGGTTCCCCGCGCTCACCGCGCGTTTCAAGAAGCCGGTGCGCATCCTCAGTTTCCTCGCGCTCATCGGTTTCATCATCGGCGCCATCGCGGGCAACTGGCGTTACTTCCTCGACTACGTCGGCCTGGTGATCGTGGCCGTGGCGATTCACGACGCGCTGGCCTTTCTCATCGGCTGGCTCAGCGCGCGCGCCGTCGGCCTGCCCGACTACGACCGCCGCGCACTCTCCATCGAGGTCGGCATCCGCAACGCGGGTCTCGGCCTGGTGCTGATCTTCAGCTTCTTCGGTGGCCTGGGCGGCATGGCCGTGGTGGCCGGTGTCTGGGGCTTCTGGGACATCATTGCCGGCATGGTGCTCGCGGGCTGGTGGGGCCGCCGGCCACTGCAGGGCGGTGTGCCTGAGAACGTCACCGCATGAGGGCGCAGCGCATCCTGGTCACCGGTGCCGACGGCTTTCTCGGCCGTGGCCTCATCGCCGCGCTCGCGCAGCGTCCCGACAGTTTTGTCGTGGCCACCGACGTGCGTGCCGTGGACCCCGCGCGGCAACGGCCCGGCGTGGTGTACCGCGTGCTTGACGTGCGCGACAGCGGCCTGGGTGCGGTGTTGGCCGAGCACCGCATCGACACCGTGGTGCACCTGGCCTCCATCGTCACGCCGGGCAAAGATTCGTCGCGCGAACTCGAGTACGCGGTGGACGTGGGCGGCACGCGCAACGTGCTCACCGCCTGCCTCGCGCACGGCGTGCGGCACCTGGTGGTGTCCTCCAGCGGCGCGGCGTATGGCTACCACGCCGACAACCCCGCCTGGCTCACCGAGGACCACCCGCTGCGCGGCCACGCGGCCTTCGCCTACGCGCACCACAAGCGCCTGGTGGAAGAGATGCTGGCCGAGGCACGGCGCAACCACCCCGCGCTCGCGCAGACCGTGCTGCGCATCGGGACCATCCTCGGTGAACAGGTGGACAACCAGATCACCGCGCTGTTCGAGAAGCCGCGCCCGATTGCGATTGCCGGCAGCGACAGCCCCTTCGTCTTCATCTGGGACGAAGACGTCATCGGCGCGCTGCTGCACGCGCTCAGCGGCCAGGCACCATCGGGTTGCTTCAACCTCGCGGGCGACGGCGCACTGAGCATTCACGACATCGCCAAACGCCTGGGCAAGCGCACGCGCGTGTTCCCGGCCGGTCTGCTGCGCGCCGCGCTCGCCATCGGCCGAACGCTCGGCGTCTCGCGCTACGGGCCCGAGCAGCTCGACTTCCTGCGCTATCGCCCGGTGCTGCACAACAGCCTGCTCAAGAGCCGCTTCGGCTACGTGCCGAAGAAGACCAGCGCCGAGGCCTTCGAGGCCTTCGTGGCCGCGCGTCGCGCACAGGGCAGGCCGCTGTGAGCGCACCCACGCCGTTCTCGCGCGGCGATGCGCTGCGCGCGCTGGCCGTGGTCGTGATCTGGGGCCTGAACTTCGTGGTGATGAAGCTCGGCCTGCAGTCGCTCAGCCCCTGGCTGTTGGGTGCGCTGCGGTTCGCGGCCGCGGCGCTGCCCTTCGTGTGGTTCGTGCGCCCGCCGCCGCTGCCCTGGGGTTTCGTTGCGGGCTACGGCCTGGCGCAGGGCCTGGGGCAGTTCGGCTTCCTGTTCCTCGGCCTGCAGCTGGGCATGACGGCCGGCATGGCCTCGGTGGTCATGCAGACGCAGGCCTTCTTCACGCTGTTGCTCGCGTTGCCCCTGTTGGGTGAGCGCGCACGGGCGCGCCAGTGGCTGGGCGTGGGCGTGGCGCTCGCCGGACTGGTGCTTATTGCCGCCGCCCACGGCGAAGGCCCGGGGCAGATGACGCTCGCGGGCTTCGTGCTCACGCTGTCGGCCGCGTTCATGTGGGCGGTCTCCAACCTGGTGGCGCGCCGCGCCAGCCAGCTTGCGCGCTACGAGCCCTTTCCCTTCGTGGTGTGGAGCAGTGTTTTTCCCATCGTTCCGTTCGCACTGATCGCGCTCGCCCTCGACGGCCCGATGCAGGTGGCGAACCAGCTCGCGGGCATGGACTCGCGCGCCTGGTTCGCGGTGCTCTACCTCGCGCTGGGCGCCACGTTGCTGGCCTACAGCCTGTGGACGCGCCTGCTGCAACGCCACGCCGCCGCGCGCGTCACGCCGTTCTCGCTGCTGGTGCCGGTGGTGGGCCTGTGGGCGGCCTGGGCCGCCTTTGGCGAACTGCCCGTGCCGTTGCAGTGGCTCGGTGTGGCGGGGGTGATCGGCGGACTCGTGATCAACCAGGGTGGTGTGCCGCTGCGCTGGCGCCGCTGAGCCGGAAGAAGCCCACCGCTTCGGCCAACCGCGCGGCCTGGGTGCGCAGGCTGTCGGCGGCGGCCGCGCTTTCTTCCACCAGGGCTGCGTTCTGCTGGGTGGCCTGATCGAGTTGCGTGATGGCGGTATTGACCTGGCCGATGCCGTTGGTCTGCTCGGCGGTGGCGGCGCCGATCTCGGCGATGAGGTCGGTCACGCGGCGCACCTGACCCACGATGTCGTCCATCGCCGCACGGGCGTCGCCCACCAGGCGCGAGCCGGCGTCCACCTTGTCGACGCTGGCGCCGATCAGTCCCTTGATCTCCTTGGCGGCCTCGGCACTGCGCTGCGCGAGATTGCGCACCTCGGTGGCCACCACAGCAAAGCCACGGCCCTGTTCGCCGGCACGTGCGGCCTCCACCGCCGCGTTGAGCGCGAGGATGTTCGTCTGGAAGGCGATGCCATCGATAACGCCGATGATGTCGCCGATCTTCTGGCTGCTGTGCTGAATGTCCTGCATGGTGGCCACCACCTGGCCCACCACCTCGCCTCCCTTGACGGCCGCGCTGCTGGCTGCAGTGGCGAGTTGCGTGGCCTGGCGAGCGGTGTCCGCACTGTTGCGTACGGTCGCGTTCATCTGCTCCATGGACGCTGCGGTCTCCTGGAGGCTGCTGGCCTGCTGCTCGGTGCGGGTCGACAGATCGGCGTTGCCGGTGGCGATCTGGTCGCTCCCGGTGGCAATGCTGTCACTGCCCTGGCGCACATCGCTCACGATGCGCACGAGGCTCTCGTTCATGGCCTTGAGCGCGCCCTGCAAGTCACCCAGCTCGTCGCGCCGGCTGACCGAGATGACCGAACTCAGGTCGCCCGCGGCCACCGTGCGGGCCACGTTCACCGCCTCGCGGATCGGGCCCGCGATCGAGCGCGTGATGAGCAGCGCAAGCGCCAGGGCGGCCAGAACCGCTGCCGCGCCGGCACCGATCAGCAGGTTGCGGTTCAACGCATAGCCCGCGTCCGAAGCCTCGATTTCCTTTGCCGCGGCTTCGCCCACGTGCGCGAGGTAGGCATGGCTGGCGTCCACCAGCGCGCTCAGCAGCGGCCGGCAATCGGTCTCCATGCGGCGCACGGCGCCCTCGCGGTCGCCACTGCTGGCCATGGCGAAGATGCCCAGCGCCACCGGGCCGTACTTCGCCTCCACGGCGGCGAGTTCCTCGAACAGCCGGCGTTCGGTGCCGTCGGCATGCACATCGGCCGCGAGCGCCGCGCGCAGTTGCTTGAAGCCTTCCACCACCTGACCATGCGCAGCCGTGGTGGCGGCCTTTTCCTTCTCCTGCTCAGCGGGGTTTTGCACCAGCACCAGGTTGCGCACACCAATGGCGCGAGCATTGGCCGCGTCGAGGATGCCGTTGGCCAACGTCACGCGCTGCGCGGTTTCGCCCACGTATTGCGTGAAAGTGGCGTGTTCCTGTCCGAGTGCGCGCAGCGACAGCGCCGCCACGCAAAGCACGATGAGTGCGAGAAACAGAAAGCCGGCGAGCAACCGGGCTTTGATGGAAAGACGATCGATGCCCATGGCGAGGACCTCCCGATGAAGCGCGAAGGGGCCGTGTTCGGCAGCTCGCCTCTCCTGGCACTCCTCCCCGGGCAAGCTGTCGACGCGTGTCGCAGGAACCGGCATGCTTCGATGCACACCAGGCGCCTGTCAGCGATGTATCGGCGCAGCGAAGCCGGGAATGCATGCGCCACGACGAACGGTCATTTTGGTGACATCGATCTGTCACGCAGGCGCGGGGCCCTCCAGAACAACGGCGCCAGGCGCCGCCAGGTCAGGCCAGCGGCGGGTGCCAGCGAACTGGCCAGCACCCCCCAGTCGGCGAACAGGGTGCCTGTGCCGCGCAGGCCGGCCGCGCACAGCAGCATGGCGAGCAGGCCCGAGCCCGCCAGATTCAGACCAGCGGTGGTGATGAGGCGCTCCAGGCGCACCCACATCCAGGGGTGGTACTTGGGCAACATGGGTGATGCTGCGGTGCGCGTTCAGCGCCGCGCCTCCAGGATCAGGTTGTGCGGTGTTTCCGCGGCGCGTCGAAAGTGCGTGAAGCCGGCTTCGCGAAACACCGCGGCCAGGCGCTTCTGGCCGGCCTGTGCGCCCAGCACCAGGTGTCCGCCTTCGGCGATGGCGTGAGCGCAGCAGATGGTGGTGGACCCCGCGTAGTAGAGCTGCGCCGTGACCGAGCGGTTGTCCTGCGGCCGATCGTTGGCGAACGGCTCCACCAGCATGACCGTGCCGTCGTCGCCGAGCACCTGGCCCGCGTGGCGTGCCGCGGCCACCGGATCGCCCAGGTCGTGCAGGCAGTCGAAGAAGCACACGAGGCCGTAGCCGCGATCGGGCACTTCGGTGGCACGGGCGACATCGAATTGCACACGTTCGGCCACGCCTGCGGCCTCGGCGTTGCGACGGGCTTCCTCGATCGAGGCGGCGTGGGCGTCGAAGCCGTGGAAGCGTGAGCGGGGAAACGCCTGCGCCATCAGGATCGTGGTGTGTCCATGCCCGCAGCCGATGTCGGCGACCGCGATGCCGGCCTGCAGGCGTTCGACCACGCCGTCCAGCGCAGGCAGCCAATGCGGCACCAGCGCCGCCCGGTAGCCGTTGCGGTAGAACGCGGCCACGCCGCAGCTCATGCGCCGGTCGTGCTCGCCCCAGGCCACGCCTTTGCCGGTTCGAAACGCCTCCAGTGTCTTCGCCTCGTCGAACCACATCGAGGCCGGCACCTCCCAGGCGGGCGGCATGAAGACGGGGCTGTCTTCGTCCGCCAGCACGAAGGCCTGCTCGGGGGAGAGTTCGAAGCTGTCGCTGACGGCGTGGTGGTCGATGTAGCCGGCGGCGGCCTGCGCGTTGAGCCACTCACGAACATAGCGCTCGGCGCAGCCACTGCGGCGGGCGAGTTCGCGCGAGGTCAGTGGTCCGGCGCCGGCCAGCGCGCGGTACAGGCCGAGTTTGTGACCCAGGCCCACCATCACGCCCCCGTAGGCGGCGGCGATGTCCTGGATGGCGCGGTTGACGAAGGCCTCGAGGCGTTGCGGATCGATGGCGGTGGTGGTGGCGGTGGTCATGGGACGTTCCTGGTGGTGGGTGGGTGAAGGCATCTTCCCGTTCGCAGCCCGATCGCGTCAGTGGCGGATGTGCCCTCGAACGGTCGATTCGTGCCATGCGCGCGTCAGCGCGTCGCGTCACAATGGCCGGCCATGAAACCCACCTCGACCCGCACTCGCGGCCGTGCGCTGCACGTGAGCCTCGTGGCCCTGCCCGAGGCCGGGGCGTCCACGTTGTTCGGCGTTTACGACGTGATGAACGCGTTCTCGGTGATGGACGCGATGGGCCGGGCCACCGGTGCCCAGGCGCCCTTCGAGGTCGAGATCGTGAGCGAACGTGCGGGGCCGCTGATGCTGGCCAGCGGCGTGCCGGTGCAGGTGCAACGCAGCGTGGCGCACGTAGAGAGCACCGACATCGTGATCGTGCCGTCGCTGGTGTTGCGCGCCGACGGCTGGGTGAAGCAGCGCTACCCCACGCTCGTGCGCTGGATGCTGCGCATGCATGCGCAGGGCGCGCTGCTGTGTTCGGCTTGTTCGGGCATCTTCCTGCTGGGCGAGACGGGCCTGTTCGACGGCAAGGACGCCACCGTGCACTTTGCCTACGAGCGGCTGTTCCAGGCGGTGCATCCCGCCATCACCGTGCATCCCGAGCGCGTGCTGGTGATTGCCGGTCACCGCGAAGAGCTCATCTGCTCGGGGGCTTCGGCCACCTGGCACGACCTCGTGCTCTACCTCATCGCGCGCCACGCCGGCGCCACCGCCGCGCAGGACGTGGCGCGTCTGTTCGCGCTGCAGTGGCACCAGGAGGGTCTGGCGCCCTTCATCGTGTTCGAAGGACGCACCGACCACGGCGATGCCGAGATCGAGGCCTCGCAGGCCTGGCTCGCCACGCATTTCTCGGTGGCGAACCCGGTGGAGGAAGCGATGCGCCGCTCGCGCCTGGCCGAGCGCACCTTCAAGCGCCGCTTCAGTGCCGCCACCGGGCTCACCCCGCTCGACTATGTGCAGCGCCTGCGGGTGGAAGACGCCAAGCGCCGTCTCGAGCGCACCAGCGCGTCGGTGGACGAGATCAGCTGGCGCGTGGGCTACGAGGACGCAGCCTTCTTTCGCCGGCTGTTCCGCCGCACCACCGGCATGGCTCCAGGTGCCTACCGAAAGCGCTTTCAGGTGCCCGCGTTCGCCCGGCCCTGAGTGCGGGAGCGGCGCAGGGCCCTGGCCAGCCGCGGCGGCCGTTGCGGGCTCACCGGGTCAACCGGGCGTGGCGTCTTGTGCCCGCGGCAGCTCCACGAAGAAGGTGCAGCCCTCCCCCGGCGCGGTTTCGCACCACAGGCGGCCGTCGTGGCGCTGCACGATGCGGTGCGCCAGGGCCAGGCCCATGCCGATGCCCTCGTAGTCCATCGAATGGTGCTGGCGCTGGAACATGAGGAACAGGTTGCGTGCCTTGGCGAGGTCGAAGCCGACGCCGTTGTCGCGCACGAACAGGGTGACCTTGTGGTCGGCGGCCGGCAACTGGCCGATCTCGATGCGCGCCTGCGGCACGCGGCGGGTGAACTTGGCGGCGTTGTCCAGCAGCTTGCCCAGCACCTCGGCCAGCAGGATCGGATCCCCGCTGACCATCGGCAGGTCGGGGTCGATCACCCAGTCGATCTCGCGCGGGGTGACCTCGGCGCGCAGGTGGCTCACCAGCCCTTGCACCAGCGGTGCGAGCGAGACCGGCACCGAATCGAGCCGCACGCGGCCCAGGCGCGTGAACTCCAGCAGCCCGTCGATCATGAGGCCCATGCGCCGCGCGGCGGCGGCGATCGAGGCCTGGTACTGCAGCAGTTCGTGGCGCGCCTCGGGCTCGAGCTCCTCCTGCGTGAGCGTCACGTATTGGCTGATGTGGCGCAGCGGTGCGCGCAAGTCATGCGCCACGGTGTAGGAGAAGGCGTCGAGGTCGCGGTGTGCCTCGTCGAGCTGGGCCGTGCGTTCCTTCACCTGCCGCTCCAGCGCCTGGTTCAGTTGTGCCGTCACGTCGGCCAGGCGCTTGCTCTCGGTGAGGTCGCGCACGATCACCGACACGCCCTGCAACTGCTCGCGCTCGTCGCGCAGTGCGGTGAGCATGGTCTGTGACCAGAAACGCGTACCGTCGCGGCGCAGGCTCCAGCCCTGGTGCTCGGCGTGGCCGGTCTCGATGCAGCGGTCAAGCAGTGCCTGCGCGTCCTGCGTGCCGGGCGGCTCGACGGCGCTGCCCTCGGCCTGAAACAGCGCGTCCAGCGCGCGACCCAGAATCTGCGCGCGCTCGAAGCCGAACAGGCGCTGCGCGCTGTCGGTCCAGTCGGCCACGGCGCCATCGGGATCGATGAAGAAGATGCCGTGGTCGCGGATGGTCCGCGACATGAGCCGAAAGCGCTGCTCGCTGGCGTAGAGCTCGGCGCTGCGCTGCGCCACGCGCTCTTCGAGGTCGAGGTTGGCGTTGAAGACAAAGTCCTCGGTGCGGCGCCGCTCGGTGATGTCGATCAGCTCGATGAAAAAGCCCACGGCCTGCCCGTCTTGCAGGTCGGGCAGGTAATGCACCTCGTGGTAGCGCTTCAAGCCGTCCGCATCGGGGCGTTCGGCCTCGTGGCTGATGGTTTCCCCATTGAGCGCACGGGCCACGCGCGGCAGCACTTCGGGCAGCACCTCGGGCAGCAGCACGCGCCCGAGCTCGACGCCGATCACCTCGTCGGGCGTCAGGCCATAGCCCTCGGCATACGCCCTGTTGCAGAAGCGGCACACCAGATCGGTGTCGTAGTAGGCCAGGCGCGAGGGCGTGCGGTCGGTGATGCTTTGCAGCAGACGCAGCCGCGCAACGATCTGGTGCTCGATCTGCTCGCGCGCGCTCACGTCCACCGCCACGCTGCGCGATTGCACGAAGCGCCCGCTGGCGTCGCGCACGGCCTGCGAGATCAGCTCGACCGTGAAAAAACCGCCGTCCTTGCCAAACAGGCGCAAAGCCAGCGGCGGCGCCCGCCCGCTGGTCTGCAGCTCGTGCAGGTGTTCGCGCAGCAACTGCAGCTCGCTTTCCTCGCTCAGGCGCGCCAGCGTGGGGAAGTCGGCCCAGCCGGCGTGGCCGGCAAGCCGCTCGAGCTCGCTGCGCTCGCGGCCGAGCCAGTGAAGCAGCGTGTCGTTGATGGCGCGCACCCGAAGGCCGCTGTCCAGCGCGAGCAGGCCGCACGGCGCGTTCTGCCCGAGCGCGCGAACCTCGTCGCGCGCGTCTGCGCCCGCGCTCGCTGACACCTCGGTCGGCCCCTTGTCTGCAGCATTCATGCGTCGCCCCCTGATGCGCATCGCGGACTGCGCGGCGTTGTGGTTGGCGGGGTGGCAACCCCGGTGCTCGGGACTCTAGCGTCGCTGGCCCCGTTGCGCCACTTTCAGGACGCAAGGGCTGGTGACGGTTTTGCCCCTGAGGCAATCGTGGTTTTTCCCTGATGGGCGGTGCCGTAAAGTCGGCACAGCCCGGAGAAGGCCGGCCAGGGAACCGGTCAGGGGAAGGAGCACGCGCGGCATGGCGCAACACCGAACACGCTCGGTGCAGTTATGGCTACCACTGCTGCCGGCCGCCGCTGCGGTGCTGCTGCTGGGGCTGGTGATCTGGCTGGTCGAGCGCATCGTCGGCGACGAACTGGAGCGCCGCGCCCAACAGCGCGTGGAGCAGGCCTCGGCGGTGTATGCCGATCAGCTCGCGCGCGTGCTGGCCCGCCGCACCGCCGAAGTCAGCCTCGTCGCCAACATGCCCGCGCTGGGGCTGGACAGCAGCGCCCTGCGCCTGCAACTCGATGCGCTCAAGCGCAGCTCGCCGGCGTATGTATGGATCGGTGCCACCAACGCACAGGGCGTGGTGATCGCCGGCAGCGACGGGCTGCTGGAGGGCCTCAGCATCGCGAACCGCCCGGTGTTCCTGGAAGGGCGCCGCGGCCTGTGGTTCGGCAGCCTGCACCCACCGCGCGCCCTGGTGGAGCCTTTGCGTGCGCAACAGCTGCCTGTGCCGGACGAGCTGGCCGACATCGCGCGCCCTTACCTCGATGCGACGGGTCAACCCGTGGGTGTTCTGGCGGCGCACCTGGACGCTGCGTTCTTCGAACGTCTGCGCCAGGCGGTGGTCGGGCCGTCTGCCACGCAGCGCGGACTGCAGGTCGAGCTGGGTAACGCGGGCGGCGAGCGTCTGCTGGGCGAACGGGCGCCGGTGACGCCCGATCAATGGGCTGCGCTCATGGCAGCGCCCCCGGGCTCGCCGCGCACCGTCGTCAGCACCACCGGCGAGACCTTGCTGATGGTGCGCACGGCGGTCGTGCCTGCCGATTCGCCCTTGCGCACCGACTGGCAGGCCGTGGCCTGGCAGCCGCTGGCGTTGGCCCTGGCACCAGTGCGCGAGTTGCAGCGCAGCATCGTGTGGGCTGGAAGCCTCACCGCCCTGTTCCTCGGGCTGGCGGGCTTCTGGCTGTCGCGGCGCCTGGCACGGCCCTACAGCGAAGTGCTCGATGCCGTGGCCGAGCGGCTCGACCCCCAGCTCGACGCCGCGCCGGGGGCGGTGCTGCGCGTGATCACCGAGCAGATGCGCCGCCTGCCACCACGCGGCGGCGCCACCCGCGCCGAGCAGACGCTGGCGCAGGTGCTCAACGACGCAAGCCGCCTGCAGAACGTGCTCGACCACCTGCCCGCGCCGGTGTATCTGGTCGACATGGGTTATCGCGTGCTGTACTGGAATCGCGCGGCCGAAGCGATGTTCGGCTGGAGTGCCGCCGAGGCCGAAGGGCGCCATGTCGACGAGATCTTCCAGGACAAGGTCCCCGACGGCGTGCGACAGGCGCTGCGGCGCGAGATGGCACTGGACAACCAGCCGCGCGGCTTCGAGGGCCACATGCTGCGCCGCGATGGCAGCGACATCTGGGGCGAATGGCGACTGACCAAGCTGCTCGGTACCGACGGCAAGCCGGTCGGGATCCTGGCGCAGGTGCGCGACCTCACCGCCGAGCGCGTGGGCGAATTGCGTCTGCGCGAGCAAGGCGAGGTGCTGGCCGCCGTCATCAACGCCGCCAGCGACGCGGTCGTCGGCGTGGACATGGACGGCCGCATCACGCTGTTCAATCCGGCGGCGGCGCGCATCTTCGGGCGCAGTGCCGAGAACATGCTCGGCCAGCCGCTGGACGTGCTGCTGCCGCCCGCGCACCGGGCAGGGCATCTGGGGCTGATGCAGCGCTTTGCCGAGTCGAGCACGACCACGCGTCGCATGGGTTTCGGTCGCGTCAAGGGCATGCGTGCCGACGGCACCGAGCTCGAGCTGGAGGCCTCGATCTCGCAGATCACGGTGCGCGGACACAAGTTGCTCACCGCCATCCTGCGCGACGTGACCGAGCGCGTGCGCGCTGAGCAGGCGCTGGCGCGCTACCAGGTGGAGTTGTCCGAACTCACGCAACGGCTGCTGCAGCAGGAGCAGGTCACCACGCGGGAGCTTGCACAAACGCTGCATGACCAGTTGGGCCAGACGCTGGGGGCGATCCGGTTGTCGTTCGATGCGTTGGGCAACCTCACACGCGAGCAGCTGCCGCCCAAGGCGCTGGAGCGCGCGCGCATCGTGGGACAGCAGATCGACCAGGCGATTGCGGAGGTGCGCCAGGCATTGGTCAGGTTGCGCCCGCCGCTGCTCGAATCGGCGGGCCTGGTGGCCGCCCTGGACAACGAGATCCGTCAGCGGGCGCCCGAGGCCGAGCCGGTGCGGATCGACCTCGTGAGCGACTCCCGCGATAGCGAAAAACGCTGGCCCGAGGACGTGGAATACGCGGCGTTCATGGTGGCGCGCGAGGCGATCGCCAACGCGCTGGAGCATGCGCAGTGCCGCGAGATACGTGTGCGCGTGCAGGGCGATGCCGAGCGGCTGCGGCTGGACATCGGCGACGACGGCATCGGCCTGCCCGAGGACGCACTGTACGGGCGGCCCGGCCATCTGGGCATGGTGGGCATGCGCGAGCGGGCGCTGGCCATCGGCGCGCGGCTGCAGGTACGCACCCGCCATGCCGGCGGCACGCTGGTCACGCTGACCTGGGCCACGCGGCCCGACAGTGGCCTTGGCGAGCTGGACGCCAGCGCCGAATCGAGCACGCGGTACTGAACAGCGAGAGCAACGACACGAACACGAAACAGAAGGACCCGACCCCGACCATGAGTGACATCTACCTCGTCGACGACCACGCCATGATGCGCGACGGCCTGCGTGCCGTGCTCGAGGACGCCGGCCACCGCGTGGTGGGCGAGTCCGACAACCCCACCGAGGCGCTTGCCGAGCTGACACGGCTGACACCGGCGTTGCTTTTGTTGGACCTGCAGCTGGGCCAGCGCTCTGGCTTCGAGCTGCTGGAGCAGCTCGTCAAACGCAAGCTGTCCACACGCGTGATCATGCTCACCATGTCGGCCCAGCCGCGCCATGTGGCCGAGGCCATGCGCCTCGGGGCGCACGGCTATGTGCTCAAGGGCTCGCCGGCGCGCGAGGTGCTGCAGGCGGTCGAGGCGGTGGCCGCGGGGCGCAAGCATCTCGGTGGCGAGGTGGCCGAACTCGCGGTGCAGGGCCTCACGCAGGGCGGCGAGACCGGCGGCATCGCATCGCTTTCGGTGCGTGAGCGCCAGGTGATCCAGCTCGTGGTGCAGGGCCACACCAGCGTGGCGATCGGCGAACAGTTGCACCTGTCGCCCAAAACGGTGGAGAGCTACCGCAGCCGCCTGATGGCCAAGCTGGGTGTGAACGACCTGCCGGCGCTGGTGCGCCTGGCCATCCGTGAAGGCCTGATCAGCGCCGACGATCTCTGAAAGCCGGCAGCGGGCGCCGATCCCGTACGCGTCGGGTCCAGCTTTCCCGGCATCGCCGCGGTTCACGCGGTCGCACCATCGGTCTCCATGATTGCGGAGACCCTCATGCCCCCTCGTTTCGACAGCAAACCCCGGATCGACCCGGTGGATGTGCTGTTGGTCTGCACGCGCTCGCATTGCGTGGCCACGGTGCGGGAGGTGCTCTCGCCCTGGCCGGTGCAGGTGCGGGTTCGCTGGACCAGCGACCCGATCGACGCGCTGCGACTGGCCTTGGCCGAACCCCCTTCGCTGGCCATCGTCGATGCGCGGCTGGAGCGTTCCGGGGGCCGTGCATTGATCGGCCAGCTCGCCCGCTGGCGTGCCGAACTGGAGGTGTTTGCGTTCGAGGATGCACTTGTCGATGGTTCTTCGGGGACGCCGAGTGCCTGGCACTGGCGCGAGCTTCCCACGGTGCTGCGCTGGTGGGCCCGTCGCCACCTGCCCGGCGATGGCAGCGCGTCGCCTTCGCGGGGCAGACCGTGAACGCGCGCGACAACGTGGTGGATGTGACCGAGGCCAGCGAGGAGCGCCGCCAGCGGGCGATCGAACAGTTGAGCTTGGCGAACCTGCCCGATGACCCCGTGCTCGAAGGCCTGGTCCGCCTGGCCGCGCGCAGCTTGCGCTGTCCGATCGCGATGGTCAACGTGGTGGACGCCGACAGTGCCTGGTCGATCGCCAGCACCGAGGCCGAGCGCTCCTGGGTGCCGCGCGAGGTGGCGTTCTGCTCCACCGTCACCGACCAGCGCCGTGCACTCGTGGTGCATGACCTCAGCGGCGACGCGCGGTTCGCACGCCACCCGCTCGTGACGGGTGAGCCGCACATCCGCTTCTACGCTGGCCTGCCGATCGGTGACGGCGAACACACGCTGGGCACCTTGTGCGTGCTCGACACCGCGCCGCGCGATATCGATGCCGCGGCGCGCGAGGCACTGGAAGACCTCGCGCGGGTGGCGTCGCACTGGCTCGCGAACCGACGCGACCGCTTGAGCCGGGTCGAACTCGAGACGCGCCAGCGCGAGCGCCTGCACGCGCTGGTGGCGCTGCGCACCGCCGAACTCGAGCACGCGCGCGAGGCGGCCGAGGCCGCCAGTGCCGCCAAGAGCGCCTTCCTGGCCACCATGAGCCACGAGATCCGCACGCCCATGAATGGCGTGGTGGGTCTGATCGAGCTCATGGACCGCAGCGGCCTGCCGCCGCAGCAGCAGGAGCTCATGCATGCCGCCCGCGAGTCGGCGCACACCCTGCTCGGGCTGATCGACGACATCCTCGACTTCTCCAAGATCGAATCGGGCCACCTGCACCTTGAGGACAAACCGTTCGAGCTGCGCCGTCTCATCGAAGGCACGGCCGATGCCTGGCTTGGCGCCGCCTGCCAGAAACGCGTGTCGCTGCACGTCTTCGTGGCGCCCGGTCTGCCCGGCACCCTGCTTGGCGACGCCGCACGGCTGCGCCAGGTGGTGGCCAACCTGCTGGGCAACGCCATCAAGTTCAGTGGCGGGCGAGCGCAGACCGGCCAGGTTTCGCTGCGCGCCTTCGCGCATCAGGGCGCGCTGGCCATCGAAGTGCGCGATGACGGCGTGGGCATGTCCAGCGATGCCCTTGCGCGCTTGTTCCAGCCTTTCGAGCAGGCCGAGGCCAGCACCACGCGCCGCTTCGGCGGCACCGGGCTCGGGCTGGCGATCTCGCACCGCCTGGTGCAGGCCATGGGGGGCCGCATCGACGTGGTCTCGGCACCCCACGCCGGCGCCTGCTTCACACTGCACCTGCCCCTGAGGCCTGCGCCCGGCGCAACCGCCGAGCCGGGCGGTGTGGACGGTGCCGACCTGGCGGGCACTGTTTGCACCTGGCGTGGGCAACATCCCGCCGGCCTTGGCGATTGGCGTACCTACCTGCTGGCCGCCGGCGCCCAGGTGCATGTGTGCGAAGCCACGCCCGAGGAGTCCGGCACGTTGGGCCACTGGCACGTCGAGCGCGGTGCCCGGTCCGGACGCGTGGCGCTGCGCCCCGGCCCACAGCGCGGCGCCCGCGCCGACACCCGTGGCCTGCTCTGGCTCGACACCGACGCACTGCACCGCAGCGCCCTGCTGCAGGCCTTGAGCCGTGCGTTCGAACCTGCCACGGGCGTGATCGCGGCACAGCCCGGCGCGGCACCGCCGCCGCGGAGCCTGCCGCCGGGCATGGCGCCGGTGCTTGTGGCCGAGGACAACCCGGTCAACCGGATGGTGATCGGGCGCCAGTTGCAACGCCTTCGCGTGCCCGCGGTCATCGTGGACGATGGCGACGCCGCCCTCGCACGCTGGCGAGCCGATGGCGCGCGCTTCAGCCTGCTGCTGACCGACCTGCACATGCCCGGGCTCGACGGCGAGGCCCTGTGCGCCGCGATCCGTGCCGAAGAGGCGGCCGGGCGACGCCTGCCCATCATCGCCCTCACCGCCAACGCGGTGCGCGGCGAGGCCGAGCGTGCCATCGCCGCCGGCATGGACGACTACCTGACCAAGCCGGTGCC
>VFQO010001751.1_pt1 | contig 15513 bp, 14 predicted proteins | sample 3512331 | NCBI WGS metagenome assembly VFQO01 (sample SAMN10412371, study PRJNA504923) | tailings metagenome | isolation source: Replicate 3 from Balatoc abandoned mine | place: Philippines: Itogon, Benguet | collected 2017-08-28
CCTGACGATGGCCCACGGCCACAGCCGAAATTACACCACCTTGACGGACGCGACCAACTGCGGGAAGGACGGGAATACATCACGGCGCTTGAGACGCATCGCCAACGGCGGTTCGCAGAAAGCCTCGCATCCGCTGCAAACGATGCCGACAGGCTCGCACCCTGGCTTGATCGCGACGCGGCCTGAATTAGCAATACAGGGAGGCACCGGCATCTTGCCGGAGCCTCCCTTAACCAAAATAGATCGCGCAGAACCTGCCGCATTAACGGCTCGGGTCATTCCGACTGATACCGAAGTTGCGGGCGATCTTTGCCGCGTCGCTGGCGACCGTCTGCTGAATTGGCGTCAGCACCGGGCCAGCTTCCTTGATCATGTCCAATAGTCGCTCTGTGGCATAGGCCGCCTGGAGCTCGCGTTCGTCGGCGCGTTGCCGCGCCTCGGCGAGTTCTTTCTGCTGAGTTACGAGCGAAATCACCCAAGAGGGTGCAGCTTCGCTAAGCGTCGCGATCAGTTCGGGGGGAGCAGTGCCTTCAACTGCGGCATGAAGTCGCATCCGCGCATTCTCATCCACCTCGATCCAGTCGGGATGGGGAGCTAGCGCAGTCACTGCTCGCGTCCAGCGCGTATGTGAGGCTAGGGCGGACTTGGCGTTCGCTTCGGCCGCCCGCGCTGCCGCGAGTGTTTTGTGGGCCGATGCCACGGCAGCTTTCGCGCGCGCTTCATCCTCCTCAACCTTCACGCGACGGCGATCGAGATCAGCGACAACCGAAAGGTGCTGGGCGACCTGAGCTTCATGGGTCATGCGATCGTGCTCTAGTCCCGATTGCTTATCCTTTGCCGCTTTTTCGCGCGCTAGGACCTCCTCCTTTTGTGCTGCAAGCTGCATTTCCCATTGGCGCAGCCGCGCGAGGGCGAAAGCTAGTGCCCGCGCCATCGCGACAAGAAAGGAAGGCCAAGGTTTATTGGTGGCTGCACGCTCATCCTCCGTCATTCGAGAGCGCTTCATCGCGAAGCTCGTGCCGCTGATGCGGAGATCGAGGCCGTTTCGGTCATCAGCAGCGCGGGCCAACAGGACCGCCTGCCTTTCATGCAGGCTGCGAGATTCTTCGATACGTTGCAATTCCGCAGCTGCCGTGATCCGATCCGACTCTGCGGCTGCTAGCGCATCTTCGGCTTGGCGGCGCGCACGCGCTTGCAATAATGCGTCAACGGCAGCCCGCTCTCGGTCGGCTTCCACGCTTGCCGTCGCGGCTTCGGTTTCGTTGCGAATACGCTCGGCAGCAACGCGATCAGCCTCGGCAGCCAATGTAAGTTCTTCCGCCTCGCGCGTCTTAGAGGCAATATCTGCTTCCAGATTGAGTCTCAGCTGTTTTGCGCGCGAATGCTCGGCAGAGGCGATGAGCCTGTCTTCCTCCGCTACCCGCGCGATATTTTCAGCAAGGGCACGGGCCGCTGCAGTTGCAGAAGCATTCTGCTCCGCTTCGCATCGCGCCGCTGCGGCAGCTTCCAGCTCTTGGTCTGCCCTTCGACGCTGCTCCGCCGCCAATTTGCGGTCGTCGCGCGCTGCCGCTTGATATTGCTTGGTGGTGATCCGGCGGCGCGGCCGATCGGTGCCATTGCTTCGCTTGCCCCGCGACAGTTGCGTGGCAGGTACGACCACACCGTCGTGAATCTCCATGTCCGAGATCACCTGGCCGCGTTCGCCCCGCTGCAGCCCAAGGTGGGCCACAGCTGCGTGGTAACGATCTTGCTCCAGCGACAGCTGATCAAAATCGGAGCCAAACAGATCGCGATAATTCCAACGCCAGCAGGGCTTCCGCTTCGCTTCCTCCGCGCGCCGTCTTGCCCAGCCCTCTTCGGTCTTGGGCTTGGGGCCGCGCACTCCATCAATCTTACACACCGCCGCCAGTGCGACGGCATGGATATGGGGCGTCTTCTCGTCTTCATGGAGCTTCGCCGACAGCAGTGCTCTTCCAAACTTCTGGTTCAGCCAGTCGATGTTCGCGTCAATCCAATCCTGCTTCATCTGCTCGGTCGCGGTGAGCCACCAAGCATGTGAGGTCGTAAGCATAACTTCAACGCCGACCGCTCCCTCCACCTTTTTGATGTCGAGGCCGCACTCAGCCATGCGATCATGCGCACGGTCCAGCACGTCAGGCGGGCCAACGGGGATCAGCTCCCGAGGCTCTGGCCCGTCAGGCTCGACATTCTCGCTGAGCTTCTCGCGTGTATTGTGCTGTTCAATGCGGCGCATCTCACCGAGTTCGCGGATCCGCTCGACGCGCATGATCGCGTAATTCTTGCTCGCAAGCGTTTCAATGGTATTGGGCATTGGTCAGTCCTCCTGGCGCACGGCGGCGCAAAAGGCCCAATTCAGTAATTGGGTGGACTCACTTCGCGGAATTAGTGCCTAATTCCGCCGTGAGCGATGGGGCTCCGCCCCCTCGACCCCCAAAACAGCCCTGCGCTCGATGCTGCGGGCTGTGTCTTTCCCGGCCACGGGAAAGACGGAGAAGGAAGAGACGGGGTGGAAAAACGTGCCGCCACCATGACGGTGGCGGCACTCGGCCAGCATATCAGTCCTCATCAAGATGGCCGGCATCCGATAAATCCTCGGCTTGGTCGTCGCTGGGGGCGAACGGCATTTCGGCCTGGCGATCTGACGGGCGGTCGGCATCGACAGCCGGAGCCTGCTCAGCCTGCGCATTGCCGTCATCGACGTGTGGCACCGACGAAGAGGCGGTCGGCGCTAGGGCATCGAACGCCGCCTGCAATGCCTCAATCCCTCCCGTCAGGCGCGTCACCTGCGTTTCAAGACTGTCGATGACCAGCTTCTGCGCGCCGTTCTCCCCTTCCAGCGCACAGACGTGATGCTCGAGGTCATCGAGCAGTTCGTCTTTCAGCGAAAGGTCGGCCTGATGGGCTACGGCCATGTCCGACATCGCAGCATCGCTCTCGGCCTTCTCGCGGCGAGCCTGTGCCGTGCAGCGCATCACGATGTCGCCGACGATGGTGAGCAAGGCCTTCGTATCGGCATCACTGACCTCGTTTGCTTCGAACGGCCTGCCGTTCTTGACCCTAGCTTTGATCGGTTGGAAGTGCTTCGAGATAGTAGACAGGCTTCCGCGGTCTCCCATGACCTCGCGGATCTCTCGCAAACTGATGTTGTCAATATCCGCGCCCCTTTCTAAAAGGAGGCGGACCGCTTCATAAACGTCGTCGAATTCGACGAACTCAATACGGGCATTACGCACTGCGTATACTCCTGTACTGTACGTACATCCGTGTACGTACACTTTTCGATACAGGCGTAGAGTGGATTGTTTTCTACGCCGCCCATGAAGAATTTCACGAGGCGACAGGGTTCTTAGGAGGGACCCCCCGGGTAATGGCAAGCGAATGAGGCCATTTTTTTCGAGAGGCTTGCGGAATCACTACCGGTGTTGCGTGTTTGCAACACCCGAGACCTGCTGACCGTTCGGCGATCACACGTCGGACCAAGCGATTTTTGATTTATGAAGCGGCCCAGCGTTCGGGTGCATGGCTTAGTTGCTGCGCACGCGGTCAACTGGCCAAATGAGCACGCCCGCGCCGTGCGGTAGCTCGGCTGCGAATTGCCACCATTGTCATCACGGTCGTGAACTCGTCTAGGATCGACAGCAGACGGCATTAGCCACCCATGGTCGCCCCGGCGATGATCGAAATAGTGCGCCGTCCATTCCAGCAGCTCGCCGACCATCTCGGACACTGATATCCCTTCCGCGGTAACCAAGGCGGCAGTTTCGGCACGGGAAAGGGCAGTCTGGTCGGTCGCGTGGATAGTATAGGACGAGGCTGCGTCTTGGCCGAGCGATCCGTCGTCTAATCAGCTGTGCGCGGGTGGACCTTAAATATTGCCACCCACTGGCGGCGTATCACGGGCAAGCCGCACTAGCCGCTGGTGAGCACAGGCGACCACCGCATCCCACGGCACGCTACGAAATTCGAAGCGGTCGATGCTTTCCTTGAGAGTATCGATTGGCGACCCTTGGCCATATTTGCGGCCAACGTTGGTGGAGGCATGGCCGGCCATCTGGTCGAGATCGTGCTCCGGCACGCGCCTACGACGACCCTCGCGCCTCCAGCTGTGCCTCGTCGAGTAAAATGCCTTGTCAGGATCATCGATACCAACAGCGCGGATGGCGTCGTTGATCTCGCTCGACAGGTATTTGTAACGGTCGCCATATTTGTCCGCCTCAAGGTCGCCAAAAACCCAATGCTCGCCACGCTGTATTTGGAGCGCAACCCAGTCGAGGAAACCGGCCTCGATGACAATCCAGTGTAGTGGCACGTCGCGCACCGACTGCAGGGTCTTCTGCCGACGCGGGCGCGTCTCAAGAGCGTCCGATACGCGCCGCTGTCTCGAGTCGGTGCGGAAGCGCATGACCCATTCTTCTCCCTCGCGGACAATTTCGTGCGGCTTAAGCTTGCAATGTTCGCCTGGCCGCGAACCATGGAACGGTGCAAGCAGGAGAATCCAGAACATTGTATCGCTGCAGGCATCGGGGTTGGTCATCAAAGGCGCCGTGTAAATCTTTCGCAGGTCTTCATCGGAGAAGTGGTCGCGCTCGGTTCCAGTGTGCTTTGCTCCAGTGACGGCTAGCCCAGCCGCGGGATTGGCGGCGATCCATTCCTTGTCGAAGGCAACCGCCAGCACAGAGCGGATTGCGGCGAGGTGTTTCCCAACCGTGGGCGGGCTCAGCGTCGGAAGCTTCGCGGCGCGAGCGGCGGAGATCTGTTCGCGCAAAGGCAGCTCTCCAACCGCCTTTTTGGGGCGCGAGGGCAATTGAGCCACGTCCTCAAGGAAGGATTTAACCATCTTGCGCGAGATGGCGCTGATGTCATCGGTGCCGGTCAATTCTCGGAATCGGTCGAGTGCGACCTTCCATTCGTCGCTGGTCTTGTCAGGAAGCTCTGGGTCGATGCCGTTGTGCTTCTGCCACGCCGCAAAAGCGTCTTTAAGGGTTCGCGCTGGCGTGGACGCCCCGGCGATCGCTGGAGCGGGCAGATGGTTCGCCATTGCCGTCATCATCGGCAGCAAAACCTTCTCCACGCCCGTCGGCCAGTGGCTGAAGCGGTGCTCCGCTAAACGGCGTAGGATGCGTTCCGCCACCGCCTCGAACAAAGGCCCTCGCGGCTTGAACACAATGCCAGCGGCCTGCGCCACGATTGTCGCCTCGATCTCCACAGCTTTCCAATCGCGTGTCAACAGATGAGCTCGGGCTACTTCGCGAAACGCAGCACCCTTGAACAGGGAATTGCTTTCGAACAGGTCGATATTCAGGGTCACGGCGTCGCGGTGCGCGAACGTGGGGAAGGCTCCCACCGGGTCGGGCTGCTCAACCGGCCAGAGATCCTCGTCCACCTCGCCGAGCGCTTCTTCTTGCGCCTTGGCTGCGTAGCTTCCGCCCCAGTCCAGCCTAGCGCGGAAGCTCATCATCTTCAGCATGGTGAAGCATACGTGATCAAGCCCGCGCGTCAGATCATAATCGGCAGCGATCTCGTGTGCCTTGACGTTCGAGCGGGCTAATGCATCGAAACCGGCGGAGACGATTTTATCCGCCTCGTCGTCGACGGCCACAGTATCAGTAGCGTCGAGCTTTCGCATGAGGTCGTGGACTTCAACGAGCTTCTGTGCATGCAGCGCCCGCGCCTCCGCCTCGACACTGGTGCCGAGACTCTCTTTCCATTCGCGCTTGCCGACGCGCGCGCGGTATCTCTCCGGCACGCTCATGCGGAACCAGAACATTTTCGACCTAGGATGACGCCATAATCCAGCCACGCGCAATCTCATCTTTGTGCCACCTTTTTGTATCACCAGGCGGCTGCTAAGTCGATGAAATGCGTTATTTTGGCAGAAATCCAATCTTCGCTGAGAAGATGGTGACCCCTACGGGAGGGGTCGGATGGGCTAGAAGCCCACGGTTTTCCGTCATTTTCTGCGACGTGAGACGACGCATGTGTACTCAGTGAGTGTACTCACGGTGGTGAGCACGCATTTCGCGATAGCTGCTGTTGGATCGTTCTGTAAAGGCCGCTTTGCGCCCCCAAATTCGGTCGTTCGGCCTTGTCGCCGACGATCCCGAAAGCCGCCATTCATTTCGCCAGCGCTCAACTGGTTCAGACCCAACATTGCGCTCACGGTCCAGCAGGCGTGGCCACCATTATGTTCGGAGTGCAGCCATTAGGGCGTCCCGAGCCATGGCCACGCGCGGGTGTCGCAGCGATGAGCGTGCCCAGACGAGGTAGTAAGCGTTGCGCGGCACCGTGATCGGCGCGGGTATCTCGATCAGCGTGCAGGCCGCGCGTTCGCTGCGGGTGAGATAGCCGGGCAGCACCGTCCAGCCGAGACCCGCACACAATCCCGATCGCAACACTCTCAAATCGGGCGCGGTCAAGGCGGGCTGGTTCGTCAGCTCGATCTGGTTTGCCTCAAGCCAGGTCCGCAGCAGCGGCCGGTCGAGATCGTAGGCGAGGTGGGCCGTCCGGTTGAGCCCGTCGGCCAGCGGCAATTCGGCAATCCGGCTCGCCACGGCGGGCGAGGCTACGGCGCGCAGGTGCTCTTCGCCTAGCGCATGAAAGGCCAGCCGTGGATCTTCGGGTTGCGAGGCGGTGACGGCCAGGTGCACCTTGTCCTCGAGCAGCATGGCGTAGAGCGCCTCGCGCCCGCCGATATGCAGGCGCAGATCCAGCCCTGCCGCCAGCAGCGGAGCCAGCCGGGGGGTGATCATTTCGCCCAGCAGGTCCGACGGCGCGGCGATGTGGACCGTGCCCGAAATGCGGGACGAACGGGCCCGCGCGCTGGCCAGTGCCGATTCCGCCGTGTCGAGGCTGCTTCCGATCGAAGCCGCGAGATCGTCGGCAATGGCTGTTGGTCGAACGCCCCGCGAATGGCGATCGAACAAGGGACGGCCCAATTGCGCCTCGAGCGATGCGATGTGCTGCGACGCCGCCGGTTGGGTGATGCCGATTGCCCGGGCCGCCTCGCTCAGTGAACGACGGCGGTAGACTTCGACGAAGGTGCGCAACTGCAAGAGGGACATTCCGGTTCCATAAGCAGATTTATGGCCGCCCGCCATTCCCTTTGGATTTCATGATGTCGTTCCCTGCGTATCTAGGCCGCCGACAGGAACGATCGAATGCAAAATCGCCGCCAACTGCTGAAAGCTCTCACCGCTGTCTTTGTGGCGGGTGCGGCTGCGCCGGTTGCGTTTGCTCGTGTCCCCGACATCAATGGAAAAGGACAATTGACGATGACCCGCATTCTCATGGTGGCCACCTCCGCCGACCGCATGACTCCCGGCACCGAACCGACGGGTGTCTGGCTCGAGGAACTTACCACCCCCTATTACGCCTTCCGCGATGCGGGCGCCGAGGTTACGCTGGCCTCGATCAAGGGCGGCGCCATCCCCGTCGACCAGCGTAGCGTTAACGCCGACGGCGAGAACGACGCTTCGGTCGAGCGCTATCTGAAGGACGAGGCCCTAAAGGCCGAGGTTGCCAGCACCCCTGTATTCACAAGCATCGATCCCGCCGGCTACGACGCGCTGTTCCTGCCCGGCGGCCACGGCACTATGTTCGATTACCCCGTCAGTGACGAACTGGCCCGCCTGGTCGAACGCTTCGACCGCGAAGGCAAGATCGTCGCCGCCGTCTGCCATGGACCGGCAGGGCTGGTCTCGGCAAAGAAGGCCGATGGCACGCCCTTCGTCGCCGGTCGCCGTGTCGCGGGCTTCACCGACAGCGAGGAACGCGCGGTCGGCCTCGATCAGGCGGTGCCGTTCCTGCTCGAAACGCGCCTCAAGGAACTCGGGGGCAAGCACGAGGGCGGCCCCGATTTTGCCCCCTTCGCCCTGCGCGACGGCAATCTGGTGACCGGCCAGAACCCCGCCAGCGCTACCCGCACCGCGGAGCTCGTGATGGAAGCCCTCAAGGACAAGGACGCCTGATCATGCGGTATCTCCACACCATGCTGCGCGTCGCCGATCCCGAGGCGGCGATCCGGTTCTTCACGCTGCTGGGTCTCAAGGAGACCCGGCGCATGGAGAACCAGGCCGGGCGTTACACGCTGATCTACCTTGCCGCCGACGAGGATTTCCGCGGCGAGGGCGAGCAGGGCGATGCCGAGGTCGAGCTGACGTACAACTGGCCGCCCGAGGATGGCAGCCCTGCCGAGACATACACGGGGGGCCGAAACTTCGGCCATCTCGCCTACGGGGTCGACGACATCTACGAAACGTGCGCGCGGCTGCAGGCGGGCGGCGTGACGATCAATCGCCCGCCACGGGATGGTCACATGGCCTTCGTCCGGACGCCCGACGGCATCTCGATCGAGCTGCTCCAGAAGGGCGAGCGTAAGGCCTCGGCCGAACCGTGGGCCTCGATGGCGAACACGGGGGAGTGGTAGCAGCCGCAAAGTTTGCCGCCCCCGATTTCCGGAAAGGATTCAGATATGAACCATGCAGACAACAGCCGGGCCGCCCTTATCGACGCGCTCAACGGGCTCTTCGCCGATCACTTCGCCCTATACCTCAAGACAAAGAGCTTTCACTGGCATGTGACAGGACCGCAATTCCGCGATTTCCATCTCCTATTTGATGGTCAGGCCACCGAAATCCTGACGCTGACCGATGTGATCGCTGAACGTGTTCGCAAGAATGGCGGGCTGACGCTTACGTCCATCGGCGCCATCACCGCGCGCAGCCAGATCGCAGACCAGGACAACGCCCGGCTCGATTCGCGTGCGATGATCGGCGAACTCGCCGAGGACAACCGCAAGCTGATTGCGACCATTCGCGACGTGAAGGCAATAGCGAATGCGGCCGGAGACAATGCGACAGATGGCGCGGGGGATGACTGGACCGACCAGGCCGAGCAGCGCGTCTGGTTCCTGACCGCGCTTGTCGCCTGATCCTAGGAAACCTTGAAGATGACATTCTACGCCAACCCGCGGCTCTTCGAGCCTCTCGAGATCGGCGATGTGACCCTAGCCAACCGCATCGTCATCGCACCGATGTGCCAGTATTCGGCCGAGGACGGCGCAATGACGGACTGGCACCAGATGCATCTCGGCCAGTTGGCGCTATCGGGCGCCGGAGCGCTCACAATCGAGGCGACTGCTGTGAGCCCGGAAGGGCGCATCACCTACGGTGACGTCGGCCTCTACGACGACCGCACCGAGGCGGCGATGCGAAGCGTGCTCGAAAGTGTGCGCCGTTGGTCGGACATGCCGCTGATCATCCAGCTGGCGCATGCCGGCCGCAAGGCGAGCTGCGCCAAGCCGTGGCACGGCGGAACGCAGATCGCCCCCAATACGGAGAATGGCTGGCAGACCGTGGCACCCAGCGCCATTCCCTTCGCTCCGGACGACCATCCCCCTGTCGAACTGGACACGTCAGGGCTTGCCCGCATCCGGGAGGCCTTCGCCGACGCCGCCCGCCGCGCCGGCAGGCTCGGCATCGATGCCGTCCAGATCCACGCGGCGCATGGCTATCTGCTTCACGAGTTTCTTTCGCCGATTTCCAACCGGCGCGGCGATGAATACGGCGGCAGCCTCGACAACCGGATGCGGTTCCCGCTCGAAGTGTTCGATGCCGTGCGCGAAGCGTTTCCCGTCGACCGCCCGGTGACCGTTCGCGTTTCGGGGACCGACTGGGTTGAAGGCGGCTGGACGGCGGAGGAAACCGCGCGGTTTGCGCAGGAGCTGGAGCGGCGCGGTTGTTCGGCAATCCACGTCTCCGGCGGCGGGCTCGACCCGCGCCAGCAGATCCCGGTCGGCCCCGGCTATCAGGTGCCGCTGGCGCGGACGGTCAAGGACGCGGTGGCCATGCCTGTCGTGGCGGTCGGAATGATCACCGATCCTCAGCAGGCAGAGCGCATCCTCGAAGACGGGCATGCCGACGCCATAGCGATAGCCCGCGCTGCGCTGTGGGATCCGCGTTGGCCCTGGCACGCCGCCGCCGCGCTTGGTGCATCGGTCAAGGCGCCCCCGCAATATCTCCGGTCCGAGCCCCACGAAGCGGGCCGCATCCTCGAGGAAATGACCCCATGAAAACCTCCGTCAAACTGCTTCTTGCCGCTGGCGCTGCCCTCTCGCTTGCCGCCTGCTCGACGACCCGCGAGGGTGCATCCGCGCCGCAGATCGAACAGGTCGCGACCTTCGATGGCGCGATGCCGACTGGCGTGACCGTCGCCCCCAACGGGCGCATCTTCGTCAACTTCCCGCAATGGGGCGACAACGCGCCGTTCACGGTTGCCGAGCTGGTCGACGGCAAGGCGGTGCCTTATCCCGACGCCGCGACCAACCAGCCCGATCCGGCCGACCCGGCTGGGCATTTCATCTCGGTGCAGAGCGTGGTGGCAGACGGCGCCAATCGCCTGTGGGTGCTCGACACGGCGGCGCCCAAATTCTCTCAACCACAGGCCGGCGGTGCAAAGCTGGTGGCAATCGACCTTGCGACCGACCGGGTGGTGAAGACGATCGTCCTGCCGCCCAGCGTGGTGCTGCCTACGACCTACCTCAACGACGTGCGCTTCGATCTGCGTCAGGGTGCCGAGGGCGTCGCCTACATCACCGACAGCAGCAACGCGGGGATCGGCGGCATCATCGTCGTCGATATCGCCAGCGGGCGCGCGATCCGGCGCCTGTCGAACCATGCGACGACCAACCCCGAGCCCGGCTTCACCCCGGTCGTCGACGGCGCGGTGCTCTTGAACCGCCCGGCTGACGGCCCCGCGACGCCGGTCGCGATCGCAAGCGACGCGATTGCGCTCAGCGCCGACGGCAGCCTGCTGTATTACGGTCCGCTGTCGGGCCGCACGCTGCACGCGGTGCCCACGGCGTTGCTGCGCGATCCCGCGGTGTCCGAGGAGGAGCTGGGCCGCGCGGTCCGCAGCCTGGGGCGCAAAGGCGCTTCGGACGGGATTGCCGAAGACGACCGGGGCCGCGTGTTCGCCGGCGATTACGAGAATAACGCGATCCGCATGCTCGACCAGGGCCTCTGGACGACGGTGGTCAGCGACCCGCGCATCAGCTGGCCCGACACGTTGTCGATCGGCACCGACGGATATCTCTACTTCACCGCCAACCAGCTCCACCGCCAGCCCGGCTTCCACGGCGGCCGAGACCTGCGCCGCAAGCCCTACGAGCTGCTCCGCATCAAGGTGGGCGCGGCTCCCGTCCTGTTGCGCTCGCGGTGACCCCATCAGGCCGGGCGGGCTCGCGCGGGGCCGCGATCCGGCGAAAAATCAACAACTGACTTGAAGGAATACAGTCATGACCAAGGGTATCGAAGGCAAGGTCGTTCTCATAACCGGCGGCAGCAGCGGCATCGGCGCGGAAACTGCGCGTCTTCTCGCGGAACGCGGCGCCAAAGTGGCCATCGCCGCGCGGCGCAAGGACAGACTCGACGAGGTCGTCGCGGACATCACCGCTATTGGCGGCGCGGCACGTAGCTACGCGCTGGACGTGACCGACAAATCGGCGGTCCAGTCCGTCGTCGCCGCAATCATTGCCGACTTCGGCCGCCTCGACGTGCTGATCAACAACGCCGGGCTGATGCCGATCCGTCCGATGGCCGAGGTCAACACCGACGAGTGGGACCAGATGATCGACGTCAATCTGAAGGGTACGCTCTACGGCATCGCGGCGGCCCTTCCCGGTTTTCTCGAGCAGGGCAGCGGTCACATCATCAACCTGAGCTCGGTTGCGGGCATCAAGGTCTTCGCACCGGGCGGCACCGTCTACTCCGGCACCAAGTTCGCCGTCAGCGCGATCAGCGAGGGCTTGCGCCACGAGGTGGGGGAAAAGGTCCGGGTCACGTCAATCGAGCCTGGAGCTGTCGAAAGCGATCTGAAGTTCACGACCTCTGGCACGGCTGCCGAGACGGTGCTGGACTTCTACAAGCAGGCCATCCCGGCGGCGTCGGTGGCGCGTGCCATCGCGTTTGCTGTCGAACAACCGGATGACGTCGACGTCAACGCGATCGTCATCCGGCCGACCGCACAGGAGTTCTGATTTCGACGAGGAGGCGGGGCCGCGTGTGCTCCGCCTCATGGGGAACGTACCGGTCTGCTCGTCCGTTACTTTGCCGAATAATATCTGTCCGTTTCACTTGAGGAGTCATTTATGCCCAAACTTGCCCTGTATGTACCACTGAAGGCTAAGCCCGGAAAAGAGCGCGATGTCGCCGATTTCCTCACCTCGGCATTGCCGCTCGTTCAAGCTGAGCCGGGCACTCTGACCTGGTACGCGATCGAGGAAGGTCCCGGTGCGTACGCGATCTTCGATACGTTCGACACGGAGGAGGATCGGCAGGCCCATCTTGACGGCAAGGTTGCCGCTGCGCTGATGGGCAAGGCAGACGAACTGTTTTCCGAACCGCCGCAGATTCACAAGTTCACCCTGCTGGCCGCGAAATAACGGAACGCTCGGCACCCTAGCGCGTCGCTCTCATCGCCCGCGCGGGGGCGGGACCCGCGCGAGGCGGCGTGCGTTGAGCGGTTTTCCCCGAACTGGCGAAGGAGACACACCATGCGCACCACTCAGACGCTCGACCTGAACGACGCGCGGGCAATCATCGATGCGGGGATCGCGGAGGCCGAGGGGATCGGCAACCCGATCAACATCGCGGTGGTGGACGCGGGCGGCTGCCTCCTAGCGTTTGCGCGGATGGACGATGCGTGGCGCGGCAGCGTCGACATCGCGATCGGCAAGGCATGGACGGCGCGCGCGTTCGACGTCGAGACCAAGGGGCTTGCGAAGCTCGCCCAGCCGGGCGCCGACTTCTACGGCATCCATGCCTCCAACGACGGCAAGGTGATGATCTTCGCCGGGGGCGTGCCGATCAAGGTGGGCGAGACGGTGATCGGCGCGGTGGGCGTGTCGGGCGGCACCGGCAAGCAGGACCAGGGCGTGGCCGAGGCAGCGGCGCAGGCTTTCGCGCACGGCTGAGCCTTGAAGCGCGGTGGCGGGCGCGGCGGAGCCGGCTCAGTCGACGGGGGTTCAGTCGACGGCGGCGGGCTCGGGCGCCGGGCGCGCCTCCCGCGCGGCGCGGGTCGCCTTTGTTTAGCGCGTTATTCGGTCGTTCTGGCCCAGTCATTCAGAAAACCGCCGTCAATCGATCCCGGGACGGCCCTACGGGAAGGAACCTCTCAAATAGCAGCAGGTTCAGTAAGGTGAGAACACTTGGAAGGGTGCGATGTCCTCCGCCGTTGCGATGGACCGGATCATCACAAGCTCTCGATTTGATGACGCGTTGAGAAGAGCTGCGAAAGGAAAAGATCCGTGAAAGCTGTCGTATACAACGGGCCCAAAGATGTTTCCGTCAATACCATCGATGATCCCAGGATCGAAAAGCAGACCGATGTTATCATCCGGCTGACCACGACCAATATCTGCGGGTCGGACCTTCACATGTATGAGGGCCGTACCAGCTTCGAGAAGGGCAGGGTCTTCGGTCACGAAAACCTTGGCGAGGTCATCGAGGTCGGCTCTGCCGTAGATCGTATCAAGAAGGGCGATCGCGTGTGCATGCCGTTCAACGTCGGTTGCGGTTTCTGCGAAAATTGCGAACGCGGTTTGACGGGTTTTTGCCTCACGACCAACCCTGGCACCGCCGGCGCAGCGTATGGCTTTGCCGAGATGGGTCCGTGGCAAGGTGGTCAGGCCGAATTGATGCGCGTTCCTTATGCGGACTTCAATTGTCTGAAGCTGCCTGAGGACGCTGAGGAGAAGGAGGATGACTATGTCATGCTCTCCGACATCTTCCCGACGGGTTGGCATGGCGTCGAACTGTCAGGTTTCCTGCCTGGCGAAAGCATCGCGATCTACGGCGCCGGTCCGGTCGGTTTGATGGCCGCGCATTCAGCCGAAATTCGTGGTGCCTCTCAGATCTTCGTGGTCGATTCTCACGATGACCGCCTGAAACTGGCCGAGGCGATGGGCGCTATTCCGATCGACATGCGCAAGGGCGATCCCGCCCAGCAGATCCTTGACGCGACCGGCGGCCTCGGGACCGACCGGGGGGTCGAGGCGGTCGGGTATCAGTGTTGCGATCGCCACGGCAAGGAGCGCAGCAATTACACGATGAACTGCCTCGTCAAAAGCACGAAGGCCACCGGCGGGATCGGCGTCGTCGGCGTGTTCATTCCGGAAGACCCGAACGCGCCTGACGATCTCCAGAAGGAAGGCAAGATGGCTTTCGACTTCGGCGACTTCTGGTTCAAGGGCCAGAAGATCGGCACCGGCCAGTGCAACGTAAAGCACTACAACCGGCGACTGATGAAGCTTATCGAGCAAGACCGGGCCAATCCAGCCCAAATCATCTCGCACCGATTGCCGCTTGATCAGGCACCAGACGCCTACAAGCACTTCGACGAGCGCGATGCTGGTTGGACCAAGGTCGTGCTCAAGCCGGGCACCTGACCTAAGTCCTCGACGGAACAGGAAATAAACTATGACTTTGGAAGGCAAATCAGTTGCCATTCTGATCGCACCCCGCGGGACGGAAGAACCAGAATTCTCGAAGCCCAAGCAAGCTATCGAGGAGGCTGGCGGCAAAGTGACCGTGGTCAGTTTTGAAGCGGGCGTGGCTCGCACAGTCAATAGCGACCTTGACGAGGGCGGCAGCTATACTATCGACAAGACGTTTTCCGAGGTCAAAGCCGACGATTTCGACGGACTTGTCGTGCCCGGAGGGACTGTCGGCGCCGACAAGCTGCGCGGCAGCGACGAGGCAATCGGTTTCATCCGGGCTTTCTTCGATCAGAAAAAACCTGTTGCGGCTATATGCCATGCACCCTGGACATTGATCGAGGCGGGCGTGCTCAAGGGTCGCACCTTGACGTCCTACTCGACGCTGAAGGTCGATATCGAGAACGCCGGCGGTGCATGGACCAATGAGGAAGTCGTGGTCGACAACGGCCTTGTTACCAGCCGCGATCCTAATGATTTGCCCGCCTTCTGTGCCAAACTCGTTGAGGAAATCGCAGAAGGTGTGAGCGCAGCGCTTGCAGCAGGGAAATAAGACGGGGCGTTTCGACGAACCATGTGAGGGCCCTCTCCCCGGAGAAGGTCCGCACGAAGCAAATGTGGCGGATGGCCAGAGATTGGCCGTCCGCCATGCCGCGTATCACACGAACAGGGCGCACCTGACGGCACTCAAACCCTGAGCCGCGTCAACCGCGGTGACACCTCGCCGGCTCCCGCTTCCAGACTCGACCCATTCCAACGTGTGGTTGAGATGCACCTGATCGAACGTGCAACACTCTGGATCGCCAGTTCGATGTGGCTGCGCCAGATCGGGCCTGGGTGACAGACATCACCTATATCCGCACCCTGGAAGGCTTTGCCTATCTGGCGGTCGTAATCGATCTCTATTCGCGCCGCGTGGTCGGTTGGTCGATCAGAGCCGGCAGACTGATCTGCCCCCTTCTGAGTGGTCCAAAATTGATGATATTTTGGATTACGAAGGA
>VFQO010001753.1_pt1 | contig 15496 bp, 9 predicted proteins | sample 3512331 | NCBI WGS metagenome assembly VFQO01 (sample SAMN10412371, study PRJNA504923) | tailings metagenome | isolation source: Replicate 3 from Balatoc abandoned mine | place: Philippines: Itogon, Benguet | collected 2017-08-28
TGCGGGCAATCCACAGCACTGCCTCAACGAAGCGGCGGTTGTCTGTGCCGCTGCGTCCAGGATCACTTGGCTTGCCAAGGCATTGAGGCTCCATCTTGGCCCATTGCTCGTCTGTCAGTACCCATCGAATGCTCATGCGCCTATTGCATCACAGCCCTCCGAGCCGTTGTGCTTGATTCTCAACAGCCCCTAGCGTGCGGGAACACTGCCGCGCTTCGCCCACGTGGCGAAGGGGTTGTCGGCGGGAATGCCGGTCACGGCAGTGCTGCCGGGCGCGGAGTGCAGCGGCGCGGGTACCTTCGGTCCGCCCGTCAGTTGCTGCTGCAGCCTGGCCTCGGCCTGGCGCAGCAAGGGCAGGGCTTTGCTGTCTCGACCTTGCCGTCGGTAGATGTTCCCCAGTGCGGCAAGAGTTTGTGGGTCGTCTGGAGCGATCTGGAGTGCGCGCTGGAACAGGCGCTCCGCCGTGCCGAGGTCGCCAGCGGCGGATGCGGCGCCCCCGGCGGCGCGCAGGGTGTCGAGGTCATTGGGCGAGCGGGACAGGATGCGCTCATACAGCCGCACAGCTTCGCCCTGGTTGCCTGCATCCACGTACATGCGCGCCAGCGCGCCAAGCACCAGCGGATCGTTGGGCATGGCGGCTAGCAACGGGCGCAAGGCTTCATAGGCCAGTGCCAGCTCGCCTCGCTGCCGCAGTGCCTCCGCCTGGCGCAGCCCATGCCCGCGCTGCAAGTCCTCGTGCTGTCGGCGCTGCGCGGCATCCAGGGGCATGGCGCGCAGGCTTTGCATGGCGTTGGCAAAGTCGGCGTCGGAGCCGCCAAGCCGCAGCAGCAGGCCCGCATACTGCAGCAGCAGCCCCGCCGAAGGCTGGCGCTCGCGGGCCAGCGCCTCGCGCAGCAGGGCCCTGGCGCGGACGGAATCGCCGACGTCGGCATAGACGGCCGCAATGGCGCTGACCGATCCGGCGTCTGCTCCGGCCAGATCCACCAACGGTGCGAGCATGGCCCGTGCCTGAGTCTGTTCGCCGCGCTGTGCCAGCGCCTGCGCCCGGGTAAGACCGGCCTGCAGGGAAGCGCGCGCATGCAGTGCCCTCATCTCGTCCGTGCGGCTCGCCTGTGCAATGCGATCAACCAATTCCAGCGCGCCTGCCCAGTCCTGCTGCTCTGCGCGTACCAGCGCGGCCACGTAGAGTGCTTCTGGCTGCGGCTCCCCGGCGAGCAAGGCATCCGTCACCTTCACAGCGTCGGTATATCTGCCTGTCCGCTGGAGCAGCCGGGCAAGTTCAAGCCGCAGCCACGGATCATTGGGGCTTTGGCTCACAGCATCCTCGAAATAGCTCCGGGCTTCGTCCAGATCGCCGCGGCTGTCCGCCTCGCGGCCCTGGGCAATGCTGCGCTCGGCGCGCAGGCGGCCCACGTCGATGCGTTCGCGCAGCTCGGGGCTCAGGCTGTCGATGAGATCCAGGGCTTCACCACCGCGGTTCGTGGATGCCAGAACCCCCACCAAGCCTTGCAGGGCCGGAAGGTTGCCGGGCTCGCGCGCCAGAACGTTTCTGTAGGCGCGCTCCGCATCCTGGGGGCTTTGCAGATCCACATAGGCGCGCCCCAGTTCGAGGGCCGCTGTCGGTTCGCGTGCATCGATCTGTAGGGCCTGCTCCAGCAGCTTGGCCGCGTCGTCCAGGCGATCTTCCTGCCGGGCGGTGCGCGCCTTGTCCACGAGATCCCAGTAGCTTGCGCTGTCGAGAGCCTGCTTCCATTGGGAGGCGTCGCCCAGCGCCGATGCCTGGCCCAGCAAATCGCGGGCCTGGGCATATTCCTCCTGCCGAAGCTTCACCAGCCCCAGTCCGCCCAATACGCTGGCATTGCGAGGACGCAGGCGCAGCGCCGCAGAAAATGCGCGCTCTGCGGCGGGCAAGTCGGCCTTTTGCAGGGCATCAAATCCTGTCTTGACATGTCCATCGAACGGATCGACGCGCACGGGCGCGGGCCTGGCATTCGATGCCGTGCCCGTCGATGCCGTGCGTTTGGCCCGGTATTGCTGGCGAATCTCATCATCGTCGGGATTCGCCTTGAGGTACTCCTCGAAATACTGCGAGGTTGACGGCGGCGGCGGCGCACCGAGCCAGGTCAGGACTTGTCGCCACTGTTCCGTTGCCACGCCTCCAATGTCTGGCCGACGAGAAAGCGTGACGAGCGCGCGCAAGCCTTGCATGCGGGTTCCATCGCGCAGTACCCGGAGGTTTGCAAGGGCCAGTTGAATCTGCGGATCGTTCGGCGATCTGGCGCGCAAGCGCTCAAGTCCTGCCACCGCTTCTGTCCAGCCATTTGTTGAATACCCCAGGGCAGAGTAGTACTCCACGCCAAGGTTTCCCTGCGGCGCGCGGCCATTGAACAGTTGTTTGTAAAGTTTGACCGCTTCATCGGGGTTGTCCTGGCGCAGCAAAATGCGCGCTTGGTTCAGAAGGGCGGACGGCCCATCGCCCATCAGTGCAATGTCCTGCTCAAGCAATGCAATATCAGGGTGGTCTGGGTGCAATTGCTTGATCTGCGCAAGATACGACTGCGCTTTCGCCACCTGCTGGGCCTGGACTGCCAGTTGACCCAGCCCCAAAAGCGCATCGGCACTTCCCGGCCTGGCTAGGAGCAGCTTGTTCCATGCTTGCGTAGCGCGCGCGGAGTCGCGCTGCAGCCAATACTGGCCTTGCTCAATCAGTTGGCGTTCGGCGGCGGACTCGGCGACGGCGCTGGTGCTGGCGGCGGCCAGCAGGGCCGCAATGGCCGCGCCAATCAGGAGGTGCTTGCTTTGCATTCGCTGGCCCATCGGGGCGCAAGTTCGCCCGTGCGAGTAAAACGGTAACGCCGGTCAGCCCAACCCATCCCGAACAGGCTCAGGACGATGTCGTAGTACGGCGGTTGCTGGGTGGCGGTGGCCCGCTCGGCCAGCACGCGCGCCAGCTCCTGCTCCACGCGCTGGCGCTGCGCCTGCACGCGCGGCCCGGGGGCTGCCGCGGTTTCAAGATAAGGCAGCATGGCGGCGTAAAAGCCGAATGGCGCGGCGCCCTTGGCTTCGCCGCTGGCGGTGTTCACCGATTCGGGCAGTGCGCCGGTGCGCGCAAGAATGGCTTCCAGCCCCCGCAAGGATTTCATCATGGGCGCCGCCAGCGGGTCGTTGCGCGGCGTCATGCCCGCCCAGAGGTAGGTGCGGATGGCGTCGTAGCTGCCGGTGCTGCCCTTTTCCGGGTGCGCGGTGAAAGCCCAGGCGCCCTGGGTATCCATGGCGTAGGCAATCCAGTCGGGCGCCAGTCCGTGGGCGCCGGCCGAGCGTTGCACCAGGGTGGCCGTATTGGCCGCAATCCGGCTCCATGGCCCCCGGGGCGACAGTGCAGCCAGCCGCCGCAGCACGGGCATGGGCAGGTAGCTTGGGTTGAACTGCCAGTGCAGCCCCCCGTCCCGCATGAATCCGGCGGCACCCGGCAGCAGCATGGTGCCGAACTCTGGCACCTCAGAGACTTCCTGGCTTTCGATGGCCGCCAGCAACATGCGTGCATCGCGGGCATAGCCGGGCTGGTTCCACAGGCGCGCGGCCTCGGCCAGCGCATAGACGAACCACAGGTCGGCATCGGATGCGGAATTTCCGTCCAGTACGCGCCAGCTGCCATCAGGCGCCCGCCCCCACCACCACGCTGGCAAGCGCCCTCTCAAGGTGCCGCCAAACAGATTGTCAATGCTCCAGCGCCATAGCGACTCGAAGCGAGCGCGGTCGTTGGCCAGCAGCGCGAAAAACATCCCGTAGGACTGCCCTTCGGAAGAGCTGTGCCTCTGTGGCGTGCTGGCGTCGAGCACGCGCCCATCGGGCTGGATAAACCGGGTGGTGAATGCACGCCACAGCGGCCAGGCATCTGGCGCGCAGTCAGATTTCGCCCCAGCGCTCTTCACCCCCAGCATTGCGACCGCCATTCCCCCCAAGCACAGCCGACGGCGGTTGCCAGAGACCAGCGGGCCAGTTGCAATGGCGCTGTCATTCATAATCATAAGGCGAGCGTAGGGGTGTCAAAGGCAGGCCCAATGGCTTGTTGAAAGGCTCGAAGGCATACCGCAGATAGACGCCGCCATTGTATTGCCGGAAGTTGCGCGCATTGTCGAATCCGAGATGCCCACCCAGCCACAGTTGGGGCTGCAGCTGGTATTCCACCGCACCGCTAAACCCATAACCCACGCCGGTTTTGCGCTGCCCACTGTACACGGCAAGCTCCTTGCTGCTCGTCATCCCAGTGGCCTCAGCGTCGGTCGCAGCCTGCACGGCCGCCGCCTGGCGCGATGCGCTTGCTGGGAAGAACGGCGCATCATCCTCGCGGATGTATTGCATCCCGATGTTCCCTTTGAGGTGGTAGCGCAGCCGTCCCGCGCGTGCCTGCCATTCCACCGGAAGCGCCACGGCAACAAACTCCTGGGGGCTGAAGTAGCCGCCATGCCCGAACGTGAAGTAGCGCAGGTTCTTGTCGTACTTGATTGCAGTCAGTGATACGCCCCCCGTCAGGCTGCGATCAGCGTCGCGCACAAAGTGCTGGTACACCCCGCCACCCAACTCGGCTTTGGTGTTGGAAACGACATAAGAGCCCGTCAAGCGGTGCATCGCACCGTAGCCGTAGACACCGATATTTCCGTCGTCCCACGTCAAACCAACACGCCCGCCGGAAGCCGACACACCGCCCCAGGCAACGCCCGAGCGCTTATCGCGCGCCCCGGCGAAGGAAAGCAGGCTGTCGCGGACCGGGCGGCGCGAGAGTCCAAGGTTGAGAGAAAACTCCTCACCCAGGGGCTGCCGCAAGCTGACGCCTGCATTGAAGTCTGTCTTGCCGAAACCCAAGGGGGTTGAGCCAATGTCCGCCTGCCAGTTGCGCGCTTGATAAGCCACACCGACGCCCAAACCGGCATCGTTCTGCGATCCTGCGGAGGTGGTGGTGTCTGCCAGCGCGCCAACCGGACCCCCTCCGAAGCGGCTCAGTACGTCATAGGTCGTCGCAGGAGTTCCGGCATTGAGCAGCACGGGTGTCAAGCGTAGCGACAGCTTACCGTCGCCAAAGCCAAACTTCATTTCCATGGGCACCTCGGTGGCCGTCAATCGGCTCATGCCGCTTTCGCCCTGGCGCGAATGCACCACCGTGCCGACCGAAAATTCGGGGGTACGGCTTTGCTCGATATCACGGATATCTGCTCGCAACTCCGCAACCTGGGCCTGCAGGGAGCCTGGCGTTGGGGCTGCCTGTACCACTCTCGCCCCCGCTGCTGCTTCCGTTGCACCGGGCGGGGACGTGGGTGTAGGCGTCACCGACCATGGCGAGACAATGGGCGCCACGGCAGGCGCCGCTGCAGACGCAGCGTACGGCTCCAAAGCCACTACGGCAGCAGCAGGCCCGGAAGGTTGCAGCGCGGGCACTGCGCCGCCCTGCGGCAATGGTTGCCCAAGGGGCTGCGGCGCCATCGAAAGCACGGGCGCCGATGCAGGCATTGACGACCTGCCCGAGTGGTTGCCTGGCAGTAGCGCCCCCTTTTCCAATGCTGCCAGTTGCGTACGTATCTCCCGGTCATCAGGCCGCAGCCGCAGGTAGGCCTGAAAAAGGGGCGCGGAAGTGGCATCCGCTTCCACCCAAGCCAATGCCTGGCGCCAGCTTTCCAGTGCAGCAGCGCCTACGTTGCGGTCTTTCGCGATTTGCAGGAGTTGCAGAATACCCTCTCGCCGGGTGGCATCACAGTAGATGAGGTATTGCGCCAACGTCAGCTGCGCTTGGGAACTCGCAGGAGACTCCAGCACACGCTGCTCCAGGCTTTGGCGCACTTCCTGCCAGGAGGGCCCGCCCGATGGTGTGGCGGTCTGGCAGCCTGTCTGCGTCCAGGCAGACGAGGCAACGGTACAAAGAGCACCGAAGAAAATGGATTGGTGGCGTAAGGTCATGACAAGAGCGGGTTCGTTCTCAGGCTTGCGTCTTGAGTCGTGCGTGGGCGCGGGCACGCAAAACGATGTAAAGCAAGAGGCCAATGAGGGCCGCTGCCACCACACCCAGCACGACCAGCGCCAAGGGATGGCGCGACAGCCACCACTGCACGCGCGTTACAGGGCCAAGACTGCCGACATAGTAAGTCTGCTCAGCCACCAGGCTGTTGACTTGCTTCTCACGCACGACCGCCGTGCTGCCCTGGATGTGCCTGAGCAAGTCGGGCGTGAGCAAGGCGTTAACGGCCTGCTCCAGCCCTGAGGGTTGGCTGCTGGCGAGCAACACTACGCTGCGGCCACTCTTGAGCGGTGACTCGAAGCCCGCGATCACTGCGTCGGTGCTGGCGCTGGTGAACGTGATTTCGCTGCGGCCGGGTTTGACGCGATCGCGCTGGTCGGGGTCCCACCTGCTCAGCAGGCGCGATGCGTAGTCCGACAGGCGAAAGCCCTTGGCGCTGGGCGTGAGGCTGAATGGCAGGTACTTGGCCCACTGTTCGAGCAGCGGTGACTTGGCACCGTTGCTGGCGATGACGAGCAAATCCTTGTCGCTGAGTGCATTGAGCTGGCTGCCACCCAAATCCACGGTGACGGCATGCGCAGGGTAGCCGGTCACATTGCCCATCAGCCCCATCAGGGAAAGGTAGGCTGCATAGTCGGCGACTTCGGGCTGGGCGGGCAGAACGACGGCGGTCTCAGACAAATCGGCCAGCCGGCTGAACGGAAAGCCGCTGTTGCCAAAAGCAGCAAGGTCGGGCATTGCCAGGAAATGCGAGAAGCCCGTGATGTCGATGGTCGAGTCGGGCTCCACGGTACCGCGCACGTTGTCTAGGAGCACATCCTTGCAGGCGCCCTCCTTCTTGATTTCGTAGTGGTAGTGCAACTGCAACTGGCTGCGTGATGGCAGCTTGAACAGTGGTATGTGAAAGAGCTCCTCGGCAGGTAGCAGGTCGCTGGCGGGCGTCACCTTATTGAGCATGCCTTCCAACCGCGTTGGTGGGCTGTGGTCCATGGCGCGCAGCGGCAGCGAACGCAGGAACTGCTCGTTGACGTTGACGTTCAGCGTGGATTTATCGGTTTCAGGCCGGGCCGTATACCGGTATTTCATGTGCACGGGAATGCCTTGCTTGCGCCAGCCAAACAGATCCGGCGGCACCTGGAAATTCACCCGAATCAGATCGGGATAGTAGCCCGATACCCTGAGCTTCTCCGCATCCTCCAATTCGCCGAACTTGACGGCACGGCTCGTAGAGAGCCAGTTGGGAGCGTCGTAGGGCTTGCGTGGCGAAATTTGTTTGAAATCGGTGATCGTAGCCGAAGGGCCGGACAACGCGGATGCGCCTACCGCAACCGCCGCCGCCGCCCGCTTGAGTTCCTGGGCATCACGGCCACTATTGATTCGGCGCGAATTATTCGCGAACCCCGTTCGCGGAGTTTGGTGAAGCTCTTCGACAAACTCCGGGTGAACGATATCGTGTCTCAGGAATAAACCGTGCCGGATCAATAATGACCAGCAACTTGGCGGTTGGGTCGGACGGATGGGCCATCATGGTGACCGTAGGGCCGCTGCCCTGGGGCAGGCTCACGCCAGGCACCGCCCCGCTGCCCTGCACCAGCACTACGGCATTGCCGGTGGGTGGAAGCTGCCCTACTGACGCCGGGAAAAACGCGCCACGAAAGCCCGCCAACGCACCAAACCATGATGAAAGCGTGCCGGCCGCCTCCAATTGCGCGGCGTCAGGCTGCGTGGCAAACACGATGGGCAGCTTCAGCGCCCGGGAGTCGCGCCGGTCGAAGAAAGGCTCGGGAAGGAAGGCCAGGTTGTTGTCCAACGGCAGCGGATTGACCATCAGTTCCAGCATGCTGTCGTTGCCCACATTGGCCCACAGGCTGGAATGTGCTGGATCCTCGCACTCCATGGTGTAGTGACCAATCAATTGGATGTTCAGGCGGTTGAAATCACCGATTAGGCGCGCAGGAATATCGATCACACGCTGCAAGTTCTGGCCCCCCTCCGCCTTGGTTACGGGAATGGCAGCCACCACTTGCTCGTTGACCAGTACACGCAGATGCGAAATGTCGGGCAGCAGCCCGGGCGAATACGAGTAGTTCAAGTGCAGCTTGGCGCTGGCGACCACCTCGTCGCTGCGCACGCCGAATACCACGCCGCTGATGCCATCCACGCCCCGCAATTGCAGCGGAAACACCGCGCCAAGATCCTTGAAACTCATGCTGTGCACGCGCGCACCCGCTAGCGTCTGTGAAGTCTGGGGCGCCGGATGCGCCGCCGCCGCCATCTCCGTGGCGGCGGCGGTGCGTGCGGGGGCTGCGGACAGGGGGGACACAGGCACGGCAGTCCCTGCCAGGACCAAGGCCAACATGGCCGGCAGCATGCGCTTGTGCGGCAGCCGCGCTGTCGAATGTCTTGTGGAAGTCATGGTGTGGAGTCTTTGGAAACAGGGGAGACTGGGCGGGGTGTGGAAGACTTGAAGGCGGAAGTTGCCAGTTGCCCGATGCCCCGCCGGGCAAGGCAGCGGCTGAATCCAAGGCCAAGGTACTTGAAGGCGGAAGTTGCCAGTTGCCCGATGCCCCGCAGGCCGATCAGGACCACGCTGCCCAGCGATCGCAGCGGCTTGTCGCGCTGCGCGGTGCCCCAGGTTGAAATCCACGCATCGGCCCTGGAAAAGGTCAGCGACGCGAGTTCAGCCTGCTGCTGCAAACTCAGGTTGTCAAACTGCACGCCCAGGCGGCCCGTGCCGCTGAACGTGACCACCGCGGGGAAAACACCCTCTTCGTCCGACCGGAAAAGCGACACCGAAACGCGGCTGCCCGTGGGGATGTCGCTGTCCGGTGGCACTGACAATCCCAGGCCGTGCTGCGAGAAATCTTCGGTCTTGCACACCAGCGTGCGCCCGTTTTCAAAACGGAGGAAGGCAGGCAGTGCTGCCGCCACCCGGGGCGTGCTGCGGATCTGGCGCGACTCGTTGGCCACCGCCACGCTGGCGCCCAACAGGAGAACGTTGTAGGTCGTCCACACCATGTTGATGATCAGCGTGATGACTTCATCACCCGAAAAGAAGAACAGCTTCCCGATTCCCACCGCGAATCCGACCAGATTCAGGAGCAGCAGCACCACGTAAGGCCGCGCGATGGTCCAGTCGAAATAGGCCTTTTCGATCACGCCGCCCTTGGCCGTCACGTTGAATTTGCCCATCTTCGGATTGATGAACGCCACCAGCACAGGGCGCATGATGTACCACGCCAGCACCGATTCATACACCTCGTTCCAGAACGAATGGCGGAACCGCCCCTGGATACGGGAGTTGGTCACACTGGCATGGGCCAGGTGCGGCAATGCATAGGCCGTGATCATCAAGGCCGTGGCCTGGAACACGTGCGCGTCAAAGAACAGGTACGCCAGCGGTGCGGTCAGAAACACCAGGCGCGGCAGGCCGTAAAAGAAGTGCAGCATCGCGTTCAGGTAGCACAGCCGCTGCCCGAACTTGAGGCCCTTGCCGAGCAGCGGGTTGTCGGTGCGCGCGATCTGCGCCATCCCCCGTGCCCAGCGAATGCGCTGGCCCACATGGCCGGACAGGCTCTCGGTCGCCAGGCCCGCCGCCTGGGGTAATTCCAGATAGGCCGTGTTGTAGCCCAGGCGGCTGAGCTTGAGCGCCGTGTGCGCATCCTCGGTCACGGTTTCCACCGCGATGCCACCCACCTCCAGCAGCTCCTTGCGGCGGATGATGGCGCAGGAGCCGCAGAAGAACGAGGCGTTCCACAGATCATTTCCGTCCTGCACGATGCCGTAGAACAGCTCGCCCTCGTTGGGCATGCGGTGGAAGGTGTCCAGGTTGCGCTCGAACGGATCGGGCGAGAAAAAAACGTGCGGCGTCTGCAGCATCACCAGGTTGGTGTCCTTGAAGAACCAGCCCATGCACACCTGCAGGAAGGAGCGCGTGGGGATGTGGTCGCAGTCAAAGATGGCGATGTATTCGGAATGCGTGACCTTGAGCGCCGCATTGATGTTGCCCGCCTTGGCGTGGTGGTTGTTGTCACGCACCAGATAGCCCACGTTGAGCTCGGCACAGAAGTCGCGAAACTCCGACCGGCGGCCGTCGTCGAGCACGTAAACGTGCAGCCGGTCGGCCGGCCAGTCCATGCTCATGGCCGAGAAAACCGTCTGACGCACGACCCCCAGGGGCTCGTTGTAGGTGGGAATGAACACATCCACGCTGGGCCAGGTACTGACGTCCTGCGGCATGGGAACCGGGCGCCGCTGCAAAGGCCACGCGGTCTGGAAATAGCCGATCAGCAGCACCGCAAACGCGTACAACTCAGCCAGCAGCAGCCCATACCCGAACGCCGCATCGACGACATTGGTAAACCCGAGGGTGTCCGTGACGCGCCAGTACATGTAGCGCGACGATGCCGAAATGGACAGCATGATCATCGCCAGCGTCGACAGCCGGCCAGGGGTTCTGCTCAGGATCAGCGCAGCCCCAAAAGAACCAGCTGAAAAGAGCAGCTGCGCCTGAAGGTCCAGTGGCACGCTAATGATCAGCCCCATCAGCAGCGCACTGAGCACCACGGCAGCGGCACGCACAACAGGATGCTGCCACAATGCCCATCCGGTGACGGCATGCACCACGCTGCGCCAGCGCGCCTGGGGACTGCGGGAATCGGCGTCGGCAACTTCGTCGGCCTCGGGCCGCTGGTCCATGCTCATCGCGCTGCCCCCACCAGTGGCAAGCCCAGGCGCTGGGCCAGCACCAGCGCACATTTGCGCAGGTCGTCGGCCGCCTGGCCATGGGTGTCGTACTCGAGCACGCTCTGGTCATAGGCCAGGGCCTCGCGCACCGCCTGGTCTTCGTGGATCACGCCAATCAGCCGGTCGCCCAGGCTGTCCTGCATCACGCGGGTGATGTCCTTAGACAACTGGCGTGCGCCATCGGCCTGGTTCAGCACATGCAGAGTTTCGGCAAAGTCTGGGCGTGGCGTGCAGTAGGTGTGCACCAGGCGCTGCATAAGGGGCAGTGCGGCATACGACGCCGCATCGGGCAGGCTGACCACCACCACCACATGGGCCGCCGTGAGCGCCTGCTGCATATAGGCCGAAGGGCCCGGAGGCGTGTCGATGAACACCAGCGCATCGGGCGGCAGCTCCAGGCTTTGTAGCTGCTGCGCGAGCCAGCCAGGGTGCCCCTCCAGATGACGCTCAAAGGCCACGCGATCGGCCTCGTTCACCACCCCGTAGGGCAACACATGTACCCCCGAAGGGCTTTGCTGGCAGACCGAACCCCAGCTGTCGCCCGCCAGGCTGGCGCGGGAAATCCCGGCAAGGGCACCCGGGTCGGCCCCGAAATGCAGGCCCAGCGCGTTCTGTGGGTCCATGTCCACCACCAGCACCGTCGGCGCTCCCTGGTGCTGCAGCGCCGTGGCCAGGTTCGCAGTCAAGGTGGTTTTGCCCACACCTCCTTTGGCCGAAACAACGGCAACCACCTTCATGGCTGGCCTTTGCGAGGCTGCCAGGTGGCAGTCGGCCGGGGCTGCAGCGATCCGGCCAGGCGCGCAAACACCGAGGGCAGGTCGGTGGGCAGCGGGTTGGGCACTGCAGCGGGCGCATCGCGCACGGTGGCAGCGGCAGATGCATGCAGGCCAGCCAGTCCCGCCAACGGAGAGCGCGCGGCAAGTCCCGAAACGCAAGCAGAAGGTGCCAGGGGTGCTGCTACCTGAGCCATCGCAGGCGCAGAAACGGGGATAGGGGCAGGTGCGGCGGCTGGTGGTGACGCCGCAGGAACGCCCCAGGACGGCGCTTGGCTGTCACCGGCCCTCGGCGCAACAGGTTGCGTCCAGCTTGCGGTAGCGGGCCCGCCAGCAACCGGCGCAGACGGGTTCTGAGACGCGGGGGCAGGCAGGTCGCCAAGGCGACGGTCCACCGCGGGCACGTCCCCGCCCACTGCACCCTGAACGGCAGATACCAGCGGCCAGCGGCCACTGGAGCGTTCGTGCTCCTGCTTGCGGGTCAGCTCTTGGTAAGGGTCAGCCTTGCCTCCAAATTGCTGGAAGAGTTTTACGATATCTTCTGATTGCTTCACGGGTCACCGCCAATAGCAAAACGTGGAAAACCGGAGCCAGAAGAGCTCAGCGTGCCAGCTGGAAATGGATGCAGCCCCAAGCGTCCGCCGGGGCGGACTGGGCCACGCGAAGCTGGGCGGCGCCAGCCTGTTCGAACCAGCTCTGGTAGACCCCTTCGAGAAAGCCCCCGGACCACGGCGCATGGCCCTGCCCAAAAGCCGCCGACAAGGGTGAGAGGTCGTGGTGAATGTCCAGCTGTGCCGCAGCCTGTTGCAGGCGGACGCAGCCCCAGCCGATGCGGTCCCACACCGCCGCCATGCTGCGCTGCAGGTCGTCCAGGCTGGCACATGCTGGCAGGGGATGTTCGGCCGCAAACCGTGCGCCCACCCGGAACATCAACGCGCGCAGGTCTTCCGGCGGCAGCGCGGCAGCAAACTCCGCCGCCAGGGCCTGCAGGAACCCCCTCCATTGCACGGTGCATTGCTGATCGATAAGGCGTTGGGTGAGGTCGGGGTTCGCTGGCAGGGAGGCAGTTGAAAACATGGCGTGTGGACAGGCAAGCTGCAGACCCGATTCGGTGGCCCGCGCGGGTTGGACTCAAGGGAGAAACCGCGTGAATCGACTGATACATGGGGTTTCAAACACGTTCTAAGAAATTCTAAGAGGCTTGACCCATAAACACCATCTAAGCCGCCGGGCCGTAGGCGAATTTGCTTAAACAGCATCCACCATGTCGGTTTGTGTAGGTACAACACCACATAATACAAGCAAAAATCTATTGCAGAATCATTGTAATAGTCAAAAACACCGGCCAAACCCATTCCTCGGGCACACGGAAATCAAGGCGCGGCGACCTGGATCACCCCACCCCCAAGGCACACCTCACCGTCATACAGCACCGCACTCTGCCCGGGGGTCACGGCCCACTGGGCGTCCGGGAACTGCAGCGCAAAGCCGTCGGGCACAGCCTCCAGCGCGCACGCGGCGTCCTGCTGGCGGTAGCGGGTCTTGGCGGCATAGCTGCCGGGCGTGGGCGCGTGGCCTGCGCACCAGCTCACGTCTTGTGCCACCAGGCGGTGCGACAGCAGCCAGGGGTGGTCATGCCCTTGCACCACACGCAGCGTGTTTTTCTCCAGATCTTTGCGGGCCACGTACCAGGGCTCATGGTCGCCGCCGCCGCGCACCGGCTGGCCAGACGGTGCTTTCGCCCCGGCGCCTTTTTCCTTCACGCCGCCGATGCCCAGGCCCTGGCGCTGGCCCAGGGTATAGAAGCTCAGACCCACGTGCTGGCCCAGCTTGCGCCCCCGGTCGTCCAGGATGGGGCCGGGCGCGTGGCTGATGTAGCGGTTCAAAAACTCGCGAAACGGCCGCTCGCCGATGAAGCAGATGCCGGTCGAATCCTTCTTCTTGGCATTGGGCAGGCCAATTTCTTCGGCAATGCGGCGCACCTCGGTCTTGTGCAGCTCGCCCACGGGGAACATCGTCTTGGACAGCTGCGCCTGGTTCAGGCGGTGCAGAAAGTAGCTCTGGTCCTTGCTCGGGTCCAGGCCCTTGAGCAGTTCGTGCAGGCCGGTAGCCGGGTTGTGGCGCACGCGCGCATAGTGCCCCGTGGCAATCTTCTCGGCCCCCAGCCGCATGGCGTGGTCTAAAAAGGCCTTGAACTTGATCTCGGCATTGCACAGCACGTCGGGGTTGGGCGTGCGGCCGGCCTGGTATTCGCGCAGAAACTCGGCAAACACCCGGTCCTTGTAGTCGGCCGCGAAGTTGACGTGCTCAATCTCGATGCCGATCACATCGGCCACGGCGGCGGCGTCCACGAAGTCGATGTTGGACGAACAGTACTCGCTGTCGTCATCGTCTTCCCAGTTTTTCATGAAGATGCCGACCACCTCATGGCCCTGCTTTTTGAGCAGGTAGGCGGTCACGGCCGAGTCCACGCCGCCGGAGAGGCCGACGACAACGCGCTGTTTGGTAGGGGAAGTCATTGCCCCGATTGTATTTTTGATGGCGGCACCGCCGCTGCGTGGGGCTTCAGGCGGGCAGCGGGAGCGTGGCGAAGGCGCTCTCGACCCGGTCGCGGCCTGATGCCTTGCTCCGGTACAGCGCCGCGTCGGCTTGCTGCAGCACCGCATCCAGCGCCTGCGGGTGCGAGAAGCCTTGCGATACCCCGATGGTGACGGTGCACCGGATGGGGCCTTGGGCAGAGATGCAGGGCACCTCGCTGTGGCTGATTGCCTCGCGCAAGCGCTCGGCCAGCAGGAAGACTCCGGCGGGTTCGATGTCCAGTGCCACGACGAGGAATTCCTCGCCCCCCAGGCGGCAGATGAGATCGCCCTTGCGCGCGGTGGCCTGCAGCACCTGGGCCACGCGGCCCAGAACCAGGTCGCCCATCTGGTGGCCATGGGTGTCGTTGATGCGCTTGAAGTGGTCGATGTCCACAATCAGCAGGTGCGCGTTGCCCGCCGTGCGCGAACGGAAATGCATGTCCAGGCATGCCATCAGCCCGCGCCGGTTCAGCAGACCGGTGAGGGGGTCCTGGGTGGCCATCACGCGCAGTTCATCGGTCAGGCGGCGCAGCACCAGCCACACCATGCAGGGCGGCAGCACCGTGCCCAGGAACGACATGTAGACGTAGAACACCGTCTGGAAGCCGCTGTTCATGTCCAGGGCGGGCAAGCCGGAGTGCAGGATCATCACCAGCTTGGCCGCGTTCAGCCCGCAGATACCGGCGATCAGCACGGCAAACACCGTCATCTCGGCCCGCATGTCTTTGGCGAACGAGCGCATGCCATAAAGCAGCGCCACCACCATCGCCAGAAAAAGCAGCGCGCAGGCGCCAGCCAGCATGGCATGGCGGGCCTGTGTGCCCAGGGTGAACTGCACCAGCAATTGCGCAGCGGTGTACAGCCCCGCCACCGCCAGCAGGGGGCGCAGCACGGGCACGGGGCGGTTGAAGAAGCGGGCCGCGCCCAGCGCGTAGGCCACGGGGGCGCCCAGCGTCATGGTGTGGTTGATGAACCCGATAGCGCGGTGGTCGGCGACGCCGCCCACCAGCTGCAAGGCATACGCCACGCCCAGCAGCAGATTGCCCAGCGCAAACACCTCCATGCCCATGCGGTTGCCGTCCAGCCGTTTGCTGATCAGCAGGAACATGGTGCTAAAGCACAGCAGGTGCACGCAAAGCATGCCGAGAATGACGGTGGCAACCATGGGCAGAGGGTGGGTGAATGCAGGACGCGCAGCGTTCCACCGCCCGAAAGCGATGGTGCCAATGCCGTGCATCCTAGTCCGCTGAATCCTTGAAATCGGCGGTGCGTGAGGGTTTGGCAAGGCCGCAATCTAGTGTGGTGTCTCAAAAGTAATCATCAAATAATAGAGCTAGCTGCCCGCGCCACAGATGCCAAGATGGTGTCCGCACTTTTATGCCACACGAACG
>VFQO010001754.1_pt1 | contig 15494 bp, 16 predicted proteins | sample 3512331 | NCBI WGS metagenome assembly VFQO01 (sample SAMN10412371, study PRJNA504923) | tailings metagenome | isolation source: Replicate 3 from Balatoc abandoned mine | place: Philippines: Itogon, Benguet | collected 2017-08-28
CTCGCGCTGGCTCGGCTCCGCCCACCGCGCGCCGCTTGACAGCAATAGGAGCATCACTTCCAGGGACTTGACCTCGAGTAGATGTCGAGGTCTGCAGTGAACCGGGATAGGACGTCCATGACTTTCGCGCTCATCGAGCCATACAGCTCGTAGTTCGAAGACAACGCCTGTATACCGAGACGATGCGCATACGGACGGATCTTGAACCACGGCTCACCCAGGTCCAGGCCGAGGGCCTTAGCTTCTCGGCTGGCGGCGACGCACATCCCGTCGTTGTTGGAGAGCACCACTGTCGGGAAAGCGGCGGGGTGACACTGAGTGTCACGGTTTTGCGGCCTCTCCAGAGGAGGCAGATCATCCTTTCGGTGACACTTCCCGGGAACTTCGTGGTCAAACTGGCTCCGAAACGAGCGACGTCCGGTAGCAACGCTTTTGATTCGTACTTACCCGCCCGACCTCTAGGCATGCGGCCAGGCTGTTTATTGTGCGCTACTCGAGTTCTCTGAGTAGTTGGTCGACCGCGTTGACGCTGAGGCGCTCGTTGAGGACCATGAGGCCCGCTCCTCGTATGCCGGCGCTTGTGCCGCCGCGAGCTGGCACGATGTTCAGATACTGGGTGGCGAGCGGGATTGATCGTCGATAGACGACTTCTCGGACCCCTGCGATGATCTCTTGCACGTTCGCGCCTAGTTGGCCTCCAACAACGACCACCGACGGGTTGAGGAGGCTCACACACATTGCGGTTACCTCACCGATCGCGCGACCCGCGTTGCGCGCTGCCTCTATGGCATCGGGGTCGCCAGTCCGAATGCGGTCTACAACCTGAGCTGCTTCGATCGGAGTTTCTGCTGAGCCAAGACCAGCGGCGATTGCGGGGATGCTGGCGGTGGCTTCGAGGTCGGGGCCATCGGCTATGCCGCCGGGTACCTGAACGTGGCCGATATCCCCTGCGGATCCGCGGGATCCGCGTTGCAATACTCCGCCGAGGATGATGCCCGCTCCGATTCCTGTAGCCACCTTTATGAAGAGCAGGTCATCAACTTCCGGCCAGAGGGTCGCCCGCTCGCCAAGAGCCAACAGGTTCACGTCGTTGTCGACGAAGACGGGGGCATAGAGCCGGGAGCGGATGAGGGACGGGATGTCACACCCGTCCCAACCCGGCATGATGGGCGGGCGAATAGGGCGGCCCGTTGAATGTTCTACGGGTCCGGGAACGCCGACACCAACCCCGAGGAGCTTGGACTGTTCATACCCGGTGTCTCGCAACAGGCGTACGGCTGTGCGGGTGGCCCAGCCGAGGATCTTCTCAGGTCCGTCGGCAATGTCGAGAGCGCAGTGCTCCTGCCGGAGCACCTGACCGGAAATGTCGAGCACGCCTACAGAGCCGTGAGTTGCCCCGAGGTCGATCCCGATGCAGACCCGAGAGGTTCGGTCGAACACGAGGCGCCTGGCCGGGCGACCGCCAGATGTTGCTGCTGTACCCGCATGCGTTACCAGGCCTGCAGCCAGGAGCGCACCAAGACGGTTCACGACGCTTGTACGAGCAAGACCACTCTCCTCTACCAATTCGGATTTGGTACGTGGGCGGCCATCGCGAAGCAGCTGGAAGAGATCGCCAGCACCGGAAGTCATCTCCATGGCAGTGACATTACTCCGACGTAACGGTGGTTCGCGAGGGTGCGGGTATTGACATCTATGTGACAGAACGCTTACGGTGTCATCACTGCTGGAGCTACAAGGAGGTAGCGTGTCGAAATTTGCCTACGAGGCGAACGCTTGGGGTGGCGTGGTGGGTAATCCAAACGCCGTGACCGATCTCCGCACGGGGTTCTATGTCACCCCGGGCGACGTGCACAGCGCTCTGGAGGCCATCGCTGTTGCCGGGTACACCGGCATTGAGCTGTTCGACGGCAATCTTCTCCCCTTCGAGGATTCGATGGGCACGTTTACCGATGCGGTGCGCGCAAGTGGCCTTGAGGTGACGGGTGTCTACAGCGGCGGCCACTTCATTTACCCGGACGCCCACGAAGACGAGCTGTCGCGTTTCGACCGGTCGCTCGCGCTCGCGGCCGCGGCCGGTGCCCGGCACTACGTCGTGGGCGGCGGTGCTATCCGCTCTACAGGCCGCCGCGACGAGGACTTTGCGGTAGCGGGTGGCTTCCTCAACGCCGTCACTGAGCGGGCACAGGCCGCTGGCCTCATCGCTAGCTACCATCCGCACCTCGGCAGCCTGGCCCAGACGCCCGAGCAGATCGACGCTCTTTTCGCCGCAACCACTATCGGCTTGTGCGCTGACGTGGCGCACCTCGCTGGTGGTGGCGGCGACCCGGCCGCGATCATTCGCCGCTACGCCGACCGCTTGACCTATGTGCATCTCAAGGACATTGACCTGGCCACGAGTGGATTCGTTCCGCTCGGCGAGGGCGACCTCGACCTGGGTGGCATCGTCGACGCCGTGGTAGATGCCGGTTACGACGATTGGGTGACCGTTGAACTCGACGGCTACCCCGGAGACCAGGCCGCAGCTGCTGCGCGCAGCTTCGCCTGGCTGCAGGCCTCCGCGCTGGCTTGACCCGATCCCCGTCCGAACCCAAAGACGCAGTACCCATCACCTCACAGCAAAGGAGCAAGAAGGATGAAGATCAAAACCACGCTCGTCGCCCTTACAGCGGCGGCCGGGTTGTTTGTCCTCGCGGGCTGCACACCCGCCGGGGGCGGCACGACCACCGAAGTCGATTCGAGTGTCGCCGCGGAGATCGACGCGGCTCTCGCCGAGATCACGGGCACGGTGCTCAGCACTGGTCCCAATGGCGAGGAGCCGGCCTCCGTGGACACTACCGTTGTCACAGATGCGCAGGCCGCCGAAATCGCCAGCATGGGCCTGACCGCAGCCATCGTCATGCACTACGGCGGCAACGACTGGGCCAACGCGCAGATCGACGGACTGAACAGCGAGTTCGACCGCCTCGGCATCGAGGTCATCGCCACCACCGACGCCGACTTTGACCCGGCCACCCAGGTCTCGCAGATCGAGACGGTGCTGACGCAGAACCCTGACATCATCGTCTCGATTCCCACGGACCCGGTGGCCACAGCCAGCGCCTACCGCAAGGCCGCCGAGCAGGGCGTGAAGCTCGTGTTCATGGACAACGTGCCCGACGGCTTCGTGGCCGGCGAAGACTACGTCTCCATGGTCTCGGCCGACAACTACGGCAACGGCGTCACCAGCGCCTACCTTCTGGCCCGCTCGCTGGGCGGCAAGGGAAAGATCGGCGTCATCTACCACGAAGCCGACTTCTTCGTGACGAAGCAGCGCTACGAGGGCTTCAAAGACACCATCACCGAGAAGTTCCCGGACATTGAGATCGTGCAGGAGCAGGGCATCGCCGGCCCCGACTTCGCCGGTGACGCGCAGGGCGTCGCGAACGCCATGCTCACCAAGAACGCCGACCTCGACGGCATCTGGGCCGTCTGGGACGTCCCAGCCGAAGGTGTGATGGCCGCCGCACGCGAGACGGGCCGCACCGACATCAAGATCGCCACCGAAGACCTCGGCACCAACGTCGCGATCGCACTGGCCAAGAACCAGATGATCGTGGGCCTCGGCGCCCAGCTGCCGTTCGATCAGGGTGTGGCCGAGGCCGACCTGGCCGCGCTGAGCATCCTGGGCCAGGAAGTCCCAGCCTACGTGGCGCTGAGCTCGCTCCCCGTCGACCACGAGAACGTGCTCGAGGCATGGGAGACGGTCTACGGATCCGAGGCGCCCGCCTCGGTGCGCGACGCCTACGTCGACTAACAAACCGCACTACACGCACTATCCCACACGCTCGGTGGGGGCGAACTGATCGCCCCCACCGAGCACCTCTCTACTTCTCTTTCTCCCTCCCGAAAGGCAGCCATGCAGGACATCAATATCGCCATGATTGGTGGCGGTTTCATGGGCAAGGCCCACTCGCTCGCCTACGCAGCTATGCCCATGTTCTTCTCTCCGGCGCCAGCGCGCCCGGTCAAGAAGATCGTCGTCGACGTCACTGATGACCTCGCCCGCGCGGCCTCCGAGCGGTACGCCTGGGAAGGCTATTCGTCGGACTGGCGCGCCGTGATCGCCGACCCGTCGATCGACGTAATCGATATCGCCACCCCCAACAACTCGCACGCAGAGATCGCTATCGCGGCAGCTGAGGCTGGTAAGCACATCATCTGCGAGAAACCGCTGGCGCCCACTGCCGAGGAGGCGGGTCGCATGCTCGCCGCCGCAAAGAAGGCCGACGTGGTCACCGCGGTCGCCTTCAACTACCGCCGCACACCGGCTGTGGCGTTGGCGAAGAAGTACATCGACGAGGGCGCCATCGGCAAGATCCTCAATTTCCGCGGCACCTACCTGCAGGACTGGAGCGCCGACCCGAACTCTCCGCTGAGTTGGCGCTTCCAGAAGAAGGTTGCCGGATCGGGTGCCGTGGGCGATATCGGCTCGCACGTGGTCGACTTGGCCCGCTACCTGGTGGGCGAGATCTCGGCAGTCACCTCGGTGGTGTCGAACTTCATCCCCAGCCGCCCGCTGCAGTCCGGCGGCTTCGACAACCTCGGCGCCTCCAACACATCCGACGACGGCCCGCGCGGCGAGGTCGACGTCGACGACGAGGCAATGTCGCTGGTGCGTTTCGCCAACGGCGCCGTCGGATCGATCGAGGCAACCCGCAATGCTTGGGGGCGCAACAACTACATCACCTTCGAGATTCACGGCACCGAGGGTTCGATCTTCTTCAACTATGAGAACCGCGACGAGCTGAAGGTAGCGTTCAAGAAGGATGCCGGCGACCGCCGCGGCTTCCGCACCGTGTACACCGGCCCGAACACGCCCTACGGTGAGTCGCTCTGGCCGATCCCGGCGCTCGGCATCGGCTATGGCGAGACCAAGATCATTGAGGCGCACGACTTCATCAAGGCCGTGGTCGAGGGCGGCACCGTCTCGCCGAACTTCACCGATGGCTACCAGGCCGCCCTCGTCGACGAGGCCATCCTGGAGTCGGGCCGCACCGGCCAGTGGGTGTCGGTTCCAGATGCCGCTACCGCGAACCACGCCGATGTCTGAGAACGCTGGTGCATCCGCCGCCGCGGTGTGTATGCGGCAGATCGTGAAGAGCTTTGGCCCGGTCGAAGTGCTCAAGTCGGTAGACATGGACATCGTGGCGGGGGAGGTGCACGCCCTCGCCGGTGAGAACGGCGCGGGCAAGTCCACGCTGATGAAGGTACTCCAGGGTGTGCACACCATCACCTCGGGCACCATCGAGGTCAACGGTGAGCGGGTGGACATCCGCAACACCTCCGACGCCGAGCGCGCCGGGATCGGCATGGTGTTCCAGGAGTTCAGTCTGATCCCGTCGATGACGGTGGCGCAGAACATCTTCCTCGGCCGCGAGCTGCGCGGCACCGCTGGTCTGGTCGATGACCGTGCCGCTGAGCGTGCCTCGCGCGAACTGTTCGACGGGCTCGGCGTCACCATCGACCCGAAGGCACGGGTCGAAGACCTTGGGACCGCCTACTGGCAGCTGGTCGAGATCGCGAAGGCGCTCGCCAAGAACGCGAGCGTGCTTGTGATGGACGAGCCCACTGCGAGCCTTGCCAAGCATGAGGTCGAGAACCTGTTCCAGCTGATCGAGACGCTCAAGGCGCGCGGTATCGCTATCGTCTACATCTCGCACCGCATGGATGAGATCCGCCGGGTATCCGACCGCATCACGGTGCTGCGCGACGGCCGCGTCGTCCTCTCCTCGGCCGTCGCCGAGCTGAGCGCCGCTGAGATCATCGAGGCCATCATCGGCCGCCGCCTTGCCAGTGACCTGGTTTACCGTGACCGCGCGCTCGCGGCGGACTCGCCCGTGCTGCTTGAAGCCACCGGCATCGCCAGCGACTCTGTGCTCGACGACGTCAGCCTCACCGTACGTGCCGGCGAGATCGTGGGTCTTGCCGGTCTGATGGGCTCAGGTCGCACCGAGTTCGCTCGCGTGGTCGCTGGCATGGACAAACCGACCCGCGGGACCCTCCGAATCGATGGTGAGGCCGTGCGCTTTGGCAGCCCGATCGCGGCGCAGGATGCAGGAGTCGCCCTCATCCCCGAAGACCGGCGCGAACAAGGGCTCGTGCTTCAACACTCCGTCTCCGACAACCTCACCCTGCCTGTACTTGGTCGGGTGAAGTCGGGAGCGTTCCTCTCGATGGCGAAGTTGCGGGCACTCACGGAGCAGCTCGTGACGCGGTTCGCTGTTAAGGTCGCAGACCCTTATGCCCCTGTCAGCCTGCTGTCGGGCGGTAACCAGCAGAAGGTCGTCGTGGCGAAGTGGATCAATACTGAGCCCCGCATCCTGGTGATGGACGAGCCGACCGCTGGTGTCGACATCGGCACCAAAACCGAGATTCTCGACATCGTGCGCGAGTTCGCCTCGCAGGGCAACGCCGTTGTGTTCATCTCATCGGAACTCCCCGAGCTGCTCGCGGTCGCCGACCGCATTGTCGTCATTCGCGAGGGCCGCTCGGCCCGCGAACTCGCCCGCTTCGACGTCGAGAGCGAAGAACAGCTCCAACTCATCATTCAAGGAGAGGCAGCATGAGCAGCCCCGCAACGGCCACCCGGCCTTCCCTCGCTGCGCGCGTCGCGGCCCGCTTTGACTGGCGTAGCAACATCATCTACATCGCCTTCGTGGTGGTGTTCATCCTGTTCGCCATCTTCCTCGGCAGCGATGGCTTCCTCTCGCCGAACAACATGCTCAACATCGTGAGGCAGACGGCCACGATCTCGATCATGGCCGTCGCGATGACATTTGTGATCGCGACCGCTGAAATCGACCTCAGCGTGGGCTCGATCGCGGGCCTCGCCTCGGTGGTGACCGCCATGACTGTGGCGCAGTTCGGTCTGGTTCCTGGCATCCTCGCCGGACTGGCCTCAGGTGCCGTGATCGGCGCCGTCAACGGCGGACTGGTGGCGCTGCTGAAGATCCCGTCGTTCCTGGTGACACTCGGCATGCTCGGCCTCGCGGCCGGATTGGCGCAGTGGATCACTGCCTCGGCGCCGCAGCCGATCACCGACCGTCTCTATGTGATGATCTTCGGCGGCGGCGACTTCGGCCCCGTGCCGGGCCTGCTGGTCTGGACCGTGCTGGCCGTGGCGGTGGGTTGGGTCGTAATGAACCGCACCGGGTTCGGTCGCAAGGTTCTCGCCACCGGTGGCAACCCGACCGCCGCGGCGTACACCGGCATCCGTACCGCCCGCATCAAGTTCACCGTTCTGCTCATCTCGGGCGTCGCGGCGGCCTTGGCCGGCATGCTCTACGCCGGACGACTTGAGTCGGGCCGGTTCCAGTGGGGCCAGGGCGACGAACTCACCGTCATCGCGGCGGTCATCCTCGGCGGCACCAGCCTGTTCGGAGGCCGCGGCGCCATCATCGGAACCCTATTCGGCTCTCTGTTCATGGGCCTGATCAATAACGGCCTCATCCTCGCCGGGCTCGACGTGGCCCAGCAGCAGGTAGTGCGCGGCGCCATCATCATCGCCGCCGTTGCCCTGTCGAGGAAGAAGTGATGACCGGGGCGCGCCGGCCGCTGCGCAGCGGCATCATCGGCACCGGGTTCATGGGTCGAGTGCACACGGCCGCGGTGCGCGCGGCCGGCGGAGAGGTGCTCGCCTACGCCGGCCGTGACGCCGAGCGCACCCGGGTCTCGGCGGAGGCGGCGGGCGTACCGTTGGCGCTCACCGTCGAGGAGCTGATCGCGCACCCCGAGATCGACGTGGTTCACATCTGCACCCCCAACGCGCAGCACGTCGAACTTGCCGAAGCGGCCATCGCGGCAGGCAAGCACGTGGTGTGCGAGAAGCCGCTCGCGCTCGGTGCCGCGGAGGCCACTCGCCTCGAAGCGGCCGCGCAGGCGGCCGGTGTGGTGCACACGGTGCCCTTCGTCTACCGCTTTTACCCGACCGTGCGAGAGGCCCGCGCGCGGATAGCCTCCTCTGGTGAGCGCATCTGGCTCGCTCACGGCCACTATCTGCAGGATTGGCTGGCCGAGCAATCCAGCTACAACTGGCGGGTCGACGATGGTGCCTCACGCGCCTTCGCTGACATCGGCGTGCATTGGTGCGACCTGTTCGAGTTCGCCACCGGTCACCGCATCGAGCGGCTCCTTGCCCAGCGCTCGCGGCTCCACGACACTCGGCTCTCAGATGGCAATGAGGTGCCGGTCTCGAGTGAGGATGGGGTGACCATGATGTTCCAGACCGATCGTGGCGCTACGGGCTCGGTCGTCATCTCGCAGGCCACGCCCGGCCGCAAGAACCGGCTCTGGCTTTCGCTTGACGGCGAGCAGCGCTCCTACGCCTTCGACCAGGAGAGCCCAAACGAGCTCTGGATCGGCTCGACCGAGGGTGTTTCGCTGCTGCCCAAGGGCCTCGAGACCTTCGGTGACACCTCCGCCCGTTCGTACGTGAGCGTGCCGTCGGGTCATCCGCAGGGCTACCAGGACTGCTTCACCCTGTTCGTGCGCGACGTGCACGCCGTCATCCGCGGCGAGGCCGTCGACGGGCTGCCCACCTTCGCTGATGGGGCGCGGGCGGCGCAGCTCACCGACGCCGTGGTCGTCTCTTCGAGGAGCGGGCAGTGGGTGGACGTCGCGGCGGTGCGGCCAGTCGAGACGAGCGCGGCGTGAGCGCTGCGGCGTCCCACCCGGTCACCCTCTTCACGGGGCAGTGGGCGGATCTACCGCTCGAGGAGGTCGCTCGGCTCGCCGCCTCGTGGGGCTACGACGGGCTCGAGATTGCGGCGTCCGGTGATCACCTCGATTTGCAGCGGGCAGATGAAGACCCGGTGTATTTGGCGTCGCGGCTTGAGATCCTCGACCGACACGGGTTGAAGGTCTACGCGATCTCGAACCACCTCGCCGGGCAAGCAGTATGTGACGCGCCCATCGACTTCCGGCACCAGGCGATCCTGCGCCCCTACGTGTGGGGCGACGGGGAAGCTGAGGGGGTGCGGCAGCGTGCCGCGGAGGACATGAAGCGCTCCGCCCGGGTCGCCCGGGCGCTGGGTGTTGACACCGTGGTGGGGTTCACGGGCTCGTCGGTGTGGCCATACGTGGCGATGTTCCCGCCGGTGCCGGCATCCGTCATCGAGACGGGGTACGAGGACTTCGCGACGCGATGGAACCCGATCCTCGACGTCTTCGACGACCATGGTGTGCGATTCGCCCATGAGGTGCACCCGGGCGAGGTCGCGTACGACTATTGGACCTCGGTGCGCACGCTCGAGGCCATCGGGCATCGGGAGTCGTTCGGGTTCAACTGGGATCCATCGCACATGATGTGGCAGAACATCGATCCGGTGGGCTTCATCTGGGACTTCAAGGACCGCATCTACCACGTCGACTGCAAGGACACACGCCTCCGACCGACCAACGGACGTGCCGGTGTCATGGGTTCGCACCTGCCCTGGGGAGATCCGCGGCGCGGCTGGGACTTCGTCTCGACCGGGCACGGCGACGTGCCATGGGAGGACTCCTTCCGCGCTCTCGAAGCCATCGGCTACACCGGCCCAATCTCCATCGAGTGGGAAGACGCCGGCATGGACCGTCTACATGGGGCCGCACAAGCCGTCAGTTTCGTCCGTTCCCTCCTCTGGCCCCGACCCAGCGCGTCTTTCGACGCCGCCTTCTCGAACCAGTGAGCACCGGCACCGTATCCGCCGCCCCGACGCGGGTTGCGCTCTGGGCGCTACTCACCGTACGCAAGACGCAGCGCGAAAGATTCCTCGCGCTGATCGGCGATCTCTCGGTGCGCTCGGTGGCCGACGAGCCCGGCTGCCTCGCCTACGACGTCATTCTGATAGACGAGGATGCCCGGACCTACGGCGTTTACGAGCTCTACCGCAACTCGGGCGCATTAGCTGCGCACCACAGCTCGCCACACTACGCCCGATGGAACGCGGCAGCAGGATCGCTCATCGTCCCGGGCGGAGTCGTACTACGTACAGGCCCAGTCATCCTTTCTGGAGCGACTGTGAGTTCCTGAGAGCGTTCTGCCGCGAGTTCACGGGCGAGCGCGCGGAGATCGAGAGGGATGCTGGGAGTCGGCTTCGAGCATCCGCCCCCGTGTTCTGATAACCGCTTCGATCGCGACCGATGCGCGCCGCCCGATAGCCTGTCCCGGTGACCCAGCACTTCCAGCTCTCCGACGAGGTGGCCGCCGCGCTCGCCGCCGGGCGCCCCGTCGTCGCCCTCGAGTCGACGATCATCAGCCACGGCCTGCCGCGCCCTCGCAACCACGAGGCGGCGCTCGAGTTCGAGGGGATCCTCCGCGATCAGGGCGTCACGCCCGCGACGATCGCGGTGCTCGACGGCGTCGCCCGCATCGGCCTCGACGCCGAGGGGGTGCGCTGCATCTCCGACGACGAGATGGCGAAGGCCAGCGTGCGCGACCTGCCCATCCTCGCGGCCCGCGCCGCGAGCGGGGCGACCACCGTCGCGGCGACGGCGCATCTGGCGGCGATGGCGGGCATCCGCGTCTTCGCCACCGGCGGGCTCGGCGGCGTGCACCGCGGCGCGAGCGAGACCTTCGACGAGTCGGCCGACCTCTCGACGCTCGCCGTCACCCCGATCACGGTCGTCTCGGCCGGTGTGAAGAGCGTTCTCGACATCGCCGCGACGCTCGAGCGGCTCGAGACCTACTCGGTGCCGGTCATCGGGCTGGGCACGACGGTCTTCCCGAGCTTCTGGCTGCGCGAGAGCGCCTTCACGCTCGACTGGTCGGTGGAGGACGAGAGCCAGGTCGCCGCCGTCATGGCCGCGCACGACGCGCTCGGCCACCGGCAGGGCATCGTCGTGGCGAACCCCGTGCCCGCCGATCAGGCGTGGGATCCCGCTGAGCACGACCGCGTGCTCGCCGAGGCCTTCGCGCTCGCCGACGCCGCGGGCGTCACCGGCAAGGCGGTCACGCCGTTCCTGCTGGGCACCATCGTCGAGCTCTCCGGCGGCCGCAGCCTCGAGGTGAACCTCGACCTGGCCCGCAACAACGTGCGCGTGGCCGGTCGCATCGCGACCGCGTGGGCCGCGCGCCAGGCCGCCTGACGCCGGCGCCGACGACCGTGGCCGGCTCGCGCGCCCTGCTCGTGGGCGACGTCATCGACGACATCATCGTCGTGCCCTCGGGCCCGATTCGCGCCGACACCGACACCGTCTCGCGCATCACGCGGCAGCCGGGCGGCAGCGCGGCGAACTCGGCGGCGTGGCTCGGCTGGCTCGGTGCGGGGGTCGACTTCGTCGGGCGCGTGGGGGCCGGCGACGCCGAGCGCCATGCGCGCGAGCTCGCCGCGACGGGCGTCGCCGCGCACCTGCACGAAGATGCGGAGCGCCCCACCGGCACGATCGTCATCCTCGTCGAGGGGCAGCAGCGCACGATGCTCACCGATCGGGGCGCGAATGCGGGCCTCCATTCCGATCAGGTGACGGATGCCCTGCTGCAGGCCGCGGGCATCCTGCACCTGACCGGCTACTCGCTCGTCGACGCCCTCTCGGCCCGCGCGCTGCGCGAGCTGCTCGAGCGCGCGCACGCGGCCGGATCCGCCGTCACGCTCGACCCCAGCTCGGTGGGGTTCATCGCCGACCGCGGCGTCGAGTCGTTCCGCGCCGCGATCGCGGGCGTCGACGTGCTGCGGCCCAACCTCGACGAGGGCCGCCTGCTCGCGGGGCTCGGGGGCGACGCGCCACCTGCGCTCGTCGCCGAGGCGCTGCTCGACCTCGCACCGGCGCTCGTGCTGACGTGCGGCGCGGCAGGGGTCACCGTGGCCGAGCGTCGTGCCGACGGCACGGCGCGCGTCGTGCCGCTCGAGGCCGAGCGCGTGCCCACGGTCGACCCGACGGGGGCGGGCGACTCGTTCACCGCCGGGTTCCTCGCCGCACGCCTCGCCGGGGCCGACCTCGCGCACGCCGCTCGTGAGGGGCAGCGGGTGGCGGCCATCGCCGTGAGTCGCATCGGCGGCCGGCCGCCTGCCGAGCCGCGCTGAACGGCGCCTACGACCGGCTCGCTGACCGCACCGCCCCCGCGCTCGCCGCGATGATCACCACGATCGCGGCGAGCTGCAGCGGCGACAGCAGCTGCCCGAGCACGACGAGCCCGGCGAGCGCGGCCACGACGGGGCCGAGGCTCGAGAGCACGCCGAAGAGCCTGGTCGGCATGGTCTTGAGGGCGATGAACTCGAGCGCGTACGGCAGCGCCGAGGTCATGACGGCGATGCCGGCGAAGGCGGCAAGCAGCCACGGATCCGCGACGACGGCGGCGGCCGCGGGCGCAGCGCCGAGCGGCACGACGATGACGGCGGCGACGACCATCGCGACGGCGAGCCCGTCGACCCCGCGCACGCTCGTCGCGCCCAGCCTGGCCGAGGCGACGATGTAGAGCGCCCAGAACGCGGCGGCGCCCCCGGCGAGCACGAGGCCGAGCAGGCCGATCGCTCCGTCGCTGTCGAGGGCGAGCATCCCCACGCCGAGTGCCGCGAGCGCGACCCACAGCAGGTCGCGGGCCCGGCGCGCCCCGGCGACCGCGACCGCGAGCGGGCCGATCAGCTCGACGGCGACGGCCACGCCGATCGGCACCCGCTCGATCGCCAGGTAGATGAGTGCGTTCATGCCGGCGAGCCCCACGCCGAGGGCGAGCACGCCCGCCCACACCCGCCGCGACCATCCCCGCACCGAGGGGCGCAGCACGATGAGCAGGATCGCCGCCGCGAGCAGCAGGCGAAGGGATGCGGCGCCGAGGGCGCCGACCTCGGCGAACGTCGACCCGGCGAGGGCGTTGCCGAACTGCACCGAGACGATCGCGGTGAGCGCGAGCGGGAGCGGTCCGAGGCGCGGGCGCCGGGCATCCGCTGCGCCCGACGTCGGCGAGGTCATGCGAGCAGTATGCCCGCCCGCGCAGCTCGCCCCGCACAGGCGAACCGCCCCGCCCCCCTGAGGGTGCGAGGCGGTTCGAGGGTGCGCCGTCCGCGCCCGAATCGCGGCCGACGCGGGTCGTGGCGACTAGTCCGAGCTGGCGGGCGACACGGGCGAGGCCGGGGTCGCGGGCGACGGGGCGCTGTCCGCCGGGGCGGGCGCGACGGGGGCGGGCGCCGGGGCGGGCGGAGCGACCGCCGAGACGGGCGAGGCCGGCGTGACGACCGAGGCCGGCGTGACCGGCGTCGCGGGCGTCGCGGGCGTGACCGGCGAGGTGCTCGTCGCGGGGTCGGGGGTCACGATGCTGTCGCTCGTGACGTCGAAGGTGACGTCGGCGCTGCCGCGCGAGTCGTCGCCGCGCACGTCGTCGACGTTCGTCAGGCCGGGCACGCGGGTGTCGTCGCTCGTCAGCTCCATCGCGTTCGCGGTGGCGACGGCGCCGCCGGCGATGACGCCGATGCCGAGGGCCGAGGCGGCGCTGACGGCGATCCAGGTCTTCTTCTGCATGGTGCTCTCCTTCTGTCGGTTTCGGGTCTGAGGGGGAGGGGGCTGCCCTCCCGATGACTCAAGACTCGGGCGCCTCGATGAGACGCGAAGGAGGCGGAGGTGAGAGGGTTCTCATCGTTCGGCGGCATCCCGCGCCTGCTTGACGGCCTTGACCGCCTCGTAGGCGTCGAGCGCCGCCTGCCGCGAGGCCTTCAGATCGACCATCGGCTCGGGGTAGGCGTCGGTGCCGGCCTCAGGAACCCACCGGTGCACGTACTCGCCGCGCGGGTCGAACTTCGCCGCCTGCAGCTCGGGGTTGAAGACGCGGAAGTACGGCGCGGCGTCGGCCCCCGACCCGGCGACCCACTGCCACGAGGCGGCGTTGCTGGCCTCGTCGGCGTCGACGAGCGTGTCCCAGAACCACTGCTCGCCGATGCGCCAGTCGACCTGCAGGTTCTTCGCGAGGAAGCTCGCGGTGATCATCCGCACCCGGTTGTGCATCCAGCCCGAGTGCCACAGCTGCCGCATGCCCGCATCGACGATGGGGATGCCCGTGCGCCCGTGCCGCCACCGATCCAGCTCGTCCTCCGCGGGCGACGTCCACGGGAAGTGGTCGAAGTCGGCGCGATAGTTGCGCGTCGCCAGGTCGGGGTGGTGGAAAAGGATGTGGTAGCTGAACTCCCGCCAGCCGATCTCGCTGAGGAACTTCTCGCGGTTGCGCAGCGCCGCCGCGTCGAGCCCGTGGCGCAGCCGGTGCCACACCTCGAACGGACTGACCTCACCGAAGCGCAGGTGCGGGCTGAGCATGCTGGTGGCGTGCAGGGCGGGCTCGTCGCGGCGGTGGTAGTCGGCGAGCACGGTCTCGGCGAACTGCTCCAGGCGGTCGTGGGCGCCGGCCGAGCCGGGCGTCCAGGTCTCGCGCAGCCCGCCGGCCCAGTCGGGGCGGGTCGGCAGCAGCGTCCAGTCGTCGAGGGCGTCGCCGCCGGGCGCGAGGCCGTCGAGGCGGGTCGGCGCCGGCAGGGGCGCGCGCGGCTCGGGCCGGCTGAGGCACGCCTTCCAGTAGGGGGTGAAGACGCCGTAGGGGCCGCCGGCGCCGGTCGTGATGGTCCACGGCTCGAACAGCAGCGAGGCCTGGAAGCTCGCCGCCTCGACGCCGTCGTCGGTCAGCCGCGACTTGAGAGCGGCATCCGTCTGCTTCGCCGCCCCGTAGCGGCGGTTCCAGTAGACGGCGTCGGCGCCGGTCTCCTCGATCAGTGAGAGGATGCTCGGCTCGGCCGCCCCGCGCCGCAGGGTCAGCGCGCCGCCGAGGTCGGCGAGCTCCTCGCCGAGCCGCTCGAGCGAGTGGTGCAGCCACCACCGGCTCGCGCCGCCGAGCGGGCGCACGCCGGGCGACTCCTCGTCGAGGAGGTAGAGCACGACGACGGGCCGGCCGCGCTCGACGGCCGCCGTGAGCGCCGGGTTGTCGGCGATGCGGAGGTCGTCGCGCAGCCACACGATGCTCGGTGCGCCTGACATGGTGATCAGGCTAGGGGGAGGCAGGATAGCCTCACTGAGAGGTCACCGATGGTTCACGAGACACCGCCCTCCCCGGGCGCTTCCGCCGACGAGCGGCTGCCGAGCGAGCCGGGCCGCGGTGAGCGCGGCCCCGATGTCTACCGGTACCCGGAGCCCAAGTCCGCCGATCTCGCCGCGCGGCACGCGTGCATGACCGCCGTGATCGACCTCGTCGACGAGCTGGGCGTCCGAGCACTGCTCGCCGGCAATATCGTCTTCCCGCCGAACGGACTCGGCGCGCCTGAATTGCGGGCCGCGTTCAACCTCGTCGTCGACCCCGCCACGTGCCTCGAGCTCGCGGAGGCGCTCCTCGCCCGCGGCTGGGTGGCGGCGCGCGTGCGCTGGTTCGGCATCCTTCCGCCGGCCGTCATCGCTCTGCAGGAGCCGCGCTCGGTAACTCTGCTCAATCTGTTCCCGCTCATCCCGGGCTTCTTCACCGACCCGCAGACCGTCTTCGAGCACGCGTGGGGGTACCGCGGCGAGATGAT